>VFQN01005604.1_pt1 | contig 15171 bp, 27 predicted proteins | sample 3512371 | NCBI WGS metagenome assembly VFQN01 (sample SAMN10412370, study PRJNA504923) | tailings metagenome | isolation source: Replicate 2 from Balatoc abandoned mine | place: Philippines: Itogon, Benguet | collected 2017-08-28
CTGATTTTGGCGCCGCTGCGCGGCCTGAAAGCGGTGGTATTTTGTGAAAATAAAATAAGATACCAGCCCTGGTGCTCCCTTGCCGTGGGAGCTCCCTTCTGACTGGACGCCGCTGTCGCCAGGTTCAAGCGATCAGTCCCACCGTTGTAAGCCAGACGTAACCATGTATTATGTCAGGACATTTCATTGAGTACGACATGTGTACGGCACCGTAGACTCTACGGCTGTAGAGACCCTGGAGCACCCCGGGGCTCCGTCCCCCAACACGTGGTAAGCAGACCGCCAGGCGGCAAGGGGAGGATCCCGATCCTCTGACATCATTTTACAGCATTTACTATTCCGGCACCTGCTATCATATGGACAGGACTGTTGTGTTGAGTTCCGGCTGGGGCCAGTCAGCTGGTTGAAACCAGGTTGAAACGTCCTGCATTTCTTGCAATACCGTACATGCATTATGAGGTGTGAGACTGGCGCCGGGAGGCACTGTCGGTGCCTGGTGTCTGTCATTGACGCTTGGGTTTGCAGTATTCAGCGGTCCTATCACTGCCATTGCGTCCAATAGGTCTGGGTACGTAGCACGTGCCCTAGCCACGCAGCCTCACGCAGAGCAGAGCGGCACTACCAAGCCGATTGTCCATAGGCACTTGTAGACAAATGTGCAATTGCCATTTATCATACGTAGTCCGCGTAGACAGCCAAAGAAGGCTGGTCGCGGCTAGGGTACGGGATTGGTTCAATTGCGCGGGAGTCTCCGTGCAGTAGGGTGACCATGGCTACAAAAAAGACAAGAGCAATTGCAACATATATGTTTATGGAAATTGGCGTCCATTAAAATGCACCTCTTTTATAACCCCAGACCAACAATGCCGAAGGCTACTGTGCCGTGAAACAGTGCCAGGGCAGCATAACGACAATGCCTGGATACATACACAATGATATTGCGTCGTTCAACGAGTCAGGCTTAGTTGCGGAGCTCCTTCTCGCGCTCGTAGGCATACATGGGGACGTCTTCATTGACCCCTCGGACACCAGGTTGGCCCAACACCTTTCACGCCGAGCCGATAGGGGTCCTGTGAGAACTTGCGAGTGCACCAGCTGATATGCGCGTCGTGGGGCACGGGGTGGAACAGGGACGAGACAGAGGAGGAGGCTAACAGCCTGCCACCTGTCGAGGAATGCAGCATCTGCATCTCCCCAGAGATCACGTGGATTAGCGAGTCTGACAGGTGCGCTTCCGGTAGTCCAGGGAAGATAGGGAATGCTGTTGACATGATGGGCATGGTTGCCCATGCCGCCATGCGCTTGCCGCAAGCAGCGCAACATAACACATGTGCCCGCTTCACATCCCCCCGTAGCACCCGCACCATGCGTTTCGTCCCAGCCTCATGCAAAATCGCCCCTGCTATCAATTCACACCGACAACCATCCAAACAGATCCTGCTATTGCAGCGCCCCATACCCCATCCACGTCCCGCCCAATCCCTGAAACCAACACAGCACACTCCCGCCCCCACACCACACCTAAAGCACCACCCACGCCTCCCCAATACAACGCCCCCCGCCCCACCCAGGGCCGTGCTGGCCGACCTGCTGCGGCTGGGCTACCACTTCAAGGCCGTCAGCTCCTTCGTGGCCATGGAGCAGCTGCCCTGGGAGCACGGCAGGGCGGCGGGGCAGCAGTCCGTGTACCTGCAGGCACTGGCCTCGGGGCTGACGGGTGGGTAGCCGGGCACGTGGGCACATGGGCGGAGGGGTGGAGGGGTGTAAGACGTCAGGGAGTCATGGAAACGCGGCTGCCTGCACACGAAGAGGAAGTAAGTGGGCGGAGGGCTGCATGGATGTATCGGTGGGCAATGGGTGGGCCAACACAGCTCACGGCTTGGAGGGAGGGAGCGCTGTTGGCAGCCCAGGCAAGGGCTCGCCGCGTGGTGGGTCATGTACTACTGCCCCTTCTCCTTCATGGCAGAGCCGCGTGACGACCTCCGCGGCGCAGTGCTGCAGCAGCAGCTGCACCTGAGCTGTGTTTTAACATGTGTATTAACACCTCTGCCCCTCCCCCCTCCCTGCAGAGCTGCTTGATGACTACCGCTGCGCGGTGCTGGAGCTGCAGCTGCAGTTGGAGCAGCAGCCGCAGGCGCCGGTGCTGGCCACCATACGGCACCGCATGTGGGAGTACATGGTGAGGGAGGGGGCGCTGCGGGGACCGGGTGTGGGGTGGGGTGCTCTCACCGGTGGGGTACTGGGTGTGGCGCTGCCGGGCATTTGGGAGCACATGGTGAGCGGAGGGGTAGTTCTAAGGTGGGGCGAGGCGGAGGAGGGGTAGCAGGGGCCGGGGGCCGGGATACCGGTAGCCGCCTGTGTTAGCAACGGTGTGGTAGCGCATGTCAAGTACACGGTGAGGGAGGCGTGCTGGGGAAACAGGGTTAGGATAGCCGCCTGTGCCAGCCACGGTGTGGTTGAACCTTTTGGGGAGTGGTGTGGAGTAGGGGGCAGGTGACGCAGGGGTCGATGCTGGCAGCGGTGCGGCACAGCGTGTAGCAAGATGTGGTGCGGCGGGGGATAGAAGGCGGCTGCTACAGTGAGGTGGCCCGCAAGGCCCTGCAGGCGTGCAAGAGGGCCGAGCAGGGGGCTTAGAAGGGTCACACACGGCCGCGAACAGCTGCATGTGCACTCTCCACCACTACGCCCACTACCCCGCACCCCTGACCAGAAGCACCAACCCCGAGCATGTACACGTGCCGTTGCCTCCCAGGACCTGCTGCCTCACCAGCACAAGCTGGAGGCAGCCCTTGCTGCACCAGCCTGCCACGCTACCACACTATATACCACTGCTTAATAGCACTCTGTCCTTTCTCTTCGCCCCAGGACCTGCTTCCCCACCTGCACAAGCTGGTGGGCGAGCAGGCTGCTGCCGCCGTGGGCCCCCTGCAGCAGCGCGGCGCCGCGCTCATCAACGCGCTGCACGGCGGCACGCGCAGCGGGCTGCCGGCCGTGCGTCAGGCCATGGGCCGCCTGCTGTGGCACTGCAACCAGGTGCTCATGCAGCAGCTGGCGGCATGGTGGGTTAAAAGGCCTGTTGCGCGCGAGGGTAACCGCAGAGCGGCAAAGTGGAAGGGTCGGTTCCACGCCGTGGTGCGGGGCACAGGGAGGGTGGCTTGGTGAGCCGGCGCAGCTGTGCGGTCGCTGCTCGGGGCGCGGGGCCGCCGGCGTCACGGCTCTATATGGGGCCGGGCTGAACAGGAAAAGCCGAGACGTTCGTACGTGAGTTATGTACTGGATGTGGTTGCATGCTGGCGTAGGTTTATGCAGCCTGTGGGCCTCGGAACGCGGCGGTGCATTGACACGTGGATACGCCGTGTACCGCCCTGGAGCACATCCAGCAGCCCGCCGGCGGCCGCTCAAATGCCGACCCCCAGACACCGACAATGCATGCAACATAGCATTAGAGTACTAGCAGGTGCAGGGCACTTAGCCAAGCAGCCCTCTCTTCTTCAAGGACTCCTTCCTTCTTACGCTCTGGCAACCGTCCTCCTTAACCGTCTGCACACGTGCCCGCCTTTGTATGCAGGACGCTCCACGGCATGCTGCAAGACCCCAATCGCGAGTTCTTCATCCAGATGCAGCCACAGCAGCAACAGCCCTCTCCTGGCACCCAGCAGCAGCAGCAGCAGCAGGCAGGTACCGGGGCGGCAGGCGAGGCCGCAGGCGCGGGAGGAGCCCCCGGGGGAGCAGCAGCCAGCAGGGACCGGCGAACAAGCGTGGATGGGCTGGGGCTGGGTGCGGGTGCGGGCTTGGGTGGGGGAGGGGCAGCAGCTGCCGGGAGCCTGGGGCCGACGGCGCAGGCTGCTGCGATGGCTGTGGGCCCGGGGGATGGCGGCCGGGCGGACGAGGAGGAGGCGTACGAGGAGTGGCACGGCAGCTACCAGGTGTGTGTATGTGCCGCGAATGGGGCGGGTGTGGGTAGCGATGCAGTTGCGGGAATCGCAAAAGCGTGGTGCAGAGGTGCTGGGTGAAGCGGCGCCGGTAGCATGGGCGGGGCGGGGCGGGTGTGTGTGTGGGTGTGCGGTGGGGGCGGGGGTGGGGTATGTGTGGGGGTGTAAGTGGCGGCACAGATGCGGGTGTGTAGCAGTAGGTCTTGGCGAGGGAGCAGGTGCGAGGCGGGCCAAGTGCGGCTCTGGCCACAGTGCGTAGGGCAGTGCCTGCTAGCGGGCACAGATTTGTGAGAAACCGGTCTTCCCCGTGCAAATGGACAGGCAATTGTACACCTAGCTGGTGTGCTTGTTAGTGGCTACTGGCGTAATGCCCTTCCCAGTGCTTCTGCACTGCGTCGTCACAGATTCCAGGCGCGACTTACAAATGCCAGTGTCACTTGCAAATTCCTGCATCCTGTTGCCAATATCGTTTTGCACACAGGTGGTGGCCAAGTGCCTGCCCTTCTACGTCAGCCCCGACCTGGCCTCTACGGTGCTGTTTGTGGGGCGGGCGGTGCGGGTGCTGCGCCGGCCGGCTGGCGGCGCGGGCGGCGGCGGGCGGGAGCTGCTGCCGCTGCACGACATGATGCAGTTCGCGCAGGTGGGGATGATTTAAGGCAAGGAAGTGTTCGGTTACGGTTGGTAAACCTAGCTCTTGACGTTTGCGAAGCAGTAAGCGGCCTCAGAGGTCCTCCCACTGTTACGCAACGCGACCAGGCATCTCGCGTCAGCCCCTGCATACTTGGCTGCGTGACCCCGGTGCCCACCTGCTCCCTCCACGATCTCCAACCAGGCCTTCACGCAGCTCCAGTCCGAGCCGGAGCTGAGCGCTGCCAGGCTGGAGATGCTGGTGGAGGCACTGAGGTAAGAAGCACCAGTTCATCACGACACCAGTGGAAAGTGTTGGGTCTTCTTGTTACCTGCACGTCCGGCAGCGTGCGAATGCCACATGAGATGCTGGTGGAGGCGCTGAGATGAGGAATGACACTTTTCACACGACACCAGCGGGTCGTATTGGGTCTTCGTTTTTCTGCACGCGGGGCGGCATACAAACGCTAGGCGCTGCATGGCGTAGTTGCCTCGCCTCATGCTCGCCTGTGTCCCGCACGTGCATCACCGGCGGACGCATGACCGCCGCCCAAGCGGCTGCCACATGGCAACCCTAGCTGCCTGCACTCACCTCCTCTACTCCTACTTCGCCTTTGACCTGCAGTGCAGTGGTGGTGGTGGTGGTGGTGGTGGTGGTGGTGGTGGTGGTGGGCACTACGCAAAGACCCCGATGCTGTGGCGCCTGCTTTTGCTGCAAGACGCGTCTCCGGACTTACTGCTACCAGCTTGGGCGCACTGGTAGCAGGTCCTCTCCTTCATCGTACACTGACGGCAGACTGGTTGCTTGCGCGCAGGCAGCACGTTGCCCGGCTGCTGTGGCGGCTGCTGGTGGGTCGCGCGGGTCTGCTGCCCTGCCTGCTGGCGCTCAAGCACTACTGCCTCATGGCGCGGGGGGACTTCTGGCAGACCTTCCTGGCGGAGGCGCGGCCCATACTCAACGCGCCGCCCAGGTGGGGCACGCCGTCAAGCTGAAACCGTTGGCGGCCGTGAGCTAGCAGCCTCATTCGCAACATGAAGGCTGACCCACTGTGCACATCCGCGCCGGCTGCTGGTCGAGGACCCCAAACACCATGCCCTCTCGCACTTGCCAACCCCAGCGTTACTCGGTCCTCTACCCGGCCCACCGCATCTGCACCTTTTACCCCACCCTGCCCGCCCCCCAGGCCCAACTCCGTGGACGCGGACCTGGCCGTGCCCTTCTCCCAGTCGGCCGCCAAGAGCAGCGCCGAGGGAGACCCCCTGCTGGCAGCCTTCTCCATCAAGCACCTGCGGCAGAGGGAGGCGGAGGCGGCGTTCCAGGTAGGGCGAGGGCTTTCGGCCGGGCCTACCATCGCTGGGCTAAAGCCCCTAGGCCTGCCAGCGCACCCCGCACCCGCCCTCCTTCCCATGCCACGGGGAAGCCCTTGTTTAAAGGCCACGTCTCTCGCAAATGCATTCCGACAATTGTGAGGTAAGTGCGATGCAAAATGCAGGCATAACAAGCCGAAGGCAAGCAAAGGCACGTAATACAGTTACAGTTACAGTTACAGTAATAAGGGGTGCCGCCGCCTGTGTGGACCATGTGTGCGTGCAGGTGTCGGCCAAGGCGGGGCCGACCGGCTCGCATCACGTGCCCGAGCTGGACCGCGCGTGGGACGCCCTGGTGCTGGACGTGCGGCTGCCGTGGCCCCTGGGGCTGCTGCTGGGCAGGGAGCAGGTGCGCCGGAACCTCGACCCTTCAATCCTTACCCATCAACTCGTTCCGTCTTACCTGTACTGCTAGTTTGCCGCCCAGTGGTTACGACGAGCCCAACTGGTCCAGCCCTCCCGCTCGCCCCTGTGGCTGTATGCGCTGCTGTCCTCACCTGCCAGATCGCCCTGCATTCCCGCCCATGTGCACGAGAGTGCTTAGCTGGCTGTTGTCCAGTCCTTGCACGCGTCGCATGACCCTCTTGCCACACCTCTGCGTCCGTAAATTCACAACCAGCTGCTGACAATGCACTGCACGCGCGCTGCAAGCACAGGCTTGGCCACCACTTACCCCTAACGGTACCTCACCGTTGCCCGGCCTCAGATCCGCAAGTACAACCAGCTGTTTGCGCTGCTGCTGCGGCTCAAGCGGCTGACCCTGGCGCTGGACGACGCGTGGAGGGACCTGCAGGGGTGAGGGGCGCGGGCGGGTGTGTGTGTATGCGCGCGAAGGGTGGGATAGGGTACGCAGAGGTGAGGGTTGGGGGCGGGTGGGACCTGCAGGCGTGAGGCCCGGGGATGACGGCGGCGTGGGGGACACTGGGGGGACTGAGTTTGTGTGTGGGACCGTGACAGGGGTGAGAGCAGCGGGGGCGGGGGACGCCAGGGATTGCTGGCAGGACTGAAAGCAGGGGTTTGAGGTGGGTTTGAGGGGAGGGTGAGGGGCGGGGACTCGAGGGTACCAGGACGTTGCCCGGCAAGGCCTGAAACGCGGGTTGAAACGGGTGGGCGGTCTTGTGAAGGGGCCATGGAAATGGGTTGCCTGGGACACGTATGGCAGAGGGCGGATGAAGGGAGAGTCCCGGTTTTATGTAAGGAGGGCAATCTAGCTAGCCGTTATCAGCTGCCCCCATTCTGCTGCATGCTGCTCACGCGGCAGGGAACGCCCTCACGAGCACCTGTAAGGTCCGGCAATGCTTCTTCTGCAGGATGGATCGGACGCTGCGGCAGCGGCGGCTGGAGGAGCGGCGAGGGCCGGCGGCGGGGGCTGGAGCAGAGGGGCCAGGGGCGGCGGGGCAAGGGTTGGGCGTGGCACAGCTGCAGCGCGGGCTGCGGCAGCTGCGGGAGCTGCGCAACAACATGTCATACATCCTGACCAACTTGCAGATCTACATCCAGGTGGGGCGGGGGCAAGGGGGGAGGCCGTTTCTAGCCTTCATGTGAAGCCTGGCGGTTGTACGCACACTGGCGTGCAACTTGGCACGGCAGTTGGTATATTAGCCAGCTAAACGAAGAAAGGGGATTGGTATGCTGGGCAAGGGCAAGTTCTGCCATGACTGCAAAGTTAATGCTGACGCTTCGTCAACAGATTTCTCGGAGGCCAAGTGCCGCACAGGGGCTGCACGGCTCTAGGTGCTGGTGCGCTGTCGCCTGGTACCTTGCTTGTCACTGCTCCGGCCTCCGCGCCAACCCTACCAACGGCGTTTCCAACGTTTCCCGATAGGTGTGGTCGTGATCAGTAAGGGTCGTGTGGCCACACATCCTGGATTGTAACACAAAGTGCCTTCAAATTACCAACGGCTTGCCGGTCCCCAGACGGATGTGATCGAGGTCAACTTTGGGCACCTGGAGAACAAGATCGCGACCTGCCAGGACTTCTCGGAGGTAAGGGTGGGGTGGGGGGCTCTTGCTCGGGGGATGGGCTGCTGCCAGGCTGCGCAAAGAATAGGTAGAACCCAAACCTTGGCGCCTCCGCCCGAGGTGCCAGGAGGCCAGGCGACTAGGGCGGTCGGGGTCACGATGGGCATCCCTGTCCCCACCGCCGCACACTCCCTGGCGTGCTGCTGATCCGTGCATGTCCCACCCCTTTCTTGGCCCATATCTTGACGGGCATGCAAAACCGTGTTCAGCCCCCATCTGTAGTCCTACGCACCTGCACCATGCCGCTACTTGCCCGCAGCTGGCAAGTCAGCCGCAGCTGAAGCGTCATTGACACCTGCCATGAAGAGTCCATCTCGTACCTGCGTGCTGGATTCACGAACGTAACCCACAACTTGCACCCTCCTGACCCACACCCCTGCCGCAGCTCGAGCGCGCGCACTCGCTGTACCTGTCCACGCTGATGAACCACTCCTTCCTCACCTACAAGTCCCACTGCAGCATCCTGCAAAACATCTTCCGGGACGTGTCGGTGAGTGGGCACGTGTCTAGCACGGGTCAGTGACACGTGTCACATGACACGCGTGGCAGCGGGGGCGGTGGGCACTTAGCTCAGCTGTGGCTTTGGTATAGCGGGACACCTTCCGGCCAGGGTGCCGTATCACGCCCACTATCTCAAGGTGGCGATGCGATAATCCGCAAAACGCAAGACACGTTACCCAAACCCGCCTCCACACGGCACCATCGCTTTTGGACGACAAGGCTGTTAGTATACACCACTGTATACGAACAGCCTTCTGTGCCAGTTAAGACGCCCGGTGTGCGAAGATTGCGTACTTCATACTTGCCATCTCATCACGCAAATCACTGGCTGTGTGTGGGGTGCTCCCCTCTCCCCCCTGTACCAGATGCTGTGCATGCTGGTGTCCCGCGCGGGCTGCGACCCGCACCGCCTGGACTTCGGGGCGGTGGGGCGGCTGCAGGAGTCCTTCCTGCGGGAGGCGCAGGCCATGTACAGCAACATGAAGAGGTGCGCAGGGGGCGGCGGAGATGGCTGGTGGTGTGGGTGTTGTGGGGTGCGCGCCATGTACGACAATGTGAACAGGCGGTCAGGCAGGAGGCGGTGACAATGGATGCGGCGTGGTACTTCATTACATGTAAGGACTAACGAGGAACTCCTCATGGCGTACACCCATTTCCCCTTGCAGCCAGCGCGTTATGGAGTCGTTCCGCTCTCCGCACCTGCAGCAGCTCGTGACCCGGCTCAACTTCAACGAATACATTGACAAGTCTGGGAAGTGAGGAGGGGACCGTGGGTGCGTCGGGCCGCGGCTGCAGGAGCGTGGGGCGAGCAGGGAGAGGGGAGCGGCATGGACAGGCTTGGCGCTGAGGGTGGAGGGCCAGGGGTGTAGGCTTGGGGTGTACCGTAACCTCGATGGCTGGCGATGCGTTGCTGCTACCCTGTGACGGTGCATGGCGGGCGAGTTGATTTGGGCCTGGCGGGATGGCTGGTTGGTTTCCGTGTTACGAAGTGGCTGCAGGGCTCTGTGTTAGGGAGTGGCTGGAAGGGAAGGATGCGGGAGGCAATTGCAGAGGCGGAGACGTGACGCTAGACGTGACGATTAAGTCGGGTGGGGTGGATAATCACATGTGCGTGCGGTAAGGGATCCAGTGCCCTGCTGCTAGCTCACGTGTTGCGGATGACAGCTGTGTCAGCAGCTGCATGATATTGGTCTTGAGGTCGGGCTGGGAGGAGGTCGGAGGGGCAGAGGTGGCTACGTACGGCATGCTGCAGCCTTTGCAGCCCATGCGCATGGGAATGTACCGCATCTGCACCGCGACGGTCAAAGCACCAAGGCTGTTGCCCTTCCTCAACGCCTCTAACACATATTTGCTGCAACGCAGTACTATTGTTGCTTACCCTACTCTTGCATTCGAAGCCGTTGCGGGTGCGGCCTTCTAGGCGAAGTTAAACCCGCCATGACTTTACCAAACAACTCACAGCCGAAGGCGAAAAAACAGCGCAGAGAAAAGCAAGTATTGCAAGCAGTTCCAGACAATGGTCACCCCGGCAATTCAGCGTTTGCTCGCGCGCTTGGGTCGCCGGACTACCAAACAAGGGAGAAGGGCGTTGCGGCCCTTACTCGTTTCCTCTTGCGGAAAACAGAACTCTCAGAACCAGATACCATGAAAATATGGAAGGGCCTGTTCTACTGTTTTTGGCACTCTGACAAGGCACCTGTGCAGGTAATTGCCGTCCGCCGCCGCGGTGGTTGGGGCCTGCGCCGCCTGCGACGCTGTGGCCGAGCCACAAAGTGCTATAATACTAATAGGGTTGAATTTGACCCGTGGGCGTTTGCTGACGGCTGGTTGCCTACCCACACAGGCTGAGCTCGCTGACCGGCTGTCTTCCATCCTGACCCAGCTACCTGAGGAGGTGAGGCGCTGGTCCCCCAGCAGTCCCAAGCCACTGCCAAATTCCAATACATGCCGCGAGCTAGTCCCCATGCCAATCAAGCCAGTGTTATCCTGTAGATAACGGCAAAAGTTTGCAGGGACTGGTGGGGGTTGTGGAGGGGCGGGAGGTGCAGTGTACAACCGTCCCTCCATCCTTGCACGCACTGTACCTGACGCCAAGCCCTCCTCCTGTTGGTTATTTGGGGCGGAACACTCTCCCATGTCTTGCATGTTGCAACTCGCAGCCCGATGGACGAGACTCTCCTCCTTTCCCAATATCGTACGGCACCCCGTATCCCCTTGGCCCCGCTCCGCCCCAACCCCCAGTCCGCCTTCACCTTCTTCTCCTGTTTCGTGGCCACCATTCGCCGCGAGTGGTTCGGCATCGACCGCCTGCGGCTGGACAAGTTCCTGCTGCTCATCCGCCGTTTCGTGCGGCGCATGCTGGAGTGCCTGGCCAAGGCCAAATGGTGGGCGCCGCCTCTGGTCTACTCTCCTTACCGCAGCTTCTGACCACCGCGTGCTGTATTGCGATGACTTGCCAGGGGCACAGCACCTCCCGCAGACTCCCTTCCCTTAACCCACACCCTGTCAACCCACACCCCCAGGCGCACCGACCTGGTGGAGCGCTACACCTCCCTGCTGCACCACCGCCTGCTGCTGCCCTCCGACACGCTGTCCGCTGCGGGCGTGGCGTACCACGTGTCGGACCTGCTGGTGGGGGAGCTGCGGGGGGCGGTGGGGGACAAGGGAGGCCCCGTGCCGGGGGCGGCGCTGGAGGCGCTGCTGCTGCCCTTCGTGGAGGCGCTGCGGGTGGGGGAGGAGGTGGCGCTGCACAGGATCAGGTCGGTATTACGGGTAGGGGAAGGTCTGTGCGTGGGTGGAGGGCGTATACTGCAGGGGGATGGGGCTACACGGCTTGTGCGTATCGTGGATGGGAGAGGGTATGTGGGCCAAGGTGCTAACCAGTAGAGGGGGGAGGGGGCGTGCGGGGGCGGGGAGCAGGCGGCGCTGCGGAGGATGGGGTGCGTAAGGGTCGAGTGGGGTGGTGGGCGCCGGGGAGCGATGGGGTGCCACGTGCCAGGTGGCGCTTTACAGGGTCTGGTTCATGTAGGTGGAGGAGGTCGGTGGCGTGAGAGCGGGGAGGTGTTGCGGCACTGTAAGGGAACAGAATGGGCTCTATGGACTACGGGCTGTGCGGCTTGTGCAGCTGACATGGCAGGTGGTGCTGCATGGGGTACCTGTGGGGTGCGCGAGGATCCCGTGCCACCAACTCACCGCTCTCCCAGGAGTTTACTCACCTGCTGCCACCGCTGTTGCCGCCGTTGCTGCTGCTCCCCTAGGGAGGGCCTGTTCGACGAGCTGCTCGAGGAGCTGGCTAGCCCCTCCGACGACTCGCCGTACCTGGGGCAGCTGGACGTCAACTCGCTGGGGCTGGCGCTGTTCGAGGCGGGAGCGCAGGTGGGGGCGCTGGGTACCGTAGCGGGGGGTGTGGGAGGCCGCTTGCTGGTTGGGTTGTTGCCTTGGGTTGTTACTGTCGTTACTGATCAGAGTAAGGCGCCCAAGCGCGGCGCGAACGGATCTGGGGTTGGCTCTGCTGAAGGCGGGCGGGCAGGGTGGGGCGCGATGCATGGATATATATCCATACGCTACGGAGATCGTGGGAGCTAATGGTCCTCCACGCCAACGACACAGGGACTGGGGATGGGGCGATGGGGGGTACCTATGCTTGGGGGATCTGGGGACGTGAACTCGCTGGGGCTGGCGCTGTGCGAGGCGGGCGCGTAGGTGGGAGATCCCTTGCAGGGGGCCGCGTGTAGTGTAGGACACTGAAGACGTGGTCGTGGATATTGACGGTCCGCCATTTAGACCGCCGACGCAGCGACTGGAGGATGGGGCGGGGGCGCTTTGCCATGTGACGGGGGGATCCGGGGAGGCCCCTTGCTGCATATTGTTGCGCCCGTGCTGGAGTACTTGAATGAGGTAAAGGTCCTCGGCTCGGCTCTTGGGGCAACGGGGGCGGGCATTGGGGTGCCGTTGGGGGGGCTGGCTGGTGGAGACGGCTGTGCTGAGAGTGGTAGCGTAGGTAGGAATTGCGGGACGGGGCGGGGGAACTGCACTGACAGTGCCTTATTCCTCTTGACTGCAGGCCGAAACGCGCGCGCGCAACCGCGAGGTGCTGTACGAGCTGAGCACCGCCATGGAGCGCGTGGGCAAGAAGCGGCAGCGGAGGGAGCAGGAGGCGGCAGGTGGGTTACCGGCAGCATGGGTCGCCGACAGCGTGGAGCAGCATAGGAGTAGAGAGAAGCTTGAGTGGCGGTGCAGAGGCCGGGGGAGGGGTGGCTGCTGCGCTGATGCTGACGTTCATTTGCTGGTACCACCGGAAAGGTCTTCTGCCTCTTGACACGCCTGCGGCTTACGCTTGAGATGCTGGGTACCCACCAACCAAATAGGGGAATACTGTTCTATGACTGAGCGGCGCGCAGGTGAGGCTACGCGTGAAACTATTGAATGGTTACAGTAGGTTGACTACATCATCTTGAGAAGAAGTTGAAGTTGTTTGATTCGTGGGATTAAAGCAAAAGCACAAATTACCCGTACCAGAGCTAACACGTTTCGGCCCCTTCCACGTCCGGAACCATGCAGAGCCGGGCCCGTCCTCGCGGGCGGCTACCGAGAAGGAGGGCAAGGCGGGCAAGAAGGGCGGCAAGGGGCGGCAGCAGCAGCAGGAGGAGGACGACGGGGTAGCGGGGAGTGAGGCGCCCGCCGTGGGGAAGAAGGGCAAGCGGAAGGCGGCGGCTGCCGCAGCAGCTGCCCAAGATGAGGAGGAGGCAGCAGCAGCGGCGGGGCCGGAGGACGAGGACGGGGTTGAGGAGGCGCAGGAGCGGCCACAGCAGAAGGGCAAGAAGAAGAAGCTCAAACAGCAGCAGCCGCAAGCTGCTGATGGTGGTGGGGAGCAGGAGGCGGGGGAGGGGCAGCCTGGGGTGGCTGCGGCTGCCAACGGCCACGCAGCGTCAGCCAAGGGCGGCAAGGCCACCCCCCACGCGACGCCAGCAAAGGGGCAGAAGCAGCAGCAACAACAAGAGCAGACGCCGGAGGTCAAGCCGCCCACGTCAGGGCAAAAGGCGGCCTTACGCGCAGCCGTCGCCAAGCTGACAGCTGGAGTAAGTCCCGCGGCGTCCGCAGGGGCGGCTGAGGCAGCTGCTCCGCACTCGAGTGGCAAGAAGGCGAAAGCGGGGCAAGCGGCTTCTGCAGCGGAGGAGGCGGAGGAGGCGGGGGCAGGCGCGGTTGGGAAGGGGTCGGTGCTGGGCAAGCGGCAGAAGGGCGGCAAGGGTGCGGCGGAGGGGCAGGAGGGCGCGGAGCCGGGGACGGCCAACCACACGCCCGCTCCAACGGTGCGTGGCGCAAGACGCTGTTGCGGGTAGCAAAACAATGTGGGAGGGAGGTGGATGTGCTGAATGCTGAAAGGCCAAAAGCTGCATGGGCGGGCCTGCCTTTTGGAAGTGTCCGGTCTCCGGTGATCTATACGCATGTGGCCAGTCATGCCAGGGCAGGGCGACTTGCCTGGGTCGCGCAGGGACACACAAGCGAACGCGTATAGCTGCTTGTTACCCGTCCGGAATGCCAGGTCACGCCAGCAGGGGCTTCGCGGTCACCTGAGTTCTGGAATGGCATACCAGGCTTCCCGGCGAGGCTGACGGTACCGGTACCCACAGCATGCGAAGCTTTCTCTCCCTCCCTAATCCGATGGTATTGTCTCTGCAGGCTGGCCCTGCCGGCGGGCGCACGGGCGGCGCCACCACCGCCAAGAAGAAGAAAGTCGTGATTGACATCAAGCGCAACCTGTACTTTGAGCACGGGGGGCCGGTGCCCGACCCCGAGATCCGCACGCCCCCCGCGTCCCGCTCCAAGGTGGGCACAAGGGCGCCAGGGGGACCTTCGCGTAGCGTGACATTAGATTTGCGCATTCTGGATTGCTGTGAGTTAAACATGTACAGGTGCGGCCCCCGCGTCCCGCTCCAAGGTAGGCACAGCCAGGGGAGCTCCGGTGGTTGCAGCAGCGCAATGGGCCTGGGGCGTGGGATCAGCGGAGCTGTGCGTTGGGGAGCACCTGTAATGGCTTTGTTGTGGGGTTGCGCCGGCGCAGGTGTCCATCAGAGCAGGCTTGATACCTGTGTGACACATGATGAGGTGCTGAGCAGACGTCCTCACCATGTGCTGCTGCTGCTACTGCTGTGTGGTGCCCCATGCAGGGAGGGATCCTCAAGGCGATGGCGCCCAAGACCTGCCCGCCCAAGGTGTCCAGCACCGCCAACGGCACCGCCTCCAGCGGGGGCAAGGACGAGCAGCAGCGCCCCAACAGGGTGCTGCCGCAGAACGGAAGGCGCGCCAGCGCTGCCCTGTTCTTCTAGATGCACCTAGAAAGGGAGTCTGTGTGGGAGTGCGAGGTGTTCGAGACGCGCCCCGGACGGAGGCGGGTTGATTTTAACTACTGTGTCGTGTAGCAGGCGATGTGGTGGAGTGAGAGTGTCGACGGCGGCGTGCCGAAACGGTTGAGCTTGCTCCCTGGGGCCTCACATCACCCCGATGGTCGTGAGCCTTGGATGTCAGTAGCATGGTGACGGACGATACGGGTGTGCACGGTCCGCAATGGGTCAAGGTTTGGGTCTGCCATGTGGATGTGGATGTCTAGCCTGCACGTCTAGCGAATTACGTACTCCTGAGGCGTTAGTATTTACCCTGCGCAGCCCTGTACATTGTAGGGCTGTAACACGGGTAGCTCCCCTGGCTGCAGCACCGGCCCGTT
>VFQN01005605.1_pt1 | contig 15171 bp, 10 predicted proteins | sample 3512371 | NCBI WGS metagenome assembly VFQN01 (sample SAMN10412370, study PRJNA504923) | tailings metagenome | isolation source: Replicate 2 from Balatoc abandoned mine | place: Philippines: Itogon, Benguet | collected 2017-08-28
GGACGCCATTGAACTCGCCGGAGTAGCGGCCTTCCACGTCCCAGTAGTTGTCCTCACCGAACGAGGCACCGACCGAGAAGCCGGCGAACGTCGGTGAACGATACTGGATGTGCTCGTTGCGGGTGTTCAACCAGTCTCCAGAGCCCTGGAAAAAGTTGTTCCAAGTGGCGTTGGAGTACACACCGTTTGCCTGAGCGATACGGAACGCCGCCGGATGCAGGAAGACGCCGTTCGACGCGGCCATACCCTTGCCGGAGAGGTCGACGAGGATGGCGTTGTTGGCAGCGGTCGAGCCGTGACCGATGCTGATGCGGCCGAGCTTGCTGTGCTCGATCCAGGCCATGGCCTCGCGGAGCGTCGCAGCGCTGTTACCGCCCGTCGCGCCGCCGTCATCACCGCCGTTGGTCTGGTTCACACCAGAGCTGGCGCTGAAGTAGGACTGCAGCTCGTACAGGAAGCCGGCGGTGACCTCGGGCGAGATCTTGGCCGAGCCGACGAACCGCCAGCGCGAGTTCGAGGCGTTCGGGCCGGTGATATAGAGGTCGTTACGGATGCCGTCGTCCCAGAACAGCAGCTCCTGCGAGATCTGGCCCGAGATGACGAGTGAAACCTTGCGGGTACCCTTGCGGGCGGTTGTCGCCTCGAGCTCGGCTACCCGCTCCTCGAGGTCCGCACAGCAATCGCCGCCAAGGTCGGCTGCTTTCGCGGGGCTGACACCATAAAGGCCAGCCGCAGCAACGAATGCCAGCGCGCTAGCCGACTTCAACAGTCCCCCATACATTTGACACCACTCCACTTTGCTAACGCTACTCCACGCCACCATCGACTGGAGACCGCCGTTGGCCGATCGAGCCTTGATTGCCTGATACGGCCATCGACCCTTGCCGGTGTTTAACGATTAGCTCAGCGGGCTCGGCGCGGTAAATAGCCAATGCCCGAATCCGCGCCGTTTCAGAAAGACTTGTGGCTAATCTGGCACACAATCAACGTAGAGGGCGGTGCATGAGCGTTCTTGAAGTCAATTTTTCACAATATGTTCAATGATTTACCCGGTCATTTTACGACACGCTGAGGCGCTTGGAAGGCCTTGCAAATTGCCGTAGCTCGGCCCCTGTCTCTCCCCCGACGCATAAATCCACCGACCCGCACCAGCATTTCCGGCCGCGGCCGACATTCACGGGCCCCGCCTATCAATTTGCGCGTTCAATCGACCGCGAGGAATGCTGCTAGAGCCGTCGGCAAACAGGGCAACCGCGCCATAAGTTTGGCGATTTAGTGGTTTTATCCGGTGCATCCGTGTGACCGAGCGCAACGCGCCTATGCCCCAGAATACTGGGCGGCCGCCTTACCGTGGACACCCCATCCGCCCCGCCAGTTGCGCCAGTGCTGCACTGCCCACCAAGCACTGTTGCGGTGATGCCACGGCTCGCTTGACGCGTCATGGCGGCCCCTGTGAGGCGCGGTCAATGGCCTGCACGGAACGCATCCCAGCAGCGGCGCTGCTACCCACGCCGCGCTTCAACTGAGCCCTTGACCGCGTCACCGCTGTCCGTACACCTGCTCTGCGGCAGCGCATGCGGGCGGAGCATTTCCTTGGAGACCTTCGACTACATCATCATCGGCGCCGGTTCGGCGGGATCCGTTCTTGCGAGCCGGCTAAGCGAGGATCCAGCGACCCGCGTCTGCGTCCTCGAAGCGGGCCCTCCCGACTGGCATCCCTTCATCCACATCCCCGCCGGATTCATAAAGACTTTCTACGATAAGCGGGTGAATTGGCTCTACGACATGGAGCCGAGCGAATGGACCGGCGGCCGGCGAATTTTCGCACCGCGCGGTAAGACGCTTGGCGGCTCCAGCTCGATCAACGGGCACATCTACAATCGCGGCCAGCGCGGCGACTACAACACCTGGGCTCAGTACGGCAATCGCGGCTGGGGCTACGCCGATGTCCTTCCGTATTTCAAGAGGCTCGAGCGGCGCATCGGCGGCGACGATCAGTTCCGCGGCCGCGACGGTGCCCTCACGGTCACCGACATCGACTGGCGCCATCCGCTCTGCGACGCCTTCATCGCCGGCTGCGTCAGCGTTGGCATCCCGCAGAATCCTGACTACAACGGCCGCATCCAGGAAGGCGTTTCCTACGCCCAGCGCACCATCAACCGGGGCCGCCGGGTGAGCGCTGCCACTGCCTTTCTGCACCCGGCGATGAAGCGGAGCAATCTCGACGTGCGCACCAACGTGCACGTCACCGGCATCGTGCTCGACGGGCGGCGCGCGACCGGCGTCACCTTTCGCAAGGGCGGCCGCAGCGGTCCCGAGCAGGCGCTGCTGGTGGGACGCGAGGTCATCCTCTCAGGCGGGGCCTACAATTCACCGCAGCTCCTGCAGCTATCGGGAATCGGCCCGCCGGCCGTGCTCGGGCCGCTTGGCATCCCGGTGCGCCATGCACTCGCCGGCGTCGGCGAGAACCTCAAGGACCACTATGCGCCAAGATTCACGGCGCGCGTGAAGAACATCGAGACGATCAACGAGCGCGTCCGCGGCCTCAAGCTCGCTTCCGAGGTCGCCCGGTGGGCATTGACGCGCAAGGGCATCCTGTCCCTGAGCCCGACCCTGGTCTACGCGTTCTGGCACTCCGGCGAAACGGCGGAAAGCTCTGACATCCAGATGACGTTCACGCCGGCGAGCTACATGGAAGGCGTGCAGGGCCAGCTCGAGCGCGAGCCCGGCATGACGGTCGCTTCATGGCAGCAGCGCCCTGAGAGTCGAGGCTACGTCCGCGCGCGATCGTCAGACCCGTTCGCACCACCGCTGATCAATCCGAACTATCTTGCCGAGGAGATCGACAGGCGCGTCCTGCTTGGTGCGATGAAGCTCGCCCGCAGCCTGCTGCGCACGAAACCGCTGGAGCCTTATTTCGAGCGCGAGGATTTCCCGGGGCCAGGCGTCCAGAGCGACGACGAGCTGCTCGGTGCCGCCAAGGAGCGCGGCACGACCACGTTTCACCCTTCGGGCACCTGCCGCATGGGCCCCTCGAGCGACCCGCTGGCGGTGGTCGATGATCAGCTCCGCGTGCACGGTCTCGAGGGTCTGCGCGTCATCGATGCCTCGATCATGCCGACGATGCTGTCGGCGAACCTTAATGCGGCGACGATGATGATCGCCGACAAGGCGTCCGACCTCATCCGCGGTAAAGCTGCGCCGGCACCGATCATCGTCGACTGAAGCATCAGGGCTTGAAGATCACCGTGACGGCGCCCGGCTGGTCGGAGGATATCCGCGCGCCTTCACGGTAGATCTTGCAAAGGACCTGTCCCGCGGCGGGCTCGGTGAAACCAGCGGTGGTGCACTGCGACGTGTTCATGCACATGAGCAGACACGCGACGGGCGATTCCACCCGGCTTTCATTGATCAATTCGCCTGCGACGCCTGCGTTGGTCCGCGTCTTGTAGCCGAAGCGGAGCGGCGCTTCGACGGACTTCGGCGCTGCTGCAGGGGGCGGCGGCGCGGGCCTCGTCACCGTCAGCGGCGTCGACTTGGTGATCGTGAGAGGGCCCACCTGCGTCGTCGTCGGCGTATCGACACCGCGACTCTGCGGCGGCGGTCCCGCGGCCGGCCCCGGCGGTGGGCTTTGCGACGGCACCGCCGATGGCCCGCTTGGGGGCAACGGGATCACCGAAACCGTCCGCGCCAGATCCTCGCGCAGACCGGATCCCCAGTTGCCGTCGATCGCACGACCCGTCACCCTGTCGAAAAGCTGGCACGTTTTGGTCAGCGGGGGCGTCCCGCCATACTGGTAGCCGACGCAGCCCGTCTTCTGGTCGCAGGTCCTACGACAGCCGTCCGCATCGGCCTGCAGGCTGGTCGTTATCAGGTTCCCCTCGAGACGCGTGCTGACGCGGAAGGCGTAGTTCCCACGGCCCGCGCTCGGCGCCGCCGCTGGCGGCGGACGTGCGGGCGGGAGCGCCGCAGCGGGCGGTTGCGAGGGCGGCGGCGTTGCCGCGACCGATGGCGGTGACGGCGGCGGCACGGGGGGCGCGGCAATGGAGCGCTGCTGCCCTGGCGCGGTGGCGCCATCGTTCCAGCCGAGTGAGACGATCTGGACCCGCTGGTCTCGCGGGGGATGGGTCGAGGAACCGGCGCCGGTGCCGATCGCGCCGATGGCCGCGATCGCCTCGTCGTGGGTCGCGCCCATGCGCCCGAGGATGAAGCCGGCGTAGCGGTCGGCCTCGAGCTCGACGCGGTGGTTCTGGCCGGCAAAATCGAGATGGCCGGCGATGTGGTGGCCGACCTCGTGGGCGATCACGAACACCTGCGACCAGAACTGGCGCGTGCGAGCGCCGAGCTCACGCATGAAAGTCGAGTTGTAGAAGATATACCGCTGGCCGTCCTCGCCGATCTGGGCCTCGGCGTTCGCCGTCTCGGCGCTGGCGCGCACCTGGATGCGGTCGGCGACGCCGGGAATGCCGGTCGCGGCAAGAATCTCGCGGAAGACCGAGGCCGCCTCGCGATCGGACTCGAAGCTGCGCCGAATCGCGGGCGAGGCCGGCCCGTGCAGGCCGCGCAGGCGCTTTCCCGAACTTTCGTGGTCGATGATGAACTGCGCACTGGCGGGCACGGCGATAGCGCTGCAGGCCAAGCCGAGCACGAGTGCGGACCAGAATGACGGTCTCATGGCACCCCCCGTTTCGTCCCGATCGAACTCTCGCACTCTAGCGAATAGCCATGACCGTGGCCAGACACGGGCCGGTGGCGGTTGCGGACAGCGCCGATTTTCGTAGCCCGGCGTGGCGACAGCGCCAGGATCAACCGCTAGAGACGGTCACGCGCCAAAGACCGGATCACTGCTGAGCTATTGTCGGGCACGCCAACGGCGCTTAGGGTGACAGCCAACAACAAGATCCAGGAAACGCGCCAAGAACGATCGATCATGAGCGTGGCGTCGCAATGCCGCCCGAGCGCGCTTCCGCCACTCACCCTGCGGATTTACCGCCGGCCGGCACGCCTGCGCTCATAGCCAACCGAGCCCACCTGACGACCCGCCGCATCACCGGAGCAGAAGACATGGCATTCGACCCAAACCGCAAAGACATGGTCATCGGCGTCGTCGGGACTGGAGCCATGGGGCGCGGCATCGTGCAGGTGTCGGCGCAGGGCGGCATGCAGGTCATCGCCTACGACGAGAAGCCGGGCGCCGCGCAGGCGGCGAAGGAGTTCATCACCAAGCTGCTCGGCTCGCAGGTCGAGAAGGGCCGTCTGTCGATGGCCGAGATGGAGGCGGCCCTCGAGCGCATCTCCATATCGACCGACCTCAAGGACATGGCGAAGGCGCATTGCGTCGTCGAGGCGATCTTCGAGCGGCTCGACATCAAGCAGGAGATGTTCGCCCGCCTCGACGAGATCTGCGGCCCCGAGACCATCATCGCGACCAATACCTCCTCGCTTCCCGTCACGGCCATCGCGGCGAAGTCGAAGCACGCCGGTCGCATCGGGGGGATGCACTTCTTCAACCCGGTGCCGCTGATGCGGCTCGTCGAGATCATCCCCGGCCTCAAGACCGAGCCGTGGGTGACGGAAGCGCTGATGACGATCGGCCGGCGCATGACGCGCGAGCCGGTACTCTGCATCGACAGCCCCGGCTTCCTCGTCAATCACATCGGCCGCGGCATGGGCCCGGAGGCTCAGCGCATCCTGATCGAGAACATCGCGACGCACTACGAGATCGATCGCATTCTCACGGGCGCGCCCGGCTTCCGCATGGGGCCATTCACGCTCTCGGACCTCGTCGGCATCGACGTCGGCTCGGCAGCGATGGAGTCGATCTATAATCAATTCTACCATGAGCCCGCCTACGTACCCTCCCCGCTGATGTCGTTGCGCGCTGCCGGTGGTCTCTACGGCCAGAAGAGCGGGCAGGGATGGTACACTTACGATGGCGGCAAGAAGATCGAGCCCGAGGGCGTGCCGACACCGACGGCGCGGCCGAAGTCGGTGTGGCTGCGCACCAGCGAGCACAATCAGGATCTGCAGGCGCCGTTCGTCGAGTATCTCAAGAGCACCGGCGTCGAGATCGAACTCAACTCGGCGCCGAGCAAGGACGCGCTGATCATCATCACGCCGGTCGGCTACGACCTGACGACCGCCGTCGCCGAGTTGAAGATGGACAAGGAGCGGACGGTCGCGGTCGACCTGCTGTTCGGCCTAAAGGGCCCGCGCACGGTGATGGTGTCGCCGGCGACCGATCCCAAGTACCGAGATCAGGCGCACGGCCTCATGGGCCACGACGGCCAGCCCGCGATCGTCATCAACGACAGCCCCGGATTCGTCGCCCAGCGCGCCGTCGCCGCGCTCGTCAACGTTGGCTGCAACATCGCCCAGCGCGCGATCGGCGTGCCGGCCGACATCGACAAGGGCGCCAAGCTCGGCCTCGGCTATCCGTTCGGCCCAATCGAGTGGGGCGATCGCATAGGACCAGGCCGCGTCCTGTTCATCCTCGAGCGGCTGTTCGCGTTCTACCAGGATCCGCGCTATCGGCCGTCGCCGTGGCTCAAGCGTCGCGTGATGCTCGGCCTGCCGCTGTCGACGCCGGAAGGCCAGCTCCGCGGCTGAGGCGCCGCTCGCACTCGCTCAAAAAAGAAACCGGAGGAACCGCATGGATCTCGGCATCAGCGGCAGAAGCGCGCTCGTCACCGGCGCCAGCATGGGCATCGGCCGCGGCATCGCGAAAGCACTCGCTGCTGAAGGCGTCCGCCTCGCACTGGTCGCGCGACGGATCAATCTGCTCGAGGAGGTCGCAGGCGAGATCACGGCAGCCGGCGGGGCCGCACCGGTCCTCATCCAGCAGGATTTCATGGCCGAAGATGCGCCGGAGAAGATCGCCACCAAGGCGCTGGCCGGTCTCGGCTCGGTCGAGATCCTGATCAACAATGCCGGCGGCAGCCGCCACTTCGGCAAGGACGCGAAGGAGGATCAGTGGAACGAGGCGATGACGCTGAATTTCACGCGTCAACGTCAGCTCGCCCATCGCCTGCTCGATCAGATGATCGCCAACAAATGGGGACGCATCATCAACATCACAGGCAAGTCTGAGCCCGACGGCGTCAACGGCGCGTTTGCCGCCAAGGCCGCCATGCACGCCTGGGCGAAAGGCCTCTCGCGCGAGGTCGGCAAGGCAGGCATCACGGTCAATTGCATCCCGCCGGGTCGGATCATGAGCGAGCAGATCCGCCGCAACTATACGCCCGAGTATCGCCAGTGGCAGGCCGACAACGAGATCCCCGTCGGCCGCTACGGTGAGCCCGAGGACATCGCCAATCTCGTGACTTTCCTGGTGTCGCCGCGCGCGTCGTACATCACCGGCACCGTGATCCCGGTCGACGGCGGTCTCAGGCGCTATCAATTCTAAGCAAGACGCGGCGCGCGTCTATTTCCGCCGCTTCGCGAGCACCGCCGGCCAATAGGTGTTGGCGGTCTTGATGAGCGCGGCCTGGTCTTTTTCCCACTTCGTGTGCGTCGCGGTGTTGATGTTGAGGTAGAGCTTGCCGTCGACGATCTTCCAGACTCGCGGATTGCCGGGCGCGAGCTCGTTCTGCGCGATGGCGAAGGCACAGTAGCCGCCGTACTGCGGCGCGTATTTCTCCGGCGCGGCAACGAACGCGTCGAGATTTTCCTTCGACGCGAATCGCCACGTCGCGTCCTTCCATCGCGTCATGAAGGCGTCCTTGCCTTCGACCGCCCTCTTCTCCTTGTAGTAGGCGACCGCATCGTAACCCGCGACGGCATACTTCTTCGCGAGGAAGCGCGGCGAGGACTGATAGATCTCGCGCGACTTGTACGCGGCCTTGGACGACTTTTTCGCCTCGGCCGGCTTCTTCGCATCCGGAGCCTGCGCGAGCGCATGAACGCTTCCCGCCGAGAAATGCAACGCCACCATCAGCAGCAGCGCCCGCACGAAATCGCTCATCTCCTGGCTCTCCGGGCCTCACGAGCGGCGGCAAATTCCGCCGCCTCAATCATAGGATTCTGCATGGATATGCTGGCAAGATGACGGCCGTTGAAACACTCTTCAGAACGGGTCCTTGGGATCGAACTTCGGTCGCCGCTTCTCCATCAGCGCCGTCATGCCTTCCTTGGCCTCGGGCCCGGAGAAACCCATGAATTCCATGGCGAGCGAGGCATCGAACGTCGGGCCCGCCATACGCAGCCAGTTGTTCAGCGACCATTTGGTCCACCGCACCGCGGCGGGCGGCATCGCGACCAGTCGCTCGGCGACCTTGAGCGCGGTCTCGACCACCTTGTCGTCGTCCGCGACCAGCGACACGAGGCCGATGCGCTCGGCCTCCTCGCCTGTCAGCGGGTCGTTGAGCATGAGGTAGTATTTCGCCTTCGCCATGCCGACGAGAAGGGGCCAAATGATCGCAGCATGATCGCCTGCCGCGACACCGAGCCGCGCGTGACCGTCGATGATGCGCGCCTTGCGTCCCGCGACCGTGACATCGGACAGCATCGCGGCCGCGAGGCCGGCGCCGACACACGGGCCTTCAATCGCGGCCACCACCGGCTTCGAGCAGTTGATGACGTTGTAGACGAGGTCGCTCGCCTCACGCCACACACGCGTGCGCACCTCCCAGCTCTCGGTCATATCCTTGATCATCGAGAGGTCGCCGCCGGCCGAGAATACGCCGCCTTCGCCGCGCAGCACCGCGACCGACGTATCGGGATCGCGATCGATGTCGCGCCACACTTCGCCGATCTCACGGTGACCGTCGGCATCCAGCGCGTTGAGCTTGCCCGGATTGGACATGATCACTTCGAGCACGCGCGGACGGGGCCGCGCGAACTTCAGCGCCTTGTAGTGGCTGTAGCGTTCGGTCATTGGAAGCGTTTCCTCGAGCGGGGCGGGTTGCTTCTCCTGTAGTAGCGCCGCCCGCCGTGCGCAACTGGATCGCGAAAAGCGGTTGGCCCGGGCGTGGGAAGAACGCACAATGGCTACCACGCCCGCACGCTCCCTGCGGGTCCAAAGCAATGGACCATACCCATGAAGCCCGAGACGCCGAAGCCGATCCAGCTCAAGAACTATTCAGCCCCGGCGTACCGCATCGACACGGTCGATCTCGACGTCTCCCTGCATCCGACCCGCACCCGTGTCCTCGCGACACTCAAGCTGAGGCCCAGTCCCGACGCGGCAAAGCCTGGCGGCCCCCTGGTGCTCGATGGCGAGATGATGGAGCTCGGCAGCGTCGCGCTCGACGGCACCGTGCTCGAAGCCGGCAGCTACAGAGTGACGGCCGACACGCTGACTTTGCCGCGCGTTCCCGATCGCGCGTTCACGCTAACCACCGAGACCTTTTGCAACCCGGACACGAACGCCTCCCTTAGCGGCCTTTACCGCTCGCGCGAGATCTACACGACACAGTGCGAAGCCGAAGGGTTCCGGCGCATCACCTACTACCTCGACCGGCCTGACGTGCTGGCCACTTTCACGACGCGCATCGAAGCCGACGTCGAGAGCGCTCCGGTGCTGCTCGGCAACGGCAATCTCGTCAAGCACGGCCGCGCCGGACGCGGCCGCCACTTCGCCATCTGGCACGATCCGCACCCCAAGCCCGCGTACCTGTTCGCGCTCGTCGGCGGCAAGCTCGCCGCGCACCGCGACACCTTTACGACCATGTCGGGACGCAAGGTCGATCTCGCGATCTACGTCGAGCCGGGCAAGGAGGACCGCTGCGGCTGGGCGATGGATGCGCTCAAGCGGTCGATGAAATGGGACGAGGAGCGCTTCGGGCGCGAGTACGATCTCGACGTGTTCAACATCGTCGCCGTGTCGGATTTCAACATGGGCGCGATGGAGAACAAGGGCCTCAACATCTTCAACGACCGCCTCGTGCTCGCCAATCCGCAGACCGCGACCGACGCCAACTATGCGGACATAGAACGCGTGATCGCGCACGAGTACTTCCACAACTGGACCGGCAACCGCATCACGTGCCGCGACTGGTTCCAGCTCTGTCTCAAGGAAGGGCTGACGGTCTATCGCGATCAGGAATTCTCGGCCGACACGCGCTCGCGCACGGTCCAGCGCATCCACGACGTGCGCCAGCTCAAGGCGCGCCAGTTCCCCGAGGACGCCGGCCCGCTCGCCCATCCCGTGCGGCCGTCGAGCTATATCGAGATCAACAACTTCTACACCGCCACTGTCTACGAGAAGGGCGCCGAGCTCGTGCGGATGATCGCGACGTTGCTCGGACGCGAGACGTTCCGAAAGGGCATGGACCTATACTTCGAGCGCCACGACGGGGAAGCCGCGACGGTCGAGCAGTTCCTGCAATGCTTCGCCGACGTCAGCGGTCACGACCTCAAGTCGTTCATGAATTGGTACAATCAGGCCGGGACGCCGGAGCTGGTGTGCGCGCTGAAGTACGACTCGCGTGCAAAGACGGCGACGCTGGAGGTCGAGCAGATCCATGGCGCCTCGCCGGGGGCATCGAAGAAGAGCCCGGTGCCGATCCCGATCAAGATCGGTCTTATCGGCGCCAACGGACAGGAGCTACCGCTTCGGCTCGCCAATGGCCGCGAGCTGCCCGACGGCGTGCTCGAGATGACGAAACGCTCGGAAAAATGGACGTTTCGCGACATTCCCTCGCGGCCGGTCGCGTCGCTGCTGCGCGGCTTCTCGGCGCCGGTGAACCTGACGATGAGCACCACCGACCGCCAGCTCGAGTTCCTGGTGACGCATGACACCGATGCGTTCAACCGCTGGCAGGCGGCGCAGGACTACGCGATGCGGATCATGATCGCGGCGGTGCGCGCACTTCGCAAGGGCCAGCGGCCGGCGCGGCCGGACGGCTTTGTCGGCGCGCTGGCGACGTTGCTCAACGACACCACGCTCGAGCCCGCCTATCTGGCGCAGGTGCTGGCGGTGCCGAGCGAGTCCGACGTCGCGCGTGTCATCGGCCGCGACGTCGATCCGGCGCTGATCCATCGCGCGCGGCGCTGGCTGCGCAAGGCGATCGGCGTGCAGCTCGGCGATCGCCTCGTCGAGATCTATGAGAGCACGGTCCGCATCAAGACGTTCAAGCCCGACGCGAAGAGTGCGGGCGAGCGCGCACTTCGCATCGCCGCGCTGAGCCTGCTCGCCGCGCGCGGAAACCCCGACGACATCGCGCGGGCCGCCCGCCACTTCCGCGAGGCGCGCAACGCGACCGACGAGATCGGCGCGCTCGCGATCCTCGCCAACCTGCCGGGACCCGAGCGCACAGAGGCCCTCGACCGCTTCTACAAGCGCTGGAAGGACGATCACCTCGTCATTCGCACCTGGTTCGGGTTCCAGGCCGCTGCGCCGCTGTCGACAACACTTCGCACCGTCAAGCAGCTCACCACGCATCCGCTGTTCTCGATGCGCAATCCCAACAGCGTCTACGGCTTGATCGGTACTTTCGCGAGCTCCAATCCGCTGCAGTTCAACCGTCCGGACGGCAAAGGCTACGACTTCGTCGCCGCGCGGATACTCGAGCTTGACAAGTTCAACCCGCAGGTCGCCGCCCGCCTCCTCGGCGCGTTCAGGAGCTGGCGCAACCTTGAAATAGGACGTCGTCGCATGGCGTTACGCTCACTTCAAAACATTGCATCTACGCCCGGGCTATCGAACGACGTCCAAGAGATCGTCAGCAAAATTCTGGACTAATACTTTCCTCGATCTTCAAATATTACCAAAACATTAAACTCGACAGCTCGCGAATCTTGCGACGATAATGTTCGTGCGATTCGGGTGGTGGGACACCCGGATTCATCTGCAACAGGCGCACAAACGGGGGCGGTGATGGCGCGGGCGATTTCGATGGGACGGCGGGAGGTATTGGCCTTCGCCCGGGAAGCTGTCAGCCTCCCACGCCGGATCGATCTCAATCGTATCGCCCTGCGCCGCATCGCCTCCGACCGCACCCTCCACGCGGCACTCGCGCTCGCCCACCTGACGCTCGCCGTCGCCATCTCGACGGCGATGAGCGACACCATCGGCCCCTTCACCGCCGCCGGCGTCAGCCTCAGCGCCGCCGGCGCCGCCCTGATGTTCCTGCTGCGCATCGGTGTTTCGGCCTCGACGCGCTCAGATGCCACCGTCGATCGCACGGACGCCCGCGCCGAAGCCTCAGCCAGGCTCCGCCCGTTCAACCCGGAGAGCACCGGCCGCGACGTCAACGGCGTCCTGGCGCTGATGAACCACGAGTTGCGCACACCTCTCAATGCCATCCTCGGCAACGCCGACGCGATCCGCCTCGACGCGTTCGGGCCGGTCGGCACCGCGCGCTACCGCGAATGCGCGGCCCACATCCGTGAAGGCGGCCAAGCACTGCTGCGCGCCACCGAGGACATGATGGCGCTGACCGGTGCGGTCGCCGCCGCGACGTTCGTGCCTCACCAGCCGGTAGATCTCGAGGACATGGTCCGCGACGTGCTGCGCGAGGCGACCGAGCAAGCGCGCGCCCGCCGCGTCGACCTGAGCTGGCAATCGGCCACATCCCGCCCGGTCGTCTCCGAGGCGACGGCGCTTCGCCATGCCATCCTCCGCGTCGTCGATGGCGCGCTCGCCCATGCGACCGCCGGCTCCAGCATCCACGTCGAGATCGGCCTCGATCGCGGCAAGGTCGAGTTGCTGGTGACGCTGAGCAGCGGCGACGAGAACGGCTTCACCGGCACTGCGCGCGTCGATACCGGATCCGACTATGGCCCCGCCGCGCTCCAGGTCGCGGTCGCGCGCACCCTGTTCGCGCTCCTCGGCACCCACCTGCACGCCGCCCACGGAATCGACGGCCGCTGGCGCGCCATCGTCGACCTGCCGGCTGTTTCGACGCATTGAAATCGCTTCCATCCTCGCCCCGCAGCCCTTAAATCGGCCTCGCCAGCATTTTGAGGCAGGTTGCGGCAGCGGCTCCGTCTTCACGAGCCATCAAATAGGCGTTGAGGAGCCGGGTTTGGGCAAAGAGCCCCTTCATCACGATGGCGACCGCCCTTATGATGCGCGTCCCATGTCGATCTGGCAGAGATTCCCGAACGTCGCGACGAGCCTGGCGAAGGCCGGCTCGGTCATCGGCTTTTTACGCGGCCTCGCCAGCGGCGATCGGGTACGGGCGCCCGAGAAGAGCGTCGCCTTCACGATCGGCCTGATCGCGCTCTCCGCCAAGATGGCGAAATCGGACGGCGTCGTCACAAGCGACGAGGTCGAGGCGTTCAATCAGGTCATGCGCGTGCCACCCGAGGAGGCGGAACGCGTGCGTCAAGTGTTCGATCTCGCCAAGCAGGACGTCGCGGGCTACGACAGCTATGCGCGCCAGATAGCGGAGCTGCTCGCCGACGATCGCACCATGATGCTGCAGGTGCTCGAAGGCCTGTTCGTCGTGGCCGCCGCCGATGGCGTCCTGCATGAGCGGGAGGAGACGTTCCTGCGCTCGGTCTCGGACATCTTCGGCCTGCCGCCAAGCGAGTTCCGCTATGTGCGCGCGCTGTTCGTGCGCGACGCCGGCAACCCCTACGAGATCCTCGGTGTCGCCCCCTCGGCGACCGACGCGGAGATCAAGGCGCGCCACCGCAAGCTCGTCGCACAGATCCACCCCGACCGCCTCGCAGGCCAAGGCGAACGGCTGGAAATCGTCGAAGCTGCCAACCGCAAGCTCGCCGCGATCAATGCCGCATTCGATACGCTGCGTAAGGAGCGCGGCATCTGATGGAGCGCGCCTGCTCGGCGCTAGTGCACGCGTTGCATCCCTCGCCCAACTTCGAGCCGCGGCGGGGCAAGGCGCGGCCGGACATGCTGATCCTGCACTACACCGGCATGATGAGCGCCGAACGCGCGATCTTCTGGCTCGCCGAGCCGCGATCGAAGGTGTCGTGCCACTACGTCATCGACGAGCACGGCCGCATCACACAGATGGTCAGCGAGGCCGACCGTGCGTGGCACGCTGGCGTAGCCTCCTGGCGCGATGAGACCGACATCAATTCGGCCTCGGTCGGCATCGAGATCCAGAATCCCGGCCACGAGTTGGGCTACCCCGACTATCCCGAAGCGCAGATGCAGTCCGTGGTCGCGCTGTGCCAGGACATCGTCGCGCGGAACGCTATTTCCCCGACGCGCGTCCTCGGGCACTCCGACGTCGCGCCCGGCCGCAAGATCGATCCTGGCGAGAAATTCGACTGGCACCGGCTGCATGCGGTGGGTGTCGGACACTTGGTGCCACCGGCGCCCCACGACGACAATGATGTGAGCTTCGGCGTCGGCGACGGCGATCCTCTTGTCCGCACGACCACAACGCTGCTTGCACGCTACGGCTATGGCATCACGCCGACCGACACGCTCGACGATCAGGACGCCAAGGTCGTGCGCGCGTTCCAGCTCCACTTCCGCCCCGACATGACCTGGGGCCGCGTGGATCGCTCGACGCTGGCGACGCTGGAAGCGCTTATTGCGACAGCGGAGGCTGTCGCTTAGTTTTTTGCTCTACGCGGTCGCCAACGCCTTCGGCTACTGGCGCCGCGGCACTGCCTCGCCGGTCGGCGTTCTGACCTCGCGGCCTTCGGCCGCCACCAATGAACTTGCTCCAAATATAGAGGGCGGGTGGGTTCGGGAGGGTGATCCCTCCCGACGGGGCGTGGGGCTGGCCCCACTCGCACCGGAGGCGCGACGCGTTGCCCCCCGCGCCCGCATCCGCTACAAGGCGCACCAACCCCCACATGCTCGTCACGAGGACTTGCCGCCGATGGCCAACCCGCAATTCGTCTACCACATGCACCGCCTGTCGAAGACTTATCCGGGCGGCAAGCAAGTACTCAAAGACATCAACTTATCTTTCTACCCTGGCGCCAAGATCGGCGTCGTCGGTCTCAACGGCGCGGGCAAGTCAACGCTGCTCAAGATCATGGCCGGCCAGCTCGAAGACTTCACGGGTGAAGCATGGGCGGCGGACGGGGTCAGCGTCGGCTACCTCCCGCAGGAGCCGGAGCTCGATCCCAACAAGGACGTGCTCGGCAATGCGATGGAAGGCGTCGCTGACAAGAAGGCGATCCTCGACCGCTACAATGAGATCGCGGCGAACTATTCGGCAGAGACCGCCGACGAGATGACCGAGTTGCAGGACCAGATCGACGCGCAGAACATGTGGGATCTGGACGCGCAGGTCGCGC
>VFQN01005593.1_pt1 | contig 15167 bp, 10 predicted proteins | sample 3512371 | NCBI WGS metagenome assembly VFQN01 (sample SAMN10412370, study PRJNA504923) | tailings metagenome | isolation source: Replicate 2 from Balatoc abandoned mine | place: Philippines: Itogon, Benguet | collected 2017-08-28
AATAGATAATATTATCAAGAAAAAAAGTTGATTGATATGACATGATACGATATGATTCTTCAAAGATATTAATTAAAACGATAGTTTTACTTTGAAAGTAGCATTGGTTTTTGTAATACTTATTTTTACTCTCTTTCATACTTTGACTAATTTTTTCGTAGTAAAACAATTTGATTTGATCTAAAAGGAAATTCCATAATAAAATCGTTTTGTAATTTATTAATATTTGAACTATCCGTAGCACTAAAGGCATCCAAGACATCTGAACCTGAAGCATCATCACTACACTCGATGACAATCTTCTCTAAACGACTATTCCCTCCAATGATAGAGAATAGAAACATCCATTGATCTTCTTCCCAGAATGTACATCCTATACGAACACATCGAATCGTTTGTGATAATTCGATTAATCGTACGAGGTTCGTCCATTCAAGAATTTCACAAAGGTTTGTAATGATTACTTCATGAACTTTATCAAAATTCTTTGGCAGATACTTTATATTTTCAATTTCAATATCTAACTTTCCAACGGAATCTAATAAATTTGGATCTCGAAATTTATTACAACAAGTAATAATCACATGCTTATTGTGTTTTAATGCGCTAAAGTCAGTAATTTCATTACATTTCTGAAGATGAACAACGTCGATACTACTCATATGATCAAATCGTACATCTTTGCATCGAGAGAGTTTCAAGGAAATTAAGTTATGTGATGGTGGTAAAAGAAAAGGCCGGTTCAATCGTCGAATACTAAGAGATCGTAAACTTCGAGGAAACTCACCAGTATGAGTGAAATATACAATGTTCGAACCTTTAGTACATTCAATGGTTAAAGATCGCACTTTCTTTAGTCGATCTAAATTAATGGGAAGTAATTGTGGTATAAAGACCATGCTAATATCAATCTCAGTACTGTATTGAAAAGAGAGAGCAAAGTTAAAGATTTGCTCACAATCTTCAATTAATATCTTATGATTATGATTAAGCTTCGAAATATCTTTAATGTTTGAGCAATTAATAAGATTTAACTCGTAAAGATGACCTAAACAACTGACATCATCAATACTTGAACAGTCGAGAAGAGTCAGACAACGAAGGTTAGGGAGCTGTGACATGTGAAGCCCTTTACTAGTAAGTGAAGGAGCAGTACTAAGGTGCAAGGAGGTTAAGGAAGGGATGGTAGGAATCTCTTTCCAGTTCAAAAAGGACCAAGTTACTTCCTTTAAATCGATATCAGCACTATTGACTGCATCACAGAGATCTTTCATATCCTCGAGGGAAATCGCTTCAAGACAATGGATTTCAAGGCGATGAAGACTTTTAATAACATGTGGAAGGAAATAGGTGAGAAAATCTTCCACCTCACACTCACAACAATGCAACGAAAGCTTTTCAGACAAGGCAGTGCAATCAGAGTCTTCCAGCAGGAGTTGGATATCAGAACAAAAGATTCGAAGCTGTCTCGCAGGATTTGTTATCCCAGCTAAAACAACAGTGCGAAACGATTCTGATACTAAAAACTCTCGAAGATGTCGATAATCCCACATTGTTAAATATCTTGCACTCTTCATGATTTCAAGATTAATACTTCTGGTTAATCGACCATATTCAATTCCATCAGTCAATGAGAGGAAAGATAAAATCTCATGATGTAGGACGATTGGCAATGCTGTGATAAGAGAGGACATCTTTGTCTTTCTTGCTTTGTGAATGTCGCTCGTAATCTTTTCACAACGAGGACGCGATTGTCTATGTAAGGAGATTTGTGTTGGGTTCGTCAAGATAAAAGAGGGGGGTTTCTATAGTATTTGTAAAATTATAGCTTGAATTTAAAGATATAAAAGAAAGACTAAATTTTGAAGAAAAATTGAAAGAAACGACACCAGGTGAAGTACTCGCAAGGTTCTGGTTAATCGATAATCTAGACGAAACAAGCTTGCACCTCATTTCTGGAATTTCTTGAATCTTGATTATTAAGTCAAACTCGCCACTCTTTTCAGAATGAATCTTTCTTGAATTCTCTTCAAATAGATCATGAATAGTTGATCGAAACAATTTTTCTTTCTTCGATCCTCTGATCCTCTGAACAAAAGTTGGTGCGATGGGATTGTTAAATTCTGGGAGCCTCAACTGATATGATCACGGACCTCATACAAATAACTGAGTTCGGATAAAGTTGTTAATTAACAGCAAAAATTTTGAAACTTATGGCAAAAGAAGACTCAAAACTCATTCTCATCATAGATCATGAAGGTAAATTGTGAAGGGAAGTGAGGTTGAACTCTTTCAATCTCATATTGTGCTTTGCTGCATAATCTGATGGAAATCTCAACAAAAGATCGAAACAATTCAAACGCAACCTTTTCATTAACGAAAGCACTTCAAATCTAGAATCAAGTAGTGCTTGAAGCAGATCGTCATTTCTCGATTCTCCTGGCTCACTTCTACACTACACTTTCGAGGAGGAGATTGAAGTTTAATCGAACTTTCGACTGTAAAAAGTCTAACTTTACTATATTAAAAATAGCATATTCGTGATTTTATCAAAATCGATATAGTAAAATTAACAGATCCTTTAAGTGAAATTAGCTTGGGAAGTGTTCATAAAAGAAGTCGAGAGGTCAGAAGAATTCGAGATAGTGCTTGAACTATCGTTACTGTGCTTGTTTGATTTTAAGGCTTGGAGAGGATCCTTTGAAATTCATTCGAAATCTTGTGTGTGAGTCATCATTTGAGGTCTCATCTCCAACGTTATCGAAACTCCAGAACACTCTTAGAAGTACTCTTTCTTTCCTTCTCTTTTCATCTTTAAATCAAGACTTTTCCAGAGCTTTCAGACTTTAAGTTGAAGTTTGATTGAATATTATTCTTAATCATCGATATATTAGTTATCACTATTCAGTGGAACAATGTTAGAAGACCAAGACGTTATCTTTGTCGATTTTGACGATCTCTTCGATCCCAAGCTGTTCGAAGAGCAGATGAGTGCTCACTTAGACGATGAGCACTTGCTCAAACTTTTGGGTGAAGCTGAACAAGAGGAAAACAAGTAAGTTGACCCTTCTACTCAAAGCGAATAAGATAGACTAATGTTCTTGATTTCTGTTTTTCTAGCCAACAGCCGCTGAAAAAGAAGCGTGGGCCTCACCCAAAACTAATGACACGTGAACAATTTTACAAAATTCGTCCAAAAATGCCAAAAATACCGAAAGCTGATCCACGTCGTCAATATGCTGCAGCCTTTGCTGAAGCTTACAATTCATGTGATTTTGATAAAATATGGGAATTTATTTCTACCCATAGTACAGCAGATGCAGTATTTGTTCACCGTTGGGTTGGTAAAGAACAATATTTAAATTTCCCAACATTTTTATCCATTAAAGGATGGGAGAACATTTCAGAATATTGGTTCAGTCGTTGTGTTATTGTACCTGATCTTGTTGTTGAATTAAAAGAAACCAAACTATATGTTCGTTCTGATGGATTTTCGACAGTATTAAGTTCCTTTACTATTAATTGTACACGTTTATATGATGGTTTAATAAGTCATTCATTAATTGTACAAGCTGCAGCAGAAATTGGTGATACGACAGATAATGAAACACGTTCAGTAGTTGGTGAAGATTCTGAAAGTGGATCACGTTCGAGTGATGAATCAAAAGTTGAAATTATACCAGATCGTGTAATGGAAAAATTTGATCGTATCTTACTTGGTTGTGAACCATTACCTGGAAAGAAAAAGAATAATAAACGAAAAATGTCTGATGAATTTTCTATTACGAGTGAACCAGTGACCCCAATGGTTGCGACAACAACGATTAAGCATGATTCGCCTGAAATTACTTTGAATAAGAAAGTTATTCCAAGTGGGACAGGCATAACATTATTAGGCACAATGACAATGCAGTTAGATCAAGAATCAAAAGTTAAACATTATGAAATGACTTTTGCTCTGAAACAATAACAAAAGAACAAAAATCCATTAAAGAGCGAAGTATTACAATTACAATAAAAAAAATAATCTAAAGGTTAAGAAAAATTGTGAAAGGTTCTTAATCTTTCGGGCCTTTCTTATGTTTCATTGATGATTGATGACTGCCTCCAGCCTGTCGTTCCCTGCCTATTAAAATTTCAAAGCATAAACGTTGAAGTACCATTTATTCTTTTAGGAGTCTCTGTTTTCCCTTGTTAATTTCTTTCTCTTACCTCACAATGAGAAAATTTTGTCACATGAATATTATCACATTCAAAAAAAGGGAAAAAAGCCCCTCCAACCTATCTTTATTGTTTTATTTTTTCACTTACTCATACCTGAACGAGGAAGAATGATGATGAAAAGAGGAAGAACACATAGATCATAGTAGAGAAGACTGTATTAAGAGCCTATTCCTCTTTTCCCACTATCATCATCATCGGAAGACTCATAGATAACATCTCTATGATACTTTCTCTTCTCATGATATGCGTCTAATTGTTCTTTTCTTCTTCCTCCTTCTCCCATTCGTAAATTACATGTATGAACTTTGTAGAGTTGATATTATTGGTTTCTTCACATTTTATCGTTGATTTGATTGTTTCTATTTTCAGCTAATGGACACATATAGAGAGAATATAGATATTTAAATGATACAAAATATAACATATAGAGAGTAATCCTGAATTAGAATAATGCTGACCCTTCCCTTATCTCATAGATCAACGATGGTTTTCCTCATAAACCTCTACTTTCAATCTCAGCAAAAGCGTTTGTTTACCATATTTAGAAACATATAAAGAAACAATTCATTAATGTAGGAAAGCTCTCTATTAATTGCGTGAATCTATCTGTCTTTCATTAACTTAAATTAATCATAGTCATGAATCAATTTTTGAACGCGTGACAGGCGTTAATCGATTTGAATTTTTATCATAGATTTATATTTAACACGAGGAATGTTCTTCGCAAAATGAAGACTCCGAATCCTAGATCAAAGAGACTAGGAATCTAGGAAATCTTTTTCTCTCCATCAATACACACCTATTGATAATCTTGATTCTATCAGCTGTGGTTTCCATTCCTAACAATAGCATCAGTTTCGACTCTATAGGCTCAACTTCCTTGGGAGAGATTTAGATATACTCCCTTTTGATTAAGATGATGCTGATTCTTTTCCTTTTGAGCATGGTCGCCATGTTCGCCCTTGTCTTTGCTGATGGTCCTTCCAAGTCTTCTGAATTCGCTCCACTGTATAACAGTACAAGTCCCGAAGATCGTCGTCGATTGTCAGTAGATGTTTATAGAGCAATTCATGACCATCTCACATCACAACGTTTTCGTGAAGTTTTAGCAAATAATACAAACTACAAAAATCGTTTACCATTCCCACATATGGTAGCAGATGGATTATTTCCATTAGAAGTATTACAAATGGTCACGAATGAAATCCCCGATAGTCCACAATTATCATCAGAAGGATGTGCTGTTGGAAATCAAAAATGTTTTAAAACAAAAACAGAAAAATTTAAAAATGCATTTGATGATGAAGAAAAACATGGACCAGCAACATCAGCATTATTTGGATATTTAAAATCATCAACCTTTATACATTTTTTAGAGAAATTAACTGGTATTGAAGGATTAATACCGGATCCACATTATCGTGGTTCTGGTATCCATCAAACATTACCTGGTGGTTATTTAAATATACATGCTGATTTTAATCGTTATAAAGCATATGATTTACATCGACGTGTGAATATTTTATTATACTTAAATCCTGATTGGGAAGATTCTTATGGTGGTCATTTAGAGTTATGGTCAAAAGATATGAAGTCATGTATGGTACGTTCTAAACCTGATATTGGAAGAATCACTGTCTTTTCTTCAACTGATTTCTCTTATCATGGTCATCCGAATCCTTTAACGTGTCCTAAGGATCGTTCTCGTCGTTCTTTAGCATTGTACTATTATACAAGAACTCGCCCATCGTCAGAATGTGTTTATGGCAATTGTTATTCAGCACATACAACACTCTTCCAGAAAGCACCTTGTCGTTGTGAAGATAAGAAATGCTTTAAACCTGTTCATCAGAAGTAATTAAATAGGAATGGATAGATCTCTTACGATTGATTTATCTGCTTTTTCTTCTTAGTATTTTTGTTTTGTTTGTTTTTTTTTTTTTTTTTTTTTTTTTCTTTCTGTGTTTTTTAACATTTTGGGTTAGGCTAATAGAAAGAATAATCTTATTTAATTAATCTTATTGTTTTTCACTTTACTACATAGCTTCACATCTTCGCCCACCCTTGCCCTTGAAACAATTGCGCCAGTGATCGTTGTCGGGGCTTGCGTAAATCCTGGCGGATGGCGTGTGTCTAGCAGGTGTGCGAGGAGGTTGGAGTGGTGAGCAAAGTTCTCTACAGTGAGAAGTAGGGTTCCTTATGGAACAGCTGTTTGATGATCGATATTTGACACCAACAACGCAAAGCAATTCAGACATATTTTAATTCCTACAAGACAAGTTGACAAACATCCTTACTGCAAAAAGAAGCTCCATTTCGAAGAACTTTGGTGGAATCTTTCTCTAAGGTAAGTTATTAGATAGACGTCATCACATCTCACTTACCGTTATGTGATTTCAGAATTCAGCAACCTCTAAAAATACTTGAAAGTTAAACAAAGTTAAACAAAGAAAAGAAAAGTGAGCAAACAACAATGGAAAGTGATCATAAAGCTCTTGATCAAATGGAAATGGAGCGTAACTCTATCTCAGAGTACAATCGTATCACGAACTCCATGAGACCACATAACCATGGTCTATTAAGAGTTTTCTATCAAATTAAACTTCTATTATGGAAGCGTTATATTGAATCAACAAAGACAAAGGTTGATATCTTGAAAGTGATTCTCCCTCCTTTGTTGTTCTTCTCATTGCTTTTATTAATTTATTCAATTTTCCCATTCTTTAGTGGTGGTGGAATTGAAGCATTTTTTGTACCATTAGGTTTTTGGATTTATATTCAACGTCTTGTTGTGCAGATTATGTTTGAAAAAGGTACAAGATTACAAGAATCCATGAGAATGATGGGATTATTAGATTCATCTTATTGGATCTCTTATTTCATCTCAGATGGTATTATTTTAGGATTTTTATTATCCTTTTTATGTACGATATTATCAACTGGTGGATTATTTAATGATGGTAACTTTGGCGATGTCTTAGGACTGTTATTTGTCTTTTGCTTATCAAGTGTTTCCTTCGGTTTCTTTTTGACAGCTTTCTCTGATTCACCACAATTCGGCACACAAGTAACATTAGTTGTATTAATGGGGATGTATATAGTCTATATTATTATTTTCTTAGCAGGAAAGAATACTATTCCCATGAAGGCTTGTGAGATAATTGTTTCATTCTTCCCACCAATTGCTTTACAGTTAGGATGTCAGTCTTTCCTTAAATCCTATGATGGAATTCCACGATCAACTATTTGTGGAATCATGGTAAGTTTCCTTCATTCTTCTTCTTCTCTTTATTTGTCTAATAATCTCTATTGATAGTTTGCTGATATCTTTATCTACGCTGTGTTAGCATGGTATTTCACTCAAATATGGCCTAGTGCTAATGGAATTCGTAAGCCCTTTTACTTTCCATTACTTCCAAGTTATTGGTTCCCTGAATCCAAGCAAGCAACTGATAATTGTCTCAGTGAACAATGTCGTATTGCGGCAGAAGAATCACCAGATGAAAATATTCCTGTTGAAGAAGCCAACGAGAATTTACTTGGTCCACCAACCATTTTAGTGAAGAATCTCCGCAAAACCTTTGGACCAGCAACCGTTATTAATGATTTAAATTTTAAAATGTATGAAAATCAAATCTTTGCATTATTAGGACATAATGGTGCTGGTAAAACAACAACGATTAATGTATTAACTGGTCTTATTGCTCCTGATATAGCCAATGATCGTTCACTTGCTTATATTTATGGTCGTAATATCGCTAAAGATATGGATACAATTCGTTTATCATTAGGTATTTGTCCTCAACATGATGTTTTATTTGAAAAATTATCAGTGAAAGAACATATTTTATTCTTTTCACAATTAAAAGGATATAGTTATGATGAAGCTCATCAAGAAGCTGTTTCTTTAACGAAATTATTTCATTTAGGCAATCGTTTAGATCATTTAGGTACTGAATTATCTGGTGGTCAAAAGAGAAAGTTATCGGTTGCTATTGCTGTTTGTGGTGGAAGTAAATTCGTTGTTTTAGATGAACCTACTGCAGGTTAAAAAAATTTCTACTTTCTTTTGTTTTTTCATTTTCATTTATCTCGTTTTTTCACTAGGTATGGATCCTCTGGCAAGAAGAGAATTATGGGATTTACTTGCTTCACTTCGTCATGGTCGTTCTATGCTTCTTACCACTCATTATATGGATGAAGCCGACGTCCTCGGTGATCGCATTGGTATTATGTCTCTTGGAAAGATGCAATGTTGTGGAACACCTCACTTCTTGAAGACCACGCTTGGTGCTGGTTATCGTCTCATCTTTGACAAAACCGCAAGTATGTCTGACAACCAAGTTGGTGCTCTCACCCAATATGTGAATAAGTTCATCCCTGAGGCTGCCTTTAAAGAAGAAATTGGACAAGATACCATTATTACTTTTACATTACCATTTAATGCAGTTGGAAAATTTGGCAAATTTTTTCAATCATTAGAGAAAGATTTGCCATCATTAGCTGTAACAGGTTTTAATTTAACGATTACAACATTAGAAGATGTTTTCTTAAAAGTTGGTGAAGATCATACAGTAACACCACATTCTGATGCAAATAATATTGGTATTGGTGCACGTACTTATCAAACAACTTTCTTTTCACAAGTTATTGGTATTATTGGTCGTCGTTTATTATATGCAACGCATGATTTTTTAACATTTGTATTACTGATTTTACCACTTGCTGGTATTATTGTTGCTGCAATCTTATATAAAAATAATGTTATTTCATCAGATAAACAAATTTCTGACATGGCATCGACCGGTATTACCATTGCAGGTTATATTGGGGCACCAGGTATGATCGCAGAGTTCTTAGTACGTGAAAGAAGTGATAAATTACGTAATGTATTAAATGTGATGGGATGTTCCTATCCTGCTTATTGGGTTGGTTCTTTCATTGCTGATTACATATTAATGGCAATTACCTTAGGTGTCATGTTTATCTCATGGGGTGCGGCGGATATTGAACACTTTTATGGATCAGATGGTGGATTAAACTTCTTTTTATGGATATTATTTGTCTTTGAAATGGTTTCATTTTCTTATGCATGTTCTTTCATGTTTACTTCACCGAAATCATGTATTTGGACGATGCCTGTATTAGTTCTTTTATTATTAATTATGCCTAATATTCTTTTATTAATTGGTTTACAGATTGCTAAAGCAGTTGGAACAAGTATTAAATCTAGTGATCAAGGTAAGAAATTACTCATTTTGTTAGAAAGAATTCATTTGAATCTCCTCTTTTTCTCTTTTTTAGCTGGTATTTTGTTGTGGGGAATGGTTTTCCTTTCACCCTATGGTGCTGTCTTTTGCGCTTGTTTGAATGTTGTGAATAATTTCAGTGATATTATCACGAGTCTTCCGAATGTTGGAGCTTGTATTGCAATTATGATCATTGAGAGTGCATTATTCCTCGCTTTTACCTATTATACTGATATTCAAAGTTCGATTCCCCTTCAAGCACTCACTGATCCAACTACTGATGAAGCTGCGTTAGAACTTCTAGACGAAGATGTGAAAGCTGAAAGAAGAAGAACTTTGGAGAACAAAGAAGTCGTTGGAATCGAAGGAGGTGTTAACCCTGATGTCACTCCTCCTCTCACAATGAAAAGATTAAGAAAGTTCTTCCCCCCTAAGGTTCAAGGTCGTCGTGGTGTCATGGCTGTTGAAGATCTTGCATTAACCGTTGATAAAGGAGAAATCTTTGGTCTGTTAGGAGCCAATGGAGCTGGAAAGACAACAGCTTTATCCTTGCTTACTCGCCTTCTTGTCCCAACAAGTGGCGATGCTTTCCTTGCTGGACATTCAATTCTCTCTGATTTTACCAAAGCTGCAACTCACTTAGGCGTCGTGACTCAGAACAACTCGTTATGGGATAAACTCTCCGTGGAGGATCATCTTTACCTCTTTGCTCGATTAAGAGGAGTGCCAGAGGATTTAGTCAAACAAGTTGTGTCCGGTACCATTGATCAATTAGAATTAACTCCTCACCGTAAGAAGTTAGCCATGAATCTTTCTGGTGGTATGAAGAGAAAGCTTTGTGTTGCCATTGCATTGATCGGTGATCCTGAAGTTGTTTTATTAGATGAACCTTCTGCTGGTTTAGATCCTGTCTCTCGTCGTAATTTATGGACTGTCATCTTACGCACCATGTCAAACCGCTCTGTGATCCTCACAACTCACTCGATGGAAGAGGCAGAGGCTTTATGTCGTCGTATTGGTATCATGGTTCAAGGTCAAGTGCGAGCGCTAGGTTCAAAACTTCATTTAAAGAATAAATATGGCTCTGGTTTTGAACTAACTGTGAAATTACAAGCAATTGACTTCGAGAAAGAGATTGATGAATTAGGTAAATTTGTGACAAGTCTCTTCCCATCAGCTTTTGTTCTTGCACAGAATGGTGGATTAGTAACTTATCAAATTCCAAAAGAAGAGATGAAAATGTCAGTTGCCTTTGAACAATTACATGCTAAAAGAGAGGCTTTATGTATTGAAGAATTTACTGTTGCTCAACCAACCCTTGAACAGGTAAGACACTCTCGATGAGTAGTATGAAGTGATTGATCGACTAATTCTACTTTTTTTATAGGTCTTTATTCGTATTGTCCATAAATTTACACCCAATGAACAAACTGTTACCGAACAAGTCATTGGAGGTGATGAAGTTGTACAAGAAGTGAATAAATGTGGATGCACTGATCCTTTCACTCGTGGCTTTACTATTCTCACCACGATCTTGTTCATCGTCTTCTGGGTGATTGGAATTGCAGTCTTTGGTCGAAGTGATGAGAAGGGTTCTTCTGCTTTCATTGTCGTTGGTATTGTATTCTTGGTTATTGCTTGTGTTGGTTGTAATTTATTATTCTGTGCTTGCTGTCGACCACCTAAGGGAGGTGATGAGTAAATCAAAAGAGCACAGCAGAGAATGATGTTAATGATCTGATATTACAACACAAATATTTTAAGTTGTTGTTTTTTTGTGCTACTTTCTTTATTTGTTGTTTTTTCTTTTTTATGCTTGTTGACTCTCTCGATTTCTTCTTTGTATTTTTTGATTCTTCATACAAAATTATGCACTAAACCAACAACAATAAGACAACATAGCAATATAACATCATACTACTATCGTAGTGTATAGATAGCCAGCCAGCAGCAATAATAGCAGTCATATCAATCATATATATCTACTTTTTGTTTTTTTTACCTATATATACATACAATAGTCCATAGTCAGGGTATTATTAGTATAAATAAGATCATAGTAAGAGGTTTAGTGAAAGGATTCATAACCGCTGATTATTGTTTCTCTTCTTTTTGACTTTAATTAATTAATTATTCATGATAACTTGTAACTTAAACGAATCAAATCAATGCAATGCAATCTAATGAATGCTTATGCTATCACTGTGCAATCGCAATGGTTTATGCGAAGAAAGCTAAGTATTGTTCATCTAAATACTTCAAAGAAACATCTACTACCTTCTCCACGTCATTCAACTGCTTCTCACCTCCTCCTTTCACTGCACTACTGACACCACCTCCATGAGATTGTAGGTTCAATAACATGACAATCATGAATCGGAGGAAGTAATAAGGACCAAAAGCAAACAAAACTGATGAAACCTGTGTATTGTTATGATGGTTCTTATTATTAGTATGAGGTTGGTGTGGTGGAGGAGGTGGTGTTAAAGATGAAGGGAATTGTTGGAAATATTGTTGAAATAATTCCACTTCTTCATCATAAAGAATATGAGTGTAAAGAATCTTCTCAAATAATAATTGAAGGAAGAGAATGGCATCGTTCAATGAAGAAGTAGATGATGATGAGGAAGAGGATGATGATGATGACGTGGTCGGAGGTATTTTAAGTCTTACTTTAACTTCATGAAAGATTTGAGCAATAGAAGGTGTCATAAATCGTTTAAAACCTTCTTCCATATGTTTCTTATCATTCTTTGTTAATGCTTTCTCTTTCTCCTTCTCAATCATTATCTCACCAGAGGATGATGAATTACCGCTCGTTGGTAATGAATGACCTAATACGATTTGGAGATAAGAGGTAATCAATGGAGAAACGATTGCTTTGTCATTGTAAAGACAGTTTAATAAAGCATAAGGCACTTTAATCGATGCATGAAGACCAAAGCGAAAGTGCTGATTCGTGGTCGATGCAGGTAAAGGAAGAAGATTACCAGAGGTTAAAGGTTGTTCTAATCGTTGTTTAATTGACAATGGTAATAATTCAGGTAAATTACAAATACTTTGAAGGAAGTGTGACGTATGCTGAGGTGTAATAAGAGGGAAATCAGATGATCCTCCTTCTTCTTTCTCATGGTCTTCTTTCTGCTCTTCTTCTCCATTCTTGGCTTTTTTCAACTTTCTTGATGCAAAGTTCATGGATGTTTTCAATTCAGTGGAATCAGTTAATAGTTTTTTCACTTTGTTTGTGTTATTATTATTGTTTCCTTCAGCTTCTACGTCTTCTTCAGCTTCCTCTCCTTCATTTTCATCTTCATGACCTTCTTCACCTTCTCCAGAAGTAGTAGTTTCTGAATGCTTTCTCTTCTTCTTTTGAGTGGAAGATTCTTTCTTCGCCGATGCTGGTACTGCTGAAGGTGCCTCATCTTCAATAATCTTAAACTCATGGATTAAAGGTTCAACCTCATCACTATTCACTGTTAAAGTTAAGACATAAGTCCCAAGTACATGTGGTTTAATATATTTCCACCAAAAGATACCACTTTTATCCGGATAACTAAATTCATGGTATTCAGGATAATCTGAATCACCTTTATAAGCAACACGTACATCAAATAAATAATTTCTTTCACTACATTTTTCATTTGTATCACGATAAACAACCGTAAAAGGGAAAAAATGTGCATTATTAAATGAAAAGAAATCATTATTCTGTGAAGATGATGAAGATGATTTCTTTGTTAAAGTTAATGGAACTAATCGAATTTCATTCTCTAAAAAATGATATTTTTTACGATCTCTTTTCACATGTTCTTCTAAAATTGTAATACATTTTGTATAAGTATTCGTCTCAGATCTCTTTTTCGTCATTGTGTTAGTTGTTTGTCTATTAATATGATGGCAAGACAATTCAAATTCACATCGGTATCAGTACGGTATCAGTACGGTATCAGTACGGTATCAGTATGTTACAGGTAAGGTATCGGTTTTTTATCAGTATTTTATCGGTGTAGTAGAAATTTGATATGCTTCTACTGGCGCTACCGAATACCGAAACAACCTTCCCACTCAAAAATCGATGAAATTGGCTAAAACTTTGTCGGAGTTCAGCTACTGAACAGTTGCATCTTTTCTAATTTTATCTCCATTATTGCATTGAACTATTAATTTTCTGTCTTTTTGACGGGTTAGAATTTTGATTTTTTGCTTTGATCAGCAGATAATTAGTCTGCAATCCAATTTCGACAATTTAGGATCTCGAAGTTCAGCACCCGATCTGGTTCGTTTTATGAACGAATCTATTTGATTTCCTAATCTTCTATCTATTTAAAAGATTTTTGACGGGTTAGAATTTCCCTTTTCGTCTTCGATCATGACTATGGGGTCCAAGTCTCGGACGAAACAATCCACGCATCGACGAGCTTTCCTGCATCGAGAGCCGACGTTAGGTCAATTTATGAAAGCAACGACAACAGTAGTAACAACAGTAGTAACAGCAACAGCAGTATCAACGACATCGAGCAATATTGCATGTGTATCAACATCACCTTCGCAATCCAAGCAACCATCTCTTCAATTGCAACCCCCAACGACTCTAAATGCCAATGGTCATTTCAATTCCGATTCCATCACCTGTAACAACACCGAAGATGTCGAATCTTCGACTGTTCATTCGCCTTCACCGACATATCACCCTTGTCCAGCCATTGATCCCTTCATGTTCCATCTAACTCTGTCAAATCGAAGGATTAATCATGAAAACTTTATTGCTATTAATGTCTAATGGACGAGAACAATTTAGTAATGTTGCTGTTTCGACGAATCAATTAGAAATATGAATATTGATGAGTCATAGTTCATCTGTCTCTGATTTTAAGGAATAAATTGTTCATAGAGAAACTAGAAGTTAGAATGTGTAACAGTCATGATCTTGAGTTTGTGTTCGCACTTTATCCAAGCTTTGAACATCAATTTTTGCTGTTAAACGGTTAGAATAGTTACTTTACAACTTTTCACTATATTTTTTAAAACTTTACAGCATAGTTTTTTTATCGGTTTTGCAATCTACCGAAAGTCTGCCGGTAGAGGGTAGCGGAAGTAGAAGCTATAGATTTGCGAAAAAACGTTGAAAACTTTTTCTTTTGCTATATTAATGCAAGAATTAAAGGCAAAGATATTCCAGATTTACAAGATTATCGATCATATAAGTGATAAAGTATATATTGGATCAACGGAACTGACTTTGAAAGAGAGATTGCGGATCCATGAGAAAGGTTTCAAGCAATATCAAAACGGTAAATTTCACTACTTGACTTCCTTTGATATTCTCAAGAATAATGATTATGAAATCACTTCTATAGAGGAAATCACTGATGAGGCTACGGTTCTGAAGAGAGAGCAATATTATATTCACCAGCATGCCAATGCCGTGAACAAGAATATTCCAGGTCGCACCAAGCAAGAATATTACCAGGATAATAAGGTGAAGATACGAGCATATCGAAATACGAAATGTAAATGTGATGTATGTCCTGGTAAGTTCACGAAGAGGAATAAAACAATACATGCTAAGTCGAATTTACATATGAATGCTTTATTATTGCTATGTCAACCTTGTTAACTATTATTTTTTATTTATTTTCAACAAAGAAAAATAAATATATAATTATATTATAATGCCAAAGAGTAATAAGCAAT
>VFQN01005606.1_pt1 | contig 15165 bp, 26 predicted proteins | sample 3512371 | NCBI WGS metagenome assembly VFQN01 (sample SAMN10412370, study PRJNA504923) | tailings metagenome | isolation source: Replicate 2 from Balatoc abandoned mine | place: Philippines: Itogon, Benguet | collected 2017-08-28
CCAGAGCATAAGAGGCAAGAAAGGAAGAGGGGAGAGAGGAAATGGTGAGAAAAGGCCAAGGATGGGAGCGATACAGGGCCAAGGCAAACGCAGTGTGCCTAAGGAACTTGTGATAGACTAGAACCCGTAGTAAGAAAGGATATGGGTCACAGGAGGCTGTCTGGGAAGATTGGAGGGACGCGTGGGCGACGTCGTACCGTACAGCAAGTGGGACATGGTTGGGGTAGGTGGGGCCATGACAGCCTGGCCTGAGAGGCTCCCCGGCATCATGGCACCCCGCGAGGGGCTGGGCCTGCACAAGGAAGACAATAGCGAGGGCGCGGCGACGGCTGGAGAGCAGGGTGTACGGGGTGGTCGGTGCTCCTCTGGTAGGGCGGCGGGGGCAGCAGGCGGCCTACACACAGGCAAAGGCACAGCAGCAAGGGCGAGACCAGGATTGCCACGTATGGCATCGTTGCCATCTGGCTACCGACGCTGCTACCGTATGCATTGTTGTGAAGGGCGCAGCACAAAGCCAGGAGGCGTGTACCGGTTACCGGTAACAGAGGATCCAGAACAGCCCACGAAAACAACCTGCATTACATTGGTGCAAGGACCAATGCTTGTTTGCGTATGCGCAGGTGCTGCATCCATAGCTCCACCTTGGGTCAACTCGGGTCAACTACTTGGGTCAACCCAGAGTCAGTACCGGCGGCCACCATCGCCTGCGTGCGTTACACCGTACCAATACTACAACCATACACTGCACGCTCCACAGCTTATCAAAGTTTCGTCCGTACGCACGCCCATCCTTCCTCAGGGGCATCCCCCTTGACTGCCTCCTTGCCACTTGGCCGTGCACAGTGCCATGTCAATCCTGCCGCATACATGGCAAGTAGACAGTACCTGGTTGTACGCTCCCGGGTCCCCACCTGACACACACCATACTGCCATAACATTGTGTTGCAAGATGCGGTGAGGGGAGGTACAAACGCATACACACTGCAACAACAAGGTTCAAGGCGCCTCGGCTTGTGTTTTTTGTCTGGTGTAAACTGCAACAACAGTGTGAATAAAGACCAACCAGTCAGCCAGCAGCCGGCAACATAAAGAAGTCCAGGTTGCGTGTTTGAACTGCAACGTATTGTACTACATACCCCACATATGCAATAGCAGCAAGACACAGAAGCAATGCGAGGATTGCGATGCGTGTTGCTGGTACCAAGCCCCTGCGCAGCAGTCGCATACACTACTTACATGCACCACCCGCCACGCGGACCCTCGCCTGCCTTCCTGCCTCTGCCAAACCCTTGCTTGCTTTGCTCGTACCGTATCCCTTCGCCACGCATCCTACCCCAACACCTGTACCATCCGCACATGGTCCCCCACTCCAACCGTTACCACAAACAGACACAAGATCTTACGATCACAACGTGCCGCCCCATGCGAAAGCCGATTACGCCTCGCTCCTGGCGACATCAATGCTCGAATGTTGCCATCACTGCGTGATACCAGTCTACATGCCCGATTGCAAGCATGCCCAACCGCCCAACGCACCGTTGGCGACGGTGCACGGATGCTGTGGCCTGGCAGCCCTGGATGCTGTGGCCTGCGGTAGCGGCAGCAGCAAACTCGCCAAGTGTCCAGTTGGCAAGCTGCTGCCGCCACCCCTCGCCAGAACCAGCAGCAGGGGGGCTCCCCTGGCTGGGGGCCTGGGTGCTGGGGCGGTGTAGGGTGGTGTGGTGCCCTTGGGAGACGGCGGCCCGTGCGTGGTGCTGAGCGGTGTAGGACACATCGCTTTTGTTGCGAGTGGTAGGCCCTGGCGCAGGCGGTGCACCCCACTCTACGTCACTGCCAGACTGCCACTTAGGCACGCAGCTGTGTGTGGCCCTCCCAAGGGCCGGGGTGGTCCAGCCCCGTATCAATGCTGCTGGTGCCCTAGAGACTGGCACTAGTGCCCGGGCCAGATTCGTTCCAGCAAGCTCCGTAAGAACATAGCTCCGGATTTGGCTGCCGCTGCCAAGTGTCACAAAGATGAGGATGAACACGCAGGTGACTTTGAAGAAGTCCTGCGCAGCATACAGCCGGGCAAACGAATCAACCAAATGAAAACCGATAGGACCGTCAAACATGTAGCCCAGGCCTGGTTGCAGCTACACCGATATGCGCACACCTCGTTGACGACAGCGCGGTGGCGCGTCCCTGCATCCCATCCTGCTGCGACTTGGAAGCGTCGGGCCCACATGAGCACTTCGTATCGAACGCTTGTCCCGCCACCTGGCCCAACGTGAACCCTGACACCCTTGTAGCATGCGTGTACTGCCCTAACGTGCACCTGCCACCTACCCCACCTGGGCTACGCCTGTCCCAAGACCCCAACTGACCCTTGCCGTCACCTGCTTCTCTTTTTCCTGTGGAAAGGTTTTACAGGTAAGTGGACGGGAAGGGACAGGCCAGCGGGAATCCTCCTCCTTGAATCCGAGACGCAATATGCATGCATGCCCAGGGCATGCCTCATGTGTTAACCTCCTTTCCATTTCACGGTCCTCGCCGCGCCGTACGGTACCAGGCAGGTCCTGCAATGGGCTAGCCCAAGGTGCCTGCTATACTCCCATCCTGGGTTACGAAGGTGCAGGAGACGTGTGGATTGTGCCCTTTTCACCTGCACTGCCTGATCCCTGACCCACCGCCTTGACCTGCACCCCTATCTGCGCACCTATCCGTGAAATGCATTTCTCCTTTTCTTGCGTAAGACTTGGTACGGTACACCGGGCCTGGGCTGTTCACAGCAAGCTCGGGTTGTTGAGCAGTGTGCGCAGGGGAGACCCCGAAAGGCAGATGTCCCGTTTGCCAGTGCACCTCTTGGTAAATGGTAATGGCCTCGACCACTCTTCCATCCCATACTTCCAGGCCCCCTGATACGCCTCATTGCGCAAGAAGCAGTTGCGATACATACGTCCAGGCGACATACTTCTTGCGAGCGCTCCTAAACGTGAGACTTGTTGAACGGCGATTGCTTTATGAGACACAAAGAGCGACCATGCCTAAACCAAAGCGGAGGACTCCCCTCCTGCCCAAACCGAAGCCGACCGTCGAGCCAAAGCGCGCAAACAACGGGATAGCCGCACAGTCGCTGCGAAAAAAGCCCAAAGTCAATTCATCATTTGGGTCAGCTGTAGGGCAGTCCGCTGCACCCGGCGGCGGGAAGCGGAAGCGCAATGGCATGGACGCAGCGGCCGGCGACTTGGGTAACAACCCTAAGCGCCACAAACCGACCCACACAGACGGCGGCAAGCCGCGTCAATCCTTCAAGCAGGGGTCACGGCAATCGCAGCATCAGAGCTCGGGGTCACCCCCCTCATGGCGCTGTATCAGCACGGTGCACCAGCAGGCTGCGTTTGCCGTGCAGCGGCTGTTGGAAGCTGACAGCAGCCGCAAGCACGGGGCTTCGCTAAAGTCCCTTACCCTGGCGCCACACGTGGTGGCTAAGAAGGCCACCTACGCGGTCACCTGCCAGGTGCTGAAATGTGAGCCAGGGGGGTGGGGTGCGGCAGCGTGAGCAGGTTAGCACCAGGTTGGCACGTGTGACGCGGCGTTGGCAGGTGGGGGGTATGGGCAGCTGCCGTACTCGGTACGGCTACTGGGGCTTATGCAAGCTTGCTTTTGTTATGTCTCCGTGCTCGTTGTGCCTTTCCGGCTGCGCCTGTGCGTGCCAGAGCAGAGGGCTGGGCCGCCCCACCAAGCACGCGTACAGCACGGCACAGCACGGCAACCCCGCATGTGCCCGTTCCCCTTTAATGCCCGCCCCGCCCTCCCGCCCCTCTGTCCTTCCCTTGGCGCGCAGTCTCCCGCATCCTGCAGCAGCTGGAGGAGCAGGCGACGGTGTGCGCGGACAGCCCCAAGGTGCGGCCCCAGCCACACAGCAACACCTGGGGGTGGGAGGGGTGGGGGTGGGGCGCAGCCAGCGTCTACCTGCGGCAGTAGCCATGCAGCAAGGGAAGAAGAACTGGGCTGGGAGCCGACAGCCCACGTGGGGTATGCGCCGGGGCGGGATGGCTGGCGGGGTTGTGCGGTGTGCGCGGCAGCGTTGGTACGGAGGGTGGGGGCTGGGCCCTCCTCTCGGCGCGTGGTAACCCGTGCGGGCGTGGCGGCGCAGATGCCCTGGGGCGGGGTGGGGGCGCTGGGGACCGGGAGGTGACAGCTGCTGTTGCTGCGCCGGCTCACGAGTGGGCCATGGGTGGGCCGGGGTGGAGGTTGCGCCTATGGGGGCGGCTTCGGCTCATGGTGGCGGTTCCCCCCGCCGTACGGACCGTGTACCGGCCCATGCCGTCGTCAGGACACGTGCGTACACTCATGGACCCCACTTATTGACGGGAGCCACCAACATACCCACCCCCGGTGCACCCCACAGCTGAACAAGTACACGGCCTACGTCCTGATCTACGAGCTGCTGAGGGGGCAGGTGGGGAACGCAGCAGTGGGATACTGATGCACCTGTTTGCGCACCACGACAAGCTTCCGTTGCTGCGAAGGGGCAGGCGGGGACCACATGGCGCCGCTGGCGGACGGGGCAGACTGCAGGTCGGGGTATGGCCGAACGCAGCACTGACGTTCGTAAAGGGTGGGCCAGGGTCCCTGAAACGACACGGGTGTAGCTGCCGCAAGTGTGCGGGCCATGCAATTTACACCACTGTGTTTCTACCGCCACGTTGACAGGGACTGGAGAAGAAGGGCCCGGCGGAGCGTGCTGTGCTGGCAAAGCAGGTGGGTCACGAGTCGTAACAGGGCTACTTCAACGCGTGTCGCTTGGGGCCAACAACTCCGGGCCATGGGCAGCGATGGCGAAGGCAGGGGTGGTTGGGGCAGTGTCTGTAGGAAGAGCATAGAGTGGAGCCTGGCGTATGGGCAGGTGTGAAGAGTGGCAACCATCCCAGCTGTGACCCGCTCTCCTGAACCCCTCTTGACACGGGCCCCTATTGGCTGCTGCCCCTGTCGCTGTGGTCGCAGGCGGCGCTGCGGGAGGCACTGTCAGCAGCCCTGGCGGAGGCGGGTGTGCAGGTGCGAGCGGCATCAGCGTGCCGAACAGCATGACGGCGTGGTGGGCCTCCAAGGCGGGGATCGTGTCACAACCGTGTGCCGGGCTGTCAAGCCAGCAGGCCTGTGCTGCCGTACTGCTATGCTGCTTGACCTGAACTACCTTGCCGAGATGTCTACACCCCTGAGACGCGCGAACGTAATAGCGCCGCGCACAGCACCGTGCCCTGCGCGCCCAGCTCTCCGTCCCGTGAACCGTACCGCTCACGGACACATGTCTCCCTGGCGCTCACAGTCGCTGGACGAGCTGCTGGAGGCGCAGCAGCGGGCGGAGGCGCAAGGGGGGCAGTGCGGCAGCGGGGGTGCGGCAGGTGCCGGGCCCGTCGTGGCGCACCCCCGCTGGGTGCGGGTTAACCTGCTCAAGGCTCAGGTGGAGGGGGTGCGGCGGCAGCTGCAGGAGCACCTGGACGCACGGGCGGGGGGAGCAGCTGCAGCAGCAGGAGGGGCGGGCAAGGGCTCTGAAAACACGGACGCGAAGACGGCGAAGGCGGGTAAAGCCAAGACCGCGGGGGAGGACGCTGCGGGGGCCAGGGCGGGTGCTGCTGGGGGCCCGGAGGAGGCGCGGCAGCAGGCTGTGCGGCCGGACCCGCACCTGTCCGACCTGCTGGCGCTGCCCCCCGGCACCGACCTGCACGACCACCCCCTGGTGGAGCAGGGCGTGGTGGTGCTGCAGGTGCGTGTGGGTTAGCGGCGGTGTGTGGGGTTGGCGGGCGAAGCAGGGTTACAGGAGGGTGAGGGTTGACCGGTGTGGGTTGGCGAGTGGGGCAGGGCGTGGTGGTGCTGCAGGTGCGTGTGGATTAGCGGCGGTGTGTGGGGTTGGCGGGCGAAGCAGGGCTGCAGGAGGGTGAGGGTTTACGGGTGTGGGTTGGCGAGTGGGGCAGGGCGTGGTGGTGCTGCAGGTGCGTGTGGATTAGCGGCGGTGTGTGGGGTTGGCGGGCGAAGCAGGGCTGCAGGAGGGTGAGGGTTTACGGGTGTGGGTTGGCGAGTGGGGCAGGGCGTGGTGGTGCTGCAGGTGCGTGTGGATTAGCGGCGGTGTGTGGGGTTGGCGGGCGAAGCAGGGCTGCAGGAGGGTGAGGGTTTACGGGTGTGGGTTGGCGAGTGGGGCAGGGCGTGGTGGTGCTGCAGGTGCGTGTGGATTAGCGGCGGTGTGTGGGGTTGGCGGGCGAAGCAGGGCTGCAGGAGGGTGAGGGTTTACGGGTGTGGGTTGGCGAGTGGGGCAGGGCGTGGTGGTGCTGCAGGTGCATGGCCGTCAAGGGGAGTGGAATAGGCCGCTCCATGCTTCAACCCTTTAATACCGTAAAGGTATTTTTCCTTTTGCTGCTTGCAACTCCGTTTCCCCTCGCCCTGCCTCCCCGCTCCCCGCGCAGTCCAAGGCGTCCTGCATGCCTGCCCACGCGCTGCGGCCGCAGCCCGGCTGGACGGTGGTGGACTGCTGCGCCGCGCCGGGCAACAAGACAACGCACGTGGCGGCGCTCATGGGCAACAAGGGTGAGGGTGGGGATGTAAGGGCTGTGTGTGAGGGTTGGTGGTGCGATGAGGTTTTCGCATAAAAGACGTAGTACATAGGATGCTAATTGTTGTGTGTGGGGAGGGCGGGAGGGCCCTGAAGGCACGCGGGTGTTTGCAAGCGGGTCTCTGGGCAATCATACCTCGCGGCCGCCCTGTCGCCCAAGCTGCCTGTGTTGCACGGCAAGTGCACTCAGCATGTTCGGCTGTTGGCAGTCCACACTCCCCAACACGCACCCCCAAACGACCGCCCTCTGCGACCAGTTTTTGTCCGTGCACCGCTGCCTGCCTTACACCTCTCAGGCAAGGTGATTGCGTACGACAAGGACCCCCGGCGGCTAGCCCGCTTGCGGGCAAACGCGTCGCGCACGGGTGCCACGTGTATTGAGGCACGCCTGGGCGACTTTCTGGCCGCCGACCCACGGGACGGCGCCTTCGCCGGCGTCAGGGGAGTCCTCCTGGACCCCTCCTGCTCAGGCTCCGGAACCACCTTCACGCGAATGGACCACCTGCTGCCCAGCCACGTGTCGCGTGCCGCGTCGGCCAGGGCGCGTGCCGTAGAGGCACGTGCCATAGGGGGCGGGGGACAGGGTGGCGAGGAGCAGCGGGAGGGCGGAAGCGTACAGCAGGCTGTAACGGCGACAGGGGACCGGGAAGCGGGGTCAGTGGGGACAGGGGGCGACGGTGGCAAGAGGAAGCGGGGGAGGAAGGGTGGTCCGGGAGCGGGGGAGGGGGTGACGCAAACTGGCGCAGGCGGAGGGCAGGGGGGAGGTGGGGGCGGCGCCTGCGCGTACCCCGACCTGTCCGACCCGGAGGTGTTGGCGGGGCTCGACCCCGGGCTGGACAACGAGGAGCGGGCGCGGGTGGGGCAGCTGGCGCGCTTCCAGGCGGCGGCGCTAAGCCACGCGCTGCGCTTCCCGCACCTAGAGCGCCTGGTGTACAGGTGGGTACGATAGGGCGGGGCTGTGGGGCGTGTCAGTTCCTGCTGCGACCCATAGTCTGTGGTGATAGGCGGACCGGCGGGCTACGGGTACCATACGCTTTCTCGCTTTCTTGTTGAGGGCGTTGCGGGCGGCCTGCGCGCGCCCAGTAGGGCTGCTGAAGTGCTTGCGGTGCCTCACATCAATGTTGCGCCCGGCTGCTCGCCTTCCCCAGCTACGCTGCTCGACTACTTGGTGCCCCAACATCCTTGCTGGCCCCTGTAGTGCCCGTGCGTTCCCTTGCGGTGCATGCGCCCCTGCGGTTCCGTAACACCACCACCACCACCTCCCCGCAGCACCTGCTCCGTGCACGTGGCGGAGAACGAGGCGGTGGTGGCGGGGGCGATGGCGCAGGCGCGGGAGGCGGGGCTGGAGCTGGTGGTGAGTGGTAGTAGGGAAGTAGTGCGCCGGCTGGGCATGGGCTGTTGTCTGGGGGCTGCTGGTATACATACGGTATACGGTATGCGGTATACGTACATACCGGATGGAGCTGGTGGTGAGTGGTATGGGAAGTAGTGCGCCGGCGGGGCGCGGGTTGTGGTCTGGGGGTTGCTGGTATACGGTAAGATGGCGCAGGAGGTTCTTGGGCCAGGGGGTGTGGGGCAGGAGTCAGGGCTGAACAGTGTGTGGCTGCACAGGGGGGGCGGGCGCCCTGGAAGGTAGCTAAGGGGCAACGTACTGCTGGTACGTACTGATGGTACGTACTGATGGTACGTACTGATGGTACGTACTGATGGTAAGTACTGCCGGTACGTACTGATGGTTGGCTTGCTGCAAGGCCTTGTATGGCAGCTGCTCTCACCTCCAGTGCCGTACTTCTGCCCTGGTGCTTAACGATTCCCACACGTCGCTGTTGCACCCGCCCAGGACCCGTTCCCCACGTGGCACCGGCGGGGCTTGCCGCTGTTCGACGGCGCGGAGAAGCTGGTGCGCACAGGTGGGTGGGGTGACGGCAGATCGGCAACGTACAGTGGCTGTGGACTCTCGACTGCAGACAATTACTTGGGGGTAAGCCCATGTCCTCGTTTTGGGGATGCATGCGCTTGAGTTGCGGGTACCCGGGGGCGGGGCATGCAGGGCTTCCCCTCCCTGTCGTGCTCACCATTTGCATCGCCCTGTGTCCCGATGTGTGTCGTACTGCCACTGGCTGCCCGTGCAGACGCGTACGAAGATGGTACGGACGGCTTCTTCGTCGCCGTGTTCCAACGGGTCAGACCTACGGAAGCGGCGGGCGGTGACACCAGCCGTGGGGCCGTTTGGGGGAGGTGACGAGGCTACTGCAGCGGCAGGGGGGAACGGGGAGGCGGAGGGGGACCCGGGGCGGGGCAAGGGCGGGGTGGAGGGAGCGCGGGGTAACGCGAGGGGCGCTGGAGGGCGGCCGAAGCAGCGAGCCGGGAAGAAGGAGGGAGCCAAGGCGTGATGCGGGTGTCTCTGTTCAGGACGGTTTGGCGCTGCACTAGGACGGATGGGGATGCCTTGCTGTGTGTGCAGGTCATCGGGTTATGTTAGGCTGTGCGTGTGTGCATGCTGTACGGGCGTTGAGCGGCGCTGGAGAAAGGGCGGGGCCTCCGACTTGACCCCCCTGCAATCACATGTGACGTTCGTTGGGGCTGCAATTGCTGAAGGCGTAACCGCAAAGCGGCAAAGGGGAATCGGAAACAGTGCCGATTGCTTGTGGTACGGCCCGTATGCAGCGCAAGGCATGACGCGCAACAGACGGCGAGGCACGTAGCGCTGTGTGGCGCCGAGTGCAATGGAACATTGGAACTTCGTTACGGTTCGCTTCGCCACAAGTGCTTGTAAGCGGGGTCGAGGCAGGTCCAGGTGCAGGAATCTCTGGGCGCAGGACGGTGCGTCATCGTGGCAGGGTGGTGAGCCTGGAACATAGTTTTGTGCCCTCCGGGCCTACAGGCTGAAAGCTCTCCCGCTATATATGCTTTTAATGCAGCTGTACGACCAGGGGAGACCTGTGTGCGACCAGCCCAGTGTTGCGTGGGGTGCGCAGCTTGGATCTTGAACTGCCAGTTTGCCACGTGTCAGCCCGTGCGACAACCGTACCCGGTACCAGCATGTATTGGTATGCCTGTACCTAAGTTGTGAAATGGAGCTAAAGGCACTAGGCGCCAATTCAGTCCTACTCCGAGCTTGCAAGGCGCGGGAAAGCTGTCTCTTGGGCCTTCAGTCGTCACAGGTCGCCAGGCAAGCGACAGTCCTGTCTGGTCCCATGTTACAAAGGCAATCAACGTGCAAGCCCTGCGAAGGGCAGCACGACAAGATGTAATCACGTGTGTTATGGCACGACTGCACGGTAGCTAGCAGTCTGCATCCTAACTTTTTACTCCCAACACAGAGCCTCCACCTTTCCCAGCACGGCCACCACAGCTCTGTTACTTCACACAAGCACGTGCACTACGTTCCTGCGTAACAGGTTCATCATGATGTAGGTAAACAGTGCAGCAGCATCGCCCATGAGCGAGGTACAATCCCAGACACGCTGCCCAAGCGTGGCACTCACCAGGGGAGCCCCCCTCTTCCTTACCAACCCCCTGCAGTCGAGACGCTCACGAGGACACGCTCAACGCTTCGCTAAACCTGCTGCTTTGAACACTCACTCACGCCTGCTCTTGCCCGTGGCGAAATGCACAAAACAATGCAAACAGTATGCACACTCGGCCAGGACGTCAATCAATGCACCTGGGCAGCGCAGCTTTTACGGTGAGAGCACACCGCAGCAGCAGGGTCACTTAGCACACTGCTTGGTTCGTCTCCGGCACCAGCACGCTCTACCCCTCGGCCCTCTCACATTGCGCATCCATCCTGGTCGAATATAATAATAAAAACATGAGAGCGTGCAGTCAACGACTGACTTGCAGTGCTCCCTATCTATCGCCGCTCACCCGCCATGACACGGCCTAGGTGCCGGATACTGACACTCCTAGCTCCCTCGCTTTGGACACTCTTTGCGCAACGCATCGTGCGGCACTCTCTCCTCGGCACCGACCAAGCTAAATCTTCTCAGGCACACATTCACGTTGCAGCTGCAGGCACGGCGGTGCGCGCTGCCCTGGTCGCTCCCTTACACCCATGCATCAGCACACTACCCGCTCCGCCTTGCGCCCAGCTGCCAGCCCCCTGCCCACGTCGTGAAGACCGCTCACTCCATTGCACCCTCCACTATCGACCCCCTGCACTCGCCACACCTGACACGTGTCACGTGGTGCGCCCAACGCTCCTCGCGGCCCTCCGCAAAGCATGCCAATGCGGAGCTCACCTGGTCTGAACGAAGCCTAACCTAAACACACCAAACGTGACAGCAGCATTCAGCACCGCAAGGCGCAACGGAGCGTACAGCACCTCTTATCTCTTCGCCCTCGACGCTCCACCACTCACACTCACACCCTTTGCTATGCGCCTGGCACGCACACGTGCGCATGTGTAAACAACACGCCGCTCGACTCCCGCCTCTACCACGCTCCATGGTGGCCGCTGGCGTAGTGGTCGTTCGCCATCTTGCGCAGCGCCTCCGCCGCCGCCACACCCGTCTTGTCGACCAGCTTGGAGAACATTGTGTCGCGGTCGGCCAGCAGGCGGGCGGGGTGGTCGTACTCCACCAGCTCGCCCTGCTCCATCACCAGCACCTGGGAGGAGAGTGTGTAAGGGGAGGGGAGTATGCGATCAATAGGGCGAGTATGCGCACGATGGGTCAAACAGACAGTGCGTACGGAACCTGGCAGGGGAGTGTGTGCATGGGAGGACGGACAGGCACGACCAAGCGGGCGGGGTAAGTGTGCGGACGTTGTGGGATGCAAGGGACGGTCCTAGGACGCGGCGCAACGAGGTACATCGCTTCAAGACCAAACTGAGCGCAAGAGCAAAGCCCCGGACCTGTCCACGCATTCAAGCAAGCAAGCAAGCTGGGCGCACCTTGTCGGACTCGATGATGGTGTCCAGGCGGTGCGCGATGGTGATGGTGGTGCGGTCCGCGAACACCTTCTTGATGGTCTCCTGCACCACCTGCTCCGTCTTGGGGTCCAGCGCGGCAGTGGCCTCGTCCAGGCACAGGATGGGCACGGCCCGCAGCGCGGCGCGCGCCAGGCACACCAGCTGCATCTGGCCCAGCGACCAGGCCTTGCCGCCCGTGCCGTCCACGCGGCCGTCCAGCCCCCCTGAGGCAGAGGCCTGCGCCTCCAGGCCCACCTTGCGCAGCACCTCCCACAGCACGGCGTCGTCCTGCGGGTTGGAAGTAGAGGAGGAGGAGTGCAAGGGCAGCTGCGTCAGGTTGTCGACTTGGGGGCCTCAGGTGGTATTAGGCAACGCAGTACATCAGCTGGTGTTGACGCTGACATGAGCAAGGTGCTATGGGGTGGTAACAGCCCCCTGAGGCGGCAGCCCATTCGCACCTTGTGCTCCCCGAAGGGGTCCAGGTTGGATCGCACGGTGCCTGTGAACATGACGGGCTCCTGCGGGATGATGGACAGGCCTGGGGGAGGGAGGAGGGCAAGAGGAGCGCATGGAGTCAGGGCGACGTGAGGTGGACGGACGTGGGCCAGGTTGTAGCCACGAGTGCTAAGACGTAAGCAACTGGCAAGGGCCCATCGATAAGAGGTGCATCAGAAGATCCAGCGGCACCAAGCACCAGGACGCCCTTGGCTCCGTGCTCCTCTTCCCGCATCCTTTACCCACACGCCAACACCCACCCACCCACCCACCGTTGCGCAGGCGCTTGAGGCTGATGCTGGCCACGTCCACGCCGTCGATGATGATCTTGCCCTTACCCAGCTCGAACATGCGGAACAGCGCCAGAAGGGTGGTGGACTTGCCGGAGCCGGTGCGGCCCACGGCGCCAACCTGCGCGTGCATTAGGACCGGGACGCGTGTGTATTAAGGCGCGTGCATCAAGGGGCGAGGGGTCGAGGTGTTGTGTAGCTAGCCGCGAGGCGGAGCCTGTGCAGACATGGACAGGCCTGCTATGCGTTGCGGGGGCCAGCGCTGAGGCGCCGCAGAAGCACGTTATGAGCACACGCACTGCACAACACGGACGCGGCAGCTGGCGGCACACCCGCCCGCGCACGCGCACCTTCTCGCCGTGCGCCACACGAAAGGACACTCCCTTGAGCGCCCAGGGCGCGTCCAGGCGGTACTGCATCCACACGTCCTGGAACTCGATGGTGCCGCTGCGGGGCCACGACTGCACTGTGGGGTCCGACTCCACGTGCACGTGCAGCTTGCCGGCGGCAACTGCGGGGGAAAAGGAACGAAGGCATCACGCATATGTTGAGCGTTTGCGTTTACTCTTCACGTGCACGTGCAGCTTGCCGGTGCCGACTGCGGAAATGAAACATTGCATGCCCAGGTTCTTGATTATGACAACACTATGTGTCGGAGTAACTTGATATATGCACGTGCAGCAGGCGCAAGGGTGCGCCACGAGGGTGTCCTTCCACCAAGACGCTTGCGCTGCACGCTGGCTCTAGGATACTGACATGGCCCAGGACGAGTAAAGCACGGTGCCGCACTCAGGCACCCATGTGGCACCATACATCCGTCAGGCACGATGCATGGGCTCGCCTGCTCACCCTGCCCTTTCCTGTCCCATCGCCCTCGCCCCCACGACCCACCCGGCACGATGGCCCCGTCCGGCAGCGTGATCTCCTTGGCGGTGCCGTCCAGGCGCTTGGCGTCGAACACCACACCGTCGTGCGGCACGTGCTCGGCCAGGTAGGCCATCTGTGGGAGGTGCAGGGGGTGCGTAGGTTAGGTGGCTAAGACACACACACTCCAGGCAGCAACGGACACCACGCCGCCATACGGCACGTGGTGGGCCAGGTGGCGGACCCGGGCGGAAAGCTGAGCAGCAGCTCTTGCGTATTGGACATTTGAACTGCGTGCACCACTCACCCCCTCGACGGAGTGGAACAGCGAGATGGACTCTGCGATGAATCGCACCACCCAGGTGTAGAACACGAGCATCTGGATGACGTTGGAGAAGGCCAGGCCCACGGTGGCGGCGCCAAGGGTCTCTGCACGGGCAGGCAGGTGTATGGTAGGGTAGCGCCGGGATCATGCTACGTTGCTATCGGGTCGACACCGCTCCTGGCCCAGGCGAGCACGCACCGACCCCGATTCCCCAACCGTAACACACCACGCCAGCAGCTGCCCCACCTGCCAGGCCCACTGAGAAGGCCGCCACGATGCCCACCAGGCCGGCCCCGATGAGGTCGCACCAGAAAGCCAGCCACAGGTTGAGCGATTCGGCGTTGAACACGGCGTTGTTGGTCACGTCGGTGCGCCTGGGGGCGGGAGCATGTGTATCAAGGGATTGGGTGCCTTGGTTCGGCTTGTGTGACACAGGGTTGCTGGCGATGCACCAGTGAAGCAGCATTGGAAACAGGTACAATGCAGCGACGTTCGTGCGGCTGCACCCACCTGGCGGCCTCCCCGATGAAGTACTCCTGCTTGCCGAACGCCTGCACCACCGCCAGGCCCTCCAGGGTCTCCGCCACCAGCCCCACCAGCGCCCCCGCGCTGTCGGTGCGCGCCTTCTTGAGTGCGGTGGCGGCAGGGAGGTAGGCCCACAGCATGATGCAGGTCTGGGGGCGGGAGGGCAGGAGCGCGCCGGTAAGGCAGGTGTGGGTTAACAGTGAAACGACAGGAAGGCAGGTGCAATCTCGCTCAGCGTACAGTAGTGCAGGGCTGGGGCCGGCTGGGCAGGGAGCGGGTTGAAGGGGTTTGGCAGCGGAGCCGTTTCCCCACAATGGTGTCAGGGGTTGTTGCCTCCTCCCCGCCCCCCGCCCCCCCCCCTCGTACCGGGGGCGATATAGTACTTTCTCCCCCCCTCCCCCCTCCCCTCGCACCATGATGACCAGGAAGGCGGTGAATGCTGCAAAGAAGGAGATGGTGACGGACACCGTCACCGTGGTGGCCAGCAGGATGAAGCCTGGGAGCGGCGGGGGCGGGCGGGGTGGGGTGGGGTGTGGGATGGGCGCATTGGCGTCGGGGGAAGCGCGGGGTCAGGGAGGTGGCGTACGCGGCTCGCAGAAAGGCGGTCGCATGCGCCTGCCGGCTGTACACCGCATGTGGGGTAATAGCCTTGTGCGGTGCGCTGCGGTGCGGTGCTCACCGTAGATGCCCATGAAGTGGATGGCGTCCGGCAGGTTCTCGTCCATAATGTCCTGGTCCTTGGTGAACTTGAGCAGCAGGTCGCCCACGGGGGTGACCAGGAAGAAGCCCATGGGGGCTGCGGGTGTGGGAAGCACGCGGGAGACACCAGGGTGGAGGGCGGGGGGCCAGGTTAGCACTCAGCACGGAGCAACACGCATGTACCTTCCTACCAAGCGCGCGCGCGCGCTGCAGCTGGGACACCACGCGCAAGTGTTCGCTCGTCAGAACGACAGGTCACAATGGCCCAAGCAGGCAAACATGCAGCGCCACTGGCGACTGTCACCGCAGCTCCCACACACACACGTGCCCAGTGCCGATGCCCGGCGCGCCCGCGGTCACTCCCTTACAGTGCCACCCTCTTCCTCGGCGCCGTACACCCCGCCCCCCCCGCCCCCCCCCGCCCGCCCCCCCCCCCCCCCCCCCCCCCCCCCCCCCCCCCCCCCCC
>VFQN01005607.1_pt1 | contig 15165 bp, 13 predicted proteins | sample 3512371 | NCBI WGS metagenome assembly VFQN01 (sample SAMN10412370, study PRJNA504923) | tailings metagenome | isolation source: Replicate 2 from Balatoc abandoned mine | place: Philippines: Itogon, Benguet | collected 2017-08-28
GCTCCCTGCGAGCAGGTCTGTCCGGTGGCAGCGACCGTTCATAGTCCGGAAGGGCTGAACGACATGGCGTACAACCGCTGTGTCGGTACGCGGTATTGTGCGAACAACTGCCCGTACAAGGTCCGGCGGTTCAATTTCTTCGACTACAACAAGAAGTACGAAGCCGCCAATACCGAACTGATGCGGATGCTGATGAATCCCGAAGTCACGGTCCGTGAACGTGGCGTGATGGAAAAGTGCACCTACTGCGTGCAGCGGATTCAGAACGTCAAGATCGTGGCCAAACGCGAAAACCGGCCGGTGCGTGATGGCGAGGTCGTCACTGCTTGCCAGCAGGCCTGCCCGGCCCAGGCGATTGCTTTCGGCGACCTCAACGATCCCGAAAGCCAGGTCGCCCGGCTGCATGCGAATCCTCGTTCGTACGCCATGCTGGAAGAACTGAACATCAAGCCGCGCACGCAGTACCTGGCTCGTATCCGCAATCCTCATGAATGGCTGGCTCCGGAAGATCACGGACATGGTCATGGCGAGCACGGAAAACATGCCGGTGAGGGGCATGGTGCCGGAACTGGAGAAGGTAAGGCCGCCGGACACGGCGCGACAGCAGCACATGGTGAAACCGGGCAGCACGCGACAGACAAGTCTGCTGCGAAAGCCCACTAATCACTGTGAAATTTCCCGGCCTCGGAATCATCTAACGGCCTGACAAGAACCTATGAGTACGATTACTGCACCGCTCGACAATGTCACGGAGACTCCAGGGCATCGCACGCCGCTGGTGCTGGGTGGTCACGACTATGCGTCAGTGACTGACAGCGTCTGTGACATTGCCGAATGTCCAAAGCCGCCGCTGGCGTGGTACATCGCCTTCGCGATTTCGTCCACGATGTCGGTGGTGTTTCTGGGTCTGGCCGGCTACCTGGTCTCAACAGGCATCGGCGTCTGGGGGAACAACTCCCCCGTTTTCTGGGCCTGGGACATCGTCAACTTCGTGTTCTGGGTCGGTATCGGTCACGCCGGTACGCTGATCTCCGCGATTCTGTTCCTGTTCCGTCAGAACTGGCGGACCAGTATCAACCGCGCAGCCGAGGCAATGACGATCTTCGCCGTCGTCTGTGCCGGTCTGTTTCCGACCCTGCACGTCGGTCGTATCTGGGTCATCTGGTGGTTGTTGCCGCTGCCGAACCAGGAAGCGCTCTGGCCCAACTTTCGCAGTCCGCTGCTGTGGGACGTGTTCGCCGTTTCGACGTACGCGACCGTGTCGACCCTGTTCTGGTACATGGGCATGATTCCCGACCTCGCGACATTCCGCGACCGGTCGAAGAGCAAGCTCAAGCAGTTTGCTTATGGTGTGTTTGCGCTGGGCTGGACCGGATCGGCCCGTCAGTGGTATCGATTTGAGCGCGCCTATCTGCTGCTGGCAGCTCTCGCGACCCCGCTGGTGCTCAGTGTGCATACAATCGTGAGTTTCGACTTCGCGACGTCGCAGCTGCCTGGCTGGCACACGACGATCTTCCCGCCGTACTTCGTCGCCGGTGCGGTGTTCAGCGGTTTCGGGATGGTACTGACTTTGATGGTGCCCGGCCGCGAACTGTTCGGCCTCAAGCATCTGATCACGCCGCGGCATCTGGAAAACATCTGCAAGGTGTTGCTCGCGACCGGTACCATGGTGGGTTATGCCTACGCGATGGAATTCTTCATTGCCTGGTACAGCGGCAGTCGTTACGAGCAGTTCGCGTTCACCAACCGCATGTTCGGCCCCTACTGGTGGGCCTACTGGATCATGGTGTCCTGCAACGTGATCAGCCCGCAGCTGTTCTGGTTCCGGAAGTTCCGCACGTCGCCGTGGTTGATGTTTATCGTCAGTATTTTCGTGAACATCGGCATGTGGTTCGAGCGGTTTGTGATCACGGTCACATCGCTGCATCGCGATTTCCTGCCGTCGAGCTGGGGTTACTATGCTCCGACATGGGTCGACATCGGCATGTTCGCGGGCAGCTTCGGAATTTTCGTGACTCTGTATCTGCTGTTCTGCCGGTATCTGCCGGTCGTGGCGATGGCCGAAGTCAAGGGCGTGATGCCCCGGACTGTGGAACATGCCGAACATTGAGACAAGTTGAGCCTCGGGAAAAGTTGAGCGTTGAGGGTTTGAAGTTGAGAGTTCAATGCAGGGAAACCGGAGTCTGACGGCAGAGGGATTTCACTCTCAAGCCTCGACTCTCAGCCCTCAACCAGACAAAGATTATTCCATGACGTCCACACTGGAACAGACACACCTGGAATCGCCAGCCGCTTCGAGCGAAGCGGCGCCCGTGCTGGCTGGTGTTCTGGCAGAATATGTTACCCCGCAGGCCGTGACCGATGCCGCCCGCAAGATTCGGGCGGCCGGTTACACGCGGGTTGACGCCTACACGCCGTTCCCGTTCCATGAACTCGATGCGGCACTTGGGATTCGCGCCACCATCCTGCCCTGGCTGACTCTGGGGGCTGCTGCCATCGGGGCGAGTGGCGCCCTGCTGATGCAGTGGTGGATGAATGCTGTCAGCTACAAGTTCCTGATCAGCGGCAAGCCGGTTTTCAGTATTCCGTCAGACATGCCAGTGATCTTTGCCTGTGCAGTGCTGCTGGCATCGTTTGCCACACTGTTCGGCATGTTGTTTCTCAATGGCCTGCCGCGTTTTGCCAACCCCTTGTCCGGGGTCGATCGCTTCCGCCGGTCGACCAATGACCGCTTCTTCCTGTCGATCGATGCCCGTGATCCCCGGTTTGATCACCAGGCTGTGATGGAACTGTTGCAGTCAACAGACACTTCGGGGATTGAAGATTACTGGTGGCCCACGGATAACCGGATTCCGAAGTTTGTGTTCCACGGGCTGGTAGTGCTGCTGGCGCTGCTGTGTGTCCCGCCGGTCCTGATCGCCCGTATGCGGAACACCGATTCTCGCCTGCCGCGGTTCCATCTGATTACCGACATGGACTTCCAGCCGAAGTTCAAGGCCCAGAGTACCGATGCCCTGTTCAGCGATGGTCGCGCGATGCGACCCCAGGTGGCTGGTACGGTCGCCCGCGGTCAACTTGAGGCGGACACCCGTCTGTACAAGGGGCTGGAAGACACAGGTGAAACTGTGCAGACGGCGCTCATCAGCTTCCAGCCGCCCGCAGAAGGTGAACCGCCGGTCGATCCGCTGGACAAGCTGCCGTGGGTCACAACTTTCCCGTTGCCCGTCGATGCAAAGTTGATGCAGCGCGGTCAGGAACGGTTCAATATCTATTGCTCGACCTGTCACGGTCTGGCCGGCGACGGCGATGGCCTGATCACGTTGCGGGCGATGGAACTGGAACAGGGAACCTGGGTGAAGCCGGTTTCATTCCATACGGATGTAGTTCGCAACCAGCCGGTCGGACGCCTGTTCCATACAATCACGAACGGTGTCCGCAAGATGCCACCGATGGGTGACATTGTGCCGGCGGAAGACCGCTGGGCAATCCTGCTCTATGTTCGTGCCTTGCAACGCAGCCGGCATTCGACCCCGGACGATGTTCCGGCGGAAGTGCTGCCGGAACTGAAGGACTTTTAGCAGACAGGACGCCCCCCCGAGGTGTTTGTCGCTGGGCCTGACCACTCCTTTTGCCTGATTAAGTCTCTCATGCACGCTACTACGCCGAGCACCGACTTTTCCCAGGAGACCGTCACCGGCTGGAGCCGGCGGGCGATTCCGCTCTGCCTGTCGATTGGTACCACCAGTCTGGTGCTGGCCGTCGTGCTGGGAGCCCTGGCCGGAGACGGATTCCGCTCGTTGTCATTCAGCTACGCGGTGGTCTTCGCGTTTTTCCTGAACATCGCGCTGGGCAGTCTGTTCTTTCTGGCGATTCAGCACATCACGCGGGCTGGCTGGAGCGTGGTGATCCGTCGTCTGGCAGAACTGACGGGACTGTCGGTGATCCCGCTGGCAGTGTTGTTCCTGCCGATCCTGATTCCGGTGTTGTTCGGCAACTCGCCGCTCTACGAATGGAATCACGCAGAGGTCGTCGCGCACGATGAATTGCTGCAGAAGAAGACTGCGTATTTAAATACCGGCTTTTTCGCGATTCGCTGGATTGTCTATTTCACCATCTGGGCCATCATCGCCCGGATGTTCTATCGCTGGTCGCGCAACCAGGATGCCGACGGCAAGGTGATCTGGACCGAGTCCCTGGAACAATGGAGCGGTCCGGCGGCGATCCTGCTGGCCTTGTCCGCCACGTTTGCCTCGTTCGACCTGCTGATGTCACTGGATGCCCGCTGGTTCAGCACCATGTTCGGCGTCTATTACTTCGCAGGCTCCATGGTGTCATTTCTGGCCACGACGGTGATCGCCCTGAACGTCTTTCGTCGTCTGGGAATCCTGCAGAAGCCGGTCTCGGTCGAACACATCCACGATCTCGGCAAGCTGCTGTTCGGTTTCAACTGCTTCTGGGCTTATATCGCCTTTTCGCAGTACCTGTTGATCTGGTACTCAAACATTCCCGAAGAGACGCAGTGGTTCCAGAAGCGGCAGAACCACGGTTGGGAATATGTGGCCCTGATCCTGATTTTCGGTCACTTTGCAATCCCGTTTCTGGGAATGATGTCGAGAGATGTAAAACGTAATCTGAACTTGTTGACTGGCTGGGCGATCTGGTTATTGTTCATGCACTGGATTGATCTCTACTGGCTCGCCCTGCCTGAGATGTCAGACAAGGGCCCGTCATTCGGTCTGATCGATCTGTCCTGTTTTGTGGGGGTCGGCAGCCTGTTTGTTGCCGCCTGGCTGTGGAGAGCGGCGGGTGTGCCGCTGGTTCCTGCCAAAGACCCGCGTCTGCCCGAGTCGCTGGCGTTCCACAATATCTGATCGGTCCGCAGAGCAGCAGTTTTCCCGAGCATGCCCCGCTAGAAAGTATCAGACGGCCATGTCCGCCAAAGCCAGTTACGATGATCTGAACACCCCGCTGATCGCGATTGTCGGGTTCGTTTCGGCGATTGTGACCTTCGCCCTCGTGGTGGGTTTTCAGGCAGGCTATTACTACGTCGAATCGGCAGTGGAGGCCTCCCGCGCCCAGTCCGTCGGTCCGACCCGTTCCGAGACGATTCTGGCAGAACAGCGCGGCAAGCTGGCCAGCTATGGCTGGGTGAATCGCGATCAGAAAGAAGTCGCGATTCCGATTTCCGATGCGATGGCGATGGTGCTGCGGGAACAGTCGGAACATAGCGACGCCCATTAGGCAAGACGTGCGTGTCTTCCGGCAGCGGCTTGTTGGTCACCAGTTGCCGGAGTTTCAGATCGAAGCAATAACACAGTACCGGGACAGCAGGTCAGATCGTGTCAGAACCCGTATGCCGGCAACGTGGCAGTATTCCTCGCGAAACCTCGCGAACGGGTTACTGCCGCTGTGCCTGGAAGCTGGTGCTCACGCTGCCGCTGTTTCTGACGCTTGTGCCACAGGCCTGCGCCCAGATTCTGCAGTCTTCGCTGCCATCCGATATGGAAGGCGTCGGGGTCGACGAACATGCCGGATTACAACTCCCCCTGGACGCCACGTTCCGCGATCATCGGGAGCGACCGGTTTCATTGCGTGACTATTTCGACGGTCAGAAACCGGTCATTCTGACTCTGAATTATTCCAATTGCCCCCTGCTATGCAGTGCCCAGTTGTCGGGACTGATGCGAGGACTGAGCGAACTGGAGTGGTCTGCCGGTCAGGAATTCAAGTTCGTTTCCATCAGCATTGACCCTTCAGAGCCCACCAGTCGCGCAGCGCAGACGCATCAGCGTTACCTGCAGGAGTACGGTCGTCCGGGAACCGGCGGCGGAATGAACTTCCTGGTCGGCAAACAGGCGGAAATTCGCAAGGTCGCCGAAGCGGTCGGCTTTCAGTACAAGTACCTGCCGCATCGCCGCGAGTATTCACATCCGGCGGTCTTCGTGATGTGTACACCGGATGGCCGCATCTCCCATTACATTTACGGTGTCGAGTTCGCGCCGCAGACGCTGAAACTGGCGCTGGTGGAGGCTGGCGAGGGCAAGATTGGTTCCGCGTGGGACCGGGTTTTATTGTTTTGCCTGCATTACGATAGCGCGACCGGACGCTATACTGCAGCGGCCTGGAAACTGATGCGCGTCGCCGGGATCGCAACTCTGCTGGGAATCACCGGACTGGTGACGTTTTATTACCGTCAGGAACGCCGAAACCTGAATCGACATCACCCGGCACATCTGGAGCCGTCGAACCCGGACCAGTCACACCTGGACGTTGAGAGGTTGACCAATCCCGTTGAGGCAGCAGAACCCGCCGGAGCCAGCAGCCCGCTAGAATATAGTAGTTCGCGAGACTGAGCTTCTCCTGTCTTGCCTTCGTTCCGACAGACCACGATCACGACCGGACGTTTGGTCCGCCCCCTTGAGACCGCGAGTTCATGGACACGACCACTACAGACACCAGCACGTTCACGATTCCGCAATCGCCGCCGGGATCGTTCTGGTTTCCGTCCGCCAGCAGCAGCGTGGCGCCGGAAGTCGACAGCCTGTTCCACATGATCCTCTGGATCTCGGTGTTCTTCTTCATCCTGATCGTCGCGGTAATGACGTACTTCGTCTGGAAGTACCGCCGCCGGGACGGTGTGGCCGCCGAGCATACATCCCACCATAACACCACTCTGGAAGTCACCTGGTCGGTGATTCCCAGCCTGATTCTGGTCATCATTTTCTACCGGGGCTTCACCGGCTACATCGATATCCGCACACCTCCGCCGGATGCCTATGAAATTCAGGTCATTGCGCAGAAGTGGTCGTGGTCATTCAAGTATCCGAATGGTTATATCGATCCGGAACTGCATCTGCCGGTCAACACTCCGGTCAGGTTTCGACTGGAATCCCGCGATGTGATTCACAGCTTTTTTGTCCCGTCATTCCGGGTGAAAATGGACTGTGTACCGGGCCGCTACACTCATGCCTGGGTGAATGCGACTCAGGTGGGTGATTACGTACTGTTCTGTGCGGAATATTGCGGTACCAGGCATTCCGACATGCTGGCCAACGTGTATGTCCACGAGTCCGGCGAATTCGAGAAGTGGCTGGAGAAGGCGTCCAATTTTCTGGAGCGGATGACTCCGGAAGAGGGTGGCCGTGAACTCTATAGACGTCGCGGTTGTATCCAGTGCCATTCCATCGACGGCACTGCCAAGCAGGGACCGTCATTTGCCGGCACCTACGGAACAGAGCAGCCGATGGCGGACGGTTCAAAGGTGCTGATGGACGACAATTACATCCGCGAATCGATCCTGAACCCGAATGCGAAAGTGCATGCCGGATTCCGGCCGGTGATGCCGTCCTTCCAGGGTCAGCTCAAGGAACCGGAAATCGACGCCCTGATCGCCTTTATCAAGAGTCTGAAAAAATAGCGGTTGTCAGCGATCGGCCTTGTTATAACAGAGACTGACCACGACCGTCTGAAGATCATCGAGCACGCAGGAACGCTCACATGTCGACCGTCCTTGATCCGCTGGCAGGTGCGCCGCAATCCGGCCCCCTCCACGGCGACAACTATCTGACGCATCGCACCGGGGTGATGAGCTGGCTCATTACGCTGGACCACAAGCGCATCGGGATGATGTACCTGATGGGCGTGATGGCGGCCTTCTTCTTCGGCGGCGTGATGGCCCTGCTGGTGCGAACAGAACTGTTCACGCCCGGCCCGACCATCATGACCCACGACATGTACAACCACATGTTCACGCTGCACGGGGCAGTGATGACGTTTCTGTTCATCATCCCCAGCATTCCCGCAGCCCTCGGCAATTTCATGCTGCCGATCATGCTGGGAGCCAAGGATGTCGCGTTTCCGCGCATGAACCTCTGGAGCTTCTATCTCTGGTGCTTCGGAGCTGTGTTCTTCCTGGCGGCCATCATCGGCGGCGGTCTGGATACCGGCTGGACCTTCTATACTCCCTACAGCACCACAACCAATTCCAGCGTGTTGCTGGCCGGGACGGGTGTCTTCATTCTCGGATTCAGCTCGATCTTCACCGGTCTGAATTTCATTGTGACGGTCCATACCATGCGGCCGCCCGGCATGACCTGGATGAAGATGCCGCTGTTCCTGTGGGCCTTGTACGCGACGGCCATTATCCAGGTGCTGGCGACTCCTGTGCTGGGAATCACCGTGCTGCTGCTCGCCTGTGAACGGGCGCTAGGCATCGGGATTTTTGACCCGGCCCTGGGCGGTGATCCGGTGCTGTTCCAGCACTTCTTCTGGTTCTACAGCCACCCGGCTGTGTACATCATGATTCTGCCGGCGATGGGCATCATCAGCGAGCTGATGTCGACGTTCAGCCGCAAGCCGATCTTCGGCTATCGATTCATTGCCTTCAGCAGCCTTGCGATCGCCCTGCTCGGCTTTCTGGTGTGGGGACACCACATGTTCACCAGCGGCCAGTCCCGGATCTCGGCGATTGTGTTCAGCGGCTTGACCTTCAGCGTCTCGATTCCGTCAGCGATCAAGGTCTTCAACTGGCTCGCGACCATGTACAAGGGCTCGGTCAGTCTGGCGACTCCGATGTGCTATGCCCTGGCCTTCATTTTCCTGTTCAGCATCGGCGGTCTGACCGGTCTGTTTCTCGGGGCGCTGGCCACCGATATTCACCTGCACGACACCTACTTCATTGTGGCTCACTTCCACTACGTGATGATGGGCGGTACCCTGGTCGCGTTCCTCGGCGGCCTGTTCTACTGGTGGCCCAAGATGACCGGCCGGATGTACAACGAACGCTGGGGCCAGATCAGCGCGCTGATCGTCTTCGTCGGTTTCAACATGGCCTTCTTCCCGCAGTTCGTGATGGGGGCCCGCGGGATGCCGCGGCGCTATTACAACTATCTGCCGGAGTATCAGTTCTACCATCAGATGTCGACCATTGGTGCGTTCCTGCTGGGCGTTGGTCTGTCAATCGCCGGCGGAGTGCTGCTGTACGCACTGTTCCACGGCAAAAAGGCTCCCGCCAATCCGTGGGGAGCCGCCACGCTGGAATGGGAATGCAGTTCGCCGCCTCCGCACGACAACTTCGCGAAGACGCCGACCGCGCACGATCCGTACGATCTCGATCGCATTGTGTTCGATGAGCGGCTGGGCGGCTATCGTCCGGCGACCAGCAACTGAGCCTGTAGTCAGTTATACCGTGATCATTCATCCTGTGATCGTGCCTGATGCAGCAGCAAGCTGACAGCTGTTGCTGACGACGCTGACCCGAATTTCTGACTGAGACCGCACCCCGACGGCCGGGATTTGTAAATGACGACTGTTCTCGAAACTCCGCAGACTTCGGCTGATCCGCAGGCCGGACATGGTGATGACCACGGTCATCACGACCATCCGTTCCTCGCCCACCATTTCGATTCGCACCAGCACCAGTTCGACTCGGGCAAGCTGGGAATCTGGCTGTTTCTGATCACCGAAGTCCTGTTCTTCAGTGGTTTGTTCTGCGCTTACACGATCTATCGCGTGAACCATCCAGAGATCTTTCTGGTGGGTCACGAATTTCTCGACAAGCAAATGGGTGCCATCAACACCATCGTGCTGCTGTTCAGCAGCCTGACGATGGCCTGGGGCGTTCGCTGCGCCCAACTCGGTCAGAAGCAGGGGTTGATCCTGTGTCTGAGCCTGACGCTGGCCTGTGCCGGTGTCTTCCTGGTGATCAAATACTTTGAATACTCGGCAAAGATCAGCCACGGCGTGCTGTGGGCCAGCCAGTTCAACGCGAAGGAAGCCGCACACTACCTGGCAGAGCATCACGGTGACGTGAACAGCGACTCCCACGCGGAACAGGTTGCCGCCCAACAGGCGGTGCACCACGAGGAAGAAGTTGAGGGCGCAGTTCGTCCGGAGAATGATGCCCATGCACCGGCACCCGCTGACGCAGCTGCCGCGGCAGAAGGTGACGGACATGCCACGTCGACGGCCTCCACTGCGAACGAGCATGATCCCGATCTGCCAAAGAATCTCGGCGTATTCTTCAGCATCTACTTTGCGCTCACCGGCTTGCACGGAATTCACATTCTCGCAGGCATGGCAGCGATTGGCTGGGTGCTGCGGCGAGCGATCCGGGGAGATTTTGGTCCTGAGTACTTTGGTCCCGTCGATTTCGTCGGCCTCTACTGGCACCTCGTCGACCTGATCTGGATTTATCTGTTCCCGCTGCTGTATCTGATTCATTAAGCAGCGAATAGCGAGTAGGGAATAGCCAGATAAAGACCTGTCTATACGTCTTTGCCAGGTGATTCGCTATTTCCCTGATCGCCTGAATTCCTCAACCGTCACTGTGCAAGAACGATCAACATGGCTCATGAACCTCATAGCGCTGAAGCTGGTTATTCGCACGTCATGTCGCCGATGTTGCTCATCAGCACGTTCCTGGCGCTGGTGGGATTGACGGTGCTGACGGTGGCGATGTCGTACCTGCCGCTCGGCAGTGCCGAACTATACGTCGCGATGGGAATTGCCACGGTCAAAGCCGGTCTCGTGGCCGTCTATTTCATGCACTTGCGTTATGACAAGCCGATCAATGCCCTGTTACTGATCTTCTCGCTGGGATTTGTCGCGCTGTTCATCTACTCGACGCTGGTCGATTCGGTGGCCTACCAGCACGACATCCGCGAAGCGACGAACGCCGTGCAGTGACAAACGCCGTGCAGTAACGCAGGCCTGGGCTGGCAGTTTCTGGCGGAAGTCTTTCGTCGCAGGTTCGACTCGCTTCTGTTGTGACTCGCTTCTGTTTCCGTGCGTCGTTTTCCGGGCAGTGAGCGCCATGCCGGCTCATCGGACATTGCTGCAGGCCCGGATGGCTGTGAATCTGCTGATTGCCTCGCTGGCAGTGTTTTTCGCTGCCGCGATGGTCGGCATGTTCCTCGTCAGCCGGCCGTTGCCCCAGCCAGCTCCGATCCCCGTCTCGCTCTGGGTGGCGACTGCGCTGGTGATTGCGACCTCAGTGGCCTTGCAGCTGGCGATCCGATCAGTACGCCGCGAGCGTCAGGCGGCCCTGCGATTCTGGCTGATCACGGCCACCCTGCTCGGCTGCCTGTTTTTCGCTGCCCAGGGTTGGGGGCTGTGGCAAATGACGGAACTGCATCAGCAGATCAACCGGCTGTCACAGTCGTGGATCTTGCTGGCGGTCCTCGTCGGCCTGCACTCGGCGCACGTCGCGGTCGGGCTGGGAATTCTGCTGTACATCGTACGGATGGCCATTCGTGGTCGATTCGATCACGAATATTATCTCGGGCTGTCGCTGACCAGCCGTTACTGGCATTTTCTGGATGCCGTCTGGCTGGCAGTACTGGTTCTGTGCGCCATTCTGCTGCGATGATTTCAGCAGCTCTCAGCTGTCGTAATACTCACGTTGCAGGTCATGCGTCCAGCCGAGCGGCGGCAGTTCGTAACGCTGTCCGTGCGGCGTCGTCAGCCAGCATCCCGGTGCAGCGGTGATACGTCCCAGTTCGTGCAATGGTGTCTCCAGATCCCACTCTGCGAGGAGCCTGATGGCATCCTGCTCCGCGACGGCGAAGATCAGCTCAAAATCCTCGCCGTCGGACAACGCCCGTTCCAGCGGCGTTTTTCCGGACGGCATTTCATGGACGTCCGGATGAATCGGGATCGCGGCCTCCTGCAGTTCTGCACCGACTCCGCTTTCTGACAAGAGATGATGCAGGTCTGCTGCCAGACCGTCGCTGATATCGATCATCGCATGCACGTCGACCAGTTCCACCAGCCGGGCCGCTTCCTGCAGACGGGGAACGAAGTCCAGATGCCGGCCCGACAAACTGCCGCCGCATGCACCGGTAACAAACAGGATGTCGCCCGGTTTGGCTCCTGACCGCAAGACCGGTTTTGTTCCGCAAGGAACACCCATGGCAGTCACGCAGCAGACAAACGGCCCATCCCAGGAATTGGTATCTCCTCCCGCAATTGTGACCTGGAACTGGTCGGCCAGTTGCAGCAGTCCGTCGTAGAAGCGGTCGGCGAAGGTCTGGCCCCATTGACGCGACAGCGACACGGCCACGAATGCGGCCGTGGGACGCGCGCCCATGGCCGCGATGTCGCTGAGATTCACTGCCAGGGACTTGCGACCAATCAGTTCGGGCGACGCCGACTCCAGCAGAAAGTCGACGCCTTCCATCAAGAGGTCGGTCGTCACCACCTCGGACGTGGCTGTCGCATGTTGCAGTACGGCGGCATCATCACCGATCCCTTTCATGACCGGCGGCCGTACAGGACAGCGTCGGCGCAACTGATCGATGAACTCAAATTCGGATGCCATCGTCCCTCCCGGTGTAAACACGTTGCGGGTGTGCTGTCATCGCTCCCATGGTGATTCAGGGAATCGCGCGCATGGAATCGAAAGGCGGGGGACCAAAGCCCCAGGATCGATCCGCCTCGCCGTTCCTTCGTCGAACAAGGCCGCAGTCTGACGGTCGCAAGCCATTAATCGACGGCGAGATTCTTCCGTTCCAGCACCTGGCGGTTATAGACGGCGATGGTGTCCTTGCGACGCAGCATGCCTAGCAATTTGCCCGGTTCCGTGCTCGACAGCACAGGCAGTTCATCCAGATTGCGGTGCGTGAACCGCTTCAGCACAGTGTTCAGGTCATCATCAGGCGTCACGCTGACAATGCTGGTCGTCATCCAGTCGCGGGCGACCGCCAGCTGCCACAGGGTTTCATCATACAGATAAGACCGCAGGTCATCGGTGGAAAAAATGCCGACGAGCTTGCCGTTTTCGTCAGTCACCGGGAAGTAGTTCTGACGTGATTCCGGAATGAGGTGCAGGATTTCATTGAGGGTCTGCCCTTCCCGGACGGTGCGACATTCCCGGATCTGTACGTCGCTGACTTTCAGGCCTTCCAGGACATCGACAACGAAATCGCCGCGGTGAGCGGGGGATTCCAGCCGCGAGGCGACCTGTTTGGTGTAGAGCGTCCAGGGTTTGCACATCATGAAACAAAGGGTAGCGATCCACATTGTCGGCAACAGCAGCTTGTAGTCGCCGGTCATCTCGGACACCATGATGATGGTCGAGATCGGGGCGTGGGCACAGCCGGCGAAGAATCCGGCCATCCCCATGATCGTGTAGATTTCCGGCTTCGGGACCAGTGTCGGAGAGATGTCGTGCAGTGTCTGTCCGACCGCAGCGCCCAGGCAACCGCCGATCACCATCGATGGTCCGAAGACGCCGCCGGAACCGCCCGAACTGATGGTCAGCGATGTTGTCACAATCTTGACCAGCGAAATCGCCAGCAGCAGCGGTACTCCGAGGCTGGCAGTGTTCTCCAGGGCATGCTGCAGCGAGCCGTAACCTGTCGACAGGACCGCCAGCGCCCGTGAGTCCTGGCCCATTGCGTAGTACAGCGCCAGCCCGCAGAGTCCGGCAGCGAATGCTCCGATCGCCGGCCGGAAAATTCGCGGCACCGGAACCTTGTTGAACAGCGTGTGGGTGCCGTAGAACGTCTTGATGTAGAGCACGCTCACCGTCACCAGAATCACCGCCAGTCCGGCCAGCGGGATCAGTTCATAGACCGACTCCAGCTGGTAATGCAGATTGTTGCCGAACAGCGGTGAGAAGCGATGGTCGTGCGGCAGGAACAGTGAATAAACGCAATAGCCGACAATGGACGACGTGGCTGCCGGAACAATGACTTCGGATTCCAGTTCGGCGTCACGGTAGAGAATCTCGGCTGCGAACAGCGCGCCGGCGAGCGGGGCGCGGAAAATCGCGCCCACACCGGCACCCATGCCGGCTGCGAGCATGATCCGGCGATCCCGGGCAGGCAGCTTGAGCCAGGTTGCCAGGCAAGATCCGAAACCGGCGCCGATCTGGGCGATCGGGCCTTCGCGTCCCCCCGACCCGCCGGTTCCCAGCGTGATCGCAGAAGCAAGGGTCTTGATTACCGGCACCCGCGCGCGGACGAAGCCGCGCTTCTGATGAAACGATTCAATCGCGGCATCGGTTCCGTGCCCTTCTGCTTCCGGAGCAAACGTGTACACCAGATAACCCGAGGCCAGTCCGCCCAGAGTCATGATGAGCAACAGGTTGAGCGGCGCAAACTGGTGCTTTGATTTTGCAAAGAAGGGATGCTCTCCCGCCGGCTCATGCGGGTTGTAGCCGGAAAAATGAGACAGGCCAACGGCCATCACCGCCTGACTGCCCCACTGAAAGGTAATTGCTCCCAGTCCGGCAACAACGCCAATGGCCGAGGACAACAGGAACCATTTGAGCGAAGTTTTCAGGTCCAGTTGGTGAACCAGTTGACCGACCCATTCCGGCCGCTGCATCTCCGTCGCCTTTGGTGAAGGACCGACGTGCGGTTGCCGCAGCAGCATTCACCGCTGGCGACCGCAGTCATCCCGTAATTGTTGTTGACTTCCACAGGTGCGTGGCACACTCCTGATCCCGGTCGCGCGGAGGATCCAGAAGTTTGCAAGGCATTCAAGCGCCACACCGACAACTCGCCGGTCTCGAACCCTGTGTTTCAGATCACAATGCCCGGACCCCCGACCCGGACCAGACAGAACCTGATGAGCTGCCTGGCTGGATTCGGTCGGAACCGTACCACGAATGGCGGGAATCGTCAAAGTCGCTGCGCAGAACCACGGAAGAGATCTTGGCTCACCGGCGGCAATTCCGAGGCCAAGCCCTCTGCCGGCGATCGGTTCGGTTGCATATCAACTCACGTCCGGTCGGCGGCTTTACGTCCCTGGAATCCATTCGCGGTGCCTGTGACGAATCTGCTGGATTCTGTTCGCCAACCCGGCAGAACGTGCTACGATACTGCTCGAATTCCTTCTTCCGATTGTCTGAAATTCCCCTGCTGAAGCGGTGGCCGGATCATGGCGATTGCAGAAGAAACGACTGACCTGACCGACCGGCTTCGATTGCTGGAGCGACAATGGCGCGATCTGGTACTGGTCGGTGGCCTGGGCCGTCTTCTGGTCAGCGCCGGACTCTTGACCGGGCTGTTCGTATTCGCGGACCTCTTTTTCAATCTGTTCCCGGTCGTTCGCGCGGCAGGTCTGCTGGGCATCGTGATTGTCTGCGGCTGGCAACTGGCCACGCGACTGATCCTGCCGCTGTCCCGGGGTGTGTCAGAGCAGGAACTGGCGGACTGG
>VFQN01005608.1_pt1 | contig 15159 bp, 12 predicted proteins | sample 3512371 | NCBI WGS metagenome assembly VFQN01 (sample SAMN10412370, study PRJNA504923) | tailings metagenome | isolation source: Replicate 2 from Balatoc abandoned mine | place: Philippines: Itogon, Benguet | collected 2017-08-28
TCGTATTATGATTGGATGACGTCACTGTAGTGATTGATATCTTCTACATCATCTTCTTTTATTATTGTTGATTATGAATTATGTTCTTTTGATTTGATTGCTTATCTTCGCTGAGAAATAAGAATATCGCCTAGTTTAGACTAATTAGTCGTATTTTGCATTGTACTGTGGTTGGGTACGATGTATTGTAATGTATTGTATTGTATGGTGTATTGTATATTCTGTGGTAGGTGCAGTGTAATATAGCAATAAGAGGCCGAATTCCGGCCGTTCAGAACAATCAAAACAATAATCATAATAATAAGATTAAAACAACAAACAAATCATAATCAATACTACACTAATACTACACTAATACTAATACGACACTAATAACACTCATACCTATCCTAGATGACTCGTCCATCCCCTTCATCTTATCGATGGACTCTATTCTCACATCAAGTCGATCATACTGAGACAAAAGAGACTCTCCCCGATCGTATAGTGGTGGTTGGAGAGCCTCAGATCGCTCAGTACTGCGACAACAAGGTGAAAACATCGAAGTACGAGTGGTGGAATTTCTTGCCAAAATTCCTCCTGGAAGAGTTTGATCCTAAAACGAAGTTCGCGAACTGTTATTTCCTGGTGGTTTGTGGTCTGCAAGTAGTTCCTCAGATCACAAACACCAATCAATACCCGACCACACTCATCCCTCTGCTCGGCGTCTTGATTGTGGCAGGAGTGCTCAAAGCACTGGAAGACATCGAGAGACACAAGGCTGACAAGGCCGCCAACTCCTCGCTCACAGAGATATTGGATCGCACCTCCGGAGAGTTCGTGACGAGGAGGTGGTCGGAGGTGCAGGTGGGCGACTACGTCAGAGTGAAATCACGTCACGTCCTCCCCGCTGATGTGCTCATAGTGCAGGTGTGGGAACCCAATCCCGAGCTCCCTAAAGGCTCGTGCTACGTGGAGACGAAGTCACTGGACGGAGAGACGAATCTCAAGCACAGGGGCGTCCTACCCGCCCTCTTGGGCAAAGTGACGTCTGAGAAATCCTTGCAGCAGCTTCGAGGAAAAGTAATCATGGAGCATCCGAACTCTTTGATCGATCACTTCACTGGAGTGTTGGAGATTTCCTCCGCCTCGCTCACTGCGCTGGACATCGCCATCCCTAACCTGACGTCATCCTCCAGCTCGCCTGCCCGTATCCCGATCTCGCCTGGTAACGTCATCCTTCGAGGATGTGTGCTTCGCTCGACGGACTTTATGGTCGGCTTAGTGCTGAACACAGGCCATGACGTGAAGATCATGCAGAGCAAGGTGGCGTCTAAGGTGAAGTCATCGAAGCTCGAACACCTCGCCACCCTCCAACTCATCTGCGTCATCGCACTGCTTCTCTTCCTCTGCCTCTGCATCAGCGTTGGGCAGTATAACTTCAACCAGTACTGGGACATTCGCTCCTTCTGGTATCTTGACTGGAAGGCGAGTGCTGGCGCGAACTTCGTCACTCGCTTCTTCTCTACATTGCTCCTGCACTCGTCATTCGTTCCTGTCGCACTTTACGTATCCATGGCTCTCCTTCGCTTCGGTCAGGCTTTCTTCATGCAGTGGGATCTGAATATGTACTACGAAGAGAAAGACCTTCCGATGACAGTGAGAACGATGAATCTCAACGAGGAACTGGGACAGATCACACACATCTTCAGCGACAAGACTGGAACCCTCACCTCCAACAACATGAACTTTCGCAAAGCTTCGATCCAGGGAGTGTCCTATGGCAAGGGCATCACTGAGATCGGCAAGGCGGCGTGGCGGCTGCAGGGAAAATCCATCCCAGTGGAGATGTTAGAGGCGGAGGAGTTGGCGTCACGTAGCACGACACCGCACGTGTCCTTTTACTGCCCTGACTTCGACCGCGACTATCAGAGCAACTTCAGTGAGGCACTGAGACAGGGCAATAACATGACGTCAGACCAAGACAAGCCTCGCATTAACGGCAAGACTCATTCGAGTGGGAAGCTGAGCACCACTGGCATCGAGATGACGGCGAGTTCCTCGAACAGAGACGCGAATCGTCGCCCTCCGTCCTCTGCTGTGACGTCACCGTCATCCGTCAGTCTTCAGCGAGAGAAGATTCGCGACTTCTATCGCTTTCTCTCCGTGTGTCATGAGGTTATTCCAGAGCGATTAGAGACCGGTGACGTCAAGCTCTCAGCGCCTAACCCCGATGACGAGGCGCTGGTATGCGCCGCCGCCTACTTCGGCTACGAGTTCAAGGACCGGAGAGATCGCTTCGCCGTGATCTATGACGAGGAAGCTGACGCCAACATCGAGATCGAGATTCTGTACACTATTCCCTTCACGTCAGCGAGGAAGCGCATGTCAGTCATCATCCGAGACATCGACCACAAGATTAAAATCATCACGAAAGGCGCTGATGCGATGATTCTCTCTCGTAGCGATCCCAATGACGTGGACATGATTCGTATTACGTCAGAACACGTCAATCAGTACTCGGCGGAAGGTCTGCGCTGTCTGATGGTCGCGATGGCGGTGATCGAGGAAGAGAACTTCCAAGGCTGGTCCAAGCACTACGACGAGGCGAACACTGATCTGTCTGAGCTGGAGAAGAAGAAGCGTGGCGAGGAGAACGACATAGAGGTGTTGGAAGACCTCATTGAGAGATCGTTACACGTCATCGGCGCCACGGGCATTGAAGACCGCCTGCAGGAGGGAGTGCCAGAGACCATTGAGACTCTGCTGGCGGCAGGTTTCAAGGTCTGGATCCTCACAGGAGACAAGGAAGAGACCGCTATTAACATCGGCGTCGCCTGCAACCTCCTCCTTCCCGCTGCTTACATGGACCACATCATCATCAATCTCTCAGTAGCGCCTGACGTAAAGAAAGCTGCTTACATCCTCCGCAGAGAGATCGCGGTGAGTTAGCTCTGACGTCACTCTCCTTTCACTCATCTCATTGTTTCTTGTTAGCGATATATGAAAGACGCCAGCGAGGCGCGCATCGACTCGCCGCCAACGCCCACCGCAGTGGCAGTGCCCGTGCCCGCCCCTAACAGAGAGGAGTCTTCTCAATCGAGAGTGCAGGAATACGACCACGTCACCTACACCTTGGATGACGTCGCAGCTCTGCCTCAGGGGTGTCGGCCTCGCGCTCTGATCATCGACGGTCCTTCGCTCATCCCTCTGATGCAAGACGCGAAGTGTCGCAACCTCTTACTGCTCTTCACGCAGTGCTGTCAGTCAGTCGTCTGCTGTCGTGTGTCACCCGACCAGAAGAGAGAGATCCTCGACCTCGTCAAAGACAACATCCCTGACGTCAGAACTCTCGCCATCGGTGACGGGGCGAATGACGTGGCGATGATTAGCTCGGCACATGTCGGAGTAAGTACAGCGATCTTCTGACGTGTTTCATCGTTATTGTTATCTTGTTATCGGTAGGTCGGGATCAAGGGAGAAGAGGGAGTGCAGGCAGTGAATGCGTCAGACTACGCGATCGGCAGGTTTCGCTTTCTGACGTCTCTCTTATTAAAGCACGGCAGATACAACTACATACGCATGAGCACGCTGATGTGTTTTATGCTCTACAAGAACATCTTCATGTCTCTGACGATGTACTGGTTCAACTTCTTCAGCGGTTTCTCCAATGCGAAGTTCTTCACAGAGGCTGGCATCCAGTTCTACAACCTCTTCTACACCTCCTTGCCTGCAGTGCTCTACGCCATCGGAGACCAGGACATCCAGCCAGAGCTAGTCTTCAACTTCCCGCAGATCTATGGCTTCAACGTGCGCAACGACTACTTCAATGTGAGTGACATGACGTCTTATCATCGATCTGTAATCCTTCTGACGTGTTTCCTATTCCTTGTTACTGTGACGTAGTTCCGAGTGGTGTGGCATTGGATCCTCCATGCCTTCGCTGAGTCAGCCTTCATCTGTGTCATGACGTTGATCTTGCTGCAGAACTACAATGTGACGTATGCAGGGGTGTTCGCGTCTCACATGGAGGCGGGGGCAGTGGCCTTCACTGCCATCATCGTCATCGTGAATCTCAAGGTACGTCAGCGCCTCTTCGCTTATAGATGATCCCTGACCTCACCTCTGACGTATGCAGCTCTTTCTCTTCCAGCGCAACTGGAAGAAGTCTCAGCTGCTGGTCCTCGTCCTCTCTGTCGCAGCGTGGGTCGTCATCGCCTTCCTGGCAAACCTCCTCCTCTTCGTTGACTTCAACTTCTACCACGTAAGCAGTGACGTCATTCCTTGTCACTCTCTCACTATTGTTCTGACGTAGGTCTGGTCGCGTATTTTGCGCATCGGCACAGTGTGGATGACGTGGCTGCTCCTAATCGGCGCAGTGGGTGTGAAGGATCTGATGTGGGCGACGATCTCTCGCTACGTCTTCTACCGTCCCTACCACATCCTCCAAGAGATGGATCAGAGTGACGTGTTCGCCTATCGCAATATGCGCGGAGGAACACCTCCTTCCCCACCACCTGCGTAGAGGAAGAGGTTGTGAAGGTAGTGTTAGTGGTTGGGTTGTATGGTAGGGTTAGATGGTCATCGTATTTCGTTAAGTTCTATGTATACGTCAGCGATTCCGTTCTCTGGTAAGAGAAGTGAGAGTCGCTATTCTATCTGTTTGTTTTGTCAGGTATGGTTGGGTGGTTGGGTTATCCTGTAGTGTTCACGTTGTAATAGTCTTATGCATATCTTATACATATATTGCTCTCTCACTGCACGTCACTGTAGGAAAAGCCTTGAACTGACGTCACCTCTCAAGTCGCAGAGGTCACAGCAGTCAATGATCGAGGTGGTCGATGACGTCAGCGAGTCTCTCATAGTGCGTCAGATCGTTGTAAATGTGCGCTGACAGGCGCACGAAGAGTCGCTGATCGATGCACTTCACAGGAACTTCAATGCGATGGCGGTGATGCAGCACCTCCTAGGAAGAGATGATAGGTGAGCGACGACAGCGTGTGTGGTGACGTGGCGTCTTCTCTCACCTGAAGTTGGAAGGCGAGTACGTCAGAGGCGTTCCTCCTCGTGTCCACGCCAGCGACCTTCTCAGGCAGCGGGATCTACGTCATCACACATCATTGATGAGAGAGACCAGGAAGAGTGACGTCAGCACTTACCAATCGCATGGGACAATTCCGACGGAACTCCTTCGATGAGAGAAAGTCGTCAGGTCTCAGCCGCCACCTCCTCGTCAGCATCTCCTCCGCCTCCTCCAACACCTGGCGTATGTACAGGCGGAAAGGTTGGAAGTCATCAGCGCCTGTAATGACGTCACGTTGTGATGACAGGATGCTCCACACTCTACTGACGGAGGGCAGCGAGACGAGACTGACGTAGTCGCGACAACCGTCCCACACGAGAGAGCTGAGCAAGTGCTCACGAGAGACGCTGACGTGGTCGGAGGACTGGAAGCCGTGAGAGATGACAAGAGGCTTCATCGTCATCGCCTCTAAGCGAGGTGACAGCCACAGCAGCGCCGCGCCCTTGCCCGCGCAGAACCACTTGTGGGCATTCGTGAGCCAGAAGTCCACGTCAGCCGCTAGGTCAGACAACTGCACGCGCTGTGAGAAGAGCGAGTGAGCGCCGTCCACCGCCACGAGGGCGCGGCCGTCAGAGGCCGACTTCACTGCTCGGGCGATCTGTTGTATCGGGAGAGAGAGGGCGGTGTTGGAGGTGACGTGGTCGATGACGACGAGTCTGACGCGAGGAGAGATGTGACGCACGATCTGAGCGATGATGTCATCCTCCGATACGATGGGCAGCTGCAGGGAGATCTCTAGCGCCACTGCGCCTCTCTCTGCGGCGTAGTGACGCATCATCTTCTTCGTGCTGCCGTAGGTGACGTTGAAGTAGATGATGACGTCATCGCGCTCTAGTGGGATAGAATGAAGGATGAGGTTGAGGCCTGACGTCACGTTAGGCAGTGGGAAGAGATCGGTGGCCGAGCAGCCGAGGACTGTCGCCACGTGTCTCAGAGAGAAGACGATCAGTGGCAGCAGCTCTCTGTCGAAGAAGCGCAGCGGCTGACGCTCGATCCACTCCCTCCACCGAGCATTCTCTCGGAGAATAGGCGACAAAGTGCAGCCGAAGGCGCCGTGGTTGAGGAAGGTCCAGTGAGGGATGTCGAGGGGAAAGAGAGTGACGTCAGAGACCAGAGACGGTCCGAACCTCATAGAAGAGAGGGAAGCAGGGAGTTCCTCCCTCATCGAGTCATAGACAGGAGGGGGTCGATAGAGCTCGTCACTCTGTCGAATCAATTCTTCGACGTTCTCTGAGTGAAAAGAGCCGAAGGATTTCCTCACATTGTTCGAGTGAAGAAGTCTATTGGAAAGAGTTTTAGTGACTTGAATTGCTTTGATTCTGTCATGGAATAGCCTCCTTGTTCCAGTCATAATAGATGACTAGAGATGATCAGATAAGGAAGAAGAAGTATTTATATGTATGCATATCTATGACTATGCATATATATGCAGAGGATGTTACCGGTCTGTTAATAACATATGCACTGTGACTGACTGACAGTCCATAGAGATAGTTCATAGTCTTTCTTTCCCTCGACGAAGATCGTCTTCTCAGCGATAGAACAACACACAATGCCAGTCACTGAGTATCGATACTCTGTTTTAAAGTCCTATGAGAAGTACCAGCACTACCGCACCTTGATTTACATCTACACCTTCCTCTCCTATGGCATCCTCCACCTCAACCGCAAATCATACACCAACATGAAGATGAAGCTCCAATCAGATGCTGCCTTTGATCCAACCTTCCTCTCTGTAATGGACACAACCTTCATGCTGTTCTATGCGATCGGATCGTTCTTCTCCGGCACTCTGGGTGACCTGCTCTCAGCGCCGCTCATCGTCTCCGCGGGACTCATTGGCGCGTCACTGTGCATGTTCTTTTTCGCAATCTTAGTGTCCTTAGATGTCGAACGCTCGGGCAACGAGTTATTGAGAACTTTCACTCCTCTGGTAAGCAAATGACGTCACTCCCCTCTCATTCTCACTCTCGCCACCCCTCCATATGTTAGCTCTTATGGCTGCTGCATGGTCTGATGCAGTCTACCGGGGGTCCAGCGAACACGTCTATCATGAGTCACTGGTTCGGCTACCGGCACCGCGGCTATGTCTTCGGCAGCTGGACGACGCACCAATACCTCGGCAACATCCTCTCAGCACTGCTTGCCTCCTTCGTCTTGTCCTACCCTCAGATTCCATGGACCCTAGTCTTCTTCGTGCCTGCGTTGCTGGCATTCGTGTGGGGCATCTTCTGCCTCAAATACCTGCCAGACCGCCCAGAGAACGTCGAGGGACTGCAGCACCTCCTGAAGGGAGAGAGCAGCAGAGAAGAGTCTGCGCACACTTGGGCGGTGAGTAATAGAGAGAAGTTCTTTGCTTTAAGATGACGTCATGCATAGAGTGGTCTCCCGACGATAACTCTGCTCGAGGCACTTCGCATTCCCAACGTCATTGGTTATTCCCTCGCCTTCGGTCTGTTCAAGTTCGTCAACTACTCGATGTAAGTCGATTATGATGTAATTGACTGGTTTATGTCTAAATATGCGTATCTCTATGTCTATTGATGCATATACGCGAATATATGGTTAGGTTCTTCTGGCTGCCCTTCTATCTCTCGCAGTTCTACGAGCCTCAGACAGGCAATCTAGTCTCCGTCATCTATGATCTAGGCAACATTCTTGGTGGCATCCTTGTTGGCTACCTCAGTGACTTTTATCGCGGTCGTCGCGCTTGCGTCATTGGTACCTTCACGTGCGTGTCCATTCCCTTCTTAATGAGTCTGACGCGACTCAGCGATGCATCCACCGCACCTTCCTCTCCTTTGTTCTTCGTATTGGCGATGCTCGGGGTGTTTTGTGGCGGGCCGATCAACATCATCACCAGCGCAGTGGCGATAGACCTGGCCGAACACTCGTCAGTCGGAGGCCGCAGCGACCTCATGCTCCTCACAGGCTTCATCAATGGCTGTGGCTCGATCATCGCTGCGTTGGGACTGCTGCTGGTAGGGCCAATCGCCTCATCCTATGGCTGGCATCACGTCTGGAACATCCTCGTCGGGAGCACTGTCCTCGGCACTCTGCTGCTGAGCCCCGCGATCGTCAGGGAGATCTGGCGTGCGCCATTCGACGACAGCAACGATCGTAACCCTGATGAGAGTGCGAACAACCGCCAACCCAACCACAGCCACAGCGAGGAAGACTTCCTTGCACCTCTCTCCTCGCAACGAGGTAGTGGAGGCTATGGTAGTCTCGGTCGAGAGTGACGTCACTCCTTGTCACTGTCGTCATCGCTGCTGCTCTCACCGCCAGTGAGGTGGTGGATGTGACTCAGCGCGTCTCGTCTCGTGCTGACGTCATGCAGTCTCTGGGCAATGAGATAGCACACGGCCGCGACGGCCGCGACCACTACATTGATCAAAGCTATGACGTCACGACTTAGCAGCTGCACGAGACAAAAGCCCAGTGCCCCTGCCAGTCCACTAGCGAAGTAAATGCCGGCAAAGGCCACGTCACGCTCGTGGGAGAGAGAGAAGAAGTCGGCCACGACGGCCTTGTTCGTGTTCTCCCATACACCTCTCGCCACACCGTGGATGACGTAGTACAGCACAAGCACCGGCCACTGAGCAATGACGTGGTTAGACAAGCACAGCAGTGCGGCGCCTCCAAAAGCGAAACACAAAGCGCCCGCGAGCATGATCGCTCTGCTGCCAGAGGAGAAAGAGGTGGCAAGGAGGGCGAGAGGCTGGGCGATAGCCACGGCAGTGAGAGTGATGATACCAGACAACAGACCGATGTAACCCTCGCCAACATTGTCCTTCACGATGACGCCGTTAACATATGTCTGCACGAGGCCTGCTGACAGTCCGAAGCTCATCTGATAGGGCAGGAGGAGCTGCAGGCGGCGAACAGAGAGAATCGCCCGAGAGACCGCCAGAATGTGGTCGGACAAGGAATCTATAGGGGCTGTTGATAGCGTTAGCGTCTCGGGTACTCTGTTATTGCTGTCATCACTGCTGCGTCGGGTGATGTGGTCGCTGCGGAAGTAAACTGCGTCATAGTCCTCGTCCATGAGCTCGTCAATCTCTGACTGACGCATGTGCGCATCTTCTAAGATATGTGCCTGTCGTCGTTCGTCTGATTCCTCCTCAGCAAAGTCCCTTACCGTGAGCCAGAAGAGCAGGAGAGAGAGGCCGGCCGCGGCCGAATAAGCGCCGAAGACAATCGGCCGCCACGACGATGACGTCAGAGCAATGGTGGTGCTGAGAAACTGCATGGCAGCCTCGACGGCGAGGTAGAAGGTAGCGAAGAGAGCAGCGAAGTTATAGACGGCTCTCGCTCTGTCAGGCATGATGACGTCAGCGTGGTAGGAGAAGAGTGACGCGTTCACCGTGTAATAAACGCCTTGCGACATCCACAGCAAACCAGCACCAACTCCTCCGATCGCTGCACCTGTGAGGAAGACTACATCATGGTAGCGTGGCAGGAGGAGAGCGAGGAAGAAGGCGCTGACGTAGAGGCAGAGGCACAGCAGGCCCACCAGCACTACGCGCTTAGAAGACTCCAACCACCGCATTGCCGGCTTTGCGCATACAAGTGATGATAGAGTGTAGAATAAATAGAGTGTAAAGCCGCCATAAGCTCCGAGCCAAGAGCCTAATTCCGCTGACGAGAAAGAGATGACGCAGTCGACTGCCGCGTGAACGATCGAGTAGAAGAAACTAAATAACATGAAATTCACCCTCAATTGCTGTGATATTTTCAAGTTCTCTTCATCTACAGTGACTTGTGAAGGTGTTGGTGCGATCCCTGCACTCACATTGTTCCGTGCTGTCAGTGGATTGTATATCGCGTCAGCAGGCGAATCCGAAGCAACAGGACTCCAATCCCAGTTGATATAGCTTCTAAAAGGTGTCTTGAAGTGCGATGCTTGACTCTCCATCTTCCTCCAAGAAGAGCATGGAGGTATTGAAGGTTTGGGTTATCGAATCTCTCCACCGATAGATGTTATCGGTATTCTGACATGTTATTAACACAGCGTAATATCACGTACTTCTTGCTGACGTCAGTTTAAGATAGATGAGCTAAGTTTGATTCTCTATTGCCAGTTACAACGAGTGATAGTTCTAAGAACTGATTAACGTGACGTCATAGTGGGACCAGCCAGAGATAGGAGAGGAGGGCAGCGACGAGAGGCACTGAGATGTTGTCATCCACTAACAACAACCACATTAAGCGACTGCAAGTAGCCTGTTATCACAACTCACCTATGGGAAATAGTTCTATTATCGCACTAACTGCGGAGATGAGAAGCGTTGGAAGCAGCGCTGACGTCAGATCTATGTGAAGGAATCCTATAATATCGAGAGTGATGATCGAACACAGATATCAGAGAGTGAATGGATTCTTGCCAGTATATTTCATCCACCACAGTCCTAGGAAACTACACAAAAATCCCCCGACAAAGAAGGAGAAAGTCCCGACGATACTCTTCGTGCGACTGAAAGGCCATTTCACTCTCCCAAACTTCCTACACACGAGAAACACAGTGACAGAAGACTTGACTGACATGGCCTCACCTTCCCATGATATCGGCTAGACCGTCACCGGCCGCCATCTGACTTATCGCAACGATTGCGACGGGCGACTCTCTGACGACATATTACCCAATATAACGTGAATGACGTCACACGAGTTGAAACATGGAAGACCTACCGGAAGAAGAGAAGAGTGCCTAGAAATAGCACTATCGAGTATATCAGAGGACCACCGAGTGCCTCTCGCCGATTGCCCGTACGAGAAACGGCGGCGACAAGCTCATTGCCGGCATGAGAGGGATTGCCGTCACTCGCACTGGTTTTAGGACTAGAAAACAACCCTGCATAGAGCAATCTACAGGAAATCAGACCAATGAGATTGTCGAAGAGAACTAATGCCGTAATTCGTTACCTGAATATCTGCAGGAGAGGAATGAGAGCGGCGACGATCCTCCCAGACGGATCTCTCGCGAAGAGCGGCCAATGAAGAATAAACAGTGGCGCTGACGCAGAGTGAATAATCTTTCTCGTGAGCGTGGAGGGTAGAAGCTCTCTCTTCGCGAGTTCTGTCCATATCTTCAACCAGACGACCGTCTCAGCGAGGATGACAACAGACACGCCAACATTGAAATAAGCAGGGGCTAACTCTCCCCCACGCAGTTTCAACAAATATCTAGAGCGATCTCTAAGACATTTTCTGCCTCGTATTCCGGTGGGACGATCGTTGCCTAGGCTAGCAGTGGCGGAAGGTCGCGGTTGCTGCAGAGTCAGGCGATTTTGGAGAAATGCAGAATAGAGAACGTGAGATCCATCACTTGCTATATACTTGAGACATAGAGAGAGGCAGAGAAGCAGGAAGCTTCTGAGTATTTTCATCTTTTTTGATTGATTTGAGTGTGAAGAGTTCAACTATCTGCTATAACACGAGGATATCACTCTCGATACAAGATCTTTGTGCAAAGAAGACGTCATTCTTCAACTTCCCATTACCGGTATTTACCGACTGAATCCAATTTCTGTGTCTGGGCGGTGGCCTGGGCGAGGGCAGGAGTTTCACTCTCGATAAGAAGGATCTATTTCGAAATCATCGCAGTCACTTAGTCACATCTATATATAAACATATAACACTCCCTCACTATCGATAATCAATACATCACAAGAAACAATGAGCTCTGAAATAGACCGTGAACCACAGGATACAGATGATATTGATGCTTACATGGGAAACGATGAGATCTTGGATTATCTGCCGAAGGAGGAAGAACTGCTGGACCAAGACTTCTATAAGATCTCCAACGACGAGCAAGACCACGACAGGTTTCTCGCTGAACTCCCGAAATTTAACCTTAAGAATCATGGAAACATTAACCTGGACTCGACTATGACCACAGATCACACGACTGACGTCAATGAACAAGAGTTCGACGAGGAGGAGCTCCACGTCATCAGGGAGATGGAAGAGGCTTCGAAGCACGAGAATACACTACCTCAGCCAGAGTATGACGAACATTTCGAAGAGTTGAGCAAGAAGGACGAGAGAAGAGTGTCCACGTCATCGCAGTCTCGCTGTCGTCAGCGCCTCTATCAACACCCCCTCAGCAAGCCTCAGTTCTCAGCGGGCAAGATACAGCTGTCTCTGGCTCAGGCGCGTCTCTTTGGCCTTCTCAGTGAGCAGGGAGAACTCGTCGACTTGCACGCGTCAGAGAAAGCGCTGACGTCAGAGCAACGCCTCGAGCTGAAGAAGTATATGTATCAGATGTCAATGCCCAAGCCTGCCCTCGAGGTGAACGAGCAAGAGAGACTGAGACAGGAGGGCTGCACCTTCAAACCGTCGAAGTCGCCTGACGCGTTGAAGGCGATGCGCAATCAGAAGTGCGGCTATGACTTCATGGACCGCATCAACCAGCGCGGCTCCTTCCTCGACCGCGTCAACCAGCTGTCCTCCGCGGGCAAGGGCTCGGGCGAGGGCAAGGTGTCGAAGTCTGAGTATGACGCGATGAAGGTTCGCTACGACGAGTCGCTGACGAAGCTGCAGTGTCCGAAGTGTCTCAAGCCGCAGTCCTTCGACGAGTTCATCAACAAAAAGCGCTTTTGCACCTCCTGCTCATTGAAGTTCCAGAAGCTCAATGTGACGTCAGGACTGTCCTTCACGAGGAAAAACGAGGAGTATGAGAGGAAGCGAAGGGAAAGACTGCTGACGATCGACAAAGAGATGTATGGCGATATCCCGCCCAAGCCCATGCCCAACACCCTCCCACGAACATCGCCCACACCTCCGCTGACGTCAGCACAGCAAGCACAGCGTCGACCACCGTCAGCGCCAGAGGGCGGAGACGAGGGAGTGCCGCCGTCAGAGCGACAGACCATGCGCCACGTCAGACCACACAAGCCGCAGCCCCGACAGACGTCTGCGTCAGAGGCAAAGAGACCCAAAGCAGCGACAATCGTCATCACTCCTCAGAGTCAGCTGACGAAGGAGGAGGGCAGGGGCAAGGGCAACGAGAGGAGCAAGGAGGTGTTGGCGAAAATCGTGGCGATAAATTCGGCGAAGAACAAAGAGGCGTTAAAAGCCCTCGACAACCCACGTCAGGCGAAGACAATGATGTCAGAGAAGATGGAGCGACTTCTCTCAACCTGAACGAAGATGACGCTGACATCACTGTTTTAGATGGAAGGCTCTGACGTACGTCCTCCCTCCTCCTGAGTCTTCGATGACGTCAGAATAGGCGAATCGCTTCCTCTGACAGAAGAGGATAGAGAGGAGATAGACAGCTAGGGTAGGGTAGGGTAGGGTAGGGTAGCGACATATGATGACGTAAAGAGGGTGTGTTGTAAATTTAAGAAAAAGTAGTTGCAAGTGTCGCTGACGTGGCAGCGAGCGCTTCGAGGAACAGAAAAAACGAACGAAGAATGAGTGACGTGGCTTATTGATGACGGTGATGTCAGATGGAGAGGCGAGGATTCGCTGATGACGTCAGTCGCAACGATTTCTTCCTCTCGCCCCTCGCCTGCCCCTGCCCATCCGGATTGGTAGGCATGGCGGGCACCGCCAGCGACGCGACTGATGACGTCAGCACTGAGTTATTGGTGTTATTGGATGACATCAGCCCGAGGCGCTGCGCTGAGGAGGAGCGAGGGGAGAGTGACGTAATGCCATTGCCATCTCGCGCTGACGAAGAGCCCATCCTCTTCAGATCTGAGAGGTTCGCCGATAAATTACCGGCGGCGCTGTTATCGAGTGAGTGACGTGGAGGATTGGTGGGGAGGCGTGGAAGGGGCAGGACGGGCACTGGGCTTTCCCTCGTCCCGCCAACTGACGTTGTCAGAGCACCTTGCTTGCCTATAAGTGACGTCAGGCTAGTGAGTGGATGGGAGTCAGACGCTCACCTGATCGCGTCATAGCGGCGAGTTCAGCGAGATCCTCCGCGATCAGAGATTGACGTATCACCGGCAGGCCGGCATTGCCGACAATGCCGGTATTACTACTGGCGGGGTTGGCCAAGGCTGGAAGCGTGGCACTGACGTTGCTCACTGTCTTTGGATTCTTCATGATTGAATTGAGCCTCGACTGTGATGTCACCGCTACGTCAGAAGGGTAGCGCCTAATAAAGATGGCCTCACCTGTAGTGCGATGTTCTCTGTCTTCACCTCCACGTACTTGGCGAAGTGCGACTTATTGCCCACGAGAGCCTGAGACAGCTTCGCGATCTACGTCAGCAGCAACAGAGAGATGAGATATTATATAATATGTGTGAGGTGGTGACGTCATCATACCTGGTCTTCCAGTTCTTGTATGTGGTTTCTGAGGTATTGGTTGTCGAGGCTCATCTGCTCGATCATCTGACGTCATCACAGCAGGTCACTCATCGCATGCGATAGAAGGATATGATGTCTTACCCCTTCATAGTGCTGTACTAACTGCAGCTGCGTTTGTCTCGACTCCAGCACCAGCTGCTCTGACGTGTCTTGCAGTGCTTTCACCTCCGCCGCCAGCTGCTCACTCCTCACTCTCGTCGCCTCGTACGTGGCAGTCCACTGCTCCTTCTCTTGCCTCAGACTTTGCAGCTCTCGTCTCAATGTCTGACTCTCTTCCTCGGTCGAGCGCAGCGTCTGCGTCAGGTCATGCTTCTCCTGTGACAACTTCTCACAACGCCGCTCGAGCGACGTCAGCTGCGACGTTGTCTGCATCTTCTGCTCCATAAACTCTTGTCTAAGCTCCTGCACCGTTGCTTGAGTCTGTTGTTTCTCTCTCTTCAGCGCAATGAGCCTCGTCTCCGCCTGCTGGAAGAGGTCGGAAAAGCGCTTATTGCAGAGGAAGAGCGACGACTGCGCGGCGAAGAAGGATGCCATCGATGAACTCAACTCTTCCTTAATCTGCTGTATATCTCGATCGCTTTGAAGTCGATATTGATTGATTTCTTTCTGTATTGTCTCCATAAGCTTACTTGACAGAGTTGCCGAAGACGATGGCTTAGCAGCTGCAGCCGCAGCCGCAGCGACGGCATTTCCTTGCAAGATCGCTTGTTGCGTTAATTCTTTCTCTAACCTTTGAATCTCCAGCTTTAAATTGATGTTTTCTTGCTG
>VFQN01005610.1_pt1 | contig 15143 bp, 21 predicted proteins | sample 3512371 | NCBI WGS metagenome assembly VFQN01 (sample SAMN10412370, study PRJNA504923) | tailings metagenome | isolation source: Replicate 2 from Balatoc abandoned mine | place: Philippines: Itogon, Benguet | collected 2017-08-28
CATCATCCACTGATAGCCACCAACCACCGACACGCCTTCCCCATGGGTCCGGGCAGACCGCACAGGCAGACGAGGACTGGAATCTCGCCTGAGGTAGGATTCGAACCCGGGTTGGAAATCCCGGGAAAGTCGGTCTTAGAACCAACTTTCGCGCCCCGATCCTGGCTTGGGGAGCGGAGGGCAACAAGGGGCAGGGGCGTGGGTTAAGGTCAGTGACCCTAAGCATGATGTACGGTAGGCGGGTGGTCCTGTGGCCGTGCAAGAATGCATGTTGCTTGCTGATGAGAGTCTCTGTGCCTTGCTGATGACCACGCAGGCCCGGGAGGAGCCGTGGGCGCTGTGAATGCGTGCCGTGGGAGCAGGCGGTCGGGAGCTGTGGGGGACACGCTGAAGCTCGCTGAAGCTTCCATGCGCCGGTGTTGGTTAAGCTGCAGACAGACCGATGCCTGATACCTGGGACCGTGTGCGGCGGTGCATTAGCGGGGAACTCCCCTGCTGTCCACATTTTGTTCTGGGAGACGCTTGCAGTTGGCATCCAGAGCGTATGCACTTGCGTTTCGTTTGGCCTGGTTGAACCCCGCCTGTTCAGCATTACATGTTGTAGTATGCGTGTACTCAGTGTTGGGTCAAAGTAGGGGAACAGCCAGCCGCATACCGGTAGATGCTTGCTTGCATATGGGTTTAGGGCCCCCGGGTCCGCCCGGGTTCAGGGCCAATACCTCACTGGGGTGTACATCGTACATGACGCCCTGATCTGGCGTGGTTCAGTGTGGTTCTCCCCTTGTCATTGTTCCATCTGGTCTTATGCGGGCCATGTTGGCTGTATTACAGTACCGTCCGAAAGGAGCATCTGTATTCCAGGTCCCAGGGTCATCCTGTGTGCGGTGTCGCTCACTTTGCCTATTCTCACTACGCCAATGCAGAGTCCATGTTGTAAAGCAAGGTATCGTTTGGACACGGCAGTTGCCCGCCATGGTGTCAGGCAAGTCAGTCAGTGTTACACGGTGAGGGTTCTCCCCTACCCCCACAAGTGCAACGACCCAGATGCAAGCCTGGGGCTCAAGGGTCACCCGCACATAATCCAAGACGTAGCAGTTTAACCAGTTTAAATCCACGCCATGCCGTTGACGTAGCAATGGTAAATTTGCATACACACAACCAGGGAAAATAGCAAGGATTATACGGGAAACCCCGGCATACAACGTCTCGCCTCGGCACCCTATGGCAGTCCGCCGCATACCAGTCTTTCACGCAAGATTCACCCCTCGCAGAAGGGCCAACGGCAGGTCAAACTCGTTCCCACGAACGACAAACGCTTCACACATGTCACTCGGTCACACCCGCCTCAGTAAACGTTCCTGGATTGAGGAGGCTCAGATCCCCACCGGGCCCCCTACCACAGCAGCCACGGCTTGTTGGTGTCTGAGACCAGCACCTTTGTGTCCTTCTGGCCCGGCAGCAGCTTCTTGAGCTTGGCCAGGGGAGACTCGTACCTGCACACAGCAAACACGCAAGCGGGTTATGGACCATGACACCACCACCTGCCCCCACAACTCCACAAAACAGGAACCACACCCCAGGTTCATAGGCACTCTGCCACATACCATCTATCCCCCTAAGGCTGCACCGGTTGTCCTGATGCGCCCATGCAGTACCTGTGAGCTAGTCCTGCTGGCCGGCCCCACCCTGGCTCCTCGCCCCAGTGCGCCTGTACGCACATCCAGTACCACCCCTGCGCCGCACCTGCCCAGCAGCTCGTCCAGCTCCCGCCCCCGTGCCGGCGCCAGGTCAGGGTCTGACCGGATGGTCTTGTAGTCCTCGAAGCCTGCAAGCAAGGAAGTGCCGCGCGTGAAGTGAGCAAGCGGCTGTGCCACAAGGCCGGCTCTACGGGTCTCGCCAGATGTTGGACCATACCGGTGGTACTCAGGGCAGGCACCTCAGCGTGCACCCCAGCTGCCGAACCAACAAACACATCCAGCTGCCCGGCAGCCCCGCAGCCACGAGCTCCCTGGCCCCTGTGCCCCGTCCGACGGACCAACAGCGCTTAGCCGTCAACCTTTAACTCCCACCGTCCTGGTCATACGGTGCGTCGGTGCCGTGACCGTGCCCCTGTCGGTTGCTGCGACGCGCGCAGTGCCCTACACCCCGCCTCAGTCTTCTCCAGCCCTCTTCGGCCCCTCCTGTCGCTGCCCAGGCATGGCCCCTCCCCTCCCCTCCCCTCCCCGTCCCTCTCCCGCCCCACCGCTCTCCAGCACCGCCTCCAGGCACGTCAGCACCGCCGCCTTCTGCCCCATCTGCGCGTAGCAGCACGCCATGTTGTACAGCGCAGCCTGCTCCTCCGCGTCGGAGGGGCAGCTGCAGAATGCGAAGACGCAAAGGCAGGCCAGGGGACAGACGCACATAAGACATCACAACAGTCAGGATTATGGCGTGGGGCCATCGTAGTGCATCGGATCGCTGGATATCGACAGCCACGCCGTACCTCAATTCCAGCACCACCGCATGTGTAAGGACCGTCGGGCGCGCACGCCTTCCACGCGCCCTTCACGCTCGCAACCGGACTTCCACTCGGTGCAGGCCCACAATATCCCTACCGCTGTACACCAGGGGGTCTGCGCTTCTACCCTTGGCACGCGGTCCCTGTGATCAACGTGTGAGGCCTCGTGCAGTACCGCAGCGGGCACCCAATCCGTCCATGAGCCACAGCCCATGGCCCACACGCATCCATGTGTCTAGCAGGTCCCTCCAGGCCACCGCGCGCCCCGCATGCGGGCCCACGGCCCACCTGTACTCGCGGGGGCTGCCTGGCAGGCGGTACGCTCCGTTGCCGGGCAGCTCCAGGGCCAGGTTGAACATGGAAACGGCCTGCACACATTGTTGGACACAGGGCGGGAGTGGAGGATCCTATTATAGGCAGATTCTCCTGGTTGACACAGAGGGCCGGGCCGCATATGGCAGATGCTGGCGGATGCCTCAGACGAAGGCTCAGGGGTTCCCTTTGGGCTTGGATAATGTGCCATCACAGACAACTGTGACACCGTGTGCGGCCCTGTAGGTGCACCTTCAGCATGAGCGCCATGCCGCCACCCAGGTTAGCGATGGGGCTCCATGTGTAGTGCCCCCTGGTCAGCCCGCAGACCCCGCAGGGTTGTTGACGTGCAGCCTGCTGCAGCGTGTGCAAACCGGTCCCACCTGGTCGTACTGCTTCTCCTTGAAGAACTCTAGTCCCTTATCGATAGCCTCCTTGCAGCGCTTGGGCCTACAGAGGGATGCCACATGCTTAGATCTAAATTGGAATCGTTCCTTGGCGGCCGTTGCACATCATGCACGTGTAGAAGACTGTGCCGCACAGTGTGCGTGACCCAACGGGTTCACCGCCAGACTCCTGCGAAGTCCACAACGAGCCACGCTTTCTGCAGCGCGTAAGCAGTGGCATGTCAGGTGACGCCCTTGACGTCCCTCTGCCCAACCACGGCTTTGCTGCCTGGGTGCCCCACCTGTCTCCCGCCTCCTTGTTGTCCTCATCACCCCTGCACGGCACACCAGTACATATTATAGTAACGCGTGAACTTGTTTCTTTTACTCCCGGCGACTTCCTGCAAGCATCATTTGCAGTGCCCCCAGCGCACCGTGAACGCATATCGCTCCGGCGCTGTTGTCGCGTCTTGACGACAGATTGCTTCTTCTTTCCGCCATCGCCACGGAGCTCCTCGGCAAGCTTCGGCTCCCTGCCCAGCAGTTAGAGAGTTGGAGCAGGTCGTTTGGAAACGTCTGCTCCAGTCCTTGTACGCTAATCGCTTGAGTAGTTCGCGTGCTTACTTCCTGTCCCTAGCTAAAAGATCTTGGACGGACGCATCTGCCCGCACTCGGACAGCACTTCTCCGTCCATGATTCCTAGCAGAGCTTGAGAGCCGCGACCCAAGTGGACGAGTTAGCTGCATCTTGAACGCGGATAGGTGTCGTAAAGTATAGCCTAGCGCTAGCAACTCGTGTGAAAAGGTCTCCCTAGGGTACCGCGCGCGTGATGCAACCACCCTCACGTACGGGTAGAGCCCTCCTCTTCATCCTGCACAACAACCCGCTCTGGTTGAATACTTACAGTGACTGACCAGCCACAGCAGAACATTAGGGGCTAGTCCTCAAGGACTAGCACCTCAACCAGATGTGCCCTGTCCTGCACGTGCTGCCAAGCTTCCCAGTTCCTCCGTTGACCAGGGTGGCTACCGCGGTGTCCAATGTTCTGCTCGTCTGCGCCGACCAACATGCCCATGCCCCGTTTTCGCCATACCTACCTAGGTTAGGACATACACGCACCAAGTACCAATCAGGCTCGCACCGCACTACTAACGCCACCTGTAACGGCACATCCGTACATCGGTCAACACATCACCACAGCAGGAAACGGCAGCACCCCGCTGACAGCTCCCGCATGCCATCTACCACCAATCCTGTCGGTCACCTACCAAGGCCCAACGCCATACATAAGTTAAACCCCTTACGCCTGCTCCAGCCCGTCCGCACTGGCTTGATTCAGGGGCCAGCTCCATCCCAGTACACCAGCCTGCACACCAGTACCGGCGCGTGCGAGGTGGCTCAGGCGTGGGCGTCTGTTGGTGTTGTGTCCGCAGGCTGCGTGGAGCCGTCCTGGTCGTACAGCGCCTCCTGGCTGGGCTCCTGGCTGGGCGGGCGCAGGATGGCCAGGCTGTCGAAGGTCTGCAGCAGGGCCGCCAGGTCCAGGCCAGGCTGTGCTGCGCCGCCGCCGCCACCGTCCTGGACAGCCGGGGAAGGGGTTTCACGTAGTTAGGGCTTCAGAGCGTACGGGAGCCAGACACCTTTACCTGTCCTGCACGCACTTTGGTGTACACAGCAAACGAAGGAAGAAGAGCATGCTCATTGACCACGCAGGATGGAGGAATGTGGATCGAGCTACTGCGCCCACCTGCTGGTTGGCGGAGTCCGCCCCCTGCGCCTGCTGCGTGGCCAGCAGCATGGCCAGCTGCGAGCGCAGGAACTCCGCCTGGGCACCACAGGGCATTACAACACAACGTTAGGAGTGCCGCATCACAGATGGGTGCCGGTTGCAGAGCCGGTACAGTCACCCGCTCTATGGGTAGCTGCGTGGGTCCAACAGTCCCAGTAGGCCTCCATGCCTACCTCGTTCCGCCACTGCTCCTTCTCCTCTTCCGCCTTGGCCAGCCGGTTTTTGTACTCTGCCTGTGCCTGCGGGTGTGGAGTCAGGAAGGCTGTGTCAGTATGGTGTGCACCCTGCACAGGATGTACGCTTAGGGCGGCCACGCCCGGCAACGAAGCTGCACCACACGATAAGGCACGCAGCTGTGACCTGGAGCCCTTGCATGACGTGCGGCATAGCCAAGCTGCATGGTGCGGCAGCAGTCCTGTCATATGCCAGGGCAGCCACCGTGCCACCGCACCTGGTCCAGCAGGCGGTGCCCGCGGAAGCACATCTGCTCGCAGTTCTGGCGCGCCTGCACGGAGAGTAGGAAAGCATGTGGGTCAGGGAAAGAGCACTTTGGGCATGTACCACAAGCCCTGGCCCATGCACGACGACCGAGGCCTGCATCAGCCGTAGGAATGGCGGTCGTTAGGTTGGTAACCTCGCTGAGCAGCGCCTGGCCCTCTCTGTTGTCTGCTGCAGTCGCTCCAACCAAGATGCACGTCTGCATCTAGCGAGGCGGGCTTAGGTAGGGTTTGCACCGGCCAGCGTTGATGCAAGAGTGGCACGTACCTCCACCATCTTATCGAAGAGGTCAACTACGTGTGTCTGCTGGCGCTTGGGCAGCCCCCGGCACATGTCGTCGATCTTCTTTTTCTCCTGCGGGCCGTGGAGAACGCAGCTGCACGTGTTAGGGGCCATCTGGACCCTACACAGTCGTACATGCCCCACAGTAACCCAGTCTCTCGGACACCGTCATGCAGGACTTCATGCTGGCTCAGCAAAGACGACTGTGGGCTATCACTGACGTCGTACCTACCGTCCGGTCAACCTTGGGGTACAGGTAGAAGTGCTCTGCAGGCTCCTCTTTGGCGCTGGCCTGGCGGCCCGACGCCTTCTTGTCCTTCTTGTCTGCACCCCCGACCGCCGTGTCGTCATTGGAGGCCGCCACCACAAACACGGGTTCCGCAGCCTGCTCCTCCGCACGTTTCTGTGGCAGCAGAGCGTAAGACAGGGTCACACGCACCCTTCCACGTTTAAGCACTGTCAGCGCTAGCACTGTCACATCAATACTTCACTGAGTTCACTGCTGTTACGGATCGCACAGGACCATGCCTGGCCAGAGCCATGAACCAAGAAGTTCGTCATCCCGGCTAGGTGCAGCAACCGTTGTGCTACCTGCAGGATGCCACCGAGGTCCAGCTTGGGCACCGGTGGCCTGAGGGTGAAGATAGGAGCAGCATGGGAAGCAGCCTCTCACTACCAGGAAGGAAGCCCGTATGTGGCTCGTGTATACAAGAGTGTGCTGCCTTGTTATTGTACCCTGGCACTGCAGGTAGCCCACTGCTCGCCCAGCTCGCAGCGACCTGTCCTGCTTGACGTGCAACAGTCATGCATGGGGTAAGATACCCCCGCAGCACTGACAGATAGGGTAGTACTCCATACTCACTCCTCAGGGGCTGTGCTTGCGCTGGGCTGCTCCACCATCTCCGGCTGCGCTTGCTTCAGCGCAGACAGGTTTAGGGAGAAGGCCGGCTTGATGGCAGGCACTCCCAGCCTGCTTGGCACAAGCACACTTTTCTTACCGCAGGTCTTCAGCGTTGCTCAGGACAGCCGTTCCGGCACACGTACGTATGGCCAACAAGGAGAAGGGGCTCACCTATCCAACAGTGCTGTGTCAGGCTAGGCTCACAAGCAGAACTTACTTGGGGACCGGCTGCCCTAGCGCTGAGCTGCTCGTGGCTGTGGCAGCAGCGCTGGTCACGGCGGGTCGGGAGCGGGCCTCTGTAATGGTGCCCAGCGCAGGGCGCACGCTGGAGGCCCCCACCACGTCCCTGCTTGCCGGCACTGCCGAGCGCGGACGGCCAGTGGACGTGTCACGCTTATCCGTCAGCCTGCTGGCCCCTGCCGCCGACGCCGGCCTTGCGGACGATGGCCTCGCCATGATTGGCCGCGCTTTAGCCCCCGCAAGTGGTGCTGCCGTAGTTGCATCAGCTGCTGGAGATGCCAACCGGCCCTTGCCGACAGAGCAGGACCGACGCAGCATGCTGCTGCGTGTCTCGCCAGGCATGCGGTCTTTTAGGGTGCTGATAGACCTGGGCACCGGCTTGGACTGCAGCTGTGTTGTAGACGTGGCTTTGCCGCCTGCTGTCCCTGCTGCCTGCAAGCTGCCGCTGGCTGTACTCTTCAGGACGACGGGCGGCGAAGCCTGCTGCTTTGCTGGGGCTTGCACCTCTTGCCCGTGGAGAAGGCGCCGACCAGACACGCTTTGCTTGCGATGTGAGTCATTGTCACGCTCCACGCGGACGTCATCGCTTGTGTCATTTGCGGGCGGGGGGCTCGGCTTGAAGGCTGACCCGCCCACCCGGGCGATGGTAAACGTCTTTGGAGTGGAGCGCTCAAGCCGTTTTGACAGCGCCGCTGGAGTAGACAATATAGATGATGACGCTGCTTCATTTGCGAGAACGCTTTTCCTAAGTGGCGTCTTCTGCGGCACACAGCGCGCAGGGCTCGGTATCGCTGACTTGACCGCTGAACCCGGCTGGCTGGTAACATTGCTTGGCTTTGGTGACTCCAATGGCGGCACTGGTATTTTTCGGCTTGAGGTTGCCGCGATGGGCGGAGTATCCTTGACCATTTTCTGTCCTGCTGCTACTCTGTCGAGCTGCAACGGGTGAGTACAAACTATGTGCTCATTGTAGGTTGTGTATAATAAGCTACTTGACCTGCGTCTCAGGAGCGGTGCACCTGACCACCTCTACTTGAATCTGACAGCTCCCGTACTCCATGTACTCCAACCATGTACTCCTGTTCCAAATGTCATGCATAACAATTTTGTCCTCAACCTAAGGAGAGTTTTTCCATCCCCAGAAGCGCCGGGTATGGGCAAGCAGGGGAGTCTCCCCGGCCCTATCGCCCACGATGTTACTCACGCCCGAGCGCACATCCCGCACCCTTACCCTGCACTCTACTGTGTCGTGCGGAGCCCCTAGAATGTTTCCATTCGTTAATACTTAAAGCGTGCACTGCAGTGGCACACAAAGGAGTGGGGTGCAGGTGCTACCGAGATGTCCTGACCGACCAGCTATGCCCAACGCTGTGAGTGCATCTAAGATGGGTCAGTTAAGGGTCACTCCTCGTCGGGGTTTGCACCTTAGCGCTCGTCGCGAAAGCGCTGTCCCAGCATGTCAAGCGGGGCTGAGGCCCTCGCACGTGCCAGCACGTGCAGTGCAGTGCAGTCTCTACATGCCTCGTGAACTTGACGGGTTGTCATGCGCCTCCTGCCTGGATTATGACATGGCCACAGGGATTGTCACTGAGGACCAGACTGAGCAGGCAGGAAGACTGGAAAGGGTGTCTTCTCTTCAGGAAAGGCCGCACTTGCCCCTTGAGGGGACCTGGGCCAGGGGGTGCACACCTCAGCAACCCGGTGCCCAGGTGCTTCACACGGGGTCCCGACCAGGTCGTTGTAAGCCTAACTCAATATCAGCGGCTGGAGCGAGCGGGCTTCCCTGGTGTGCACACGGCCTGCGGACGGCAGCGCCTTGCAGGCAAGCTGCTTGGCAGGCACAGCGGGGCACAGCCGCCAGGGCCAGGCATGGTGCTACCGTATCTACCGGTGGGCGTGCCAACCCCTGGCGGCCCTGACCCACCGGTAGCCAGCGAGCGCGCCTTAGGGTAGCGAGAATGTATCAACCCTGCCTTGGTGTAGCAGGGTCAAGCTGGGTCACACGTTGCGCCCACTGTGCTTGACGACGGAACGGATCATGGGGTAGCGGACTACCGGTGCACTTGCTTTCGGGGTATTCGGGCTGCCTCAAGCCGATCAGCCTCCTGGATGGTCGCAGCGTAGAGCTTGGTGGGGCTTTCCGGTTTGCGAGGAATGGGCATGTGCCGTACCGGTACACTGTATGCGGCAGGAGCGTGGCGCGGGGCTGCTGCAAGGCGAGCGGCCACAGCGACCCACACCCTGCCCATACTGGGCATGGCTCCTCACAAGGTACTTAATACTTCATGCGCCTGTATACCGGTATACAGGCGCGTGCCCAGGTGTGCGCCGTTCCTTCACCGGCCGTTTGCAGTATCGGTGCACAAGGTGTACGTGCCCACGCGGTGTGCCCTCAGGTGCTATGGACTGTGCAGCCGAGTAGCACGCAGGCGGGAGCACAGCGTCGATCACCAGGCATGCCTTAGACACGCGAGCGGGATACCCACGCGCTCTCCCCTACCAGGGCTTGTGCGGAACACCAGCACACGCGCACACCGTCTGCACTGAACTGCATGCATTGAGCCTGAATCACCTCGCATGCAGTAACTGACGAGTTTTCGAAGCATGAACGTATCTTGGCAGCAGCTTGAGGGTGCATGAGGCTTGGGACAGCCGTGCCTTGCGTAGGGCTTACCAAGAGTCCGCAGGGCCCCCAGTCCAAGGCGCTGGGCTTGGGGGGCACCGTGGCAGGTGGCACCCAACTGACGCAGAGGTGCTGTGGGTAAGAAAGGTACTACCTGACCTTAAGCTGTAGCCTTTGTCTGCAGACGGTATGGCGTGATGTAGCTCAGTTCAGCTTCCGCCTCCCGCGTGCTAGTCTCCAACACCTTGCCCAGCCGTGCCCCGGCTCCGCTGCCCCAGCGGTGCCCCTGACCGTGCGCCAGCTCTTGACGCTGTCCCTTTTCTGGTCACCACGTCATGCCCATGTATCTTACGCCACTTTATTAATCCATGGCTGCAGTTGGCGCCAGTCAGGACCTGTGCAGCCATGTGCAGCCTGCGGTCTGACCCTGCCATGCCAGGACTACATCATCCTCGTCAACGACAGTGAAATGCGGAGGATGCCGATAAAGAGCATAGGTATTTAGACCGGCGACAGAGGCGGTGCATTGTAAGTCAACCCCGGACTCTAATAAGCCAACAGAGCCGCACTAGGGACTGGCGTGGCCACACGCCTGGCTCGAACAGTCTGACTACCGCCAAGCAGGTATAACTGAAACCGGCCTTGCGGGCGACAATGGATGCACATTTATAAAACACGCGAAAATTGTCAATGGGTTGACGTTGTTTAAGAGAAGTTGATGACGAGCGAGGTGACGGATGTGGACGTCGTAACGGGAGGGTTATAACGGCGCTAGCACGAGCTGGTACCAGCAGGCTGTTTGGCTTGCAGCAAGAATTGATGGCAACACGCTTAGGCAGTGCGACACCCGACGCCCCTAGGGGTTAGTCAATGACGACAACCTGTGACGACCAGGATGACCTAAACTATGCGTTAACCGTCGTCAACGAACCTAACGGCGCAGGGCCTGATACCGGCACCCCTTGCACAGAGGACAGGACTGCGGCAAAACACACAAGACGCAGGGAAGCAGTGCACAAATTGCGCACGTGTAATGGCCAATAAGGCAGGGGTACGAAGCGGGGGTTGGTTCGTCCTGGGCCAGTCCGGCGCAGGGGTCCCAGGTGCGCACCCGTGCAGACCCCTGCGAAGTGAGGACGTGGCCACACCGTGATGCAATGTTCTACTGCAATCAGCGCCCATACGGTGACCAATGGTCAAATTGCATTCTTATCGCGCGTACCTTGACCGCCGTGTGATTGCAGCCATCTTGCAACCGTTCATATCGAGGGTTAGAGAGGTGTGGCTGCGTGTGGCCATGTGTGCCGGGTGAGTACGACGGGCCGAATCGGCCGTGATCAGCTGCACGTCAAACGAAATCACTTCGATAAATGTTGATTGTTTTTTTTGCATTGCCGATGCACCGAGGCTTGCCGCTGAGCGCTGAGCTACTGACACTCATCCCCGAGCCGTTTCAACCCGTTTTAACCGACACTATAACCGGCAGGGCCAACGGCGCATCGCCACAATATAAAAAGCAGCCGCTCAGGTTTAGGACTACGGTGCTAGGTTGGAGGCTGACATGTCCGTTGCTTACTCGCCTCCCCTTACCTCCACCTGGCTTTAGTTGACCTCCCTGCCTCTACCTCACTGGACCATCACCTGCTTGCTCGAGGGCCGGAAGGCCTTGGCGCCCCGCGCGATGGTGCTGCCTAGCAAGTTTTTTCTACTGTTCATGCTGTACATGACAGCTGCGTATCTGGCGCGCCCAGTGGCTTCCGACCATGTTGGGGGACACCGCTCGCTTGCGTTCGTGTCAGGCGGACAGACCTGCGTAGTCTGCAGCCAATTTACCAACAGCAATCCAAATAACTGTTACTCATCCCATACGGGCGGATGCCTCTCGGTCAGCTGCTCGCGCGCAGACTTCCGCGCGGGAACGCAAGTTGTGACCGTCGACTTCAGGGCGTGTAAAACCGGCGCCTTCGGCTGGGCATGCTGCCGGTCCAGCAGCTGCAGTCTGACCTGGTGTGGCTCCTCCGGCACCAAAAGTACGCAGAATCCCTACACTTGCATGAATGCAGCTGCGGTGTCCTACACCGTCCCGCTGTCGATGACGCTACTGCCGCTGCAGGTGCGCCGCTCGTGTGACTGTGCCATGCTGTACCCACCATGCAGGCGTCGCTGCTACGGACCACTTGCCTATAACCATGCTCGGGGACGACCTTGACAAATAGAAGCGTTAGCTATTGTGCTCACCTGCTGTAGAGGTTGTTCGGTCGCGGTATTGTCAACGGATAAGCCCGTGCCCAGGGCTGACCTGGGCAGGGACCACGCCAACTGGTGACAAGACCATGGTAACTTGTTGTTACATCTGTAGACACGCCACGTTAGCCAGTGCTGCCATGTCCCGTAACGCACCGACTCGACATGTGCGACGTCCCCAGGTGTACGACAACCTGGCCTACGGCAACATGTACTCCTCAAGCTGCTCTGGTGGCAACGGCATCGGCTACAACCAGTGCTGCGGAACGTCCTCAGGCGTCTGCAGCCCGAAGGGTGGCACCAGCATCTGCTCGCTGTCAATCAACATCACCTCCATCGCCTCATGCAAGCCGCAGCCTGTCGTCAGACCGCCGCCTCCCCGTCCCCCTCCTCCCCAACCGCCTTCACCCCCACCCCGCCCGCCACCCACCCCCGCCCCCACCTGCGTCTACTGTAATCGCTTCTTCGGCACCGACCCGAATGGCTGCTACCGTCACGGCGGCGCGGGCTGCCTGCGCGTCCAGTGCACCCGCGCAGGCGCCCCGCCCGGCAGCCAGGTGGTCACGGTGGACACGTCTGCTTGCAACACTGGAACACTCGGCTGGGCGTGCTGCAGGTCCAGCAGCTGTGGCCGTGTGAGCTGCGGTGCCGGCGGTCGCCCCGACACTGACAACTCCTTCACATGCGACAACACGGTTACGTTTTCTTACACCGTTCCCCTGCACATGACGCTGATGCCGCTGCAGGTGGGCTGGTGGGCAGAGCCGAGCGGTGCTGAGCTGTGCAAAAAACAAAATAGGTCACTTCGCTAGACGTCTTACAGCTGTCTTAGGTCACCGTTGTCACGTATTTGTGTTTCCGGCTGTCGCAGTCTCACAAACCCTTCCCTTTCGTATTCCCAAAGGCAGGCCACGCCTGCTTGCTACGTTCGTGTGCTCGCCAATGATGTAGACACAGCTGCACTTCTTCTTACATCTTCTAAATTCAGCGCTTGGTGCTAAGCTGCAGTTTTACCGCAACATGGTACCGACTGCCCCCGTTCCGTTCCTGCAGATCGGCAGCAATGCTATATATGGCAACACTGCAGCAAACAGTTGCTCTGCGCCTGGCACCGGAATCGGCAACTACCAGTGCTGCGGACCGTCGGGCGGCTCCTGCGCGCCCAAGTTCGGCACAAGTGTATGCACCCTCAGTGTTGATTTGGCATCCATTCCAAGCTGCAACGGTGCGGCCTCACCGTCGCCACCACCGACGCCGCTAGCAGAGCTGCCGAAGAGGCCCCCTCCACCTCTGCCCCCTTCGCCACCCTCACCGTCACCTCCTTCCCCCAGCCCACCCTCTCCATCGCCCCCTTCGCCTCCACCGCCCTCACCTCCGTCTCCCCCCATCTGCGTGGGCTGCGAGCAGTTCACCAACGGCAACCCCGACAGCACCTACACCCAACCCTCGCCCGACGGCACCACGGGCGGCGGCTGCCTGGCCGTGCGCTGCTCCGCCCCCGACCTGGCGGCCGGCACGCAACTAGTGACCGTGGACCTGTCCGCCTGCGCCTACGCCGCCTTCGCGTGGGCGTGCTGCCGCGACGGGCGCTGCCAGGTGCAGAACTGCGGCGGCAGCCAGCTGCTGGGCAACTACTGGACGTGCGGCAACGTGTCAAGCTTCACATTCCGCGTGCCGTTCGACATGACCATCATGCCGCTGCAGGTAGGCCGGCTTGCATGTGGTTGATTCAACACCAGCAGAACTCCTACATAGCCACTTCATGATTTGGTTCAACTGCGTGTACAGTATCTGGTGGACCCAACTTCTGCAACTCGTGGCTGGGCTGGGCTAGTCACAGGCACACGACAGTACCCCAGGACCCACACTGCAAAGACAACACCGTACCGTGTAGCTGACGTCCAACAGCATCCTGGAATACTGCTTTCGGAGTCCACACCGACTTGCGGTATGGGCGAGGCTTGGCGGCTAGGGCTAAGGTTAGGGCTACCGTCGTGGGCTACCGTGTAACTGTTAGCTGGCGTAACGGCGTTTGGCCCCTCACAGCGGTACCGTACCATGACACCGAGTCAACCTCCTAAACCTTGGGGTGCACCCTGTGCTCCCTTTGTGTTCCTCCCGGTGCCTCGGCATAACACAGATCCAAGACGGCGCGCTCACCGGCAACCTGCTCGACCCTCCGGACTGCTCGGCCGGTAGCGGCATCGAGGACGGCCAGTGCTGCGGCGCGCCGGAGGGCGTGTGTTCCCCCGATGACGGCACCTCCGTGTGCTCCGTGTTTGTGGATCTGCTGAGCATCCCGACGTGCATCCCTCCCTCCCCTCCTCCGTCCTCGCCGCTTCCGCCATCGCCAGATCCTCCTTCACCGGATCCTCCTTCTCCAGAGCCCCCTTCCCCGCCACCCCCCCCTCCTCCCTCTCCCCTCCCCCCTTCTCCAAAGCCGCCGTCTCCTCCGCCTCCGTCTCCACCACCTCCTTCCCCCGACCCGCCCTCCCCCAATCCCCCTTCGCCTCCACCGCCCTCACCTCCGTCTCCCCCCATCTGCGTGGGCTGCGAGCAGTTCACCAACGGCAACCCCGACAGCACCTACACCCAACCCTCGCCCGACGGCACCACGGGCGGCGGCTGCCTGGCCGTGCGCTGCTCCGCCCCCGACCTGGCGGCCGGCACGCAACTAGTGACCGTGGACCTGTCCGCCTGCGCCTACGCCGCCTTCGCGTGGGCGTGCTGCCGCGACGGGCGCTGCCAGGTGCAGAACTGCGGCGGCAGCCAGCTGCTGGGCAACTACTGGACGTGCGGCAACGTGTCGAGCTTCACGTTCCGCGTGCCATTCACCATGGCCACTATGCCGCTGCAGGTGAGGACTAGCGCTTATCTCGGTCCTTCAGCATAGCCGGAGGACGTGGGCAAACCATGTTCACTCCAACTCGATGGTACTCGATGTTGACCGGTTGCGCGTATTGGACTTCACGGTCTGCCAGCCAATTGCAACGAAATTAATTCGGTGGTTGACAGCACTGCTCCCTTCCTTTTGGATTTGCCAACCTTTGTCGTTGCTTCGCTCCAACGCTCCTGCAGATCCAAGATGGTGCGCTCACCGGCAACCTGCCCTATCCTCCCAACTGCTCGGGGGGTAGCGGCATCGGCAGCAACCAGTGCTGCGGTGCGCCGGAAGGCGTGTGCTCCCCGGCCGGCGGCACCTCCGTGTGCGCCGTCTCCGTAAACCTCAGGAGCATTCCCTCGTGCATTCCGCCGTCACCGCCTCCTTCGCCCCTTCCACCCTCCCCACTGCCGCCTTCGCCACAGCCCCCCTCACCCCCGCCGCCCTCACCCCCACCTCCCTCTCCGCTTCCTCCGTCCCCTCCACCACCCTC
>VFQN01005611.1_pt1 | contig 15140 bp, 17 predicted proteins | sample 3512371 | NCBI WGS metagenome assembly VFQN01 (sample SAMN10412370, study PRJNA504923) | tailings metagenome | isolation source: Replicate 2 from Balatoc abandoned mine | place: Philippines: Itogon, Benguet | collected 2017-08-28
CGGAGTTACTCAAGCCCACAAGATCCTTCCCTGACATCTCGAGATACGCTTTTCCGGCTCGACAGAAAGGCAGCGCAGCCTTACTGTTACAGGGACGGCGCATGGGACGATTCCACCGCCACCGCGCAACCCCCCTAACGGTAATTCCAGCACCACCGCGCAACCCCCCAGAAAGTGCGCGGTGGTGCACCCTTTTTGGCTAATTAATTAATAATATGCGCGGTGATAGTGCGCAGGTACGGTATGCACCACGCGGGCACCACGTTCGTGGCCTGTCTGTGGCAGTGTCGGCAAGTGCCAACCGCCTCACTCCTCGCTCAACCGTCACACTGCGGCTCAAGCGCTGGCTACCCACGAGCTGGCTACTGGCATTTACCAACAATGCATGCGGCTAGCTCGCCGGGTGATGGCCGCGGGTGTGTTGCAGGGACTGTGAGGGCTGGTGATACTATCTGTGACTCCTCGCCGAGTGCCCCGAGTGCGTCAAGAAGATACCGTAGGAAATGGAGCGGATTGGATTGGTTTGCCTAACATTAGGTACTATAAAGTACTTCTCCACGTCGTTACTCCTTGCCGCATGCACGTTGCGGAGAGGTCTGACAGGACGTGGTCAGGAACGGGAGCACACGGTCACCAAAGTTATCTATGAACCACCAGTGTAACCATACTGCATAGAGGTGATGGAGGCATCAGTAAAGCGCGGCGGTCGTTGACGTGAAGCCCCTCATTCACGCCGTATAATGGGTCGCCCGAAAGAACCCGACGCGAATGCTGCCCAAACACCACAACTCAACACCTATGACCTATCTGGACACGTTATACAAAACAAGCAGGCAACACCTTGCAGGTTATCCTTATCATAGTTGTCATTTGGCGCGAAAGTGTTTTGCGCGTCTGTCCCTGCGTTGCCGCTCATGATGACCACACAACAAACTAGATTTATAAATTTGAGTTAGAAGATAGCATTTGAGTCCTCGTCGAAGTGCTTAGGGACCTCGTCCCGAGTGGCGGGAGAGCATGCTTCCTGCCAAACAGGTGCGCCAGGGCCCTGTAAGGTCTATTTGCTGCTTCTGACAGCAGCTCTAGAGCTCTCATGGAACTTTGACAATTGCAGGGCGGCGGTGGTGCTGTGCTTGGGGGGACGCAGCCAACAACTGGCAGCAGGTAAGACGACGCTGAGACGCACACTTTATTAAGCATTCTTTCATTAAAGCATGTACCATCAATATTGCAATTGTTTCTGGCGTCATCGGCGTTTCCGACAGCAGTGGCAAGCGAAGCGCCGAACGCTCCCCCCGAACGGCCTCCTTCTGCGCTCCTGGGTGCAGGAGGCCCGCCGACTGGGACACGAACGCGTCGAACAGCCCCGCTTATGCAAGGCTTGGATTGTTCAGCTCGCCGCTTCCGGGTCTGGCAAGTCCCCCGCTCTTCCAGCCGAGTCACCCACGCGCGATGCTGGCCTCTCCCAGCCGGGCTGCAGCACCAGCGCAGCATCCACCGGGGCTGCGGAGCCCATCTGCGGACCTCGATAGCTTCTTTCACTCATCCAATCCCAACCCAGCCGCTCTCTTTGGACCTGGAGGCCTCTTTGACACACCGCGGAGCCGGGCGGTGGAGGCGCAGCTCGGTGACATCTTTGGACCCACACCGCGGGCTGCCGCTGCGAGCGGACGCACCTTCGTGTCCCAAGAGCTCCTCTCCATGCTGGGCAACCAACAGGGCGGAGCTCCGAGGAACATGCCCCCTCCATCCCACGGCCCGTCGACGCAGCAGGCCCCAGCCCAGCAGCAGAACCCGCACGCGCCTCAGTACTCCCAAGCGCAGCAACACCAGGCTCAGCACCCCTCATACCAGATGCCGCCTCAGCAACAGCACCAGCACCAGCAGAATCCTGACGCTCAGCAGCGGCCCATGACGGCCCCTATCCCCCCTATGCCAAACCTGCAGCAGCAGACGCAAATGCAGCAGCAACAACAACGTGCGCCGCAGTCCCAGCCTCCACAGGCTCAGGCTCAGCCTTACGGGCAGGGTGACCGGCACCCGGCCATGCAGCCGGAACAGCTGCACCCTCAGCAGCAGCACCCCCACTACCAGCAGCACCAACAGCAGTACCAGCAACAGCAGCATCACTACCAGCAGCAACAGCAGTACCACCACTCGCAGCACCATTCGCAGCAGCCGTCTGCACACCAACCCCAGCACCAGCACCAGTACGACCACCACCATCACCAACATCAGGGCCAGGCGCACTACCAACATGGCAACGCACCAGGTCATTTCATGCCCCCGCCCCCTCCTCCAGCGCCACCCTCACAGACCCAGACCCACGGCCAGCAACAGCCCCAACAGCAACAGCAGCCGTACGGGGCCAACATGCACGCCATGGGACCGTACGGTCACCCAATGCCACCTCAGGGCATGGATGCTGCGCCCAGCCAGGGTGCAATGCATGGCTACCAGGGGCAGGTGCCTCAACCCGGAGGCCCGTCAGTGTCGAGTGCGCCTCCTGCAACCGCCCCGCCACTGTCACGGCCTCCCGGATATCCGCTGCCCTCGCCCGGCAACTTCTTCTTCGATGACAACGACGACGAGCTGATGCGGGCTGTACTGGCGTCGCCGCACCCCAGGGTGAGCTCTCGATCAGGTTGCGTTTGCCCCGTGCCTCGCTTCTGTTGTTACTTGGTTCAGGACCACTGTTGGCACGTGCTTGTGGCCTCTGCCCTGCAACAGCTGGCCATGGCAATCAAAAAAGACACACGCCTAATGAAATGCAGCGTTGCTGACGGTTGGTCGTGTGCCCCAATGAACTGCACGTGCGCGCAGTTCGGCTTCCCCCCTTCGGCACGTGCCATGGGCCTCGGCTCCCTCTTCGGCTTCGACCGCAACACGCTGCAGCTGACGGTGGAGGACATGCTGCTGTCCCGCGGAGACGAGGACAACAACCCCCCGCAGCACCAGCAGCACCAGCAGAACCAACAACAGCAGCGGCCCGGCAGCCCTGGCCGCCAAGCACCCCCCGGAGCGATGGTCCCACCCGCTGCAGCACCAGCCGCTGGTGCTGGCCCGGGCCCGGGCGGCAAGCGGTGCAGTCGACTTCTCAACTTCAACGAGCCCACGCAAGCCGCTGCCCAAGCTCCTCCACCTCCACCAACCCGCCACGACCAGGCCCATGCTAGACCTAGCCAGGCTCCAGGTGCCTCCGCCGTGACCCGCCCGGGCGGACCCATGGGCCACTCGCATGGCCAGCAGCCCGGCCTGCCGTACTTTGCTCCGCCGCCGGCCGTGACAGGCGTGCCGCCGCTCCCCGGCCTGCCGAGCATCTCCGCGCCGGCGTCGCTCAAGATCGAGCCCCTGTCCTCCGACGACCTGCCGAGCTCGCTGCAGCAGGTGCTGAAGCAGGAGCAGAACCGTGGTGGACAGCCCCAGCAGCAGCAGCAGCACAACCTCAGCAGCTTTGGCTGTGTGTCCAGCGAGGGGCCCCAGGGTGGCCCTGAAGGGCTTCGCCAAGGCAGCGGTAGCAGCAACGGCGATGGGCACCAGGCCAGCATGGCCACTTTCTTCCAGTGCGGCCCCGCGGGCAGCGGTCAGGACGCAAACGCAGGCACACCCGTCGGCAATGCCGCGCCCATGCAGGACCCCTACCAGACGCAGATGCACACCCAGCCGCGGCACCCCTCCCGCCTGGGCCCTGGCGTGAGCCTGGTGGTTAAGCGGCAGCAGCAGCCGCAGCCGAGCGCGCAGCCGCACCCGCCGCCTCCGCTCCAGCAACAGCAGTCCGCGCCGCCGCAGCTTGGCCAAGGCGAGTCTGGCGACCACAGGCCAGTGCTTCCTCCCAGCCTGCAGCAGCCCCACAGCTTCACGGCGCCGCAGCACCAGCCTCCCACGGGCCAAGGGAGCTACCCCGTGCAGCCGCTGTCCCAGAGCGCCATTCAGGCCATGATGGCCAGCATCCTGGGCCCGGGCCGTGGCACTGTGGGCAAGCCGGATGAGCTGGCTGCAGCCGCTGCGCCTGGCTCCGTCCCGAGCCGTGCAAGGGAGTCCAAGCCCCACAGCGCCGACGCCGACCCAGATTGGACCGACGCGCGCACCCCCGCCACCCTGCAGCGGCCGCAGAGGGCGCGGCCCGGCGGCCCGGCGGCTTCGGGTGGCGGCCCCAGTGGCGGCAACCGCCGGCTGTCGGCGGGCACCTCGGGTGGGTTGATTAGCAGTTCCGTTGCCGCGCCATAATGTTACAGAGCAGTACGTTGATCCGTTGCGCAGCTGCGTAGTTGCGTTGCTGGTACCTTGCGTACCACGCTGTTGTGAGATAGTTTGCTTACGCTTGGTTCCTGCTTGCACCGTCGTATGTTGCGCAGACGTGTCGACGTTCATGCCGCCGAGCGGCGCCTCCGGCCGGGTGGTGTCGAGCATGGGTGGCTCCGGTCGCAAGTCCAGGATGAGCGACAGGTGGGGGCAGGGGCCATACGGCCCTGGGCTGGATGCAAGTGCGATGTGCCTATAAGATCTTCCTTGCACCGCCAACCGAGCTTGAGGTCCCTGGCTTCCCTTACTACACTCAGTGCCAACGTTCTGCTTCCGCTATATCCATGTGCTGTTGGCGTGTACTAGTATGCTTCTCTCGCCTTGACCCACGAACATGCCTCCACCCTGCTGCAGGTCCTGTCGCTGCAAGAAGAGCATGTGCCTCAAGCTTTATTGCGACTGCTTCGCCGCCGGGGCCTTCTGCGGCGCCTGCTCCTGCTCCGGCTGCCTCAACCGCCCGGAGCACGAGGAGAAGGTCAAGCAGCGGCGCGAGGACATCGTGCAGCGGGACCCGCACGTAGGTCCACCGCCTTTCGGGCCTCATTGTTACCGCCATTCCGGGCCGTTGTCGTCACTGGGGCTCACTGCTAACGCGTTGCAAGTCGCCTCCCTGTGGATCTTGTATCATGCATGCGGATCTCTGTGTAGGTTGGCCCTGACCGAAGGTTTATGCATCGTACGGGTGTCCTACAGGCCTTCACGCGCAAGATCGCTGACGCGGCGGCGGGCGGCGGCGCGCCGCACCACAAGCGCGGCTGCAACTGCCGGCGCAGCCACTGCCTCAAGAAGTACTGCGAGTGCTACCAGGGGGGCGTCAAGTGCGGCATGCACTGCAAGTGCCTCGAGTGCGAGAACATGGATGACGCGATGCCGGCGGGCGGGTCTGCCGGGAAGCAGGGGTAAGACTTCCACTCGGTATTTTGTCGCTTCTGGGGGTGCTGATGTCACACAGCTATTGGACTTTTCGGATCTGCCGCGCGCCGCTTAGTACACTCGCCGTACCGCGTCCTCCGAACCTGTCACAACCTCAGTGCAAGCTAAGTAGCAACCGATATACGACTTGACAAGAGGTGCACGTGTCCTCGCTTACTTGCCGCAGTCGTGGTGGACGCAGCGGCGGTCGCAGCATGCGCAAGGGCCCCGGAGGCCCGCTCAAGGGCCGCAGCTCCGCAAGCAGCGGAGGCGGCGGCGGCGCCAGCCGCCGATCCACCATGGGCTCCGGCTCTGAGGAGGAGTCGGAAGAGTCTGACTCTGAGCCAGGAGAGCGCATGTCCGACCTGCCGGGGCTGTCTGGGTCGCAGCCGGGGCCGCTGACAGCCTCCGGCGCCGGACGGCTGGCCCTGGGTGGCAGCTTCTCTGGGCCCACCGCCTCTGGCGTCAGCTGCGACGGACCCTCGCTGCAGCAGCAGCAGCAGGCTGCGGCGGCGGTGGTGGCGTTGCAGCAGCTGCAGGGCGCTGCGGCCGCGGTCGCTGGGCTGAACGCGGCCTTCGAGCAGCACATCATGGCCCAGCAGCAGCAGCTGCTTCAACAGCAGCAGCAGCAGGCCCAGCAGCAGGAGCAGCAGCAGCTGCAGGGTGCAAGCGTGGGCGGCGGCGGCGGCATCGCTGCCATGGAGGCTGCGAAGGCGGCATCCGACACGGCCGCCAGCGCAGGCCACTTCGGCGGCCCCACCGACATGGACGTGTGCAAGCCGTACGAGCCATGCACCGCCTCCCAGGGCCAGCCCGACCAGCGCAAGCTGCTGGAACCCAAGATCGAAGCCCCCGACCCAGGCCAGTCGTGGATGGACACGGCCCAGCCCGTCATGGACACCCCCCGCTGCCTCCCTGGACCCATGGGTCCGCCCACAGGCCCGCCGGGAGGCGCTGCTGCTGCCCGCGACGGTTCTGCCGGCCTCGGCTCCGCCAGCGGCCAGCCCGGCCAACCCGGCACCCTGTCCACCAACACCGGCACTGCTTTTCCACAGCAGTACGCTAACGCGGGGGGTGCTGCCGGCAGCTTGCTGACCCTGCTGATGTCGCCTGCGCCGCCCTCGGCCGGCAAGTCCAGCATCCTGGCCGCGGACAGCGACGACGAGGGCAGCGGCGGCACGCTTCGGCGTCCCACCGCGGGAGGCATCAGCGCCGACCCCAGCCCCGCTGTGATGCAGCAGCAGACCCTGCTGCGGCGGGGCGCCGCCGGGGACGCGGCGGAGTGCCTCGCGACGGGCGAAGACGACGCCACGCCGCGCACCGGGACCGCCGTGAGCAACCCCGGCGTCACCGACGCCACTCCCGCGATTAAGATGGAGGTCGACAACGACAACGGCCAGGACCTGAGCCCGCTGGTCAGCAGTGCGCCGGCGGTTGGCGGCGCCGCCGCCGCCGCCACCGGCTCGGTCTCCCCCGGTGACGTCGCCTCCGCCGCCCCCGCCGACGCATCCCAGCCGCAGCGGTACCAGGACACCGCCGCCGCCGCTGCTGGTGCCGCCACTCAGCCCCAGGGGCCTCCGGGTGACCAGCCCCGGGCCCAGGCAGGCCACAGCTCCGTCCCGGGCCCTGGCGCCGTCCCCACCGCCACAAACGATGGGCTGCTGCTCTGCGGCGAGGACTTGGGCGAGCCGTTAGGCCTGTGCAGCCTGGGTCTGCGCCTGGAGAGCGATGCAGACCTCAGCTGCCTGCTGCCCCCCTCGGAGCCCAACTCCGCCCGCCTGGGCGGCCCGGGTCTCCGAAGCCTAGGGGCCCTCATTTTCAGCCCCAACCGGCAGCTCATGCAGCCGCCCTCTCCGGGATGGGGCTGGCCCTCGAGCAACGTCGGCGCGAGGTCGCTGCTCCTGACCAGTCCCACCAGCCCCTTCCGTCGGGCGCGTGTGTTAACGTTCGGGCAGCTGGAGAGCCCCAGCGTTGCGGCCGCTGCCGTCGTGCACTGGCCGCAGCCGCAGCACCGCCCGTCGCGGTTGTCATCCGGCACGGTGGGGGCGTTTTCGGAGGCTGCAGCGGGGGGCAGCGCAGGTGCGGGGCAGGCGGCGGCCGCGGGAGGGCAAGCGCAGGACGCACCGGCAGCAGGCGGCAGCTTCGCTGCTGCTGAGGCTGATGCAACCGATGGGGACAACAGGGGCGCCCCCATGCCGAACGCGGAGGCAGCAGACGGAAGCCTGGCCGTCATGTGCGCCGCGGACGCGATCGCCGCGGGCGTGCAGGCGTTGGTGGGCTCCGTGTCGTGCGAGGGGCCCTCCGGCTGGCCGGACCGGCCCCTGTCCCCTGGCAAGCGGAAGGTGGAGGACCTGTGGGACGACCTACCAGGGAGCGCCATGCATGGACAGGAGAACTGGGGCAGCCTGTTCCTGCCCGGCAGCCCCTTCACCTCCCCCGTCAAGAAGCACCAGCGCACCATGCTCATGCCCCCGCCGCCGCCGCTGCAGCAGCAGCACAACATCCTGCCCGACCTCGCCAGGCAGCAGCAGCAGCAACAGGGCACCGTGCCCATGGCCCCTCCCCCCAACACCACCACCACCTCCTGGACCAACCCGCCCCCGCCGCCGCCACTGCCCAGCTATGCGGACACCTCCCTTGCCAGGCGCGGCGGCATGCCCGCCCCCAGCGGGCCCACAACCATCACCTCAGGCGCGGGGGAGGTTGGCACTGGGCTGAGCTCAGGCCCAGCGGCAGCGGCGGGTGCGAGGAGGGCAGCTGCCGCGGCAGCGGCCGCAGCGGCGGCGGCATCTGGCGGCGCCGCCGGCCGGCGGCCCGCCCGGGGCGTGTACGGCGGACAGGTGCCGGCGGCCCAAGCGACGGGTCCGGGCGCTGCATGTCGCAGTAGTGCTGACCGCACACACGAGACCCTCAAGGCCTCGGCCCTGGAGTACATGACGCAGCGGCTGGGCTCCAAGGTAAGGAGAGGGCCGAGTGTGTCCGCCGTTGCGTTTTTGGGGATAAAAATTCGGAGCTTGAGACTGCCAGCCGTGTGCTGCTAAGTTGGAGGTGACGCCGGTGGCCATGTGGTCCTCGTGGCTTTGTGGTCCTCGGCGCGCGCGCGCGTTCCTTGTGCCTGGCCCGAATGACCCTTTCAAGGGCATCTCAGTAGCAGCACGCTTACTGACAGCGACGCTTGGCCCCTGTGCCCCATGCCGCCACAGCCGCCGGCCGTGTCTGCACCTGCTGCTACCACTTCTGCCACTACTGCTGCTACCACTACGGTGGCGGCGCCTGCGGCGGTACCACTGCCCGGCCGCGGCCCCGCCGCCGCCCACCCCGCAATGGACCCCCTGGGTCTGGCCGTGCCCCCCATCATGAGCTTTTCCGTGCTGACCGGCGCCCGGGCCCTGACCCCGCCGCCCCTGCCCAGCCTGCAGCAGCAGCAGCAACCACATCACTACCACCACCAGCAGCAGCAGCCACAGGCTTATCAGCCCACCGGCAGCGGGGTGAACCACCTTGCCCTGGCCATGGCTAGCTACACCATGCCAACCGCCCCGGTGGCCATGCCGAACACGTCCAGCATGTACTTCGGCCCGGCTTCGGGCCCGGCTTCCCTTGGAGCTCCGCCGGGATACTCGGTACCCGCCGCTGCCGCTGCGGCGACAACAGGCCATGCACCTGGCGGCGGCAACAGCGGGGGTATCGGCGGTGGGCTGAAGACGGGCGTGGGGGCCGCGATGGGTCAGCAAGGTCAGCTGCCAGGTCAGGGACAGGCGGCGGGCGGGGGGACGCCCGGTTCAGCTGGGACAGTGTCGCGCATGGGAGCGATGACCAAGCTGGGATCCGGCAGCATCACCCTGTTCTCTCCTGGTAGGACGTGAGGGATGTGCTGCACGTTGGGCGTGAGTGGGACGTCCAACGCGCAATCGTGACTACAGCCTTTCAGCTCAGGTTTTTTGCTGAGGCGTGCTGCTCAGGACCTGCGATGCAGGTGGTCCTGCGGGCGTTCGTTTGGAGGCGGGCGCCGCACATACCTTATTCAATGGGTTTCTGTCGGTCTTAGCTGCTGGGGCCAGGCAGCAATGTCTTAGCACATGCGAGGCTTGGCGACAGGTGGCGGCGCACTGTGCAGGAGCATCCTCAACCCACACCCTCTTGACCCGTGTGCCATGGCTTCGGTGTTTGGGGAGTTGACGGATATTGCTGCTTGTAGAGGACGATGCGTGCGGAAAGACGGCCTGCACCGCCGCCAATCCTGTGTGTTATGTCGGGGCGATGCAGGAACGCCTGCGCATGTGGGGGTGCTGCTGGCTTTTCCGTGTCGCAGCATGCCTCAGTAGTTGCCATTCCTATTCTTTGCTGCCTAATTGTCTCAAAAGGTCGCACACCTAGCCGAGTACGGCTGCTTACGGGGCACCGGTGTCGGGGCGTAACTGTCTGACGCACAAATCAACTGCCGTAGCTGCACCCAAGTCCTGATGGCATGGGGCAGAGCGTGCCTGCGCCGCTTGTGGGACCTCATTACCCGCACGACGTGCGTAGAACCCAATTACTTATGGCTGCTGTTTTTTTCCAGCGCTGTGTTTCTGATCCACCAACACGCAAAAGGCTGTGGGCTATGTTGCCGCAATTGGGGGTGGTGGCTCGCGAGTTTGGATCCAAGCATGAAGGGGGAAGAGTCTGCGTGCGCGTATTTGCTGCGCAGTCGCGCGCGATGGGTTGGCAAGGGGGTGTGCATGAAGGTTCCCGCAATGCACGGTCCCAATGCGGGCGTGCCTTTCCGTTTCCCTAATGTGTAGTGCGTGCTGCTGAGAATGCACGTTTGCTGGCAGGTGTGTGTGGGCAGGTGGGTTTGGTTGTGTCCGGAGCGGCCGGCCCATGTGCCAACTGGAGTACAAAAGCAGGTCTGGGGCTTGCAATAGGTGCCCCACGTGTTGTGATGCAGGCTGGTGGGTTGTAGCAGGCCGGGGCAGGCCGTGCTATGGCGTGCTACACACGCCAAGGCGCTCGCACAGGATCGCTGTCCACTGTGCGAGCCGATGGCATTTGTGGTGTCGGTTGTAAGGGAGATATGTTGCCCGCTGACGAGGGTGTTCGACAGGTTGTGTGACTAAGCGCGTGCGGCGAAAGGCGCCAGCCGGCAGAGGTGGGTGGCCGAAAGCGGCGGAGTTGCTGGCTTTTCGTTTACGCACAACCAATAAGCAGGGGTACTTCGCAGAGCGTGTTATGACGTGTCATGGCTGGGTTAGAATGACACACTTCCTGTTGTCTTTGTACTCTATGGAGCGCATGGTTTGCAGTAGTGCTTGCTGGAGTGGGCCAAGTTGCCAACGGGCTGACAACTACGTAACAATACCTTACTGCATGTCAGGGCTTACCTGAGGCGCATGGCGTGTGTGCCCTTTGGTGGCACGTAATCTGGCAAGCAAGCAGCAAGAAGCGGGCGCTGACGCTCACTGGCACTTCCTATGGGCTCGCTCGCGTATGATACCGGTAGCGTGCGCGTGCGATTGACGCTAGGACATTCATCAACCGCGTGTAAGACACCATACTGACAGCATACCTTGCAATTGTGCGCCGCCGTGCGCGCGCTGCGTACCTTCAATATCTTGTGTGTGACCGAGGGGGGCGCTATGACGAGACGACCAATAAATAGGCCACTCCGTGTAATGCACCTGAGCCAGTGCTGGATGCTTTTGCAGGAGCTACCAACCGCCACACGGCCATTGGACTGGCGCAAGAGGGATATCGATACCCAAGCTGCGGTACTCGTTATCCCCTGATTGTCCTTACTGTACCCTGCAGCATGGTCCTGTTCCTGAACACAGCGTGTGCTCATCAGGTCCCGCCAGCCCTGACCAGCCTCAGCCTCAGGCGCTTAAGTGCAGCTCCGGAACCAGTGCCGTACGTACACGATAACAAGCTCAGCCAACACTTTCCAGGCACCTTTGCAATCGGTTGCGTTACACGATAGCAGTTCCTCCCAACAGTCTGGCATCATTGCGTGCTGAACTGCTAATGCGCTGCGGAATGCAGGGCCGGGCACCCCGGCTCACCGCCAACTGCCCCAACTCACGTTCCTCACTACCCGTATGCATTGCACCAGATTGCACCATCCCCCGAACGAGCCGAACCGTCCGAGGGCCGGCAGCCCGCCCATATCCGCTACACACGGTACCGTACGCATGCCCGTGTCTGGTCGACGCACGTACGGTAATACACACATACACTCCTATACCCCGTCCATGTCAGGCTGCACCCACATGCTCTAGAAGAGTGCCCACAGCGCACTCCTCTGTGCCCGCGGCACCAAGCCGCACGTGGCACACCGTGCCTCAGAAGCCTTACTAGTACGGTGCACCCTGCCTGGCGAAACCGGAGCAACCCTCCTAGAACGTTACCGGCTAGCTCCTGCAGACCCGTAACTAGGGCGACGCCGTGCGACAGCGTGCCTCAGGGTTTGGAAACGTTGCGACGACAGTTGCCCCAGGCGCGCTGGCCGTCAAGGCCAGGCCAAAACCGCGCCCCAAGCGGCGCTTTACGCACCTCGACACAAGCTCACGCGCTTGCCTGTGTACCACGCCCGCATATCCTGCTGGTCAAAGTCTCTACGGTGTCCTGGAGGACGCCTGTCACACACCCTCCTGTTCCAAAACTCCCCCCTCAATAACGTCCTCCCTGAAAATTCCAGCATAGCGGCACTTCAAAGCGCCTTCCGCCTCACCTGCACCAGCACGTGTAATAGCTACACCCTCTATGTTTGCCTTCCGGCACCCCTCACTACCCCGAAGCCACGGCCGCACCCACCGCTCCGCACTCCGCGCGTCTCGCCACCTCGCCTGCCCCTGACCCAGGCACACAATCCTCCCGACCCTGCAGAGCAGGTCCCCAGGCGCCGCCGCCGCCGCCGCCGCCGCCGCCGCTACTGCTTCCCCTTCCACTGCTACTAATGCTGCTGTGCCCAGCTCTCCCGCCGATCCCCCGCCGCTCCGGCAGGCTCCTTTCCATCCGCCTCCTCTGCGCCTGACTCCTCCTCCACCCCTCCCCCGCGCCGCTCCCTGCTCCTCCTCCCCTCACCGCAGCTCCACCTTGAGCTTCTCCGCCGTCTCGGTGCGCACCCGCTCCTGGAGCGCGTTGATCTCCTCGTCCGTCAGGGACCGCTCCATGCTCCTGCGAGCGTGTGGGGGCGACAGGAGGGGTGAGAGGGGGTTGAGGGTGGTGGGCAAGTCAGGGAGGACCGGCAGGGTAAGGGGACGCTCCACGTTCCACCTTCCACGTTGCCAGCGTGGGGCCAACAGAAAGGATGAGCGGGGGTGAGGGAGGTGAGGGGACAGTGGAAACACTCTGCAATCACTCGCCTCATGCTTTGCCCGCCCCCTCGCCTTTCCGCTCCCATGCACCCTGCCCCGACACCCCCTCTCCCTCGCACCCTGCCGCGCAGGCCCCACCCCACACACTCCCCTTCCCACCGTGCATCCCCTCCCCCCCTTTCCCCTAGTACCCCTTCCCTTGCACCTCCCTCGCGTCCGCCCGTACCTGCACACGATGCTACCCACACCCTGCACCCCGCCTTCCCTCGCCCCCGGCCCCCGCCCTTCCGGCCTGCCCGCACCTGTACACGATGCGGTAGCAGTTGCTGGTGCGTCCGGTCTTCTTGTTGGTGAAGTTGTCGATGAGCGTCACCTCCTCGACCAGGTCGCCCCCGATGGAGCGCACCAGCTCGCACAGGTTGTTCTCGCTGAACTCAGGCGACACCCAGAACGCCATGTCCTTGTAGCAGGCGGGGAACTTGGAATAGGGCTTGAAGCGGGCCTGGGGAGGGCGGGGGTGAAGGTAGGTACTGTGCACGTGAGGATTTGGCCAAACTGGTCGAGTGGTATGCTGTATTGCAGTTTCAAGTGAGGTTTAGAGGATGCGGTAAAAGCAGCGAAGGTGGAAGGGCGGGACAGGGCAGAAAGGGGCAAGGAGTGGGCCGGTCCAGGGGAGGGGAGGGCGGGGGCATTGAGGGGAGGTAGGCACGGGAGTTGGGGGTAGGTAGGGGACCTTTGAGTGGAACTGCCAGCAGGAGCGGGTAAGTAGGCAGCAAGGCCAGTGAGGGAAAGCCTGTGTGGCCCTGTTGGGTCGCACCTTGAGGTCCCCGGCCTTGAACTGCTTCAGGAAGCGGTCGTCGTTGGACCAGAACAGCCGGATGTCGGGCACGTCAAACAGCACCATGGCCAGGCGCTCCAGGCCCAGACCGAACGCCCAGGCCTTCTGGCCGGGCTTGTAGTTCTCGTCCAGGATCTTCTGCTCCATCACGCCGCAGCCCAGCACCTCCAGCCACTTCCCCTTGAAGAAAATCTCCAGCTCGAAGGATGGGTTCGTGAAGGGGAAGTAGGCGTCAATCCATCGGCACTCCACGTCGCCGAACAGGTGCTTTGCGAGCCCCTCCAGAGCGTCCTTCAGGTCCCGCTCAGCTAGCTCCGTGGCGGAGACGCCAGCGGCGGTCCACTCGTCCTCGGTGAACACGCGCACGCCCTCCATCTGGTGGAAGACGGGGTAGTGCGTGGCGTCGATGGAGTCGCGGCGGTAGACGTCCCCTGTCACGAGGAAGGCCGACTGCTTCGTGCGCAGCATCTCGGCCTGGTGAGCCGAGGTGTGGCAACGCAGCACCGTGTTCGCGTCCACGTAGTATGTGTCGTTGGGGTTGCGGCTGACATGGTCAGCAGGCACCAGCACCTCGTCGAAGTTGGCGTAGGTGCTGACCACAGGGTACAGGTCATCGAACGTAGCAAACTTCCCGGGCGTGCGCGCATCGAAATAGTCATAAATAGCCTGCTTAATTATGCCAATCGGGTGGTCAGCCTGCTTGTGCAGGTCCGCGCCCATCTTCTCGTAGATGTAATCAGTAACGTTGTTGTGAGGGTCAGAAGTAATGACGTCCTCGCGCTTTGGCTTTCCACGCCTCAGGGTCTCCACTTGAGGGGCAGCGACGCAAGCGGGGACGACCGTGTGCGAACGCCCAGGCCGCGAAGCTGGCTTGAAAGCCAAAGGAAAAACGCGGCCATGCTGAACAGTGCCCAGGGTAACGCGTGGCGCAACTGGCTGGGGGTTCGCGCTGGACCGGGCACTCCGCCCGGCCACAGAAGTGGCTGTCCGCTGAGGGCACAGAGGAACCATTCTTCAAACCTATCGAATGATAACGACTCAACAATGCTGCTCGGGAGGATCTAGCGTGCTTGCGAGGTGGCCAAAAGGTTTCGGTTGGCCAGAAGTCTTCTGGTTGGGAGTTGCCGCAAGGTGGTTTGCCTCTCACCTCCCACCTCCCCCCATCTGAAACTATCTGGAACTATCTGGAACTATGCGTATCTGGAACTGACGACGAGGCAAGCGTGGGGCTGTGAGGCGCTGTTGAGGGACGAGATTGCATGCATGGAGGCCCCGGCTTCTTACAGACTGCCGAGCAGCGCTCTGGCAGGGCTCCTCGTCAGCCGGGCGTCTTCCGTAAAATCTCGTCCGGTCGTCCGTCCTTGGGCAGGTGGTGGCTGTGGGGTGTGGGAGGGATGGTGTGTATGTCCGTTGTGTACAAGAGTCTTCCCGACAGGTGGGTAGGTGGGCAGGGGCAGCGGTGTTTCTGTCGTACATTGTGACATGCCGGAGAGTCTTTGGCTAACCGCAACCGGGCATACTGGCCGCATAACACAAGTTCACTATTGTGAGCATTGCACTTCCATCCGTAAGCAATGTCGTAAGGAATGCCCCACCGTCACACCTTTATGCCTCCTCCGTGGCTTGCTATGTGCTGGTCTTTGTCTCCGCCGCCGCCGCTGCCCCGTCCTCGCCTTGGAACAGCCGCCGGTTCCCGTGCGGGGCCCCGTCGTCCGTCGTCTCATACCGGTGCCTGGTACAGTCACGCGCCTGGCTCCCTGGTGTGCCCGACGCCCGACGCCGGTTGCCAATGC
>VFQN01005612.1_pt1 | contig 15138 bp, 11 predicted proteins | sample 3512371 | NCBI WGS metagenome assembly VFQN01 (sample SAMN10412370, study PRJNA504923) | tailings metagenome | isolation source: Replicate 2 from Balatoc abandoned mine | place: Philippines: Itogon, Benguet | collected 2017-08-28
TATGTACAAGTTTGAGTTAAAATAATAAAAATCTACTTCTAAACAATCTAATAGTATTTAACCAAGCTTTTGCAGCCTCTCTAAACGCTTGGATTCGACGCGAAGATCGAAAGTTACCGAGCGAATATCACCACTTAAATGAACTAACCCTGCGGGAACTCCTTTCGGTTTGCTTACGTTTCGACATCTTGTTAGGGATACCGTCACTCTTCCACAATTTGCAGCCTTGGAGTTTACAGCAGCAAGAACTGCTGCATCTAACACAGTTTCCCTGTATAAAGTCGGGAGTGCCTCTTCATTACACTTGATAACAACGTGACTACCAGCATAGCCAGAAACATGAAGCCACCATTCATCCGGGGCTCGGTGTTCAGGATTACAAGACAGTTCATCATTGTCTTCTGCCCTTCGTCCAACATAGATCGTGATCCCATCCTTTGATTCATAGACATTATAAGGTTTTCGAGGCGCTGGAGGAGGGCCTTTAACTTTTTCTTTCTTTGGGCCCCGCTCGGGAATAGATCGAGGTGCATCAGTTAAATTTAACTCTCGAATAACTGGAAGAATAGACAGGAAAATCGAATCATCTATCGATTTAACACCACTAAGACTTTCCTCCAATCTCTTCAGTTTATCGACTCGATTTTTCAAATCCTCATATTCGTTTAAGAGTGTTTGGTCAGTTTTTTCTATATCTTTCGACTCCTCTGACGGCTCTTTCGATCCCGAAGAGGTTTGCCTCTGGACTCGTTCAGATACTTTCCCAAATTTTTTAATCGATCTTAAATACTGTCGAGTTACTTCACTTTTGAGAGACTTAAGATTTATCGAAGGTGGAGAGTTGGTGGCTGTAATCGGAGGCTGAGAAGATAAACTAGGTTTGGAGAAATCAGACACCTGGGATGACATCATCATTCTTTGTTTCGGTGGATGAAACTTCAAAGTTTGCAATAAAGTTAATGATCTTTCTGTTCTGAAAAACAAATATGATTTGGAAGTGATCAAGAGACTGATAAGAAGTGACATGGTACGAATTGGTCGATTAAAAAGACTTCTTGTCATTCCCACAAAACAAATCGAAAACCAGAATCGTTTATTTCCAAATCGATCGTTTACATACTCATTGAATTGTACGGTAACTTCTGTGTCATCATTTTTTCAGGTTTCGAAAGTGTTTTGTTGGATCAAGCTTGAGGGTTGTGAAAGGGAGGCAAAGTAGTCCCATAGTGGCGAATTCCAACTCTTCTTTCAGTTTGACAGTTTTCAACTCTCTCTCACCATTCCAGTGATTGCCATTTCATCGATTTCATCATCCTTCTCCTGCCCATCCACTAAATGTCCTTAACAAAGCTAGTCTTCCCTTCACTTGCTTGGAGTGAACTTTGGAATGTTCTAGCATTTTTATCGTTAAAAGATTTGTGGAGGCTTGGCACGACTTGTCGCTCAGCTTTCATTACCTTTCTCAGAGAGAAGACTTATAGGGAGGGTTTGCAATCGCGAGGTTTTACCATATCTAGTTACCGTCATCATGCAAGCTTTCTATGTAAATACTCTAAACATGACAAAATTCTTTTAGTTAGTTATCCAAGATCAGGTAACTCATATGTGAGGAAGATTTTAGAGCTCAAGACTGGTATTGTCACCGGGAGTGATAGTCGACCAAATCGTTCTCTTGCTGCAAGTTTATTAAAATTCGGTTATTGTGGTGAGGGTATCTATGACCAATCGGTTTGGGTAGTGAAATCTCATTATCCTGAAAGATTAGGATTTATTCGCTTTCCTGTTCATAGAGTCATTTTAGTTGTTCGTAATCCTTTCGATGCTATCGAATCCTATTTTCATATGGGAATGACTAATACCCATGATAAAGTCTTATCTGATGAGGTTAGTAAAGTACTTCTTTCTTTTAGCATGAATCAGATCTTTTACCTCTGTGTAGGCTTTCCAATCTTTGTTTTCAGTCTGGAAGGAGTTTCTTGTCAATGAAGCGAAAGTCTGGACTGAGTTCCATCAATTTTGGTTGAATCTTATCAATAATCATCTTCCGATTCTTATTGTTAGATATGAAGATCTTCTCATGAACGAATCTGTGAGTAATCAATACCTTTCCCAAACTCTTGGATAATGTTCCATTTTCAGTATTGGATGCAGCAAATCATTCAATTCATCGAGCTCGGTCAAAAACCAGCGGGGCATCAGAGGTACTTGAAACAAATTGAAAACAAAAGAACAAATGCTGTGGGCTATAACCCAAAGAATGTAAGTCCTTCCCCAGAGAATGATAAAGACTACGAATAGTGCTGATTTAAATTTTCTTTTAGAGTCGAGTAGGGAAATCATTTCAAGCTATTCCAGAACATGAATTTAAAATCATCGAGAATGAAACAAAGAAATTTCTTGAACTTTTCCAGTACCAGGTATTGATTTTCTTTCAGTTCCAACTCTTTCTCTCAACTTTGGTATGACAAAGCTCGATACGACTGATCCATCCAAAAAACCTGTTTTAAAAATGGGCGAATTTGACCCTAAGACACTGCAGAGTTATGTTAATACAGATTCTTCGTCAAGAATAGATGATGTATCGAAATCAACCGGTATCAGTTCATCAAATTCACCAGGTTTTCTTCTTGTGAACGATAACATTAATATTCGAAGTGCGGAAGATAAGTTTGGAAGAAGGATAACTGAGTTGAGGAAAAGCTACACGAAGAATGATCAACTGCCTTTTGCTACGAAGTGAGCATCTGAAATTATTTGAATTGCAGAATAAATTGTTGATTGGCTTTAATGACGAAGTCAACTCTATTACGCGGCGGAGACTTTTCTTTCGCTGCACAATGAGATTTAGTTGTAGAAACCATAGATACAATATCATAGAGACAGAGCAATTTGATTACTTCAAATAAATCAGCGAAAGAAAAATTTTCAGCGAAAAGATAATAAATTAGCCTAGATCATTTACATGAAGGAAACTTTAAACACTACTAATGCTCTCTAAACGTCTGATACTATTTTTTCTTTGGCTTTGGCTTGATACATAACAAAAGAGATTTATTTCGAATCGGCACTTGTTGGTGGTTGAGAAGTCACTTTTGCATCAGGAGAGGGTTTAGAGGTCGCTGAACCTGAGTGGTTTCCACCTACATTCGAACCTTGCATCTGCAATTGCTGGGCTTGCATGAGATGTGGGTTACTTGAGTACATCAAATGTTGCTGATAATGTGCTGGATTTTGTTGAAATTGACCAGGTTGATGTTGTTGTTGTAGTTGTTGATGATGCAGCTGGTGCATTTGGTTTTGATAGTACTGCTGTTGCTGTTGCTGCTGTTGCTGCTGGTGTATTTGAGTAGAGGATGGAATTTGTTGGTGCATGTTGGGAGCACCTTGACCTACGTAAGCGTGATAACTATTCGGAGGGAGATTATTTCCGTGATTCTGCTGCTGCTGCTGCTGTTGTTGTTGTTGAGGTTGCACTTGTTGTTGTGGGGGATTGTTATATTTGACTGGTTCTATTTTCCCTCCAATTGTTTGCTGATATTGCATCATTTGCGCTGGATGTTGATATTGTTGATAGTGATTCGTCGATCCTGCAGAGTTATTTTGCATGGAAACTCCAGGTTGTTGATACATCTGACCGGAATTAGGATTTCCCGACGTACTTTGTGATTGAGGTCCATTTGGCTGATTAGAAGCCGTTGGATTACTACCAGCATGGTAGTTATAGTTTGGTTGGAGGTTAGATTGATTGCTATTATTATTCGCAGGTGGATTATTAACTCCAGAAGTGCTTTGTGAGCCAGGATTACCGGTTACAGTTTGCTGCGGATGCATGGGGCGGTTTGTTTGATAATATTGATAGTAAGAGTTCGGTGCATATAATTGTTGCTGATTGGGAGGATAATTGCCATATGGTTGACCATTAGCCATTTGCGTTCCAGCTGGGGGCACCATATAAGGTTGTTGACCTGGCATCGCAGCATTGTTAGCGTTGGTGTAAGTTGGTTTTGCACCTGTTGGAACCATTCCACGAGGAAGTTGAGCATAATTCGGAACAGCTCCCCCTTGATTATGCTCCGCGTTTTGATTTGATAACGCCAGCTGAGAAATTGGCTGTGACCCAGCTGTTTTATTCTGTTGCTGATTTGAACTAGGCATAGTCTTGCTCGAATCTGCGTGAGAATTTGAATACTGTTGTGGCTGTGTTTGTTGGTTTAGAGTATTTCCAGATTGTTGGGGTTGTTGAGTTTGGTGCTGAGTTAATTGTTGTGGTTGTTGAGGTTGTTGCGTATTTGCACCCATCACTATTTGGTGAGTTGGTTGATAATGACTCGGGAGACCATTTCCAAGCCCAGGCTGATACTGTACATAATTCACATTTCCTTGCATAAACTGGCCGTTCATATTTGGATTCATTTGTACTTGAGAGTTTTGCAGATTTGGTTGCGCTTGGCCTGCATTCAAGTAGTACGGTTGGCCTCTTACTGGTTGACCGAAATTGTTATAGACTAGAGAAGGATTCGTACCAACAGGGTATTGTCCGGGTATATTAGCTGGGTAATTTTGATTGATCGGTGCACTAGAATTTTGAGCGTTGGTGGACAACGTTGGACCTTCTCCAAGACGAGGCCGAGGACCTGGTTGTTGGACTCCGACCGGATAAGGATACATCGACTTGCCTAAAGCAGAATTCTGGGTAAGTTGCTGCTGTTGCTGGGGAGTCAGGTACTGCTGTTGTGGCATTCCGCCTGGAGCGTGAACATACATCATAGACTGCATACCAGGAGCAACACCCCGTGGAGGCATCGTTTGGGTCGGGTGTGGGGCAGTGGAAGGGGCGGAAGCCGGTACATTCGATGCAGGGCCACCAACAGGTGCAGTAGCCGTAGTGGTTCCGTCACTTCTTTTCACGATTTTTAACTAAAGATATTTCAAGTCATCAACTATTTCAATCAAATCGAAGTAAAAACACACCTGAACTTGAACAATCTTGGCCATGGTACCCAAGTTATCATGCAGACGCTTTTTCTGCAGAAAGTCAATCATTCAGTAAATCAAAATGAAAGAAAACACTCACCAGTTCATAATGTCGTCTTAGGTCAGTTGTACTAACTTCCTCGGCTTTTAACCGATCTGTGAAAAACGTGTCAATTTTAAAAGGACACAATATTATGATAGCTTGCCTGTCTTATTCATGAGATCTGTCCACTCCTGTAATAACTTAGCACTTTCAGCCAATCTTTTATCGATTTCTTCATTATTCCATTTCGGTAATTGTTCTACATTCGGTAAAGGTGGTTGAGCTGGTGCAGCACGAGGAGGCTCGCTTGATTTACTCGAAGTATTAGGAACCGAATCTGAAGGTGGCCTTTGAGGTATAATTTGACCTCCAATCGTAGCTTGCTTCAGAGGTAATGATTTATTCCTATTTAAATTATTCGTCAATGCTGAAGGGGTAAACATTTCCCTAATAGAGTCAATCTCTCCAAGTAACAAAGTAAGTCGCTATTCTAATCAATATTTTCCCTAAGATTATAAATCAAGATACTTTCAAAAGTCAATGCAAGGATTCAAGTTGAGATGTTCGAACAAAGAAATTCAAATCAAGGGAAGACGCCGAAGAAGTGGATGATGTGATGATCAAAGTTTTTTGAGTTTCTGAGAGGGCGCAAGTCATTTTTCGCCCTAACTTGAAATTACAAATGGCGGCGAAAATCAAGAAAATCTGAATTTCGAAAGTCCGAAAGGTCGAAATTACGATATTTTCTTTATTTTGCAGCACCTCGGATGTGAAAAAGATGGAAGCTTTTGTAAGTGCGATACCTGTTTTAACACTTATTGTCGGTCTTGCGGAGAGAAATGGAGCGTATATTCTCTGTGTGTGTGCTGTTCAGGCTTTGGAAATTGCTTCTCGAATCTCCTACAACTCTGAGCGATGGACCTTTGGAAATGTATGGCGAAAGTTTAGTGAGAAATTCGTTTCTCCCGAGATACTGCTGCTGCTATTCCCAGACTGCTTTGGTTTATCGGATATTTTTGTTGTAGAAATTTCAAACTTTTTGGTTCTACGAAGGGATTCAAGGCGGTGGTTTGATGGGTTTGGATTCATAACTTTGCTGATTTGTTTCGCTTTGGGATGGTTCAATTGGATGAAGCTTCTCCTGCTTCTATGTGCACTTCTGTCTCGAGAGTTACGTTTATTATTCCATTCTTATGAGGTTTTGTATTTGCAAACACTTGTCTCGTTGGCTGGCATCAATCTTTCCACGAGTAACAGCATAAATTTCTCCAATCCCCATTCTCCAACCACGATCTTATTTTTAGCGCAATACGCATTATTCTTCCTGTATATAAGCGTGTTAATAACTTTGTTGATCAGTGAATTCTTCAAAATTAGAGATAGCGTCCAGAAAACCGTTTGTTTCGGAGCTATTTTGATCATTTGCGTCACTCGACTTATTTGGCCTGTATATGGAGCCATAGTCTTGGAAAACCCTCTCTTGTGGCTTAAATCTCTTTTCACTCGAGATGGTTATCTTGGAGGCTATGTCTCATTGTATTGGGTTGTTTTAATTGGTTTATTTGCGGGTTTAGCAGAAACCGCCGCTACCAAATTTGGTGTGCATAAAGTTATTTCAAGAAAGATATTTCATTTGCTAATTGTTTTAATGTTCCTTCCTTTATTACATATAACCAAGTTACAGGGGTTTATATCCTACGCACTCGCTGGAGCATTTGCAATCTTTGTTTTAGTTGAATTTGGAAGAATTGTATTAGCGCCACCGTTATTCAAACCAATTGGACAGTATTTTGAAATTTTCATACTTCAAAAAGAGAAATTGTGGAAAACTCCAATAATAACTTCTCATATTTCCCTATTGCTCGCCACTGCCTCAACAATTTGGTTTAGTTGCACTTTAGAAGGAACTAATTATCAGAGTTCAGCTCCCTTGATCAGATACTTTGGGTTGATAACAGTTGGGATTGGTGACTCATTCGCGGCTATCTTTGGATCAAAATTCGGCAGAAAGAAATGGCCTGATCGTCAGAAAACTATTGTTGGAACGTTCGCAGCTTTTTCATCGATGGTTTTATCGACGATCTTCGTTTATTGTTTCCTTTACCGAAAAATAGGCTGTCGAGAAATAATCGTGATAGCAATAACATTTTTATTTACAGCATTATCGGAAGTAGCCATCGAGGCCAATGACAATCTCTTCTTGCCAATCTATTGTGTATCTTTGTATATAGGCATCAATTCGATAATTTAGAGCTAATTTTAATATCAACTCTCTTGAGCTAATTTAGCTTCCAACTCCTTTTCAAAAGTCACTCGTATCAGTGTATAACCTAAGTTATTCTTTCGGTGACCCGTTAACTTTTTTCTCCATGCCTCTTCGAGCTTCTGTCTTTGCTTCTCGTCTAATCCCGATCCCATGATGTAGAGGGTTTCCAAATGATCATTTTCAGCAATCCAATCAATTAAATACTCAATTGACTCTGCACTAAAATTGTTATAGCGGAGAGATAAAGTCTTGACTTCTGGTCTTATTCGATAGAGTAATGTTCTTAAGACTTCAAATCCTAATTCTTTGGGAGGGATTAAAGCGTCTAAATTGACCACAGCAGTGGTTGGTTTGAACAAATTCTTCAAAACATCATTCAATCTTAATGATGGCATAACTTCCATCGGTATAAATTCTTCATCATCTTCATCAAGGCTTTCATGTTCGTCAAGAGAAATTTGAGACATTTTGAGTGTTTTCTTGAAAATGTGAAACGGCTAAGAACTTTTCTTGCGGTTCACGTAATTTGTCTCCCGTGAAATGTGTTAATCGTGCACCGATGTTGGAGTGAGCAGTTCGGAATGAGGACGAATCATATAAGTGCATCGCCTTTTACTATACACTTCTGCGTCTTCGTTCATAAGAATGTTATCAAATTTTTATAGACCCTTGTGGTCTTCTTTCTCCCTTCATTTTATCTTACAAACGTGTTCATAATAGAGTAATGGTCCTCTACCCAAGAAAAACCAATAAACTTAAACCGTGAGTGAAACAGCTTATGTATTCATCTCCTGTTAGAGGGAATGAATGTCTTGACAACTTTTTGTTTGTTCTGTTTATGTATTTATTAATGGTGATCGTAAAAGCAAGAAAGATGTAATGATAGAGTGAAGCTTGAGAGTATTGAGGCTACATGACCAAAAGCTTTCTATTGAGGAAGAATTAGGCAGGTGTAAAAGTGTAGAAAAAGTGAAAAACGATCGTCACGAGGGCTTCGCATGTTCACCCACTGTACCGTACGAACGTAAAAGATTTGAAATCTTAAGAGAATGGATGATTTCACATCTAGAACAACATACTAATTATCCTCTTAGAGAGGTTTTTTTTTTCATGATATTCTTTCCTTAAATATATCTGAAATCTCACTTCTAGGATAGTTATCTCCCCATCTACGCTTACTTTATAAGATAGCTTTTAAATTTTAACCTACCATTGACTGATTCCTTCTTGAAACTTTTCCTCCGACTCTAAGTGGTCAATATATAACTCTCCAAGACTCCTCCAATTTCCTTTTAGTAGAAAAAGTAGTAACTAAGGTAATTTTGCCTCTACTTTGTTTAAAATCGACTTCATTAAAAACCGACTTTTGTGAAGAGTAAAGGGAAAATTTGATTTTCACCATTTATCGAGAGAAAGAAAATCGAACGTTGTTATTGCAATCGTGACCAGCAATCTGAGTTTTCTCTTCTTTCCTACAATACTTGTTAGTTATTCAGAAGTTTCCTCGCTTTCTGTGGATCTTGATTGGTTTTGAACAGTCTCCCTCATTCTCTTCAGGTTTCAAATAACCAGCACATGCTGAATTTACTGGGAAAGTTTCTTGGTCAAAGAGACGATCAAGAGGAGAAGAGTCCAACCAAGCAACACGTGAATGATGTCATTGAATCTCCACCAGATTTAGACGATTCTGAAGCAAATAAGGAAGTCATCATTGATGGTAGTTCTGAAGAAGTCAAAGATATTGAACCTCCGGTTATTTCAGAGGAAAGAATGTTATCAGACCGCGAAAATGAACAAAACAGTAGTGTAATACAAGGTAGATAGTCCTAGATCTTCATTTTCCCGTTCTAATTGAGGTTTCCCTAGAACAAACCGCCGAACAAAAGAGAATAGCGATTACAGGCTGGCGGATTCCAAAGCTGAGAGCGCAACTAAAAATGAGAAATATTAGTTTTGCCTCTAATGATGATAAGCGAACATTAGTAAATTTACTTATACAAAGTGATCCTGATCTTGATGGTATAAGTGAAGTTTCTGAAGCCACCTCTGCTCTACGAACACCAGAAAAGAAAGAAAATGGCCGTCGATATGATTTACGGAGTAATAGCAAAAACAAGCAAAAAAGCGAATCTCCAGCGAGAAATTCTGCAGAGGATTTTGTTTTCCCGAGATTGACGCGATCAACGGTAAATCAGCATCGAAGAAAATCATCCGCCCTAAAGAAGTCCCCGAAAGCTGGAACAGCAACCAGTGCGATCAACTCTACTGCCGCAACTGTGCCTCCGAGTTTAGGTAAACGTTCGAGAAAAAGCGAAAGCACTGTATCTGCCGCTCCATCCGCAAGAAAAAGTAGAAGAAAATCGACTGAGGAAGACAGTGTCCATGAAACTCTTCCACCGACTGTTGAAGAAAAAGTTAAAGAAAATGATGTGAATTATTTCCCATTAGAGGTTGAAGAGCAAGAGCAGCATCATCAAAACGATCATGCCAATCTTTTCCAAAATTTAGAATTAGACCATGGAAATCTTGAAGAGGAGGTGACTGACGAGCGTGTTGCCGTGATTGAGGAACCAGAAAATGTAGTGAAAGAAGCTGAATTAGGGTCATTTGAAATTCAGCACACCGAAGATCGCCCTGATAGTCCAAAAACACTGGATATTCAGCCTGCAGCCGAAACTACTGAGATACCCAATGCAATGGAAGAACAAGGGGTCGAATCAGAAGAGGAAGATGAAATGAAAGATGTCTCACCCTCGGCCACTGCTACTAGTCCTTCGACGACTGGGAACTCTTGGCCATACCAAGGATTTGCTGGAAGTGCGGGGCGTGGAAAAATTGATAAGCAAGACGAACCGGAATCGGAGAATGAAGAGAGTGATGACGGGGCGGAAGAAGAAGAGACTGGTGAAGACGAGTCTGAAGGATTTTATGATGTCCATACCATCGAAAATAGTGATGAAGAGCAAAGTTTGAATGTTCGTGATTCTCCTTCTCAGAATGCGGAAGTAGTAGATTTATTAGACAGTGAAACTGAAGAAAAGAGTGAAGACGAAGAAGAGGCCGAAGAAATAACAAACGCAGAAGAAAGAGAAGATTTAATGGATGTTGCCACTGAAAGTGATTTCCAGAAGATTGAGACTTCAGAAAGTGAGCCAGTATCGGAAGCAGAGAATGTAATCAATTCGAATCCGGCTGCAAAGGAAGCAATGAGCGCATTCGCTAAGCTTGGGTCAAAGTTTATTGTTGCTATTTCTGACGAGCAACCGAAAGACTCTTTACCGACGTTATCTGACAAAGAGTACGATTTGTTGAAAAATCTGCTCGAAAAGATGCGTCCACCTGTTCTAACTGTCGCCGCAGCCCCAGAGATATCGGTCCTTTCACAAGCCGCTGCACCTCAATCAATCTACTTTCAGAAGGAAGAAATATCGATTCAAACTGATCCGGCAGTTGAAGTTTCCGGAAAACAGGTAGCCGATGCACCTTCGAAAGTAGACTTTAAACCTGAGTCATCCAGTATTTTCAAGGAGCATGATATTTTTTCGAAATCTTCTTTGAGTAGAAAAGTACACTGGAATCTGCCATCAAATGATGTCAGCGCCTCAAAATTACCAGAAAGTTTTGAAACAGCCGTCACTCCTCAGCTGCACCGAAATCCGACGGCGCCAAATCGCCAATCGACTCCATTCAACTACGATTATCCTTCGTCCACTGAGAAAAATGATGTTGCTCCGCTCTCAAGTTCAAAGAAGCGAGGATACGACCAAATAATTGATCAAGAGGATGATGGAAATTACGATCATGCCAGAAAAAGAATTTCCTTTGGCGGCGATCAACCGTTACCTTCGAAAAGCACCGATCTTTCTCCTTTGACAACTCCCGCAACTGCAAGTGCTTCATTTAAATTCAATTTGACACAAGGCAGTTTCTTCGGAAGTAGTGCTTATGTTCCCAAATTCCGTGGTTCTGCAGTTCAATTCGCTGGAGGCTCGAATAAGACCGATTTACCTTCAGTTTACAACGCCGCAACAACTTCAAAGCCTGATTTTGTCAATCGTGGTCTTTCTTTTTTGGAGAAAAGAAAATTAGAAAGACACGAAAAATCTACCGTTGCCAAACTTCCCGCATCTAATTCGGAAAGTGGCCCTCCTGTCCAAGCATCTTCAAGTGGTGTTGTCGCGAAGGAAATTTTGAAGGCTTTATCCAATATTGCATCGCCATTAGAAGATTATAGAAAACAACCTGTGCCTCGTCTATATCCAAACGACGTATTCGGCGCCAACGGTCCTATGCCAAATCTTTTTGAAAATAATCCGATTGTCATGCAAAAGAAGTCACCTGAAAATTCCCAAAAAGCTGAGAAAGCTGTTTCTTTTAACCTCCCCACCCCTGTCGCTACTGAAAAATTAAATCATGTGAAAGCAACTCCTCATCCTGCAGCTGGTGGAGCAAAATTTTCTTTTCCTAATTCAAATACCAAAGAATCAAACGATTTTTTCAGTGCAAGCAAGACTGTCGCCACAACTCCTGCTTCACTCTATACACCGAATTTTAATACAACACCCAAGTCCAACTTCACCTCTCCCATGGATTTATCTTTTGCTCAACCTCAAACTCCTTATTCCTCCGCACCTTCTCCTCCACAGCAGATATCCGAGTTCACATTTGAAGACCCTTTAGTTGTAGCAGAAGATACAAATACTTCTATGTACTCAAAGCGAGCTGATCCTGCAATTAAATATTTGTTTTCTCCTCCTAGCAAGGCCCAAAATAGTCAACGCAAGCGCCAAAGAGAGCAGCAGAAGGAGGAAACCAAACCCACCAATACAACTTCTTCTACTGCTTCCTCATCAACAAAGGCACCAACAACTTTAACGTCGGATATTTGGTCGAAAGCTGCTTCGGGCATTAAATGTCCATCTTGTATGGTTCGGAATGATGAAAAAGCCACAAAGTGTGTTTCTTGTGAAACTGACTTGAAACCAAATTCCAAGGAAGAAAGCAAGCCCGTCGTTGCACCTGCGCCGGCCTCTGCACCTTCGGCTGATATCTGGTCGAAGTTTACCAGTGCTGATGACATGAAATGTCCAAGCTGTATGGTTCGAAATAAAAAAGGAGCAACGAAGTGTGTTGCTTGTGAGGTGCCTTTGACGTCAGAATCCTCTTCTACTACTGCTGGCCAAGCAGCGGCCAAGCCTGCAGATTTCAGCAAAGGATTCGTTTTTGGCGGTCCCTTACCGGCTGCTAATCCTACTACAACGTCGCAACTACCGTCTACCGGTTTTCAGTTTGGCGCCATAAAGCCTCTTGAATTGAACAAGAAAGATGAGTCTGCAATCACTGCCCCTTCGGCTGGGTCTGGTTTCCAATTTAAGCCAGCAACTCTGAACAACAGGGAAGATAAAGCTGCCAGCATTTTTTCTGCTCCAATTTCCTCCACTACTAGTTCTTTTTCTTTTGGAGGCCCATCGGTTGAAAAGCGTGACACTGTTGCCGCACCCGAACCGTCGTTGACACCGTCATTACCATTTACACCGTTACATGCTAAATCAAATTTTCCTGTCAAGAATAACAACGATGACGAAGATGAGGACAGCAATCGAACGAAACGCAGCAAAAGAAGAGCCGATGATGATCAACCGACGAATTCGAATGACAGCCAGAAAGCCCCATTTCTGTTTGGCGCAGCGAAGTTTGACAAAAGCGGGCCAACTGACAATTTAGCAACCGCGACCGGAAGCACGGGCTTCACTTTCGGTGTTAGTAAGAAAGAGGAGAAAACAAACGATGAACTGCAGATAAAGCCGTTTGTCTTTGGAGCAGTTTCCGCGACAACAGTGAAAGAAACTTCTACTCAGGCTCCAAAGAGCGATTTTTCATTCGGCGGCACTGGTGGAGCGACAATTGCGAAAGAAACTTCTACTCAGGTTCCAAAGAGTGATTTTTCATTTGGTGGCTCTGGAAGTGCATTAAGCAATCCCTTTAAATCATCTCTTCAGTCAGAGACGGACAAAGCACCTATCCCATCAACTACAACGGCACCTGCTTTTATTTTCTCTGCCGGAGCATCTGCTTTGCCGAAATTTGCTGAATCGGAAGCCAAACCAACTGCCACCACTTCTGCGCCTTTTGTTTTTGGTGCAAGTAAGCCTAGCGTTGATGAGGCTTCCAAAACAACAACTTTTACTGCTGCTGCTCCTGCGACTAGTTTCACTGCAGAATTTAAATTTGGACAAACTGATACAACTGCAAGTACTGCACCAAAAACGACCGATCTATTCTCTACAAGTTTGAGTAGTACTTTCCCCAGTGAATCGAAATCTGCAACTTCTGTTCCTGATACAGCTCCTGCGCCTGCTTTTACATTTAGTGCAGGAACCTTCAAAGCTCATGACAGTCTCGGTACCAACTTAGCATCAAATGTTTTGAATACTCCATTTTCTGGGAAAGTTACTCCCCCGACGATTACGCACTCAAATCCTGGTAACAATCATTCTACTGCAATGGAATCTCCTAATCCAATGATGGAACCATCACCAATTCCCGCCAATAATGCCGCTGCCCTAACTCCCGCCTCTGCTCCTTTTACATTTAATGCTGGTGCGACTAACACTCTTGGAAGCTCAACAATTTTTGGTGGTTCAACGACTTCGACCCCAGCATTATCCGCCTCTTCGAACCCTTTTGCTAGCTCCTTCAACTCCACTGCTGCTGCCCCTTCTACCCTTCCAGGAGCCAATCCTCCTTTTGGCGCAAATCCCCCTTTTGGTGCAGCTCCTTCAACCACCGCGAACCTATTTGGCTCTGCCCCGACCACAAATCCGTTTGGAACGACTGGTGTTGGATCAACTCCTGCCTTTGCTGCTGCCAATAAAGTCACTCTACCGGGAAATACAACGAATCCGTTCAGTGCTCCAGCTCCAGCTCCTTTCGCCGCTGCATCAACTTTCCCATCAGGACCAGTTGCAAGTAATAATCTTTTTGGGCCACCGCCAAGTGGTCCTTTTGGTGGCATGAATCCTGCCGCCAATGCTCCCTCGAATAATTTTGGCGGTGCAGGAGCTAATCCTTTTGGAAATCCACCAGCACCAGTTGCATCAAACCCATTTAGCAGTGCAGCACCTTTTAGTACAACCTTCAATGCTGGCGGTTCTGCTTTCCCAAACCCATTCCCAGCGTCTGGACCAGCCCCAGCTTCCACCCCAGCTGGACCATTCGGAGCTTTCCCTGGCACAAATACCGGAACTACTGTATTCAATGCTGGTGGTACGGATAGTAATCATAGCAGTAGTAACAACCTGCAAGGACTCGCTGCGGGTGGTGGTGGCGGAGGATTTAATTTAGGTGCCGCAGATAAAAACCCACAAGGTAGAAGGAAGCTAAGAGTCGTGCACTCGAAGAAGAGTCAGTAATTTTAATGAGATGAGGATTAAGGAACATTCTTATTAGTTACTAGTCAATAATAGCGATCAAGGGAAAGTCGGTGTGAGCATCTTCCATTCATTGTACTTGTCATATTGTGCAATTCGCATATCAAAGATAAAACTATTCTTTTTCTTTTCTTTCAAAATTAATAAATTAATAATAAAAGCAATAATAATCATGATTATGAAGTACTTATTCTTTAATTCCTTCAGCTATCAATTGTCGTTTGATAATCATGTTCAGATGAGATGCTATCATACGACAATATCTTCAGTGTTTAACGTACTTTGCTTTGTAATAGATGTTTGGAATCGACGATGAATTAAAATTTACAACAAATCAATAAATAACGAAAACATGTATGAATAATATACCCTACCATATCACTACTACGAGACAACATCTCCAACTACTACGACCATCATACTAC
>VFQN01005613.1_pt1 | contig 15138 bp, 15 predicted proteins | sample 3512371 | NCBI WGS metagenome assembly VFQN01 (sample SAMN10412370, study PRJNA504923) | tailings metagenome | isolation source: Replicate 2 from Balatoc abandoned mine | place: Philippines: Itogon, Benguet | collected 2017-08-28
TGCTCGTTAATAGTCTGAAGAATATATCAATCTTCAATTCCAATGTAGAATCGTCAAACTTTGCAGTTTTTGCTATTCCCCTTCATCAGTTAACTTAACTTTCATTCTCATCCGCTCCATTCTCTTCGCTTCATCAAATTCATCTCTGTGCGATTCTTTCGCCAGCTTACTTCTGTTCTCTGTGCTTGAAGCTGCTTACTTTTACTCGTCTCTCCATTTCTTCTTTCTTCTCGTTGGCGAAACACTTGTTTACATCTCTTCAATAATCTTATAGCGATTGAATTATAGGCCTTGTCCATTGCTTGATCGCGATGTTGTTGTTTAAAAGATCAACGACGTCTTTTTCGAATATGTTGTTGTAAATTGTGAAGATTAATGATTGCTGGACTTAGTATTTTAGTTTGCAGAAGAGCGGAAGTGCCATGATATGATTTTCATTTCTAATACACGTTGGCCAAGGACTCTTTTGGAAGTCAACCTGGTTCCGATTTCCCTGGTGACATAGAAAGAAGATCACGTCGAAAAATATCGATGGAGTTTAGGAAAAAGCGTCTTTCCTGTGTCTGACCGGGGGAGGTGAGATCATGAAAATGATCAACTTCTTCAGAAGAATTATAATGACAGATCCGATATTCAATAACCTTCGATTTCCATTAAGCAATCTCACAGGAGTGCTGACGCACGCTACGGAACCTCATCACCATCTTCTTCGGAGCTGTATAAACTGAATTTATCAACAACATCAACCATAACAGTTCCAACAGAGTTTTCGGGAATCGCTAAAATTCATTTCTTCTGTATGAAACGAGTTGGTCCACGATAATTCATCAATTAATCATTCTGACGCAACCTTTAATAACTTAAACCATGGACAGATTAAAAATCTCAATATAGTATCGCAATCTGGATCAACAACTTAATATGCGGAGAATGGAATCAGCAATAAATAAATAAACTCATTAAAGTTTTCTGGTGGTATTCAAGACCGATCTCTTTCTTTGAGCGCGCTCATGACTATTAATTCCGAAAGAAAGCGGTTTCATCACAAAATTAAATATCAAATATCAAAAACACAGTGATCAAATGAGGATTTCATTTTCTTCAATTGTTCGAGACTATAGAATGAGACGAAGTTGACACAGAAGCAGAAAGCGCAAATTAATTTTTGCAACTAAAATTCTAAAATCAATCAAACAAATCAATAAATGAACTTTTGAAATGATTATCTTCGAAACGCTTCATTTAAAGAATGGTAATTCTTCCTTTGAGTTACTTTCTGCTGCAAGTGTGACATCTTTTGGCGGAAATATGTTCATATGACGGAATTTATTTTAAAACAATGTTAATCTGTTAATTATTTTATTTTGCATCAATGCAGGTTATAATTTCCTTGCATTAATAAACTTGAGTGTTGCAATGTTTTGAATTGTTTGAAATGCTCGTTCTATCCACCAAGGACCGAAAGGAAGACGGCAGTTTCTACAACTCGAAGGAAACCTTCGTTCTCAAAAAGAGGAAAAAGGATAATTTCGACTGGTTGAATACACTTCTAAAGAATCTTTAATGATTGATTGAAACATTGGACTTCCAAATAAAGAGGACTGGACGCGGTCAACCCTGTCCTGTTAGATAAACAATAAAGAAACAGAACTATTAAATTTAATACTTTATTTCCACGAATAATAATTGAGTAATCACCTAATTCTGACAAAAGAACTTTCTAAAAGATCAAATAGAAATTTGTAAATATTTTCGATGATAATGACATTGATTTTCATTAAAATAACTTTCAACAGTCACTGCTGTTTCAAGCTTTATTGCATCTTGAACAGCTCTTGCAAAATCCTTGCCTAGGAGCAAAGTAACGATGAATTAGTCGACGCCCACTTGAATTCAGAAAACGGTTGGCAAGAAGCGGTTGTTGATGTGGATTATATTTTTCATGTGGTTAGTCCCTTTCTATTAGATTAGAAGTCCTTCGTTTTGCTTCGGAAACTGAAGTTCGTCAAAGGAGAATCGTCATCACACCCTCTCATGTTACAATCGTGCAAGGCCAAGAGAAGGGGAATACTCTGGTGACGATTGTAGTGATAATATTTCCGCTAAATATCCAATGAACTGAACACCATGCGAAGTCCAAGATTTTGGCTCAGCGTGCTGCATAGGATTTTGTGAGTCAATGATCCATAGCAAAGAAGGTTGATTTCTGTACGATTTAAAGTTCTTCCTGGTTTGAATTGAAGAACTTATGAGGCGCAAAGAAAGGGAGGATAATAAAATGAATGGAATCATGCGACTTGTTCCGAAAATGTAGAAGTCAATCTCAAGGCATCTCACACTTCATTCAAAATAATGGGGAAAGCCTAAATCTCATCAATAAGCCTAATCTTATCACAGTTTCAAAGGGAAAATTATTCCAAATGCGATGGTTTGAGAACGATTAATCATTAAGAGTACAACAGAGATTACTCATCGTAATAAGATACTTAGCAGATAGAATAAGATATTAAAACACAGCAACTAATGCTGCTTTTTCTGTCATTAAATACTAACTTTCTCATAAATTCTTAATAATTCTCGTAATGATTCCCACCTCGAGAATCTCGAAATCTTTCAGAGTTTTCGTAATCTCTACTATGGTATTGGTTGGGTGAGGGAGAACGCGAAGGAAATACTCGGTAGGACGCGTTAGACGAGGCAGGAGGAGAAACAGGTCTCTCTCTCGCGACCTCGCGATATGAGTTTTCTTGTTCGTATTTTTCTTCTGAACGAGAGCCAGGACCACTTAGTCCTCTTCTCACATAGTTTTCTGAATAGTAATTAGAAGAAGCTGGCTGAGATCTTGATGGGGATCGATTTATCAGGTCATTTTGGTAATGATTCTGAGAATGACCATTGCCTTCATGGTATCGAGGAACAAATCTTTCAACCTCCCTTGCAGTGGAACGTTCTCGCGTGCGTTCATCATACTCGTAATAAATCTGATTATTAAAAGCACTAAATCTTCCATTTCCATTCATCGGATTGTAGTGTTCGTCGAATCGATGCTTCTCAGGACTATAAGAGGATTCCACTGCATCCCTTCCTGCACTCTCAATGGCGTTTCCATTCTTTGGACGATGCCAAGTATTCAGTATAACATCCCGAAAGTACAAATCATCATCAATCGAGGCCGAGAGGTTAAAGTAATAGTTATAAAATTCGTTTCGAGTAATTCTGTTTTCTACTTCGCCGCCAGCCTAAAGAATCAGTCAATATTGACAGTAAAAACAAGAAAATTGACAATGTCTTACTTCAAAAGCTTTCAAAAATTCACGAAACACATCATTCGACTTTTTCAACTGCCGTTTAACATCTGGATGTTGTGTTGGGTCAAATTTTTCAATGATATCTTCACAAGATAATGTTCCTTCGCTATTAACATCCAACTAGTATAGGAGAGGTTAGGAGGAGATTTTCCATGTTAGCAAATTCAAGATAAAGTCAAACTGTTCGTTTCTTACCTCATGAAATATTTTATCAATTAATTCGCGTCTTGTCGGAGGGATAGCTCCTCTTACGGTAATCAGGAACTCATGGATATCAATGTAGGATCGATCTTTACTTGAAAATTGGATAAAAATAGTGTGATAGTCGTTTTCCTCAAAGCCAACTCGACATTCTAAATAAAGAAACAGAGAATTCGTATGTCAAAACTTATTTTAGCACAATTCACTCGCGAACCACTCTTACTTTGCAATGCTGTCTTAAAATCTTCAAAACTGAGAGTTTGTGATCCATCCCGATCCATCACATTTAATCGACGTTGTAATTCTGCATATCCAATACCACTTGTACCTTCTGATGATAACCTATTCCTCAATCTCTCCACTAACGGATGTTGAGAAGCGGGCGATTCCAAAATTCCATTCACTATCGCTAAGGCCTCTAAAGAACTTCCCTTTGGACGAGAATAACCTTTTTTACGATGGCTTGTGGTTGACATTTGTTCTTTTGAATAAATTTTGCGGCCAAAACAAAAACAAAACTGATGGATACTGTATGACGTAAAATTAATAAACGAAAGAGTTACTGTTGTTGTTGAAAGTTGAAGTGTTAATCCAATTGGAAGAAAAGCTATGCGATCAACATGAACAATTCAAGCATAAACAAAACAAGAAGCATCAACTGTGCTCGATGAAGAATGAAACAAAAAGAAAAAAACAGAATAGGTGAACCTAACCTAACAAACGAAAGAAGTGGTAGAAGCGTTTTTGAACACTAGGAGTCCTATTGCGGTGAATGAGTTTACTCGTCTTTCTTTTCGTCCTTCTTTGATTTCTTATCACCCTTCTTCTTGTCACCTTTGACAATATATGACATCACGAAAAAGTTGGCGAAAAGAATTAATAAAGAAATAATATAGTATAAGTAAGCGACAGTAATATTTCTTGGATAAGTTTTGCATCCTGTGGCAATAAGATAGATGGCTTGGGAATTCATAACAACAAATTGAACCATTTGACTCATTGTTAATGCTGACTTCCACCAAACATCCTTAGTATGTAAAGTAACGAAGTAGTAGGTATACATGATAGTATGAATTAAACCATTTAACACGATAGTTAAATAGACATCACCATCATATCCAACATTAATATTTAACCAGTAGAACTAATGAAAAGGAATTCAATAAGTTACCAATTATGTGAAAAAAGCATGCCACTTACCAAGAAGATAGAAGTATGGTGGTAAACGTGGAGAAAGCTTAACTGCTTCCAGCGCTTTTCTAAGATAATAAATACCGTATCTAAGAAATCTAAGATTTTTGATAAGTAGAAGACATAGATAATAAATCCAATTGGTGGATTGCTTTGATTAAATGGATTGCATGGTAAAAGAGTATATCCAGCTGAATAAGCACGAACACCAGCTTCAATGCACATGTATGAGCACAACATAACTTGAAGCATGTTATAAGCAAACTTGAATGGATATAAACCTTTGACGCTCGGAAGGTAAGGCATGATTAACTGATGTGAATGAAAGAAATGAGTCAAATTCAAAAGGAAGATGTAAAATAGTCTATTACCTGTCCAAGGATGACAAATACAAGATAGCCAATAGCAATCAACGCAGCATCCTCAAACTTAGCAAGAGGCCAACTCTGCATGCATGAAATGAAAGATATTATGAGGAGTTTCAAAAACACACTTACGCTCAAAGGACTTTCAACCCATCCTTCAGGACGAGCCCACTGCAAAATTGACTGTCCAACTTCTGCTAATACTTCACGAACCATTTTTCTTTCAATTGTTTGTTCTTGAATTCAAGTGTAAGCTTTGTTTCAATTTCTTGGTCCGCAATCCACTCGATGACAACACCACTTCCAAAATTGGAACAAAGTTGCTGGCTTTTAGAAATTTCGAATTTTCGCGATGCAACAATGGCGATGCCTTGTTTTGCGAAGGTATTTTTCTTTTTCCTTCCTTTTTCTAGAAACTTTTTCTTTTCCTTTGTTTTTGTCGGAAATCCCAATTTTCAACGAAAGATAGGAGGTAGGGAAAGATAGGAAAGCTCTTTCTTTTTGATCACAACAAAACAAGTCACACAACCTTAAGGAAGTGAAAGATAGTTCTCTCCAGAAACAAGAGTTCTTATCTTATCGTTACTCTTATTTCTCATAATCAATTAACTGAAAAAACGACGCGACTTTAGTTCTTACTTAGAAACAAAACCTAGACCCCCCCAAACTAAAACTTACAATGCCAGTCAATACCCCAGTAGAATTTAATGAATTTGTGAATTGCAGTGATTTTGAGATCATATCATTTGGGAATATGTGCGATCAATTCGCCATGTCCCACCAACAACCCAAATGCCAACCTCTCCCATCCAATGTTCCCAGCACAGTTACCCGCAGCAACGCGATCCTGAAGACTCAAGGAATAGCCGAAAAAGTAACAGGAAAACGCATAGCAAGCTTTGATGAAGATTTTCCACCACTTACTACAACTCCTTACCTCAATCGAGGAAGTAAGAGGTTGCAGACAAGTTCAAGTGTCTATGGAAAACCAAATCGAGGATCACAAGGCAACTCGCAACCAATTCACTCAGAAGTCATTGAGTTTCAACCGGAATTCATTTACGAACTTGAATCTCTCCAGTATTATTGTCAATCGAATCTTTTATTACGGGAGATTATTCAAGTCATTGATTATCAACTTCAACAAATCTCTTCACCTGACAGCACAACCGACTTCAGCGCTTTGTTAATGTCTTATAATTCTCTTCAGTACAGCTGGAAACTGCTGTATTCTCACCAAAATGTTCAATGCGAGATGAAAATCCAAATATTTAGAAATAGCTTGGATGATCACTGCAATTACGTCGTGTATTTCGAATACTTTGATGGTGATCAAGAGGCTTTCGAAAATATCTCTGAGCAAATTAAATTCACCCTCCTAAATCAAGAGGATTCTTGGGAGTGTCAAGTATCCATAGATCTTCGATCCCAATGCTCATTAATGACCTCCTGTGATTATCGTCCAGCAACGATGACAGCTGCCACAACGAATGTTCATAAGGACCAATGCTTTCAGTTACTACAGAAGATTAGTGCCCATCGAGGATTTGAAAGAAACTATCAAGATCAATTGTCTTTGGTTGATTTCTATTTAGATCCAACGAATATTAATCAATTAAATCAATGGATTACTTCTATTTATCAATATTTATCAATAACAGATCAACAAGAAGCTCTATTTCAAATTCATCAAATTTGCTCATCTTCTCGTGATGGTAAAATTTTAAAATTACTCGAGAAAATGCATCTGATTGAAGCTTTGATGACGGTCTTTACTCCTTCAGTGCAGAACCAATCATCAGTCCAGGTAGTCTCACCGGCAGATGATTGTCTGGACTGTATCATACCCTCTGTTGTACAAATCTTACTGTATTTCACTAAAAGTGAAGATGCAGTGAGATTAATGGTAAAGGATGAGAATTTCATCAATTTTCTCACTACTATTACTATTTGTATCCCCAATCCGACTCCCACTACTCCCATGACACATACCTCATCATTGAAATGGATGAAGCTCGTATCAGATAGCCAGCGTCTTTCTGAAGATCTTGTAAAGATGATAGCGATTGATACAATGGAAGATGGAGCAATTCTAGGTCAACAGCAATTGCATTCTTTCACTTCATCTTCCTCTCAACCAATGAAGTGTAGATGCTCTTAGACTCAGAGTAAAAACACTTTTCTTTTGTTTTTTTCTCTGTTCGTTGTTGATTGTAGAAGATTGTACATATTGTTACATGTGTCTAAATCTAACAACATCGGTTTTTTCTTCTCTGTAAAATCATCTACTTCCCTCTTTTCTTTTCTACTTCTCTTGAAACAAATTTCCCAACCAACCATAGACGAAAAGGATCGTTGGTTAATTTACAGTCATTGTTAAAATTTCTATCACAACGCGATAGAATATGAAAAATTACAATAAGGTGTAGAGATCAACTACGTGATCATTAAGCATCACCAAAATATAAAGATATTATGAATAACATGAGAAAACATCCAAACATCTGAAACCTCTGATAATAGGGCAATAATTCCATCTATCTATCGTAATATTCATCTCTCCCAGCGTTTAACATTCGCTCATAGCGTTCTTGTTCTTCTTGCTGAACTTTTAAGCGTTCCAGTTCATCAGCACAATTTTTCTTTTGTCTCTCTGTGGTGGATATGGTTCTTCTCGAACCAAACTTGGACATCAACTGGTGGCATTTCGAATTAAACCATGAATTATCGCAACATGTCCAGATATTGTAGTAAGGATTCTTTTGAGACTGAACATAGTCCCCAAAATGAGTGTAGTTTCCTTCATTCTGATGAAAATATCAAAGAATTGGAGGTTCAGTTGGAAGATTTGCTACAAGCTCCGATTGAGCTCCACAACCAGGAATAACACATTTCCCCTCTTCAGCAAGTTGGAGAAGTTGTAAAAAACCTTCGTCTAAATCATCAAGAGTCACCTTTCGCGCCATATTCTTGATATATAATTTGATCAAATCCAAAGTAGAATTGCGCACAAAGGTCACATTCTTTGAGCTGAGCATAAATTCCCCGCGCATATCTCTTGAAGTTCCGTTTTACGCACTGGGTCGGATATTGGGTGAAATATACTTTTCACCCAATGGGTTTAAATCAAGTTTTCAGTGATTTCGAGGAGTTGTATGAGAAGAAAACGAGACGAGCGACATAGACTTAGATCAGTGAAATAACTTGACCTTTCTACGACATTTGCAGCAAAAACAGCGAATTACCCCACCAGCCCCCCTCATCAAAACTATCCCTTTTACTGCATTTAGCAATTTTAGCGACTTCACTTCAGTATAAGAGAGTGAAGATTGATTGAATTCTCTTGTAAAACATCTATCATTTTAGAGCAGAGTCTTCTTGGTTAAGGAGGGCTTTTTACGGAGAGAGTGAATTTATAGTGGAAGAGTCTTGAGTGATCTTTCTTCCTTACATTTAACCTTGGAGTAAACGTTGTCAGTTTTACTTCTAAATATTTAAATTACTGTAGAGGCAGTAATTTGAATTAACTTTCCTCCGTTCTTTTTTCTTCTTATTTTGTAATGTACTTTATAAAAATGATAGCCGCCTGGCAATATTCATCCTATGAACAAGTAGAACGCATTAATTTGACCCTGAAAACTGAATCAAGAGATAGCCGCAAGTGGAATTCCCCCAAGAGTGAGCCTCGTGGCCATTAAGTATCTTTTATCTCCCCCGCTTTCAGAAAACAAGTAATTTATAACAATCTTTTATAACGCTTTTTTATTCCCAAAGATAATATATTATTACTAAGAATAAATAAAGAAACAACCAAAGTAATTTAATAATAATAATAAATAATAATTCATATATAATAGAAACAAGAAAATTCGAGAAATTTCCCCATTCAATTATATATAACGGACAATTCTTTTTAATAAATTTTTATATAAAAGATTTTTTTTATTGACAAAAATAATATAAAGCCAACAAGAATCTATTAGAAAAGTAATTTGAAAAGCTTATATAATATTTTATAACGAGAAAAAAGAAAAAATTATAAAAATTTAAATAAAAAGATTTGACAGTAATCAGAATGATGTCTAGTGAATTACCACCATTATTTGAATTTACTGAATTTACCGGTGAAAGTCATGACTATGAAGAAGAAGTGCTTTCCTTTGAGGAGGTAGTGATGAATTATTCGCTACCTTCTCAACAACCAGCAATCATTCAGAAGGCTCCTTCTAATGATTTAAAATTCCCAGGAAAGACCATGACTGAGACAAATAACAATCGAATTCTACCATTTGATCGTGCAATGAGTCGAAGTGGTGAAGATTTCTATCCAAAACCAACCTACAATAAAATCGATACCAAAACAAGCCAATGGAAATCATCTCCAAATCCCTCTTGGAATACCAAGAGCCAATCAACTAACAATCGAAACCTTACTATCACACCTAATGCTGCTTTACAATTATTAAATTCGAAAGATGTTGCTTCAAAAGTAACTGGAAAACGACCTTCCTCTTTCTTAAATGATTCTGATTTCCCTCCTATCTCACTTTCTCATTCGACTCCTTCCAGTAATAAGAAGCATCAATCGAATAATAATACCATGTCTCAAAACTATTCGATGCCTGCTGCACCAGCCACAACCCCAACTCATGCAAATATTTCCACGACCTCTTCCTTCTACAATTATTCTCCTACCAAGGTAACCAATCTTCCTTTTTTCTTTTTCCGAAAGTGAATGTTAAGTTTGGGGGTTTCCTTTTATTTGTCTTTAGGTTGATGATTGTCAGAATGTTATTTTTGCTCCACAACAAATTACCAAACAAGCATTTGAAGATAGAAAAAGTCATTGGCATTATTTTCGTTGTGATTTACAATTAGATGAAATTATTCAACAATTGGATCATGAATTACAAGAAATTGCTGAAACGCGTGACGATTATCAACATAATTATCAACATTCTTTATATCAACAATTATATATGTATTATCAACCATTCCAGTTTACTTGGATGCTATATTATTGTCAATCCATTGAACAATGCGAATTAAAAATTAAAATTTATCGTGTCCTTGATACTGAGAATGATCTTGAATTCATGGATAGTGATGAATCTTCCGTACAATACTTCTTACCACAGCATTATATTATAACTTTTGAACAGATTAATGGGTCAAGTTTATTGTTCAAACAATTGTTTGAACGAGTTAAACTTACATTAGGTACTTATGATGACTGTTGGACGAAGGATTTGACGGTGAGTGTTCAGTCCAAGTGTGTGTTGATGTCACCAACGGATTATTATTATTATCAACACGCTAAAGCAGATGCTACATCTCTTAATGGCTCCTCCTATACCACCCCAACGACCAGTGAAAAGTGTCGCGAAGTGTTGAACTGTCCTCCTCAACCAATGACTTCTTCAAGTGATTTGATGGCCATGTTAACGCATGCGGAGTTTTATGCTGACCCAACTAACATTGCACGTTTGGATCAATGGATCTCACAGATCGTTCAGTACGAAACTAAGTTAGAACAGTTCGAAGCGATTCAAAATCTTTGTCAATTATGTCATGCGGCGCACGACGAGAAGAAGTTCTTAACTCTCTTAGAGCAACTCAGACTAATTGAGATATTGATGACCGTTTTCTTTCCTTCTGCTTCTCGAACTCCTTTCCCTCCATCGACTCCTACTGCGGCCGCCGTGGCGGATTCAGTCAAGGCGGCGATACCTGTGGATAATGACGATGAATTAACGAACGATTTGTACTCTATCAAACCTTACGTAATTCAAATGTTGCTATACTTCACCCAACGCGAGCAATCAGTCCGAACGATGTTAAAGGATCAACATTTTAAGGGTTTTATTACTTCTGTCGCTTTCTCAAGCTCACCACACTTTGATTCATTTGATGCAGGAAGTGCAACAATTCAATTAAAGTGGATGAAGCTTTCACGTGATTGTCAGAGATTAACCGAGGAGTTATGTAAGATGATTCAGACTGAGGAAGAGGTTGGTGAATATGATGATGGAATGATTTTCTCACCGAAGAATCACCACCACCACCATCATCATCATAGTGGTGGGGGACATCAGTTGAAGAGCATTTGCTAGCATTTAGTTCTGAAAAGAGAGTGGAATACGTTTCGACCACCATGAAAAGAAAAGAAAAATGAAAGAAAAAACATTATAAATTTACTAAAATCAGGTAAAAAAATAAATAAATGAAAGTTATATCATAAAATAATATTTAAAAAGTAGCACAAAAAAAGTCAATAAAAAAAGGTTTTACATGAGTTGTTTGAATGGATGAGATTGGATATTCTTTTTGTTTTGTTTTGTTTGATTTTTCTTTCTTTCCCTGATTGATATTTTGTATTAATTATTTGGGTTGGAAAGAAAATGGCTAGCGTTGAGAGGTTCTTTTTAATGATAGTTAGAATTCGCTCCGTCGTTGTATTTTTTTTTTCGTTAGTTGGTATGAGTTAGTTAGTGTGAGAGAAGGATGAAGGAGATGGAATCTGAGTCTTATTTTCTGAAATATATGATCAACGGATGAGTCATTTCAGATACAAAAATCAAGACGACGATGAAGTCTCCTCTCGTTTGAAACTCTGCTTTCGAAGGAAGACTAATGAGTTCATTGGTGATATGAAGAGCAAACGATAGTTCTCTCCAATCAGCTTGCAGCTATGTTCAAAGTAAGTCGACAAGAGTCCAGCTGTTGTCAACCCCTTTAGCGATATTGGAAGAATAAGAGATAAGCATTACGAGTATTCCTTTGTGTTTTGCTGTTGTATTAGTAGATCATTGATGCATTTAGGAATAGTTGTGAAGGATTATTTTCTCTTTGAATTTTGATGTCGTTAAAGGTGTTGATGAGAGGTGTATTGTTTGTCGAGATTCTGATGGTAGTTTGCTAGTTTGTTGGGAAGGAACTCATTTTTTTTTTTGCTTTTCAATTTAAATCATCAATGAATTCATTTGGTTTTCTTTGCTCTTCATCCTTTTTTGTTTTGTTCTGCTTTTCTTTTCATTCGTTTGTGTTTTGTAACTTAAAGAAAAAAATATTATAAATTCCTTCGATAGATGATTTTATGGTACTATAACATTCAAAGTTTGATACTCTTTCGGAAGAAATTCCCCTTTGCGATGGATCTAAGAATCAATGGCACCCCTAACCTATTCAAATCAAGACAAGACTTGGCTCCTTCCCATCGCTCATATTGTGAGTTCAATTGAAGACATTTCTTCAAAGATGTCAGAAAACTGAAGTAGAAGAAGCAGCAGAAGAAGTTGGAGATTCTGTGAGAATCTTTTTTATTTATTCATAGTCAAGAGCAAAAGAATTCCTTCAATTTCAATTTTGGTTGGGGAGATGATAAATTCACCCAGCAATGTAATGTAATGTAAGGCTCAAAAATGAAAGACATGATGTACTGCACTCTTTTTATGCTATTGGTACTCCTTTATCTAAAGCTTCCAGTTCTCGTAGTTTATATCCGGTAATCAGCTGCCACATACAAAGTTGAGCTAATTGAGCAATATTTTGTTGTATAATCATTTCAGGTCCAACTGGATCAATACCAAGTTTTTGCATGACTGTTGCTACAACCAATTGTATTGTTTGTAATACTTCTTCACTCATATCTTCAGTTAGCTTGACAAGTTCTTTTTCTGGTAAAGCTTGAATATATGTTAAAAGATTTGATTTTAGTTCAGCTTCACGATCATTTTTCAAATGATATAATTCATCTCTTAAGGCTTGTATTTCTTTACTTAATGCTGTTGTTAATTGTTGTACATCCACTGTAATCATTTCACCTGTGCTCGTCTTTACTTGTACTTCACCTGTGATTTGAGTCTTTGCATCTAAAGGATTTAAAGATGCATTACCAAGATCTAATCTCACATTTGGTGGTAGCTTTGGTAGACCTATGGGAGGATGAAATACTATCAAATGAACGATCGTCTGTCTCTACTATACCTTTCAGTGATTTTGTAAGGGACATGACATACTCGGCATTCTTCAACATATAACCAGTGATTTGCATCTGATATAAAAGATTGGCTAATCGAACGCTAGTTGTGACGAGTGCAGCATCTAAAGCATAATTCGGTAAACTACCGAGGAAGTTCATAATGGTTGTCTTTGCTGCTTCTTGAACTGGTTTTGGGGCTGTAGCAGCAAATTTCATTAAAAGTTCAGGAGGAGTTAGTGAATCAACAATTTTATAGTATTTCTTCGCTAATGGTGAACTGTAAAACGAGTATCAATGTAAGAAATATGAAGGTACAGGGATGGTGTCTTTCATTACCTAGGGAACTTAGAGAATAGTTCTGAAGCATTGAAAGCTCCTTCTCCAAGAGATTCATTCAAATTTTGATAGGTAGGTATGATTCCAACCTCGGATGAGGATTCTTTATTATTGCTTGATTTCTTTTTCCTCTGTTGTTTCAGTAATTCTTGTGACAGGGAAGAAGGAGCTAATAGAGAGGATGGTGATAGATTTTGGTTGTTGAATGTACTATTATCTTGAGTTAGTACTATGAAATCATCAATTGTCGTTGGATCGATGACCAGCCTCGTCATAAACCTGTTTCGATGATGATATGAATTAGAACCTTCTTTCTTGTAATTTGATAAGATCCTTCGTTCAAACTGTGATAAACCAGATAGCTTTCGACATAACCTCAATCCATTCAGTATATCCAAGCAAAATAACAGTAGAATAGCAACAGATTGGATATAATACTTCATTATTGTTTGTGAGTGTGTTGAAACTCTTTTTCTTCTTTCTTCTTCTTAGTCGGTAAGGAGTTACCGATACCGATTAATACCCTTTAAGATATACATGAGTTTTGATAGGCATTATTTGGAAATTAATTCATCACTCTGAACTTACTCCATTTAAAGTATAGTTTCTTATGAATTATTTAGTTAGTAGGTATTTAAAACTGCGTTATCAATTTTCTTTCGTTTCTTTCTCAATCTTTTGCTGGCATATGCATCATGTTCCGTGAATAACCATTTGTGTAATTCTGTAAAACTATGCCATTTCCTCTTCAGATTGTGTTCAAAGCTTCGTAATGACTCTTTCTCTCTTTCAATCCGAGCAGAGAGAACAGCTTGATCGTCAATACCAGGCTCCACTGGCTCGAAAATAAGCTCCAGTTTTCGTGAATGTTTTTGAGGAAACCACCATTTTATCCAATCAGAAACCTCATCAAAATCCTCTTCCTTCTCAACCTCGTCATCTTTTTCTTGTTTATATTGCGGTAAGGTAAGAACACTTTCGAAAATGCTTTTTGTCCTCGCCATATGCCAATCATTTGTGATTATAATAGCCTTGGTAAATCTGCCAGGAGTTAGATGAATAGACCTGAGAAAGTATGCCTAACAGAAAGAACAAATCAAAATTAAATTGAATAAGAAAGAAAATTGTTAATCTTAATGATCTCTCTATTGAAGATTATCCTTCTTCATTGACTTACATTTCCAATTGTATCCAAGGAAAAGTTTTCCTCATAAACATCCTCTTCATCCACTCCAAGTTCAATGATCTTCTTTGCTGCTGCAGATGCTTCCCAAATCACAAACCCTTCCTCATCACGAGGATTGGGTTTATGAGTTGTTCCACCAGACAATGTGATAATTTTAGCATGTTCTTTCTCCTTCAGATCTTTATACAAGCTGATTGCACGTTGTATCCTTAGCTCAGTGTGCAAGGGAACTTTTCCATCGGACGTCAATCCACCTCCTAAAACAACAATCGCTGTTCTTCTTTCATGTTCTTGATAAGTATCTTGTTCGTTAAACAGCCAGAGAGTACTACAGCTAAGAGCAAGAGTCACAAGTATGAAATACCATATATATCTCTTTATAAACTGCCATAGTCTTGACCAATAGGAGGAACTCCCTCGTGGAATGTCATAATAGTTTTCTTTCATTTTTTCATCAAATTATGAATTGTGCGACGTCAATTAATGAAAAAAATAGAAGAAGTAGCAGAAGGAAAGAGAGATGATGAGCAATATCGAAGTAGAAAAACTAACAAATAAGAAAAAAAACAC
>VFQN01005614.1_pt1 | contig 15136 bp, 4 predicted proteins | sample 3512371 | NCBI WGS metagenome assembly VFQN01 (sample SAMN10412370, study PRJNA504923) | tailings metagenome | isolation source: Replicate 2 from Balatoc abandoned mine | place: Philippines: Itogon, Benguet | collected 2017-08-28
TCAACCGGGCGAGGTCTTCCTTTTGTCGGGTCAGGGTGGTCTCGCGACTGTTCAAAGGATCGAAGATTTCGCGGGTGTCGGCGTTCACATACCGCAGGAAATAGTCACGCAGCTCTTTGCGTTGGGCCGGGTTCCGCTTTGCCGGTTGGACCTTGAGCAGGTTCTGGATATTCGCGGTTAACTGACTTTCCTTGCGGCTGGTTTCCCGGGCTTCCCAGGCGAGTTGCGAGCGCAGGGGCGGGTCGGCGAATTCACGGGAATTGATGCCGGCACGGTCCCAGAAGACGGTGCCGCCGAACTGCGTGAACGCCCAGCCGTTCAGTTCGCTGCCCGGTTTCAGTCCCACCCGCTCCGCTGCGACTTCGAGACGCACCCAGCCGCCAGGGAGCGGAAGTGGTCCGCCATGAAGGCGTGATTGTGTGTTGTCGCCGCCCCAGGCAATCTTGTTCTCTCCCCAATAGACGCGATGTTCCCAGCTACCGTCGTTGAACTGCAGCATGATGGTTTGCGGCGGATTCTGCGGATCGAGCCAGACATACGCAAAGAGCGTGTCGCCGTCGCCGATTTTCAGACCGGGTTTTGCCCCGGTGAAAAAGTGCTGGGATAAACCGGTGGCCGTGCGTGTCGACGCCTGGCCGCCACTGAGGACGGGGCCTTCACCGGTCGTGATCCATTTCCAGGGAGTATCGCCTTGCGGCTGTGCTCCGGCCGGCAGTTCATCATCAATCCAGACGACATCACGGCGCAGCACGCTGAGGGCATCCACAGGATCGTCCCCCAGTGCCGGGTCGTTGTAGACAAAGTTCGTCAGTTGATCGCCAATAGCTTGCCGCGTTTCTGCCAGTTCCCGGTCAAGTCGAGCCAGTTCCTGACTTTGTTCCCCGGACGGCAATTTCAGCAGGGGCGGGGGCAACAGCGCATTGCCGTCCATCGCATTGTCCGCGAGGGAATTGAAGAATGCATACAGCGAATAGAAGTCTTTCTGACTGATCGGGTCGAACTTGTGATCGTGGCAGGACGAGCAGTTCAGCGTCAGCCCGAGCCAGACGGTGCCCATGGTCTCTGTGCGGTCGCCGGCGTACCGGACCAACACTTCCTCGTTGATGGAGCCGCCTTCGCTGGTCGTGACATTGCAGCGATTGAACCCCGACGCCACCTGCTGATCGATGGTCGCATTCGGCAACAGGTCACCCGCCAGTTGCTGGATTGTGAACTGATCGAACGGCAAGTTGGAATTGAACGCATTGATCACCCATTCCCGGTAGGGCCATAACGAACGTTCGTTGTCCAGATGCAACCCATGCGTATCGCCATAGCGAGCAGCATCCAGCCAGACGCGGGCGAACTGCTCACCGTAGCGCGGAGATTGCAACAACCGGTCAACCAGCCGTTCGTACGCTTCGGGAGAATCATCCGCGAGGAATACCTCGATCTCGGCGAGTGTCGGCGGCAAGCCGGTCAGATCGAGCGTCAGGCGGCGAATCAGCGTGGTCTTGTCGGCGGATGAATTTGGAGTCAGGTTCGTCGATTCCAGCCGCTGCAGGACGAACTGATCAATCGGATTGACGACCAGATCCGTGCGCTGCACAGACGGCGGCTCCGGTCGTTGTGGCTTGATGAAGGACCAGTGCCCCTGGTATTCCGCTCCGTCAGAAATCCAGCGTTTGAGCAGCGCCCGTTCGTCCGTCGTGAGCGACTTTCCGCTGTCCGGCGGGGGCATCTGTAATGCTGCGTCTGTTGATTCAATGCGAGCGGTCAGTTCGCTGGCGGCGGCGTTCCCGGGGACAATCGCCGTTGCACCAGACTCCAGTTTTGTGGTGGCCGCCTCGCGCTGGTCCAGCCTCAAGCCCCCCTCCCGGTGTTTGGCGTCCGGACCGTGGCAGAGGTAGCAGTTATTCGACAACAGCGGTCGAATGTCACGATTGAAGCTGACCGGCGAATCAGCGCAGGCCGGGGACAGCCAGAAGAAGCCCGCGAAAATCGTCAACAATCGACGCATGAGCAGCGCGTCCCTGAGGAAGGAGAGTTGGACGATCGAATTTTCAATCCGGACGCATCAGCGTATCCTGGTGTGAGAATGAAATCCAGACGCACTGGAATCGCGATACCGCCAGCGTGGGTTGGCGCTCAGGGAGTTCGCTGATTAATCACGATGTTGTCGGGGTTGGGGGCGGACTTCCACGGAGTGGTCAGCCAGAGGATCGCGGTGCCGTCGCGACTGGCGGTCAGCACCTGCCTGCCATCCGGCGAAAACCGGACGCTGGTCACATCGTCAGTATGCCGGTTCAGGGTCAGAATTTCCTTGCCGGTCCTGGCATCCCAGATCTTGGCCGTTTGATCGCGACTGCCCGTGAGCACCCGGGATTGATCGGGAGCGAATGCCACGGACGTCACGGGGCCGGTGTGGCCGGCGAGCGTCAGTTCCGTGGCTCCGGTCTCGATGTTCCACAATCGGGCGGAATTGTCTTCGCTACCTGTCAGCAAGTGTTTGCCATCGCCCGAAATATCTGCCGTCAGGACTGCCCAGCCGTGGCCTTCGAACGTCTTGACGACATTACCGGTTTCTACGTTCCAGAGGCGAGCGGTCTTGTCATCAGAGGTGGTGACCATGAATTTTCCGGTTCGGTCGAACCTGGCGGATCGAACCCGGTCGGCATGGCCGGCATAGGTTTTGACAACGGTCGCGGTCGGTGTTTCGACTCCATTCGCTGGTAGCGAGAGCTTCCAGAGTCTGGCAGTGCCATCATCGCTGGCGGTCAGGACGAACTGACCATCAGGAGAGAATTCCGCCGAATTGACGAAACGCTGGTGCTGACCGGCAAGTTTCAGCACGGCGGCGCCCGTGGTAGCGTTCCAGATCTTGGCGGAGTTATCCCAGCTGCCGGTTACGATCCACCGTCCGTCAGGCGAGAAACTCGCAGAAGCGACTGTTGCATGCGGACTGAACGTCATGCGTTCCCGCCCGGTCTTCAGATCCCACAACCGGGCATCATTGCCGCCGACGGTCAGTACCTCGTCACCGGGCGCATAAATCGCAGCCCACACCAGCCCGCCCTGTCGCTTCAGATCGACGACCGGTCCCAGACCGCCATCGCGAGACGGGATGCGCAATTCCTGCCCGGTCGACAGATCCCATTGGCGGACTTCACGCGATTCGGAATGGGCGGTCAGCAATCGCAAACCATCACTGGAAATGGATACGGAATGCACCAGTTCCGGGAAAGGTCCGATGACCGTCTGCGGCTCGGGTTCACCCCGAAGCCAGACCCGGATACGTCGATCGGCACAACTGGTGACCACCTGACGGCCGTCCGGAGATAAGGCCATCGTGAGTACGGAGTCCGGGTGCTTCAGGATGGCGGCGGTTTGTTCCTCGCCGGTGGCAACATCCCACTGGGAGACCGTCTTGTCGTTGCTGGACATCAGCACGAACCTGCCGTCCGGAGTGTAGGCGGCTGCCGAGATCCGCCCGGTGTGCGCCTTCAGCGTATGCACGATCTCACCGGACTTCAGATCCCGGATAAAGCCGTTCCCCCGGGCATCGCCGGTAACGATGTGTTGCTGGTCCGGTGAAAAAGCAACTGCAGTCACTTCGGCGTGCTGGCCGGGAAAAGATCTGAGCCGCTTGCCGGTGGCGATCTCCCAGAGCTGTGCCTGTCGTTCCTCGCCGCCGGTTAACAGCCAGCGCTCGTCGGGAGAGACCGCGACAGCCGACGCCCGGCCGGTCTGCTCCAGCCGCTGCAGTTCCGTGCCGGTCGCCACGTCCCAGATCCGCGTGGTATTGTCGACCGCCGAGGTCACCAGTTTGCGGTCGTGCTCAAAGAATTTTGCCGAGGATGCGAGGAACGAATGGCCCTCGGAAAATGTCTGGCGCGTTTGCCCCGTGGTCACATCCCAGGTGCGCGCCGTTCGATCGCGACTGGCAGTGACGATCTCGGTTTGATCCGGCGAGAATGAGGCCGCGAGAATAGCATCCGAGTGCCCTTCAAATTCGCGGCCGTAAAACGCTCGCAATTCCTCGTAACCGGACAGACTCCAGGTCCGCAGGGTCGCATCCTGGCTGGCAGAAACGAGACGCCGTCCGTCGCCGGCGAAGGCGACGCTGCGGACCCAGCTGTCGTGCCCGCGGAACGTCTGCAGGTTTTGTCCTGTGGCCAGATCCCACAATCGCAGGGTGTTGTCCTGTCCGCCGCTGAGCAGCAAGCCGCCGTCGGGACTGACCGCCAGACAGCGCACGCTGGTGGCATGGTTCCCGAGTTCCCGATACTTCGGCTCGGAGACGACTTCGGCTCCCTGTTCCAGATTGCGGAACTTCAGCGGCTGCAGATCCTCCACCGCCCACTCCAGCAGGCGGCGATCGTATCCACCGGTAATCACCCGCTGGCCGTTACCGACAAAACCGGCACAGTAGACCGGGCCGTGATGGCCGGTAAAAGCCGGTGACCGGTCTCCGGTGGCGGTCTTCCAGACGATCGCAATGCCGTCCTGCCCCGCGGTGACGATCTGCTGGTCATCCGCCGAGAAAGCTGCCTGCCAGACCCACCAGGTATGACCGCGCAGCACCCGTTCCTCCTTGCGATCCGTGAGATTCCAGATCCGCGCGGTTTTGTCATAGGAAGAACTGAGCAACCGGCGACCGTCATGGCTGAATGCCACGCTCAGCACGGCATCGGTATGGCCGTTCAGGACATCCGCCCGGGTTCCGGATTCCAGATCCCACAGTTGTAGATACCCGGCGGCGTCATCACTGCCGGTTGCCAGCCAACGGCCATCAGGGGAGAAGGCGACAGCGTGCACATACAAGCCGCCATGCCTGAGTTCATGAAGCAGTTGTCCTGACTGCAGATTCCAGATCCGCGCCACTCCGTCCCAGCCGCCGGTCGCACACAGGTCGCCGGAACGAGAGAGAGCCATGCTGTCCAGCGGCGAGCGGGCATTGATGGCAGACTCACTCTGGCTGCAGAGGTGCATCAACCGGCCCCACTCCCAGTTGCGCAATTCCGGCTTGCAGCCTTCCAGCAACTGGCGAGCGGATTCAAACGCGTTTTCATCAATCTTGGCGGCTGCCAGACCGATCTGCGCAATATAGGCTTCATACTCTTCCTGTCGCTTGGCGATTTCCGCCAGTCGTCGAGCCTCTTCGGCCTGACGACGTTCGTCCTCGGCGACATCTCTGGCGGCAACGGCTTCCTCGCGCGCCCGGGCTTCCTGCAACTGGGCCTGTTCCGCGCGCTTCTGATTAGCAGTCGCCTCATCGCGGGCGACAATGGCCTCATCTTCAGCGACCTCCGCCTGCTTTCGCGCCACGTCGGCGGCCTGCTTTTCATCCAGTGCCACTCGCTCCGCCTTGCGGGCCTTGTCGGCTTCGTAGCTGATCCAGAAAAAGGCGATGGTCACTGTCAGGAACATTGCTCCGGACAAACCCAGCGCCAGCTTCCGGATGGCGGCCAGACGCTGTTGGCGGGATTCCCGTTCCGCCTTCTCGGCGCGAAGTTTGGCGACCAGCGGCTCATGCTCGGGATGCTGCTCGTTGAGCAGGGACAACCCCAGGTCGAAGTCGCCCTTGCGGCGGGCACAGTCGGCATACGCAAATTGGGCCTGTGCGATTCCCGAGCGGGCGCGCACATTGCCCGGCCAGAGTTCATAGGCTTCCTGAAAACCGAACAGGGCACGCGCGTAAGTCGGGTAGTCGTCCTTCGTGGTCGCTTCGTCGAGATCCTCTTCCGCCCGGGTCGACAGCAGGATGCTCTCGGAGTGCGACTGGTAATCGCGGATCGCTGCCTGGAACGCCAGCACGCTGGGAAAACGGTCTTCCGGCTTCGTGGCCATCGCCTTCCGCGCGATGTCCAGCAGTTCGCCGGTTTTGTCGGTCGACACGATTTCATTACGGGCCGCCGCCATCAGACATTTCATCGCATTCTTGCCGGAATGCGGCGGCTTGCCGGTCAGAATTTCGTAGAGAATCGCCCCCAGCAAATAAACGTCGCTCAGGGCGCTGATGCGGTCCAGCGGTCCCGTGGCCATTTCCGGCGCCATATACGCCGGCGTGCCTCCCATGCTGGAGGTTTCGGTAATACTCGACGACTTGCGAAACTCCTTGGACGGCTGGGCGAGTCCCCAGTCCATCACCAGGACTTCGCCGAACTCGCCGAGCATGGTGTTTTCGGGCTTGAGATCGCGATGAACGACGCCCCGGGCATGAGCGAACGCGACAGCGTCTGCCACCCGCATCAGGATTTCAAGATTTTCCGACTGCGTCTTTTCCGACAGGACGTCATCCCAGGGAGTACCCTGCACTTTCTTCATGGAATAGAAGAGGGCGCCGGCTTCGTTTCGTCCCACATCATAAATCGGGACGATATTGGGATGATCCAGGTCGCCGGTGACGACGGCCTCTGCGAGAAACTTCAGTTGCTGTTTTTCGCTGCGGGCGGCATTCCCCTTGATCATCTTCAGGGCGACATGCCGGTCGATCGAGGTCTGGCGGGCATCGTAGACGACCCCCATCCCGCCCTCACCCAGCACACGCAACAGTTCATATTCCGGGTCGAACTCCGTGCCGGTTGGCAAGACCCGGGTGGTCTTCATGTCCCGCAGCAGCCGGGTTTTGATGACCAGCGTACTTTTGGGGCTCTTGATGCGTTCCTGTTCACGGCCTTTCAGTGACCGATGCGGGTTTTCCTCCCCATCATCAAAATTGGACTGCAGTGTACGGACCAAGGCTTCCGGAACGTCTTCCGACACAAACGTCTTGTCGATTCCCGCTTCTGCCTGGGCGGACTGCGAGACATCCAGTGTGCGCGAGAAGTGATCTTCGGCGGCGGCATCCTCAAAGACGATGGTACGATCAACCGCCTGCCCGTCGTCAACAGCCTCTATGGGCGGACCATCGCCTGTGAACGTTTGCAGATTGGCTTCTACCCCGCCGGGTGAAAACTCATCGGAGATGAAGGTCCGGGCTGCCTCGCCAGCGTCATCGGCATCTTGATGCTGGACACTGCCGATGGTCCGGGTGTCTTCCGCGATGGAATCTGCCGGAGACAACTGGCCGACATCTCGCGACGGCGGACTGCCACCTGTCATCTGACCGCTGGAGTCGTCCCACTGATCCGAGACAAACGTCCGCTGGTTTTCCTCAGCGCTTTCCAGACCGCCGAGGGAATCGCTGGCGACCTGTGTGCCGTGGGCAGTGTCATGGTCGCCGATGCCGTCTGCCGCAGCGGCGGGAGTCAAACCGGGATCGAAGCTGTCTGCCAGGGGATTGCGAAAGACGTCACCCTCGCGTGCGGATTCAGCATCCGGAAACGGACGATCCAGCGACGAACCTTCCGGAGCGGACGAATCGCCTGAATCCTGATCTGAAATGAACGTTCGGTCGCCGTCGTGGAAGCTGTCCAGACCGTTAACGCTTTCGGAAAGCCGGTGCTGACAGGCCGAGCAGACCCCGCTCAACAGATCGGGGCCTTTAATCCGGGCACCACAGCGTGGACACTTCAGCATCCCGTTTTCCTCTCCTCAACGGCGTGATTCTGGTTGAGGAGTTCTGTGACCTGAAACTGTAAAGGCAGTTCGCCGCGAACCGCTGACTGGGCTGAAACTGCAGGTAAATGGTCAGTCCACCCTCGTTGATGGCTGGGGCTCACCAGCGCAGGGCAGATTAACATTCGTTGGGCGACCAATTCGTGCACGACAAGCCTCTGCGCCGTTGATGACGCCGTCCGTGGATGCTCGACGTACCACTTTGCGCAATCAGGATAACTCCGCCAGTCTATGACGTTTAAAAAACGGCTGTCCAGACGCGAACTGTAATTTTCGTCCTGTTCGCAGGAAAACAGGCAGCATGAAAAAATGCCGCCGCCAGCGGGAGAAATCGTCCCACTGGCGGCGGCACTCAATTCTGCAATCCGGAACCGGCAGCAAGTCCCGGAAAAATCGGTGCGGCATCTATTTCGTCGTGACGAACCGGTAAATTCCTTCGCCGGTCGGCGTGACGATCGTCAGGTAAACTTCGCCAGCTTCGTCCTCACCAAACGAAATGACCGGCAAGGATGACTTGTCATGCGGAACCGGACGATTCGCTACGACTGTCTTCTTCTGCATGTCGTACTTCAGCGCCCAGATCTTGCCGGATACATAATCGGCGTACAGATAAGACCCCTGAAGCTCCGGCACTGCTGAACCGCGATAGACATTTCCGCCGGTGATCGATTTTCCGACCGTGTGATCGTATTCCCAGATCGGGTCGATCAGGTTGGAAATGGTGCCCTGCCCGGCCGGCGTGAAAACGTGTTTGCCTTCACGCAGGTTCCAGCCGTAGTTGCCGCCTTTTTCGAGCAGGTCAATTTCTTCCCACACGTTCTGGCCGACTTCACCGATCCAGCCCTGGCCGGTCTTGCGATCGAACGACATCCGCCAGACGTTCCGCAGACCGTACGCATAGATTTCCGGAGCCACCAGCGGAGTCTGACGATTCGGAGCGGACCCGGCTGCCACCACGCCGACGAAGGGGTTGTCTTTCGGAATGGCGTAATTCTTGCCATTCTCTTTCTTGTCGACGTCGACGCGCAGAATCTTGCCGAGCAGCGTATTCAGATTCTGGGCGTTGTTGTGCGGATCGTTGCCGGCACCACCGTCACCCAGAGCGATGTAAAGATAACCGTCCGCCCCGAAGCAGACCGTACCGCCGTTGTGATTCCAGTACGGTTGCGGAATCTCGAACAGCACTTCTTCCGAGTCCGGATCGGCCTTGTTCGGGTCGTCTTTCGAGACCTTGAATCGCGAGACGATTGACGTCTGCGGTTTGGCTTTCGACGTGTAATAGACGAAGAACTCGCCGGTTTCCTTGTACTTCGGATGGAAGGCCAGTCCCAGAAAACCTTCCTCATTCTGCTTGTCGTTGTAAGTTACCCTGGGCGAGAGATCGAGATAGACCTTCGATTCCTGCGGTCCCTGTTTGTTCTCGAAGACGTGAATCTGACCCTGTTGCTGGGCCATGACCACGCGGTTGCTGCCGTCGCCGAAGTTGGTGACGAGGATGGGCCGCAACGGTGTCGGCAGACCGTTCACCTCTTCTTCCCAACCGCTGATTTTCAGCTCGGGAAATGCCGGAGCAATGGTGACCGCCAGCGGCGATTCATCCACTTCCGCCGCAGGCGCGGCCGTTGCCATCATCAGCAGCGCGAACACGGTCGCAAGAATCAAACTCGGTTTCTTCACGTTCCTGGCTTTCAATGGTGTCATCGTCATGAACGCTGGCGTGCCGGAGACACCTCCGGCTTACGCTTTTTCCAGAATGTCGAAATCGTAACGCCACATCTCAGATCCTGCGAGTTGACGAGTCAATCGCACGTAGGCTTTCAGGACCGAACTGCGGCGATAACCATCTTCCGTGGCTTTCGCCAGCTTGTACTTGTGACGGCCACGGGTGAAGAGGTCGAAACGGATCTGGTCCGGCCGGCAATCGATCAGCCAGAACTCCTTGATTCCCGCGTGAAAATATGCCTCGGGCAGGAGCTGCGTGTCTTTGCGGACAGAAGAGTCGCTGACGATTTCAACGACAAGATCCGGCGGGCCGACGATTTCGGCATACCCCTGATGACTCTCGGATTTTGACCGGCGGAAAGACACCGTCCCCAGGTCACAAGACTCTTGTGAGACGTAGATCATGTCTGGCTCCACCGATAAATCGGTCTCCAGACAAGTGACACGGGCACCGTCGCTGAACAGCCAGCCATCGCGTTTTGACTTCACAAACGCATGAATGCTGGACGTCACCGCGGTTTTGGACAGATTGTGCGAGAACAGGTCGTCCGCAGCCATGTCGATCTCGATGCGACCGGAGAGGAAATCGATCCGTCCCGTTTCCGGAAACGAGTCCGAGAACACCCACTTGCGAAACTGTCGCAACGAACCGATATTCGCCGGCAATTCCAGCGGTGGGGACTCTTCATCTGCGAGCGAATAGATCACCATCCCAATAGCTCCCGAAAGCCCGGGGATGGCCATCCCCGGGCTTCTTTTCGCTCCATTACGCGAGTTCGCCGCGGACTTTTTCCAGCAGCGTTTTCGTCGCCTTGATGCCGTCGGCTTCGCTGAGCTTCGAGCCTTCGTACTCGATGCCGACGTAACCGCGGTAACCGAACGTCAGGACAATTTTCATCATTCTGAGGTAGTCGGTCTTAGTTTCGTTGCCCTGTTCATCGAAATCGTGTGACTTCGCTGACACGCCCTTCGCGAACGGCATCAGCTGGCCGACGCCGAGGTAGCGATCGTATTCGATGTGAGGACGCTGGACGTAGAAGTTGCCGAAGTCCGGCAGGGTGCCACAGTACGGATGGTCGACGGTTTCCATGACCGACGCCAGCCAGGAACCGTTCGACGACAGGCCACCGTGATTCTCGACGATCACACCAATTTCGTGTTGGGCAGCGAACTCCGTCAGCTTGCGGAGACCATCCGCAGCGCGGCCGATCTGCTCGCGATAGGTGCCGCTGGACTGGGCGTTGACGCGGATGGAATGGCAGCCGAGTGTTTTTGCCCATTCGACCCAGCGATAGTGGTTCTCCACCGCCATTTTCCGTTTTGCTTCATCGGCATCACCGAGGGCGCCTTCGCCATCGCACATGATCAGCAGCGCCTTGACGCCGGCGTCATCGGTCCGCTGCTTGAGCTCCTTCAGCTTCTCGTCGCTGCCCTTGAAGTCCTTGTAGAACTGATTGACAAACTCGACGGCGCCGATGTCGAATTCTTCCTTCGCGATTTTGGCGAAGTCCATCGGATCGCGTTTCTCGACGCCCGCCCGGCCAAAGAACGCCTTGTTCAGCGACCACTGGGCCAGCGAAACCTGATACAGGGCCGGCTTCGCAGATTGTGCCCAGCCGAGGGATGGCAGGCAGGCAGCCGCAGACGTGACAGCGGCAAAACGGAGAAAATCGCGACGATTCACAGTCGGTTGCATCAACAGATTCCTCAAAAGAAATGACGGGCGATCCGCGGATTTTAGGCAAAACCGCCGCCCGACAGAAGCGTGCGCCCTTCCGGAACGCCGCAAAATTGGAGAGACTATCGGTTTGCGACCGAACCGCACCCGCAAGCCCGACTCTCCGTTGGGTGATACCGGGTAGTGGAAGCTCACTTGTCTGGTTCAAGGCTAAGGGCTAAAGGCTAAGGGACAGTGGAAGACTGTCTGGTGGCTTTTCTGTCCCTTGGCCCTTAGCCCTCAGCCTTGAGCTCAAGCAGTAAGCCTCGCAAGACCCTGCGTCACCCTGCCCAGATGCTTTTTGACAACGACTACAGAACATCCATGCCAGACATCGCCCGCCCCGGTTTGTTTGAAGAACTGCTCTCCCAGCGCATTCTCGTGATCGACGGGGCGATGGGGTCGATGATCCATACGTTCCATCCGACCGAGGCCGATTACCGCGGCGAGCGGTTCAAGAACCATCCGATCGATCTGAAAAATGCCAGCGACGTACTGGTCCTGACCCAGCCGCGGATGATTGCGGACATTCACAAGCAATATCTGGCAGCCGGCGCCGACATCATCGAGACCGATTCGTTCAATGCGAACATCATCTCGATGGAAGAGTTCGGCCTGGCGGACATCTCGTTCGAGATCAACCAGAAGGCGGCAGAACTGGCCCGCTCGTGCGCCGACGAATTCACGAAGCAGACTCCTGAGAAGCCTCGCTTCGTCGCCGGCAGCATCGGACCGACGAAGGTGCAATTGTCGTTCAATGCCGATCAACCAGGCTATCGTCCGGTCACGTTCGATCAGATGGTCGACTCGTATGCCGATCAGGTTCGCGGGTTGCTGGCGGGCGGGGTCGATCTGCTGCTGCCGGAAACATCCTTCGACACGTTGAACATGAAGTCGTGTCTGTATGCGATTCAGAAAGTGTTCGACGAGGGCGGTCGTCGCGTGCCCGTGATGGTCTCCGGCACCATTTTCACCGGCGGACGCACACTGACCGGGCAGACGATGGAAGCCTTCTGGGCGGCAGTCTCGCACTTCCCGATGACCAGCATCGGATTGAACTGCGCCCTCGGTCCGGCCCAGATGCGGTCGTATGTCGAGACCCTGGCGGAGATCGCACCGCGATACATCAGCTGTTATCCGAATGCCGGCATGCCTGACGGGATGGGCGGATTCGACGCCTCACCTGCCGATGTTGCGAAAAACATCCGCGAGTTCGCTCAGAACGGCTGGGTGAACATCGTCGGGGGCTGCTGCGGCACCACGCCCGATTACATCCGCGCGATCGCCGCCGCGGTTTCCGATCAAAAACCCCGCCGTATTCCGGACACCCCGCACTGGTCGACCTACAGCGGGACAGAGATTCTGGAGTTGAGAGTTGAGAGTTCAGAGTTGGGAGAGAAGGGCACAGAGTCTCCTGCTTCTGAACCTCAACCTTCAACCCTCACCTCCCAACCGTTCCTCATGATCGGCGAACGGACCAACGTCACCGGTTCGCGCAAGTTTGCCCGGTTGATCAAGGAGAAGAAGTACGAAGAAGCGATGACCGTCGCGCGCCAGCAGGTCGAGAGCGGCGCGAACATGATCGACGTGAACCTGGATGAAGGTCTGCTCGATAGTGAAAAGGAAATGGTTCACTTCCTGAACCTGATCTCCGACGACCCGGACGTCAATAAAGTCCCGGTGATGGTCGACAGTTCAAAGTTTTCGGTCATCGAAGCGGGCCTGAAATGCCTCGCCGGCAAAGGCGTAGTCAACTCGATCTCGCTGAAGGAAGGCGAGGAAAAGTTTCTGGAGCAGGCGCGGATCATCCGCCGCTACGGGGCCGCCGTCGTCGTGATGGCGTTCGATGAAGTCGGCCAGGCGGTCGATGCCGCGAACAAAGTCGCCATCTGTCAGCGGGCCTACAGGTTACTGACCGAAAAAGCCGGCTTTCCTCCCGAAGACATCATTTTCGACTCCAACATCCTGACCGTCGGTACCGGCATGGAAGAGCATGCCAACTACGCTGTGGAATTCATTGAAGGGGTCCGCGAGATCAAGCGCACCTGCCCCGGTGCGAAGACGTCCGGCGGTGTGAGCAATGTCTCGTTCGCCTTCCGCGGTAATGAGCTGGTGCGGGAAGCGATGAACGCGGCGTTCCTGTATCACGCCATCAGTGCTGGCCTGGACATGGGGATCGTCAACGCTGGACAGCTCGCTGTCTATGACGAAATCGACAAGGAACTGCTGGAGTACGTCGAAGACGTACTGCTGAACCGTCGGCCGGATGCCACCGAACGGCTGATCGATTATTCGGAACAGCTCAAGGCCCGTGGGACGCAGAAATCGGGTGATGCCGCAGCTGTCGAGGCGTGGCGACTGGGAACCGTGAAAGAGCGGCTGGCCCATGCCCTGCTGAAAGGGATCACCGACTACATCGACGAGGACACCGAAGAAGCCCGTGCCAAGCTGGGCCGTCCGCTGGAAGTCATCCAGGGACCGCTGATGGATGGCATGAAAGTCGTCGGCGACCTGTTCGGCCAGGGAAAAATGTTCCTGCCGCAAGTCGTGAAGTCTGCCCGCGTCATGAAGAAAGCGGTCGCGTATCTGCAGCCGTTCATGGAAGCGGAGAAAGCTGCTGCGCAGCAAGTCGAAAGTTCGAAGTCTGGAGTCGAGAGCCAGGCAGAAAGTCCTGAGCCCTCAACCTTCAACTCTCAATCCTCAACGTCACGCGGTAAATTCCTGATCGCGACCGTCAAGGGCGACGTGCATGACATCGGCAAGAACATCGTTGCGGTGGTGCTGCGGTGCAATAACTTTGAAGTGATCGATCTGGGAGTGATGATCCCTTGTGAAAAGATCCTTGAAACGGCTATCCGCGAGAAGGTGGACGTGATTGGCCTGTCCGGTCTCATCACGCCGTCACTGGAAGAAATGACCGTCGTTGCCAAAGAGATGCAGCGGCAGGGCTTCACGATTCCCCTGCTGATCGGCGGAGCCACGACCAGTGCGCGGCACACGGCTGTGAAAATTGCACCGCATTACGAACAGCCCGTGGTGCATGTGGTCGATGCCTCGCTGTCTGTCCCGGCCGTCGAGAGCCTGCTGGATGCCAGCCGCAAGCCGGACTACATCGAGAAGATCAGAAAGGAACAGGAGCGCGACCGGGCTTCGTTCGCCGGCATGCAGGCGAACCGTAAGCTCGTCCCGTACGCCGAAGCGAAGGAACGCCGCTTTCAGACCGACTGGGCCACGGTGGACATCCCCACGCCGGCGTTCCTCGGCACCCGCGTCCTCGACAACTACCCGCTCGCCGAACTGGTCCCCTACATCGACTGGTCGCCGTTCTTCATGACGTGGGAACTGAAAGGCAAATTCCCGCGGATCTTTGAAGACGCCGTCGTCGGAAGCGAAGCGAAGAAGCTGTATGACGATGCGCGGAAGCTGCTGGATCGCATCATCAAGGAAAACCTGCTCACCGCCCGCGGCGTCTACGGCTTCTGGCCGGCGAATACGGTGGGTGATGATGTGCTTGTTTACGGAGCAGAAAGCGAAAAGCTGAAAGCTGAAAGCCAGACAAAATCTGTCTCTCAACCCTCAACCCTCAACCCTCAACTCTTCACGTTCCCAATGCTTCGCCAGCAATGGGAACGTGTCGGGCAATCCGATTTCCGGTCGCTCGCCGATTACATTGCGCCGAAAGACAGCGGGCGGCGGGATTATCTGGGGGCCTTCGCGGTTACGACGGGCATCGGATGTGATGAACTGGCCAACCAGTTCGAGCACGAACTGCACGACGATTATCTGTCGATCATGACCAAGGCGCTGGCCGATCGTCTGGCGGAAGCGTTCGCGGAAAAGCTGCATCAACAGGCCCGCGTCGACTGGGGCTATGGCACCACCGAAGGGCTGACCAATGACGAACTGATCGACGAAAAATACCGCGGCATCCGCCCCGCCTACGGCTATCCCGCCTGTCCCGATCACACTGAGAAACCGAAACTGTTTGAACTGCTGGACGCGACCAGCCTGACCGGCATTCATCTCACGGAGAGCTACGCCATGCACCCGGCCGCGTCCGTCAGCGGTCTGTACTTCGCCCATCCCCAGGCGAGGTATTTCGCGGTCGATAAGATCACGAAGGACCAGGTGGAAGACTACGCTGCGAGAAAAGGGATG
>VFQN01005615.1_pt1 | contig 15135 bp, 9 predicted proteins | sample 3512371 | NCBI WGS metagenome assembly VFQN01 (sample SAMN10412370, study PRJNA504923) | tailings metagenome | isolation source: Replicate 2 from Balatoc abandoned mine | place: Philippines: Itogon, Benguet | collected 2017-08-28
TGGATATCATTACATTTAATTTTACCGCCTCCTGATATTTTTCTACAATGTATTGCTTTGATAAATTCCTTTAGCAACATTTATCATCTCCATTTGGAACGTATTAGGAACAATTCTGTCAGTGGATTAATTGGTATAAAGATATTAGAAATCTCTGAGTCCAAACATCTTATTTCAATTGAGTTTATACCTGGATTAAAACGATTAATACTTGATTCATTGAGTAAATTAACAGAGATTCCTTCAGATTATAGAAATATTCCTGAACTAAAGATTAGATATTGTACTAAGTTAAAATTACAAGCATTAGGAAATCATGAGAAGGTTTCTATTCAAGATGATTATCCAAATACTTCAAATGAATCAAAAGCTTTAATTATTTTTAGAAATGTAAAATATTTAGATATTTCAACAAACCGCATTTCAGTCGAATTATTGAGGGGTGTACCAATGTTTATGAATTTATTGTATTTGAAAATTCGTTGTAATAGTGGTTTGTTTAATTGTGCTTCATGCTTTCCCAATATTCGATTCCTACGCATAAGTTATGCTAAGATGAGCTCCAACATTTCATTTTCTTCGACATTAGAGTTTGCTCAATTTGAGGATTGTTCTTTTGATGACTTATCGATTGTAAAAGATGTGAAAGAGTTGATGTTTTATGGATGCGAGGGAAGAGGGTTTAAGGATGTCAGTATTTTTTCGAATGCTGATAAGTTATCTTTTACTCAAATCCGTGAATTAGAAGATGTCAGTAGGTTAGGCAGTGTTAAGAATTTGAGAATTGCTCTTTGCTCTAACGTGAAGGATATCAGCCGATTGGGTCAAGTTCATCGTCTACGAATAGAGTTTGATGGAGGGGATTCTTTAGAAGGTTTAGGAAAAGGAAACTCTGAGGTGGACTTGATAGGTTTCCAAAAGAATGTTGACTTCTCTCCTCTGAGATCAATTTACAAGGTGAGTTTCAGGCAGTGCGATGGCTTAGTTGATGGAAGGGATTTGACCAATGTTCAACATATTTCCATTACTGATTGTACGAATTTCGAGGATACCAGTGGCCTTGAGAAGGTGAAAAGTCTCTGCCTCGACGAATGTCATAAGATCAAAAGATTGGTTGGATTGGAAAATGTTCCTTATATTCATTTAGAGAACTGCAATGAATTGGAAGATATTCAATGTTTAGGAAAACAACAATCTCTCATTATCATAGATTGTAAAAGATTAACGGAGTTGCAAAACAAGGCTCATGTAGTTTTTCCTGACATTCCTTTTGTAAGAATCGATGTTCAAGCACTCTGTCATCAAGTAATTGGTGTATTGAAGAAGTTCCCGAATATCTTTGATTTCTAGTCGATGTTTATAATCGCAGAACCTTTTTTTGATTTCTTTTTTCAATATTCCTAAATCAAACCTTTACAGGGATATAAGTACAACGTGCTGAATTAATTTCTTTGTTCGTCTAATTCGTTTTCTAGTTTAAGAACACGGCTGGCATGTAATGAAACTAACTCTACAAAACCAATTATATCTAGAAAAAAGAAATTAAAAGAATGAAACCGTTGAATCAATTCTGACCCCAAATTGAGTTGATATGCTGTCTTGTTGATTGACCATTGATTTTGTATTAGAGTTTCTCCAAATGATTACACCAACAAATTAGTTTCAACTTTGCATGCTACAGCTGATGGTATTCGGATTATCTCTCACTTTCTCGAACTTTTCAAGCGGATCCTCATCCTTCTTTCTTCAATTAGCAAATAGATTATAATGGGCCGTTTCGTATTTAAATTGTTGGAAGATGGTTTGATTTGTGTTTAATAATTGTCTATAGTCATAATTTTTTAAATATTGTTGAATGATTCTTAAGATCTCTATATTTATTTTTTACTTCATACTTAGCCGTAATTAAAAGTACTATAGCAGATAGTTTTAGTTGTGTGTTTCGAAGACCTCGAAATACGAGGTTATAATATGTGAATATTTAATTCGCTTCGGTGTCTTCATGAATCGCCACCTTCCACTGGATTGACAGATTGGTCTATGTCAAAGGCTGCTTTTTCTTCTTCTCCAATAGCATTTGATTCAAATAAGAAGTCCATCTGTGCTATCAATCAAGTCTATTGCAATTTTTTCTCTTAAAGCCCGACCTCCCCTATCGCGAGAGACCTGTAGTAAGGAGAGTCGCTCGTCTTTGTCGATGAGTGTTTCTGAAGGAGAACGATGAAGAATGGTGATCTACTGAAGGCAGTGAAGGGAAGGAGGATGGTTTGCGAAAGAGGATGAAACTGAGTTAGTTGAAATGGTAAAGGACATCGGGTTGGAGGAAAATGCTCGTTTAAAACCTTCTGATGTCATTCCCTCCTCTGAAAGGCAATCTGAGAAAGGTGGTCGTGGAAGGCGTGAACGATTTTCAAAACAAGAAAACCGATCGTTAAATATAGTCACAGATGGTAACTGAGCGATCTTCCTTCGATATTTGGAAAGGCTTTCCGCAACCTTCAATAATTCCTCGAGCAACGAAAGATTCGCAGTTCTCTTGTGTCTCATGTGGTTTCAGCTGACGTCCAGTGCTCTTGAAGACACCATGACGGAAGATTCCACACTTGACAGCCAGAATCTGGACAAGACCGCCACAAGGACACTCTATGAAGAAATCTTTCTCTCCTCTCTGTCCATCCCTTCCTTTACGACCACCGCGACCTCTTCCTCCTCGGGAATTATCTCGACCACCTCGATTAAACCCTTCCCCTCTTCCATTTCCTGTGATTGAGATGATAATTTCACTATGAGTACGCTGGATTTTCTACGTATTTATACCGAAAGCAGGACGAGAAAAACATCGTTGCACTGCCTAGTATTCATCTCGCCAAACTATTATTTGTAGAAAAACTATTATGATAGATATATAGCATATCAAAAACTGTAAATATAATCAAAACCTATCTATATATTATATTTCATAAGTTGGAGAGGAAACCACAAAAACCGTAAACTAACACTGTAACTTTACGAAGTTGTTACGGAGATTACGGTGGCGTGAGGGAAATTACCGTTAGCAGAATTGTGTGGATGTGAAGAGCGATAGACACATATCAATGCTCCTCTCTTCATGCGAGAGATTGTTCATATTCAAGCAGGACAATGTGGTAATTTAATAGGTACTAAGTTTTGGGAAGGTGTTTGTTATGAACATGGTAAGTTTGGTTGATATTTGCTTTGATTTTGATTTAACACTTTCTTTCCTTCTTTCATTTGCAATAGGAATTGATTCAAATGGGAATTATCACGGACACTCTGATCTGCAATTAGAGAAAATTAGTACATATTTTAACGAATCAGTGTCTGCAGGGAAATATACTCCGCGAGCCATCTTAATCGATTTAGAGCCCGAAGTCATCGAATATGTCCAAGCTACACCTTTCGGTCAATTGTTTCAACCAGAGAACTTCGTGTCCGGCCAAGGCGGGACTTGCAACAACTGGGCCAAGGGTCACTACACTGAAGGCTCTGAGTTAATGGAGTCGGTGTTAGAGTTGGTGCGGAAGGAGGCTGAGGCCTGTGACTGCTTACAAGGCTTCCAGCTCTCTCATTCTATAGGAGGAGGTACAGGAGCTGGACTCGGCACCTTACTGCTCTCCAACATCCGTGATGATTATCCAGATCGTGTGATATCCACCTTCTCCGTCGTTCGTTCTCCCAAGGTCTCTGACGCCATCCTCGCGCCGTACAACACCACCCTGACCCTACATCACCTTGTGGAGAATGCAGATCAATGTTTTACCTTTGATAACGAGGCTCTATACGATCTTTGCCACCATAACTTGAAGATCAGCAGTCCTTCCTATGGAGACTTAAACCACATAGCAGCTGCTGCGATGTGTGGTGCGACTTGCTCTTTACGCTTTCCAGGTCAATTAAACAGTGATTTAAGAAAGTTCACAAGGAATATGGTTCCATTTCCTCGTTTGCACTTCCTTACGATGGGTTTCGCTCCTTATACCTCTCGTGTATGCCAGCAGCCTTCCAGTAGAGCATTGACACTGTCAGATCTGATCCAACAACAGTTCAACCCAAAGAACATGATCATCACTGCAGATGTAAGACATGGGAGATATTTGACTAGTTTTTGTATGTTTAGAGGTCAGATGTCATCGAAAGCAGTGAAAGAAGAGTTGTTAGACAACGTCATGAGTAAAACCTCTTCTTCCTTTAATGAATGGATTCCGAGCAACGTCAAGACTTCTCTCTGTGAAATACCACCTAACAGCTCACAGATATCGACAACTTTCATCGCGAATAGCACATCTGTGCAGGAGGTCTGGAAGCGAGTGTCAGAGCAGTTCACTGCTTTATTCAGAAGAAAGATTTACCTCAATCTCTATTGTGGAGAAGGCATGGATGAGATGGAGTTTGTTGATGCGCAGAGGAATATTAATGACTTGATATCAGAATATCAGCAATACGAAGACAGTCTAATAGTCGAAGAAGAAAGAGAATGCGATGGGAAAAACTTGTGAAATATGAAGAGAAAGTGGAATTGTGACTGGACTTTCAAGAAAGAACCTTAATGAAGCAGTTGATTCTCTTGCTAGGAAGTGGAAGATGCCATGACTATAGAGGATATCTTATAAGAATTATTGTTTGAGGAGTGTTTTAGTTGAGGAAACGATATTAGGTGATAACCATGTTAAGATGTTGATGTCTTTAGAATTGCTTTCTGATGGGATTGATAGATTAAGATGGCTCTCTCCTAATATTGCTTCCTCAGCCTCAAACACTCTTCATTCTATAGTACTATTAGTAATGAATAGTAGACCAAGAATCGGCTATAATTATCGTAGGATAGTTAGAAGAGTTAATAATAATGATTAAATTAAAGAAAAGAAAAAGAAAAGAAAAAAAAATACAAAGAATAGAAAAGAAAAAAAATCAATTTATAAGACAATAAACATCATTGTAGTATTGGTTGATGTACTTCATATCGTATTTACTTTCATATCATTATGAACTACTTCTATTAGTATAACTATAACCAACCACACACAAATATTATATTCACCACTGATACCGTACCCTCACCTGACAACACTATTAGAAGTCGAAGGAAGAGTCATCAAAGTCCTCAAAGGATTGCACTTCATCGGTTGGACCTTTCTTTGTTGCTGTCGTGGTCACTGAGGCTGTGACGTTCTTCGCACTGGCTGTTGAGGTAATTGGAGGAGGTGCTTGCTTGCTGCCAGTGGAGGAGCTAGAGAAGGACGAATCTTCATCTAAAGTATCAAGGATAGAAGGCTTCTTCGACCCAATCCCAGCAGTAGCTGTCGTTGTAGTGGTCGTAGGAGGTGCTGTAACTACTACAGGAGGAGCTGCAGGAGGAGGTGAAGGAGCTCTCGATCTCACAGGTGTCGAGGAACTTGAATCTTTCTGTCTCTGTTGTTTCAATGCCTCTTGTCTTGCTCTTAGACGCTCTCTATATATCACATAACAGGGATTAGAATCAGTCAATCATAACACTACTTCTCACTCACCTCATTGCTTGTGTTTTATCAGCTGCTGGTGTCGCTGACGTACTTCCAATCGTCACAGGTGATGGAAGCACTGACGAAGCAGTGGAATCAACACCTGCCCTAGCCGACGTGGCAATAATCTCCTTCGTGTTCAGCTCTAACTTCTCACCACCTCCTTTCACTGCAGAGGAAGTGAAGGTAGAGGTAGCTGGGGCTTTACTCGGACGTAGATCCATACTTGTATCCACTGAACTTTCATCAAAGCTATTCTCTAAGAATGACGATGACATCATGGCAGAGCTCTTCTTCTCCTCTGTTACTGTAGTGGCGGAAATGCTAGCGGTAACAGTAGATACCGGTGGAATAGGCGGTATGTCGGTAACTGTCTCTTTCTTCAATGAATCAAGTGAAAGACGTGGCACAGGCACTCCTTGCTTTGTCTTTACACTGCTGCTAACATCTTCTCCACCACCTGCTACACTGTCAGAGGACACGTTCGATGATGACGTGACTGCGGGTATCGTGCTACTTTCAATAGAGCTGAGGATCGACGAAGACGCCGCTGACTCATCTCTTCCTTGACCTCTTCCTTGTCCAACAGCACTGACATTAGAGCTGCGATCGAAGGAGTTGGTGAGGAAGGAGTTTGAGGAGTTGGAGGACGGGTCTTTGGATGACGGCGCCTTGTCCGATGTGCCGGCATCGGAGCTTCTCGGATTCACTGCCACCTCTGCAACGCTGACGTCAACACTGGCATCCCAGTCAGACGTATCGAGAGCATGGGTAGTAGTGGCGCCGGTGGGCTTGGTAGGACTGTGCGTCACTGAGTCTAGCTCTGACTCAGACTCGTCATAGATTGTGCGAGGAGCGGCAGGGAGTGCAGATGAGGTAGTTGCAATCGATGACGTGGCATTGCCGCCCTTCCCCTGCGAGAGAGAGGAGAGAGACAGTGGCGGTACTACTGCTTTCTTGCTTCCAGTAGAGGTGGAGGTAGTGGAGGAAGGAGGTGGCTGTTGATCATAGAGTAAGACAGAGTCCACGTCATCCTCGAACTCGTCATCTTCTTCTAACTTCTTCTTCCCTTGAGTGAAGGTAGCGGTACTCGCGGGGTATTTGACAGGTGAAGATGTCTCAGAGGCAAAGGATTCATCGAAGGAGTTCTCTAACATGCTCACTGACGTATTGATAGTATTGCTCTTATTAGAGGTGATGGAAGGGTCTTTATTGTATTTAGAGAGGATTTGACTGCTTTGTTGTTTCATTTGATCGATTTGAGCGGTTAATTCATCAAAGTCTTCATCTGACTCATCACCATTATCTTCATCACTCTCGTCATCATCCTTCTTATCGTCTTTATGATCATCATCTTCGTCATCTTCCTCCTCATCTTTGTCTGCGATACCTCTTCTACTCATACCAGCTGGCATAGATCCCATTAACTTGTCATCCTCGTCCTCCTCCTCTTCTTGCTCTGACTCGGTAGGAGCGAATGAACCTTCATCTGGCTGAGCGTGACCTCCTCCTCTGCTCACTACTTTCTCCTCTTTGTCGCCGACGTCATCGCGACTATCGAAACTGTCTTCATCCCACTCGTTGGGCACCTTGCCCACCGTCACTCCGCTCTTATTAGGTGCGTCAGAGACAGTGGAGGCGTCTAACATGCTGATTGAGTTCAACAACGACGATTGATTCCCAGCACCTCCTAATCCCCCTGACGAGGAGTTGAGAGAATGAACGATAGGGATTGATGACATTGACGCAGCCGTAGCAGTGGTGTTATGAAGAGGTGGTCGCGTCATTGTTGACGTGGGTTGATCGAAGGAAGCTTCTAAAGGATCGAAGCCTTGCACCTCATCGACCTTCTCCTCCTCTTCTTCTGCCTCGGCGTCCACTACAGTAGTGATGAGCACAGGAGGAACTCCTCTGAGCTCTTGCTTAATGATCTTCTTACTGGACGACTCTGACGTTGCTGTAGTTACTGGTGATTGAGGGGGAGGTAACACTTCCTTAACAATAGAGGAAGAAGCGCTCGAGACACTCGGTACCATTGAGACTGGAGCTACATCAATCTTCTCAACAGAAGCAGCTGTGGTTACCTCAGGAGGAATCACCGTTGTAGCGGATGAAGTAGTTGAGACCATAGGAACTGCAGCAGAAGTCAGAAGTGAAAGAGGCGCCACGTTGATGTTCGATGTGGTCTTGCCCAAGGCAGCGAGGGCACTGACAGCAGGCGGGGCATCACTCGCTGCTAATGGAGGTCCGGGAAGAGTGACATACCTCGGCTGTGATGACGCCATCTTCTCATAAAACTCTAACTTCTCCTCCAATAGCTTAATCTGCTGCATGACAGCAGTCGTCTCGGACGATTGAGTACGATTCATCGTCAGAATCTTATTCTCATTGGACTGTAACCGTGACGCCAACGATCCCGTGATATCTTTCAAAGCATTCACCTCCTTCGACGATGAAGTCTCGATCTGACCTACTCGTTGCTTCATTAGCTTCGTCTCCTCGTTTAACGTCGATATATTCCCTTGCAACTGGATTGTGAGGAGGTGGAAGGTTTCTACCTTATTCCCTACAGATGTATTCTCTGTATTCAATCGATTCAACATGAAATCATATTGTTCTTGCTTTGTCGTCACCAATGATGAGAAATCTAATAGTTTCTTTGTACTTTCAAGATATTCTGGTAGTTTCTCAGTAATCATTGTATCACATTTCATCACTTTCTCCTTATAGAATAAGAAATCTGATAGTGGAATCATCGTTGATTGTAATTTAAATAATTCATTCTGTAGTTCTCTTATCTCTTGTTTGAATAATGTAATATCCTGGGTTAAGTTATGGACATCTTTTAAGGTATTGTTTAATTGTAATATGGTCGGATGAGATAAGATACTTTGATGGATAATATCTTGTGAATGTTTCATTGTTTCTAATGATTCTTGTGCAATACGTTCAACAATAATTAATCGTCGCTCTAATCCTAATCGTTCATTCATAAATTCATTATTCATTTTATGTAAATTCTCTACCATCTATAGAATAATAGTGTTAGTATAGTCATCGTATTGTGCATCGTTTACTTACCGTTTGCTGGTTCTTATCCATTAATTCTTTTAATTTCATTTCATTTTCTTTTACATGATTATCGTAAGATTGTAATTTATTTTGATAGTTAATAAAGTATTGTTGCATCATCTCTGTTTGATTCTCTACTTTACTTTCAATTTGAACTTCTTTGATCACATGATTCTTTTCATTCACTTCTGACTTCTCTTGTAATATCATCAGATTCCTTTCAATTGTTGAGATCTTCTCTGTTAGTTTACGTTCCATTCCTTCCATTTTACTAAGACAAACAAACACATGATGAAGCTAAAGATAAGAGATGATGATGGATAACTTACTTTCTTCCTGCCACGACTCTTCTCTCGAACTCTAATCTCATTTGTTCAGTGGAAAGTGGTTGACGACCTTCTACTGAGCTCATATCATCAGCATTGTTCTTCTCTTCTCTTTGTCCTGACATGGAGTTCAATAAGGAATTGTTTAACTGTAACATCTGATTGAAGTTCAGATCGCCCAGTCCGCCTCCAATGTTAGAACGAGGAGGAATAGCGCGCTGTGCTGCATTGGAGGTTGCAGTAGAGGAAGAACCATACCCACTTGTCATATCAGCATATAATAGGGAGTCAGTGCAGATAGAAAGCACTTGTTGATTGATATGATGAATGAGCGTCTTACGTGATTGATGGAATTCATTTTGAATTGCATTCATTACACGTGATTCCAACTGATAACAAAGAAAGACAACGGCGTGAGAGTGAAATCACAGCAAAAGAGTGATAGATCTCTCTTACCTTGGCTTCGAGGTCGTTTTCGAGGTTTCTGATCTCACTGGACACAGCTCCTTTGATCACCATCTCTGACGGTATTGGCGTGTTTAACACTTTCGCCACCAGATCAGCATTCGATAAATCACCTCCGTCAATGAATTCAGACGCCATTTTACCCTCACCAGCACCTCCAAGGCCAGGACCAAGGTTCTGTCTCGATAGCTCAGTGATCTCCTGCTGCACTGCCTTCGTCTGTGCTAGCTTAATAATAGCGAGTTCTCGCTCTAACTGCTTGATTTTCAACTCATTTGTATCATTCCAAGCACTTAATGCGCTTGCAACACTCTGTTGACTCAATAGATAGACCTTATCACGGAAATTCTCAAACTCTTGCTTGGAGAGATATGACTCTGTCAGGAGCTGTCTCACCTCCGCTTGAGACTTTGATGCCGTCATTTCTTGTCTTTTGAATGTACCGAGAATAGATGTCATCTCTTCTCTCCAGGCCTCTGTCTCTCTCATCCAGTTCTCGAGTTTTAGTGATGACATCTTCCTTTGTTCTTGCTCGAGTGTGAGTGAGTCACAAAGAGATTGAATCACTGTAACACGGTTCTGTTGCTGACTTAGCTGTCGGTGAAGGTCTTTGGACTCTAATAGGACATCATTGAGGTTCCCATCCACAGATCTGATGAGTTTGTCGTTCGATGCAAGCTGCAATGATGTTTGTTGGTGATGGTCTTCCACTGTCTTCTCAAGCATGGAAAGACGTTGTAAGATCGACTGCAACACATCCTCTTCGATTGCTATCGTATTTACTCCATTTCCACCCATTCCTCCTGCCATTGAGCGACCTTTCGCCGTCTGGGAAGGGTTGTTTGGGGCGCTGCTAGGCATGGAGGATGACTGGTGCGGTTGCGACAATGCCCGCATGGAAGAGAAGGTTGGAGGCTGTGGAGGTCCATTGGAGAACTCATGAGATCTTCCAGTGAACATCGATGAGGTAAGAGGTGCAGAGGAGGGTGGTTGTGCGGTAACTCCGAGGTTAGGTATGGTCGAGGTGCTTCCACTGGTCGCATATCGTTGATTTATACGATTTAGATTTTGTTGAGTTCGATTTAAAATCTGATTAAACGACGATTCAAAATTTTGAGACGCCATAATCTTTCAATAAAAGTTCTGGAAAAGTCGATGAAAATGAATTTCCTTCAATCGTCCTACAATGACGAGGGAAAAAATTCCAAAAAAATCCAATTAAATAAAGGCTAAGACTGTCTCTCTCGGAAAAGGCTTCTTGTTCGTGGAATAGTTGGAGATAATCTTTGTTGTTCTTTGTTAAATTGTTCTTCACTACTGAATCTGAAGACTTTTCAAAATCCGAAAATAACGACTTTTCAATTTGAAGACCTGGAACTGTGTTCTCGCTTTAGTATAGTAGACACACAATGTGGTCTCGATATAACAGCAAGCAATCTTTCCCTCAATTACTAGCAGAGGAAATCGAAAAATCCAATCCAATCCAATCAATCTCAAACTTTTGTTGCCATTACAATTGCATTCTACTCTTTCCGAAAGCCCAGCCACTCATTATATAAACACAATAAATCATTTTTTTCGTTATTTTTCCTACTTTTTTCCGATATTTTCCCGTTATTTTTCCGGGATTTTCCTCTGAGATGATGGAAGATCTCAAAATCATCCAACATTTCAATCATTCGATTGCTCGCAAGATAATCGTTGAGGTGATTTTTGGCAAAAGGTTGGATTGTAAAGTGCCATTTTTCCAATCCTAAGATTGGATTCCCGACCCCTGCCTTCGCTCTTGGATTGTCATTTGGCCATTAGAATTGCAAAAGAATGATTGATTTAACAAAGATACCGAATTTGATTGGTGTTTTACAAGTTCTTTGTGGCGGTGATACTCGACAAGTTCAAAAAGTTGAAAAGACTTTGAAACCATTCCTCAAGAATGTAAATTGTATTTTACCTTTGATGCAAATTTTATGTGGTGGAACTGATGATGCGGTTCGGCAACAAGCTGGAATATTATTGAAAAAGAAAATTGCTCCCCTTGCATCCCGATTAACCGCTCAACAACAGTCATTACTCAAAAGCCAACTTGTTGAGAGATTATTAACGGAGAATGTCATAGCTGTTGCTGGTACTGTCGCCGGAATCATTGCAACCGTCACCATTCCTCTTCCTTGGCCTGAATTAGCTTCTGTTCTCAAACAATTAATCAACGATCCTATTGAAAAGCGTCGAATACTTACATTTACCCTGTTATCAGAGGTAAGTTGAAGTCTCTAATATCCTTAATAATGTTCACTCCACTGTCTCTTTAGTTGTGTGATGTAGGTTATTACTTCCCTACTAAGCTTACTAGTGATCTATTAGTGGTCGGATGTTGCGATTCCGCTAATTCCGTCGCTGAGGCAGCCGCTGGAGGAGTGATCAAATGCATTCCTACCATCGAGGAAAGACAGGATATCATGGACTTTAGTCCGGTTATCCCATCATTCTTAGAAGTAATAAGACGATGTATTGTCAATGAAGAAGATACTTTAGTTATCTTATGCTTCCAACATCTTCAAATGACGTTTTCCTTCCATCAACCGCTTATCAATGATCACATCAGAGCAATTACAAACTTGATTCTAACACTTTTATTAGATACGACTCAAGAGCATGATTCTTCTGTGAAAGAAGAAGCCATTAATACTCTAGTAAACCTTATTGAAACACTTACAAAACAGTTCGTAAAGAAGAAATTAATCAAACCAACCTTATCCATATTAATGAATCGAATAGCAGAGGAGAAGGGATGTGTTGTGAAGGATTACCAAGATAAAAGAAGTGATGATGATCTCAAAGAAGATAAAGAATTAGAAGAAGTGATTGATCCTGAACAAGCACCAAATCATGTGATTCAAACTTGCCATGAGCTGATTGATGTCATGGCAATGACGATACCGGCAAAGTACTTCGCTGATACTGTCTTTAAGATGTGCGAAGAAGCATTATCATCATCTTCATCATCTGATATTGAAATTGGTATGCGAAAAGCAGGCTGTGCTGTCTTAGGTATCATCGTTGAAGGTCTTCGCGATGAAGCGAGGGAACGAATAGAGACCATCTTACCATTATTAGTGAAAAGTCTATCAGATCACGATTTACATACTCGTGAAGCTGCTGCGTTTGCAGTAGGACAATATACTCATCATTGTGCTCCTGAGGTTTATTTGTACCATCAATTGATTATACCAGCAATGATTAAGACTTGTAACAATAACGATGGAAAGCTTGTCCTGACCCAATGTTGTTATGCACTCGAACATTTATGCGAACAATTAAAACCTAATACTATTAAGCCTTATTTATCGTCATTAGTCAATTGTGTTGGTCAATTAGCTCAAAGCAATGTTAACGTCCAAGAAGCTGCTTTATTCGCTATAGCATCCATTGCTGTTGCCGCGGGAAAAGAATTTCAACCTTATACCGATAATATAATGAGTTTCTTAGAACCTTTATTAACCATGACTGAAAAACAAACTTCCAGTTCCGTTGCATTGGATTGTCTTGGTCATATAGCACTTGGTCTCGGGAAAGAACAATTTAAACCAGATTATTATGAGTTAGGTATGAGAGTAGTGATGGAATTCTTACCATCAAATGATCGAAGATTGATGGAAAGTGCTTTTATTCATATTGCAAATATGTCAGATTTAATGAAGAAGGACTTTGAACCATCGCTAAAAGATGTCATACCATACATCTTCGAAGCATTGAGTGAGAAAGAGGTAATCCCACGTCAAAGCATACCTCAGAATGAGGAAGAGATGATGGTGGATGGCGTTCATGAAGAGCAAGAAGACGAAGAAGATGGTGATAATTATGACGATGATATTGATGGAGTCGACTTGAATCAACTTGCCTACACTGTTCAGAATGACAACTTATTTATCGCCAAGAAAATCAGTGCCATCACTGCGATTGGATCATTGGCAAAGCATACAAAGTCTTGTTTTCTTCCTTATTTACACGATGCTATAGAAGCGTTTACTTCAGAGACTGGTGTATTATCTTCTGTTCATTTTGAGATTCGTTCTGAAGCATTCTCTGTTCTTCATGAGTTTATTGAAGTTCTTGCTGATGTCAATAATCTTCCCATCCCAGCAAAAAATGAACGATTAAATCTATCACAAGATATCAAAGATTTAACAGTTTTAATCTTACGAGAATGTTTTAATCGATTAGATTTTGATGATGAGAAGAAGGTAGTTGCAAAGACTGTATTAACTATCGAAGCAGTGTTAAAACGATTAGGTGCTGCAATGCTTGATATCAATTGTAAATATGATGGGAAATGCTCAGTTCTATTAACAGAAAAGATATTAACGTATTTAAAAGAAGCAGGTCATTGTCAGACGATTAGAAACTTTCAGAATGATGATCAAAACGATGATGAGGAAGAAGAAGATCATGATGACGATGATGAAAATGAAGTTGAAGAGGAAGAAGAAGATGATGATGAAGGAGATGAAGAGAATCATGTTTATTTATTAATGGAAAATATTATGGAATTAATTGGAAGATTAGCAAAAATTTTATCATCTGAAGAGTTTCTCACTTATTTTGATCAATTTCATCATTTATTATTAAAGTTTACCAAACCATCACGATCACAGGCAGATCGTGACATGGCAATCTGTTGTTATGTAGATGTCTTTGAAGGTCTTGGTCCATTATCAATCAAGTATGCTGATTCCATCTTACCTGTATTAAAAGCAGCTTTAGAGGATTATGATGGTCTTGAAGCAGCACGACGTAATGCAGCGTGTTGTCTCGGTGCATTTATTGATGCAGCAGGGAAGGAACTTGTTCCTAATTATCTGCAGTTCTTACAGTGGTTATATCCTCTTTGTATCCGAGAAGAAAGCGAAGAAGGAGAAGAGAATGTTGGTGGTGGAGCGATTGATAATGCTCTTGGAACCGTTGCAAAGATGATTGTTGTAGCTCCAGAGGTTATTCCTTTGAGTCAAGTCTTGCCTGTAGTGTTTGCTGCCTTACCAATGAGAGAAGATTTTAATGAAAGTACTGTCGTGTTCAAGGCATTTTTACATCTCCTTCAAAACAATGATATCACGATCATAGGCATGGTCAAGGAGCTTCTACCACTATTAGTTGATAACTTTAAGCCAGATAGTGAAGTCCCGCATGCTACAAGAGAAGTAGCTGGACAAGCAATAGCAGTTTTAGCAGTGAATGAATTATGTCGTGATTCAGTGTATTCTTATCTTTCAACGATCACTGATTCTGAGCAGATAGAAAAGTTGAAGAGTGGATTATCTGTTCATGGTATGGTTTGGAATGAGAAGGAGTGTTCACTGTAGAGACAGTTATTGCGGAAGGTTTATTGCATAGGAAATGATTCTAGAATAAATTCTAATTGAGAGAAAGTGAGGCATAGTTGATACTAGTAAGAGTATATGGAAGGCATCTTTATGAATGATGTTTGTCTTTGTTTGTCATGACATTACATGACCGTTGATAATAGGTCCTTCTTCCAGAATTTTAAGTAAAAGAATGTAATCTCATCAAAGTTTCATGATATATTATATTTCATTTATTCATTCATTCATTTCATAGTAACAGTCGTACATATAAAAGTGTCTTTACACAGAAAGAGAGTTGAGTACTACTATGGGAAGAAATCTCCTTTGAAGAGGGGGTATTTCTATGAAATCGTTTTACTCCTTGAAATATGTTACAAAAATCATAAAAGATGT
>VFQN01005617.1_pt1 | contig 15132 bp, 4 predicted proteins | sample 3512371 | NCBI WGS metagenome assembly VFQN01 (sample SAMN10412370, study PRJNA504923) | tailings metagenome | isolation source: Replicate 2 from Balatoc abandoned mine | place: Philippines: Itogon, Benguet | collected 2017-08-28
ACGTGCAGAACATCCTTCGTAAGCTGGATGTGGAAAACCGCAGCCAGGCCGCCAGTAAGGCCTTGAAACTAGGTTTGATTCATAGAAGCCAGTAAATCATCAAGTATGAAATTCACAAGAATTTCATGCAAACATAGTCCGATAGGACTAGGTCTGTTTTAAAGAATGTCATCTCCCCTCCTTAAAATCCAAAAGGTTTGATCGACTGGCAAATGTCATTTGTTTCCGCTAGTCCATGAGGACTAGCTGCAAATCACATGCATGACATGCTGGCCTGACAATATTCATTTGTTGTGTTTTAAATCGCCATTTTAATGGTTTGCTCTTTCAGCAGTTTTAAATAATTTTTAGGAGAGGTTTATGAAATTTCAATATAAAGCATTGGTAGCCGCCTTGGCGTTGTCTGCAGCAGCAGTTCCAGCAAAAGCGGCCATGACCATGGCTACAACTGGTGATTCCAGCATGATTTTGACTTTGCTGGACTTTGGTAACAACACTTCTGCTACCTTTGATCTGGGTTATAGCTACAGCACATTCCAAAATCTGATTGTTGATTCGCATACGAACGGCACAATGTCTGCAGATGGTCTGACTAAATCCTTCGCATTTGATTTGTCTACAGGTGATTATGCAGATGCATGGAGCACATTTTTCTCAACTGCTTCAGCATCAACCACTACGTGGGCTATCTATGCGGCTGATGGTACAGGCTCCGGTGCAGGTTCACGCGGTATCATTTCCACCTACAAATCAGGGTCAAATCTGACAAACTCCAATCAGTTGCAAACATCGATTGCCAACTTTAACAGTTATATGAATAACAATACTCCACTGGGTAACCACCTGGCTGTGGATGATGGGGCAAGTGTTGTTACTTCAAATCTTTCTCAAGCATTTGCTGGTCGTGCAGTTGCATATGGAGCTACAGGCCGTATCAACGCTCAAGGTCATGTATCTATGAATAGTTTGGATACTTCCATGACTGTTGTACAGCAGACCATGGGAGCGACACAAGCATCAGCTCCTTCATTTCAGACTCTGGGTTTAAATGGCGATTTCCAGTTCAAAATGAACTCTAACGGTATGCTTGAATTTGTTGTGCCAGTGCCAGAAGCGGACAGCTATGCGATGTTGCTGGCTGGCTTGGGTGTAGTTGGCCTGGTAGCTCGTCGTCGCAAGGCTTAATAAATACACAAAAAAGCCATGAATAACGGTCAGCCACAAGCTGACCGCCAATCAAACTTTAATCGAAGGAAGCGAAATGTTTAAATTTAACAAAGTATTTTTAGCGGTTGCTGCTACATTATTTGCTGGTCAAGCTTTTGCTGCTCCAGTGACTCAGGCGCAAATTAACACGGCACGGGGTAACGGTGCATTAAATGAAGCCTGGATTTCAGGTGCTTCAGCACCGACATACAACGTGTTCCAAGGTTTTGTGGCGGGTTGTGATGCAGATTCAGTTTCAGTTTACAACAATGGTACTTCAACCAACGTATCACGTCCTGGTGCATCTGCTTCTGGTAATTTTCTTGCTTATGCCTGCACACGCGGCGGTGTAGTATCCGTGTTGTATCACACTATTGATGGCGGCTCATTCAATGCTTATGCTCCACACATCCCTAACGATGTTGATGGTGATGGTAATTTTGGAACCACAAACCTGCGCCGTATTTCACGCTTAGGAAACAATAGTGCTTGTGCAGCACAAACTGGTACTTTTGCCTTGCCAGGTCAGTCAGCCATTCCAGTATTTCGCTCATGCTCCATCGTAACGCCAGCAACTGCTGCAGATGGTGCGCCAGTATTGCCAGCGGGTGGTTTCTCTGATGTAGAGGCCGCCTTGTGGGGTGTTTCAACTGATGGCTATGGTACCGAAATAAACGCTAACGTTGGTCAGGCTTTTGGTATTGCAACTTCAACATCTCTGTATCGTGCCATGCAAGTGGCACAGGGTATCTATGCCAGCGTAGCAGCAGCAAACGCAGCTGATCCAGATTTCTTGCCTGCAAATGCGCCTACTGTTTCCCGTGCACAATATGCCTCTATCATTACAGGTACTGTGAGTGACGCAAGTGTATTGGTTCCAGGCTCTACTGCTCCATTGACACTTGCTCGTCGAGTTGCTACTTCAGGTACGCAAGCGACATCTAATGCCTTGTTCCTGCGTAACCCATGTAATGGTGAAGCGGTTATTGGTGGTGCATTGGCACCAATCGGCGTGGCAGATAGTTCAGCAACTTTGACTGTGATCGAAGGCTCTGGCACTGGTAACGTGAAAACTGCGTTGTCCGGCAATAACTTCGCTATCGGCTGGTTATCTATGGAAAATGACTGGCGTTTAGACACATCGTCCAATGGCTACCGTTTCGTTAAAATTGATAATGTACACCCTGAAGCGCCGGTTGCAGGTTCAGGTCAGGTGCGTGATACTTTTGCTCGTTACACTGCCGCCCAAGGCACATATGACCAGCATGTAGAGCTTAAAGCGTTTGTAGCAAATACTGCTGCTGGTACCTTTGGTGAGACGGTAATCAATGACGTTATTGGTGCATTCGCTGGTCTGGATTGTGCTGATGTGCCACGTGGTTTGACATTGAACCCATTCTCTGGCTCTTCATGTACCCCTGGCGTTGTCCAAGCTAGAGTAACTCGTAACGGTAACAATTGCCAAATGCAGCAATTGTTCTAAAACAAACTTATGTAGTCAAAAGCTGCGAAGTTAAAAGACAAGCACACCCGGTAAGGGTGTGCTTTTTTATTGATGGCGTATCTGTAATTTTAGGTTTTAGTGAAATAAGTCAAGCAATGACCCACTCGGGCTACTCAAATCTGTCGACGGACTAGTCCGCATTTCATCTTTGTGACATGCGGCGCTTTCAAAATGGCAAGCCTTGATAAATGTATTCTAAATCGTCAAAAGAAGGGTATTGCAATTGTTGCTACGTCTGATCAGTGGGGTGTTTGTTTTGTGGGCTACTGCCGCATACGCAGAGGAAGGCGCTACTGCATCTCCGCAAAATATCAACGCATGGGGAGCGAGTGAGCAAAACGTGGCCAGTGCAGAGGAATCCAGTAAAGATCAGTTCGATATTTTTGAGTACGTGGTCAACGGCAATACTGTGCTTGAAATCACGCATGTGGAAAAGGCGGTTTACCCGTATCTGGGTGAGCATCGTACGATAGAGGATGTAGAAAAAGCCAGAGTCTCGCTTGAAAAGGCATTTCATGAGGCTGGTTATCTGACTGTGTTCGTCAGCATTCCCGAGCAAGAGGTGAATGCCGGGGTGGTGAAACTGGATGTGCTTGAAGGTAAGGTTGAGCGCTTGAGTGTGGTTGGTTCACGTTATTACTCGTTAGGCAAAATCAAGCAAAATGTGACGGAGTTTAAAGAAGGTCACGTACCACATTTCCCCAGCGTACAAAAGCAGATTGCTTCGGTCAACATAAATCCTGACCGGGTAGTGGCGCCTGTGTTACGCCCAGGCAAATCTCCAGGCATGGTGGAAGTGGATCTCAAAGTGGATGACAAGTTACCGCTGCATGCCAGTCTTGAATACAACAACCGTTACACGCCAAATACGACAAAAACACGTTTGGCCGGTAACTTGAGATATGACAACCTTTGGCAGCGCGATCACAGTATTGGTTTGGGTTTTCAAGTGACGCCGGAAGATAGTAATGAAGTAAAGGTCTTTTCTGGGACTTATGTGATCCCTTATGCTGGTGATTACTGGGCGATGTACGGTGTCGTTTCACGGAGCGATATTAGTGCAGTGGGGGACTTAAATGTGATCGGTAACGGTAACATTTATGGGATTAGGTATATTCACCCCATGCCAAGCCCGATCAAGAGTTTTAATCACAATTTAACATTGGGTGCTGACTATAAAGACTTTAGAGAAAGTACCCGCAGGCTGGGTGCGGACTTGGGCAGTAATCCAATCACATACTTACCTTTTTTAATTGGGTACACCGGTAACCTTGCCTTACCGGATAGCACCACAAAACTAGATTTGAACTTTGTCTTTTCTACCAAAGCGCTGGTGAATGACGAGGATGAATTTTCTCAGCGACGTTTTTTGGCACGTCCAAATTTCTCTTATTTAAGAGGCCAGCTTGAGCATACCCACACTCTTCCTTATCAATGGCAACTATATGGTTCGATTGGAGGCCAAGTCACAGGTGACTCACTCGTTTCCAACGAGCAGTTTTTTCTGGGTGGCCTGGATACCGTCCGTGGCTTTCTAGAATCCAGTGCGCTGGGTGATACCGGCACTAACCTCACTGTGGAGTTACGCTCTCCACCATTGCAAAAATACGCAGGCTCATGGGTAAAAGAAATGCGTTTGTTGGGTTTTTACGATTATGGTTTGGCCACTACTCGTGACCCAGTTTCTCTCGCAGATGACAGGTTTTCCCAAATCGAGCGCTACATCTTGTCTTCTTACGGCTTTGGCCTGGATGTAAAAGCAGCACGTGGCTTGTTTATGCGGCTGGACTTTGCGCGTGTTCTTCAATCCAGCTGGATTCTTGAAAACGGCAGAACCGCGCCTACCATCCCGGCGGGCATGGCAGAGAACGGTGATACGCGCTTGCATTTTAAAGTTGGTTTTGATTGGTAGTGGTAATCGTCTGAAGTGAATGAGGTGAAGTGATGAACAAGTTACGATTTAAATTGGTATTTAGCAAAAGACTGGGCATGCTGGTGCCGATTGCCGAGATTGCGCGTACCCATCAGAAAACCGTTTCGTTATCGGGCGCAATTGATACCAATCTTCAGACACATGCTACGCCTCAGCCGTTATGGCGCATTTCTACCGGCAGTCTGGCCTTGGTGCTGGCAGGATGTTTGAGTTGGATTTCTGCGCCGTTACTGGCGATGGATGAAAATACATTACCTGTTCAGCAGCCTGGTTATAATTTGCCTCCCGGTGTAAGCATTCCAACACCAGTCAATAACACGATGAACATTACAACAACGATTCAAAATGCGGTGATTCGTTGGGATAGCTTTAATATTGGTTCAAAAGCCGCAGTGCATTTTGAGATGCCAAACGCCACTTCAAGCGTATTAAACCGGGTCATGGGTAGTGGTGCCAGCTTCATTAATGGCACACTCACCTCTAACGGCCACGTTTATATTGCCAATCAAAATGGTATTTATTTTGGTGCAGGCTCACAAGTCAATGTGGGTTCGCTGACAGCGACCACACTGGATAATTTAAAAAATAATACTATCGAAACGATTTACCAGAACGGTATTTTATCCAACACCTCTGAACCGGTTTTTTCCTTTGCTGATGCAGTCGGGGTGATTGACGTGGCCCGTGGTGCAAGCATTGAGACCAAAGGCTCTGGGGGACGTGTCATGTTGTTAGCGCCAGATGTGACCAACAGCGGTGTCATTAAAACGCCTGAAGGGCAGACCATTCTGGCTGCTGGTAAAACCGTTTATCTGAGCACTCTGGATCAATTTGCAGGTCTGCTGGTTGAAGTGAGTTCGGGTGGCACCGCCACTAACCTTAACGAGATCATTGCAGATCGTGGCAATGTGAGCTTGATCGGCCTGGCAGTTAATCAGCAAGGGACAATCAAAGCGTCTACCTCAGTCCGAGCCAATGGATCTATTTACCTCAAAGCTAAAGAAATCCAAAGTCCTACACAACCGGGAAATGATGTTTACGGAAAGGTCACGTTGGGTAAGGGTAGTACTACTGCAGTCACTATCGATGTCAACGACAAAGAGGAAGTATTTGATGCGCAAACAATTACGCCTTCCATCGTTGATATCCAGGGTAAGGATATTGCGATTGATGGCAGTGTGATTGCTAACAGCGGGCAAGTTAATGTGACTGGCAGAGACAATCAAGGGAACAACAGTAGTATTTTTCTTGGCGATAACGCATCTATCGATGTCTCTGGGGTGGATGCCATTGCACCCATGAGCCGTAATCAGCTGGCGATTGAGTTGTTCTCAGATCAGCTCAGAGATTCCCCTGTCTTACGCGGAGGGGCTTTGTTTGGGCAAACATTATTTCTGGATGCACGTAAAGGGACCAAGCTACTTAGCCAGAGTGTGATTGACCAGGCCAAAGCCGGGATTACCCGAACGGTCGCCGAGCGCTCAACCAATGGTGGACAGGTGAATCTGGCCGCGACGAATTTCGTTAGCAAAGCGGGCTCCAAGATTGATCTCTCTGCGGGTAGCACCACTTACAGCGAGGGTTCAATCCGCGAAAGTAGCCTGCTGATTAATGGTAAATGGGTCTTGGCCTCGGAGGCGCTCCCCAATGTACCCTATCAAGGCTCGAGTGATTACTACTCTGTGACTAGTGAGCGCTGGGGGCAAACCAGAACATGGGCCATGACAGCGAATGCACTCAACGGATTGGCCAGCGCAACGAGTCAAAACGCGGCCAAAAGCGCCTCTGTCAGTGGTTACTTGCAACCTAGTTACCAGCAGGGTGGGGACGCCGGTACATTGAGCGTTGCTACCACCAATATGGCGTTGCAAGGCGATGTACTGGCTAGCACTGTGGCGGGCCTCTATCAGCGAGGAGAGACTGCCGCACACAGCACTCCCCTGGGCGGTGCCTTCAAGTTGACGTATAACAACTCCGGGGCCTTGAATATTGTTTCATCTACTGTCGCTCTAAGTGATAATTTTAATGAAGATAGTCAACTCAGCACTGAGCAAAAGCAAACATCTGAGTTAAGTTCAGCCATGCTGGAAAAGGGAGTAAACCGCGTAGAGATTCAAGCGACAGGGCAGGTTAACCTTAACACAGCCCTCAATATGCAGCCCAATGGCAGTCTGAATGTACGAGGGAGTGGCGGTGTCAATGTGAATAACGATATTCGCATGCCTTCCGGCACAGTGACTTTGTCATCCAGCCAAAGTGCCGATGTGAATGTGGCTAACAATGTCAGAATCAATGTTGCTGGCCTGTTTACCAATGATTTACCAGGCGTCAATGGCGCTATGCTGGGTAAAGTTGCCCTCAATGGTGGCAGCATTACTGTGAACAATGGCTTGCACATGGGGCTGGGGGCGACCATGGATGCTTCATCTGGGGTATGGCTGAATCAACGTGGACAACTTGCTGCCGGACATGGTGGTGATATCACTGTGACCCTGGCTGACAACAATATCGGAGTGGGCAGCTTCAGCAGTTATGGTTTCATGGTGAATGGACAGCAAACTGAAGGCGGACATTTGACGGTTAAGTTGCAGGATGAGCAATCGACTGGCCCGGTGCAGCACATCCAGCTCGGTGGTAGCAATCCTGACCGAGACAATACCCTCTGGTTATCAGAAGACTTTTTTAAACAAGGCGGTTTTTCCAGTTACAGCGTCAGTAACGCGCAGCGGTTGAATGGGGATGTGTTGATTGGCGATGAAGCCAACCACAGTGTATTGATCAAGCCTGAGCAACATTCACGCACCTTGCTATCTGGAGCAAGATCTACACAAAGTGGTAATGATTTGAGCGCGCTGACAGCTGTTACCTCTCTGGATGGCAGGTTGCGCTCACCCGCAAGCCTGCAGGTGGCGGCCGGGGATGATCTTACATTGCAATCAAACGCCCGGATATTGACGGATACCCCCATCAGTCATGATGGGGCCAGAGGCAATGTTACGTTAAGTTCAAAAGGTCAAATGACCATCTTGGGCGATATCACAGCCCCTGGCGCGGATATCGCGCTCACGGTAGAGCCCATTCCTGATACTGGTGACGTTAGCCTCCCTAACAGCAGCTTTGATCCAACGCTGAGCCTGTTTTTAGGGGAAACTGCAACACTCAGTGCGCGAGCGCAGTATGTCCGTCCGCCAACCAGTGATGGCAACTTGCGAACTGCATTTGTGACAAAGGCTGGCACTATCTCCTTGACTGCAGGCAACGGGGTGTTGATCACCAAAGAAGGGTCTTTAATTGACGTTTCAGGTACCAGCGGTAATGTTGATCAGCGCGTACAAGGGGGCTATGCAAGACAGTTGGTGTCAGGCAGCGCGGGCGAAATTTCTTTAAGTGGCCGTGATGGAATTGCGCTGGATGGTAGCTTAATGGCAACGCCTTCTGGTAGTGGGGAGGGGGGCACTCTGAATGTCACCTTGGGTGGCAAGAATCCAACTGGGATTGAAAACGATACGCTGACTCCTTTATTTTTTACTAGTGGTACGCGGGTGCTGACGGTAACGAACAATAAAGAGTTAATGGCTAGTAACAATATAGCAGGGGGTAGTAATGCCAATCTGATTAATACTTCTAACTCTTCAACATTACCACTGACTACCGCACAGGGCGTAGGGCAGATTTCTGCAGAACAAATTCGCCAGGGCGGATTTGATAATGTGACATTAAAAATAGACAACGTCAGTGCGACTTCAGGGGATGCGATACATTTTGCTGACACAACGCTCAGCGTGCCATCCCTATTGACACTAGATGCTACGTCCTTTACTGGCGATGCCAATATCAATGCTTCCACCCTAGTGCTGGCAAACAAGAGCACGATAGACTTAAATAGTCAGCAGCTCATTGCTGGTAATAGTCAGTTCAAGGCCCAGGCAAACTTTATTGATATACAGGGCAATGTTGCCTTCAACCAGATGGCGGAAACGCGGTTACAAAGTCAGTCAGACATTCGTGGACGCAGTATTGCCTCGGCACTGCAAGGCTCTGCGTCGCTGAGTGCGCCTGGCCTGATTGCGCTTGATGCCGCGCAGGTCTACCCTGCCACCGGAACCGAATTTACTGTGACTGCCACCGGCAATGACAGCAAGATTGCAATCACTAATGAAGCCAAGACTGCAAGTTCGGTACCACTGTCTGCAGTGGGTACCTTGACATTGAATGCGGAAACTATCAGTCAGGCAGGCGTGTTACGCGCACCACTCGGTCAGATCAATCTGAATGCTGGTAAAGACTTGACGCTAGCTCCTGGCAGTTTGACTTCCGTCTCAGCTGAGGGAAGCCTGATTCCTTACGCCGTGTCGGTGCTCGGCGGTAGCAATCTTGCTGATACCAAAGGGGCCATTAGCAACTTCATGACCACCGTGGACAAGAAGAAGGTGACACTGAATGCTAATAACATAGACTTGCAATCTGGATCACGCATTGATATTTCAGGTAGTGGCGATACGCTGGCCTATGAATGGATTCAAGGAATTGGTGGTTCTGTGGATGTGTTATCTCAGTCCGGTTATTACGCAGTGTTGCCTGCCCTGGGCAACCAATACGCGCCATATGACTATTTGATGAACGCCGGGGCTGAGATTGGCATTGGTCAAGCGGTATATTTATCGGGCGGTAACGGACTGGCAGCAGGCAAGTATACGCTTTTACCTGCGCATTATGCGCTGTTGCCTGGTGCTTTCCTCATTAGTGAAAACGGAGCCAACATCCAGATTAATACGCAATTGGTACTGGCGGATGGGACAGGTCTTTCATCAGGCTATCTGACCAAGCTCGATGGCACCAGTCGAGGTCAGTTCACCAGCTTTAATATTGTCAACGGTAATACTTTTTACAAAGATTACGGCACTAAAAACTATAAAGGGCTGGCCGAATATCTTGTAAGCTCAGGCAATGACTTATTGACCAAAACTGCGCTCAGGGATGGTAGAGTCGTTCCGAGGTTAACAAATGATGCAGGTCAGTTAGTCCTTGCTGCGGGGGATAATCTTAACCTGGATGCAACAATCAACACCAGTAGCGCTGACGGTGGCAAAGGCGCATTGGTCGATATTTCCTCTAATGATATTCGTGTTGTTTCGAATGTAGATACTCAGCTCACTGGCGTGTTGCAGATTGCTGCTAACCAACTCAACAACATCAAGGCAGACTCTATTCTGCTTGGCGGTAGCCGCACTGTGAGTGGTCAGACGCAAACCATCACGACCACCGCTTCCAGTGTCAGTTTCAATAATGATAGTGATCATGCGGTACAGTCTGATGAGTTGATTGTGACGTCAAAAGACACCATCAGCGTGAATAAAGGTGCAGTCATTCAAACCGGTAGCAGAGCAGACAAGACGGGCAAGACAACCATGGTGACCAGTGGGGATGGTGCGGTGTTGGCCGTCTCCTCAAAAAATGATTTTGATTTTTCCAGAACCGGTGTGACCGCGGCTCCGACGACCGGAAAGCTCTTGATTAATGAGGGTGCCAGTGTGACCGCCGCCAGATCCATGGTACTGGACGCGACAAGCAGTTTTGATCAATCTGGCAACATAAAAGTAGAGGATGGCGGCACCTTGACCCTGGGATCGAATCAATATTCGATTGGGGATAGTTCAACTCCGGGATCGACGCGCATCAGTGCTGCAACCTTGGGTGAATTTGGTCGTTTGTCCGCGATCACTTTTAACAGCTATAAAAATATCGATATATTTGGTGCTGTTAATTTTGGCAACAGTAATCTGGATATTACCTTCAACACGGCCGGGATTGCCAAGCGTGATGCCGGTGACGTGAATATTGTTGCTAACAACTTTACCCTCAAAAACACCAATAACGCCGTATTTACAGTGCCAACTGCCAGCTATGATCAATTGACGGTGAATGCCAACCAAATTACGTTTGGTGATTCCGGTACCCAGTCTAACAATATTGGCGGTTTTAACAATGTCTCACTCAATGCGAACAAAGATGTCCGTTTTACGGGTTCTGGTACGCTCAACGTCAACGCGAGTCAAACCAGCATCAATAGTGCGGTGATCACGGCTGACTCAGGCAGCCAATACACTTTTGCCAGCTCAGGCAGTTTGCAGACTCAAACTAATGGGCAATCGGCAGGGGGTGCCTCAGGACTGGGCGCCACGCTCAATCTTTCTGCGACTAGCATGGAATTGGGCGGGCAAGTGGTGTTAAAGGCCGGGCAGCTAAACGCAACAGCGACTACAGGTGATATGAAAGTAGTTGCCGGTGGCGGTGTAGATGTTTCTGCAGCGACTGTTTCCTTTGATGCAAAGAACGCTGCAACTACTGATGCAGGTGGTATTAGCTTGACCTCTCAACAAGGCAATGTACAGTTAGAGAGTGATAGTTTACTTAATCTGTCTGGCGGTACCGCCAAAGGGAATGCCGGTAAGTTGCAGGTGACTGCCAAAAATGGTCGCTTTATCGCTGATGATAGTACATTGCAAGCACAGTCGGCGGTGGGGCAGAAATCCGGCTCCGTCAAGATAGATGTGGCAAACCTGGATAATTTCAGCCAAGTGAACCAAGCGCTGGAGACTGGCAAGTTTAATCAAAGCCGTGATATTCGCGTCCGAAATGGTGATGTGACCATCGCCAATGGTGATACCGTCACGGCACATGCGTTTACACTTGGTGTTGATAATGGCAATGCGACCGTGGCGGGCAATATCAATGCCGATGGTGATAAAGGGGGCGATGTCGCTATTTATGCCAAAGGGATAGTGAGCCTGACAAATACTGCTCAAATTACGGCGAGAGGAAAGCAGGCTAATCAGTCTGCCGGCGATGTGCAAACCGGATCTGGCGGTTCTGTCCTATTATCGTCTGATAGCCTTGCTACCCAGAATGCGGTGTCCGCAGATGCTGGTGCACTGATCGATGTGAGTGGCTACGATAAAGCGGCAAATAACAATGTGGGTGTGGATGGCGCAGATGGTTCAGTGACTTTGCGAGGCCGTCGTGGCGCCGATGGCACGGCTAATACTGTGAATGTCGCATTGAATGCCACTGCAGCTTTAAAAGGCGCTAGTGAAGTGGTGGTTGAGGGTAGCCGTACCTATACTACGGCTGCATTTACCGCTGCTAATATGGCAGGCATGATTGCGGACACCAACAATTTTTACAATGCTAACCCTGGCAGCAGTGGCTATGCAGCGACTCAAGACGGTGTGGAGGCTAAAGTCTTGCCTCATATAGAGGTGCGAAGCACAACAGGCAGTACGCCAACCACCCTGACCGTTGGCTCAACCGATATTAATTTGCGATCCTTCGGCACTAATCCTAATGCATTGCTTGCTGGACGCGGTGGTTCTTTGACGTTGCGTTCCAATGGCAACCTGAGCTTTACGGGTTCATTGAGTGATGGCTTTAGTACCGCTACCACGGCAGGCGTTTTGCAGGAAAATACCAACACGTTTAACTTTAATTTGATTGCTGGTGCTGACTACAGTGCGGCAAATATTAATGAAACAGTTGACGGGGTGGGTGACTTTACGTTGGCAACCAACAAGCTCATTCGTACCGGTGAGGGCAATATTAATATTGCTGCCGGTAGAAATATGAGTCTGGGCGGCAATACTTCTGTGATTTACACCATCGGCAGAAAAGTTGATAACCTCAACGGATTCACCGTAGCAACTACGGGTACCAATGTGCCCAATGCGGCCAGTTATGTCAATTATGGCGGCGATATTACCATTGATGTACAGGGTAATATCACCGGTACTGCAACTACACAAAGTGTCAACCAGTGGTTATTGCGCCAGGGCGGCAATGATTTGGATACCAGCTGGTGGGTACGTCCAGACCAGTTCCAACAGGGGGTTGCTGCATTAGGTGGTGGCAATGTCAATATTAAGGCAGGCGGTAACATTACTAACTTATCTGCATCCTCGGCAACCAATGCACAATTCCTCAAACGTTCCGTTACGGATCAGGAAGGCAATGTCAAGGAAGTACGCACCAGTCTGGTCAATGGCGGTGGTGACGTCTCAGTCGCTGCGGGTGGTAACCTGACGAATGGGGTCTATTATGTTGGTCGAGGTCAACTAACACTGGACGCCAATGATAGTATCCTTAAATCTGGTAATACCGGTACGGTGATTGCGTTACAAGATGCCAGTGCAGATGTAAGGGCCAAGAACAATATCAAGATTGAAACAGCGTTTAACCCTACACTTTGGGTTCAAGGCAGCCTGCTGGCTTCAAATCAGGTTCAAAACAGTAGTTTTTTCAATACTTATGCTGATACCTCAGCCCTGAATGTGACTTCCCTCTCTGGCAACGTTGAGGTTGGTCAAAGCAATAGGCAGTCTATTGCCAACACGGGTTTAAACACCGGTGGGTATACGACCTTAACTAATAACGACATGGCCGCGATTCACCCAGGAACGGTTAATGTCACCGCCTTTGATGGCGATATCACGACTTTTAAAATGCTGCTGGCACCGTCTTCCACTGGTAATTTGAGTTTGTTAGCTGGGGGGAGCGTACGTGGCGGTAACAATACCAGTGGTACCATTAACCCTACGGCGAATATACTGATTTCTGATGCAGATCTGAGTGCTGTGCTGAATGTATTTAACCCGACAGTGGGTAGCCCGAGTGACAGTATCGTGTCGGGTATTCTAGGTAGCATCAAAACGGGGATATCTGCGGTGCCTGTGCACCAGAATGACCTGACACCCGCAGTGATTGTGGCGCGTGAGGGTGATGTGGTACTGACTGGCACCCCGACCGCACGAACAAGTACAAATATTTATGGTATCAAATCTTCAAAACCTGTGTACATCAACGCTGGAAATAATGTGACACTGCATGCCTCCATCCAGCACAACCGTATAGATGACATCTCTGTGATACAAGCCGGTAAAGATTTTGTTATGGAAAATGGCAAACAACAGGCTCGCATTGATATTAATGGCCCAGGCGAGGTCATGATCAAGGCGGGTCGCAATATTGATCTGGGCAATACCAGTGGTATTCTCTCTCTGGCCAATACCGTCAATCCAAACTTGGCGAATAACAGTGCCAATCTGACCTTGATGGCTGGCATGGGCAAATCAGGTAGTAATGTAGAGGGATTTGTTAATACCTATATTGATCCAACTGGCACGGGGCCCGCTTCGCTACAAGGGAATGCAGAAGAGTTGGCAAAATACCGCAAGGCAACAGCCGAGCGTGTGCAGGCTTACATGAATGAAATAACCGGCAGTAAAAATCCTTCCACTGGCCAGGCTTATACAATGCAGGAGGCGATGACTGACTTCTTGGCGCTGGATACCACCAGAAAAGAGATTTTTGCCTTAAGACAGTTCCAGGCGGAGTTGTTGGAAGCTGGTAAAGAGTACATCAATACTGCAAGTACCGTTAGAAGCGACAATGTGATTGCCTCCCTTTTCTCAGCCAAAGATTACTCGGGCGACATGTTGATGTATCAAAGTCAAATCCGAACCTCAAGAGACGGTGATATCAACTTGTTCGCGCCTGGTGGCCTCATTAACGCGGGTGTTGCTTCTAACAGTTCTCTTGAGCATGATATTGGAGTGGTTACCGAAAAAGGCGGCAATATTGGCGCCTATGCTGATGGTAATTTCCTGGTCAATCAGTCAAAAGTCATCACACAGTTTGGTACGGATATTTTGATTTGGTCTAACAATGGCGATATTGATGCTGGTCGAGGCTCCAAAGCAGCACAATCGGTGCCAGAGCGTGTGGTGAGTATTAATGCGAATGGCGATGTGACGGTGGAAGTGAAAGGTGTGGCTTCTGGCTCGGGTATTCGCGCTCAGACATATGATCCTGATGGTCCCAACGGTCCACAAACTGGGCCTAGGCTGGAAGATGCAACCGTAGCCTTATTTGCTCCACGCGGTGTCCTGGATGCGGGTGAAGCAGGCGTAGCTGCGGGTAATCTTCTCGTCGGTGCTATACAAGTGTTGAATAGCTCAAATATCACCGTTGCTGGTGCATCCTCAGGCGTTCCGGTCGCTGATACTGGTAGCCTTGCTGGTGCTGCACTCAGTTCGACAAACACTTCTGCAGGGGCCAGCAATGCTTTAACTGAAAATATCGCCAACCAGATGAACAATCAGAGTGTTGCACCAAAAGAATTGCCACCTATCGTGACTGTGAAAACCATCCGGTTGGAGGATTAGCGAGACTGGCATTCATCAGGACGCCCACCAATGGTGGGCGTTTTGTTTTTATAAAGCAGTATGAGCGCTAGTGACAGTCAATGCATCTCCGTAGCCATATCAAATGCTTTACGCAACTCGCTGATGGCAAAGACCTGCGCTTCCCGTGCTTTGGCAACCACATCAGCCATGCCAAAAAACTCATGCGTTACACCGTCAAAGTGTCTGTAGGCGACCGGTACGCCATCACGTTGCAGGCGTTCGGCAAACTCCTTGCCTTCCTCGTATAAAGG
>VFQN01005619.1_pt1 | contig 15128 bp, 23 predicted proteins | sample 3512371 | NCBI WGS metagenome assembly VFQN01 (sample SAMN10412370, study PRJNA504923) | tailings metagenome | isolation source: Replicate 2 from Balatoc abandoned mine | place: Philippines: Itogon, Benguet | collected 2017-08-28
GGGGGGGGGGGGGGAGGGGGGGGGGGGGGGGGGGGGGGGGGGGGGGGGGGGGGTGTTAGGGAGGGGCCTGGGGAGAGGCGGTAGGGCAGGCGGGACAGGGTGGTGAGAGAAGGAGGTGGAGCGGCAGCGGCAGCGGTGGTGGACACGGGCGGCAAGAGTGGCATGGGGTAGCTGCTGGTGGTTTAGGTGGAGCGGGGTTGGGCTGTTGGCATCGGCTGTGGACATGGAACATGTTTCAGGGCTGCCTGGGCGCATGGGTACCTAGTGCGGATGGGGGCGAGAGAGGTGGAGTCTGGCTGTTGCTGTGGACTCTGCTAACTATAACCTGTAAGGCTTTCGTTGATTTCGCCCGGTGCGTTACCGCCATATGTAAAGTCTTCGTTGCCTGAGTTCTGTTATTCACAAACGGCCCCGTACCGGTACACCGGGCGTGTTTCCCTTGCGGGGCGTGGCATTTCTCCTTGTGATTTACCACGTTTGCATCCCTCCAAATTAGTTTGGTGGTGTTGCCAGGTGTTGGTGTCTTGGCACAGCTAAGTGGTATGCCGCAAACAGAGTTACAGCCAGATTGTAGCTGTAAGTGCAAGCACTGGCAGTACCGGTAGCACCGCCATCGCTCATGGCACGCGCACACCGTGTGTCTGGCATTATTGCCGGCAGTAGCACGACAGTGTGGTTGGGCTTCCGCAGCCCCAGGACTCGGCACGCCGCTGCCAAGAGCAAGCATCTACAAGCATCTACAAGCACCCCTACTCTGGGTAATTACTCTTTTGTTAGAACAGCAATCACCAGCAGCTGGATGCGCGCAGCCATACTGACACGCGCACTGCTCAGCGGGCTTCGCGGGACTGCACCGCAGACGGGTCTGCTACGCAAGGCGGCACCCAGGCTGCCACCACCAGTCTCCATTCCAATCTTGCTCTGTCACGTCATACAGCACCAGGGATTCCCTGTCCCGTTCCTCACAACCGACGTACGGCGTAAACCACTGTTTGCAACGACCGAACGCAACAGCAAAACCATGCCCGAAGCAACATCCAACCCAGACCAGGCACGAACCCCAGCGTCGCAAAGTGCAGGCAGCACCTTCCCGCCGAAGTTTGCACGCATACACATCCCGCATAAGTGAGTTACTTCTTATTGCTTATTGCTGCCAAAACATCAAGAGATAAAGGAGCGCCACGTGGCACATGGCTGAGGCCATTCGTCCAGAACCAATACGCTCGACCATATCACTTCCTGGCTCGCCACGGCTCGCTAACCCGGCGCCACCATGGGTTGGACTTGTTCGTTTTCACGTGCAAGCAGATGATCAAGCAAGAGCACATGCATCACAGATCACGTGCGGTACAAAGGAAAGCAAGCAAGGACAGAAAGCACAAACACGTGCGGCGTCGCAAAAAGAATGACCATTACCACGTTGGTACCAGCGTGCTCACACACTGCCATGTTCCTGTGAACGGTTGACCACCTCTTCCGCTTTTGAATAATTTGTCACTGCGCACGATCGCCATCCCCTTCTGCAGGGGGTGTTGCATTTGTTGGCATACTACTCTTGGCACATGGTGCACGACAGCATTGTACGACACGGTCCCGGCGCTCTACAGCCGGCGCGCCGCCTGGCGGATGGCGGCGGCGCCTCCCGGCAGCTCCAGCATCATGACCATGTTGTTGTCCGAATCTGCAAGCAGCAATAGAAAAGCATTATCCAGGAGCATTTAGGAGCCAGGCCACCAGCGTGAGAAGTGCAGCTGAACTGACCCGCGACCTGTACCTGACCTGTACCACGCTCCTAACAGCAGTTGCAGCATGTCAGGAAACCGAAGGACGTCTGTTCTCCAACGCACCGGTTGCGGCACGTCGGCGCCCTAACCACTCCCGCCTGTTCTGAGGCAGCACCTCCCACTGAGACACAACATGCAACCGACAGGCCGCAGCCCGCTAACCACCCGCCCGCCCCCACAGCTCCCATGCCCACAGCTCCCATGCCCCATGCACCCACACACGTTTACCCACACCCACCGGTGTAGAACAGCAGCGCGTTGGTCTTGTAGTTGAACCGCTCCGTGGAGTTGCGCTGGCTGGGCAGCCGTCCCACGCGCTGCAGCGCCACGCCCTGCAGCCCTGTCGTACCGGTGCCGTACGACCACACCTGCTGGAAGCCGGCCTGCATGTCGTACGCCGCGACCTCGCCCGACTTGGCGTCTGCCACGAACATGAGACCGTCCATCACGTCGATGCCAGCAGGCTGCCAACCGTCCTTCTGAATCAAAACCTGAGGGAGTTCAATTAATCATTCAATCATTCAGTCAATTGGAGGTCCGCGGGCTGCCAACCGTCCTTCTGGATCAGCACCTGCGAGTTGAGAGTGTAAAGAAATGGCAGGACAGGATTCAGTGCTCCGTGGGCGCTGGGTGGTGAGGGGCATCCTGCTGGATGCGTAAGAATTGTGGGAGGACAGGATGTTGGTGATGCGAGGGGCGTGCGGACCGGACTGCGGGAAGGGTCGTAGTGGTGACTGTGCGTAAGTTGCCCGGTCGCGACGAAAGGGTGCACGTCCCGTGGCGTTGTGCATTCTCGTGCATCCCTCTGCATGCTGTAATGCAGCAGTGTGCGCACCTCCTGCTTGGCCCCCAGGTGCGCTGCGTAGCCGTAGGTCAGCTCACGTGGCATGATGAGGCTGCCGTTGAACCTGGGATGGGGGCGGGCGGGGGGGGCGGAGGGGAGAGCGGTTCAGCGAGAGAGAAGGTGAGGGCGAAGAAGGGGGAGCGGGGGCGGCCACGGTGGACCAAGGGGCCAGGGATATCATCGAGGACGGTCACAAACACGGACTGTCCTCTCTTTCACTGGGAGCCACCGGCTGTGCTACATGCTTGCGGCAGCCTTCGTGCCGTATGTCAGCGTCGCCCTACCCTCATCCCACTCCGTCCCTGGCAGCCGCGCGCCTCCCCGCCTAGCCCAGGTCTGGGGGGCATCCGGCATTGCACAAGCACCTACACTCCGCACCCTTGTACACCTGACCACTATCCTGGACAGCTTCCACCCCCCGTTCTTACTTGGTCTCGCCGCGTGAGGCCTTCCCTGCGTCCTCCAGCTTCTTGAGGTTCTTCTTGTCACCCATGGTGGCAACCCACCTGCACAGCGATATGCACAGGTACATGAGATCTGGGAACCGGTGCTGTCATGCGTCCTGGAACTTCCATACTCTTGCGGCATAAAATACAGTCGTCCTGGACGGCACAAACATGGGATTACGTGCAGTGGGCTTGCGGCTTGGCATGCAAGCTGCAGGGCGGTGTGGTAGTACTTGAGGTATGCTACAAGTAGCTGCTGCGAATTGCGCATCTAGCACTACATTACAAACAGAACGCACCACTCAATGACTTGGGTGTCCTCGCCGTCGTCTGCGCGGGTTGGTGGGATGCGGGGCCGTGTCACGCGTGTCAGTCACGTGTCAGTCACGTGTCAGTCACGTGTCAGTCACGTGTACAACATGGTGTCTAAGCAGGGGTGCGATTACCCTGGTAGCAGCGGACACCAAGGACAGGCCCATAGCTGACAGCGGTTACAGGCATGTATCCTTGCAGACTACAAGGCCAAGTAGCAGGCAAGTTGGGTGCAAGGGAGAACGCCGGGAACGGCGTGATGGGCTTGAGGGAGATTCCGTTGTGCCGTACTCACGAGAGGAGTCGGAGGGGCCAGGAGCCAGGTCAGCGGGGACGTCCGTCCAGTGGGGCCAGTAGGGGGACCTGCAGTTAGCAACGCAGGCGTGGCAGGCATGGTATAGTCATGCAGAATTGCAGCACCGCAAAACTTGTATCATACGCCAAAGTGTTCATGTGCCCGCAATGCCCAACTTCTTGGGCGGGCACATCAGCACGGCCCTGGGCTATCCCTTGCCAACTGAGTGTCCGACCAGCACAATGCATTGCAAATGTGCATATGCAAATACGACAGAGCAGTTTAGCTTGGGGCAAATGTGCCCCAGCCAGCCCGCAAGCACCCTGAGCTTGGCAGCCAACGACCGACGCACCAGTCGTACTGGAAGCGGGGGAGGGCCACAGCGCTGGCGTTGAGGTCCTTGTTGTACCTGTCAAGGAGGGAGGAGGCAACCACAGCACACGTCCGCGCTTGTCATCCGCGGGCCCCAATTGTGCCCTACTGGTATGAGCCCCCTGAACAAGATCTGGCACGGAACGTCATCTCCTGGCACCCAGCCGTGCACCGCCCCGGGCGCACGCATCCGTGTCCACTGATTGGGCACCACGACACGCACAGCTCCCCCAGCAGCAACCCACTCACCACGACAGCCACGGCTTGATCAGCAGCAGCTCCTCCCCGGTGGTGATGTCCACACGCCGCAGCTGGCCCGCCCCCGTGTTGGCGTAGTACAGCCAGCGGCGGCTGGTGTCAAGCCACATGCCCGACATGACGCCCTTGACACGCTTGAACGGCACGTCCAGCCACCTGCACGTGCCGTACGGAGGTACGGCAGACACGTGTGAGGACCTAGGCACGTGCACGTGTGCTGTCTGATTGCTGCACCGAGCAATTTTAGCGCAAAACACGCGTGCCTGGTAGGGTGACAGCATGCCACATGAAAGACGCTGGACCAACACCGCCCACGCACGTCTTGCCGGCATGGGAACCTCCCCTGCCTGTGACACGCGCCTAACCTGGAGAGGTACCCGTCGCCGTGGTAGCTCTTGCCCTCGGCGTGGTCGTTGTTGAAGTCGTACAGCACCAGGTGCCCGTGGTCGGAGCCCGTCTCGGAGGCTGTGGGTGCGGCACGGGGGCGGGTCAGTGGGTCGTTGAGTCCAAGGCCAGACGTTGACGATTGCGGCCACGCATGTTTCGTACGGCTGGAAGTGCTGCATATACAAGGCTGCGCAAAGTACATGTAGTGCGTAACTGCAGCTCCAGCACGTGCATGCCCTGTACGGCAGTACGGCACGTGTCGGTCACGCGCAGGCGCTCACCGCACACGGTGTGTCCCGGGTAGTCCATGCGACCGCAGCCGTCCAGCACGAAGAACGCGTTGGCCTTGAGCCTACACGCATGGGCAATCAGGGTGTGATTACATAAGTTTTGCACTGGCTGCACAAAGCCACACGGGTTTGTGGGTGCAGGTGCGTGTCAGACGCTGACATGCAGCAGACGTGCCTTGGCGGCGCCCGTTGTGATTCCTTCGGTCCACAAGACGGGCACGCGCATGCAACCGATACGACACACGCTTGACAGCGAGCACGTGGAGTAAGGCGCAAGGAGGGTTGGAGTAAGGTACAAGGCGAGTTGGAGTACAGTACTGCTGGCCGCTTTCGGCAGTGCGTACAACTAATTGAGTTCGCGGTGGCCACCTAGCATGCACAGCATGAGTACGGTCCCGAACGCACTCACCACTCGATGCCGTGCGAGTAGGGGCTCTGGTGCAGCATGTCCAGGTGGGATCCCTGGGGGGTGCACGGACAGCGGGCAGGTGACAGGGGGCAGGTGACAGGGGGCGCACGGGTGTGGAGCAAGCAGGGGACGCGGAGGTGCGAGCCTTGGAGCCCGCAGGGGACAAGAGCCAGCGGGTAGAAGGCGCATGGATGTGGAGTGGGTATGAGGAAGAAACACAAGAAGTAGCCCACATGGCCACGTGGGCCGTCGTGGGCTAGTGTCTGGTGCAGCATGTCCAGGTGGGAGCGCTGGGGGTACGCGTAAAACGCGAGAAACCGTGTAAGGCGTCAGGGAATCGCGGAAGTGTTGGTGCCTGCACGCGAAGGGAAAGTGGGTTGACAAGTCGAAGCCAAAGCAACAGATAGTTGGGAGCGCTGGGGGGTGCAGGGGACAAGGAAAAGCGGAGAGGGAGCGCATGGATGTGGCATGGGCATGAGGAAGGAACACATGAAGTTGCCCACACGGCCGCTTGGGCCGCGGTGAGCGAGGTGCACCGACGAGCTACCAACGTACCAAGGCCGCGCTTCAGTCGGCGCGATACCCTGTGTGAGCATCATAGTCCACGGGCTGGGACAACGACGCTAACTGCAGCAAGGAGTATACCACACGCCCACTGTGCACCGATGGTGCTGTGGCCCCGTGGGCCATGAGGTACGAATGAGTGCTGTTTACAGGGGTTTTGCAGCGCACCTGGGTCTCCTTGGTGCACTCGTAGCCTGGCGGGTAGTAGTCCGGGGTGCAGGGCCCGTGTGTGGTGGTGTTGGTGATGGGATCCATGGAGCCGTACATCTCGCTGCCCTGGGGCCAGTCGCCCATGTAGGCCTTGTTCTGCGGGGCGGTGCCGGGGGACATGGGGCAGGTGCCGCACATGGTCACACGGCAAGGGCTAGTGCCGTACACGGCTCCATGCATTGGGCTAGTCGGCTGATGTAAAGCTGGCCAAGAGGCAATGTCGGCTTTGCTCTGTGGGGCGGAAGCGCGGCATGACATGGCAGCGGGGGCGCCAGCGAGCGACAGAGGTCATGAGGCAAACGGTGTGGGTAGCGTGAGAGAAGATCACCTGTAGGTGAGCGGGAAACTGGCGGCTTCAGGTGGCCATTTGGGGGAAGAGAGCATCCTGACTGGCGTTTCGGGGTCATAGCAACATTGCAATCTAAACGGGCTGCTCATGCATAGAACCCCCGGACATGTCAGACATCTCCCACCTGCTGCACTGTTACGGGTAACAAACACCCACCTGGAAGACCAGGCCGAACGAGGACGGCTTGAACAGGATGGGCCCCATGAAGCCGTTGCCCTTGAAGTACTTGTTGCGGCCTGCGTCGAAGGGTTGGAGGCGCATAAGTCAGTTGCACCAGGGCCGCACTACATGTTTACTAGGTCTTGATACCGTAGGGCGAATTACCTGTTACTGCCTGCACGTCTTGCACGACACTGCCCTTCCCCTGGTCTTTCCCGTCGTCAGTACCACGGTGCATGCGTCCGGCACAAGCTCCCAGTTTGGACTTCCAGCCGTACCTGGCCACATGATGAACGTGATGTTGCGGTTGTCGTTCTTGGACTCGGGGGCAATGGCAAACGTGCCGGACGCGTCACGCGAGAAGGCAATGTCAGCAGGAACCGCCGTGAAGTGTTCACCATATGCGTCCTGGGGTGGCGGAGGGAGGGGTCGTTGGGGGAAGGCACAAAGTAGGTGCACTGAAAGTCAAGTTGCCTTATCAACCCGGCTGGTAACGTAAGAGAAGTCATCGTCACGTGCCTCAAGAATAACTAGCATGAGTTCGAGATGCAAGACTGCTGGTACAGAATGTGATGTGCGCGGAAATGATGATGTCCAGGGGTGCAAGCGGCCGCAAATCCGCGCCCCACCTGCCGGCTCTCCAGCTTCTGGTTGGCCTGCCCTGGGTTGGTTATGATGGTCACAGAGTCGGACCTGTGTACGGCAGACGGGTGGGGCGGGTGGGTGGGGCGGTGCGGGCAACTGCCGTCTCAGCCCCTGCTAATGGCTGTGCTGCCGCCTGCCGGCGCGTCAACGGTCACGGCCAACGGAGAGCATACATGTCCCTCGACCGGGCCAGCTCCTTGCAGCGGCCGTGGTGGTGACAACAGGCTGCCGTGTATCGGTGATCGCACGACACGCAAGGCGGAGTGTGGTGCTCACCTTCCGTTGACCACCCACAGCTCGTTGCTCCCTGGGCGGAACGTCAAGCCACGCGGTGCGTTGAGCTGTCTGCAGTAGGGGAGAGGCGCACGCCAGGCAGTCAAACCCAGAAGAAGGCATGTGGGAAGGGTAATAGGGGCAGCAGAAACACACGCGTGCCTAAGCCAGCCACCCCTGCCCAGCACAAGGGAGAGGGCGACTGGCGCATGCTGCTGTCCCGCAGCGGTGTGGTACGCCTGTCGTCGTCTACACCGAGACTGCTGTTGGTTGGGTAGCGTGTGCTCACATGTTAGGAACGTAGACCAGTTCGTTCTTGTAAGATGGGCCACGAGCCACGATGACTGCGAACCGTGTGGTGGGCTGGGAGCCTTGCTGGGCGACCACCACAGCAAGGAAGCACGCGAACGCTGCGGCACAATGCGCAGCGTCCCGCCGCAAACGCGGATACATCCTGCGGCGCAAGTTGAAAGGTGATTCGTGCGGGCGACGCTCTTCATGGTTTGCAGGGTCCTGACATGCCGCACTGGTGACATGTCCGTGACAGAAACTGTTTTTTCCTAGCCTGCAGTATCGGAGTCGGATGAATAGGCTGAGAATGTCTATGTATACTTGTATACACGCTCAGGCTCGTGTCAAGCTGCAAGCGCCCGCTCCTGTCCTCCCGTCCATCGCATGCACTGTGCAACGGGGTGCTCAGGAGGCTCTCGCAAGGCTGTCTCCCCTAAAGAAATACGCTTAAGTGCATATCCAGTATACGCGGAGCATAGGCCCGGGACCAGGCCCTGCACCCTTGCCCAGGGCGGCAGGCGCATTACGCCGAATGCTGTACCCTCCACCCCCTCGAGCGCGGGACAGCCTTCTGCTGTCGCACAACATACCTTGCGAACGCTCAGTACCTGAAATATTTCGTCGCTGTGGAAAGGGAAACAGCCTGTGTGGTGTTCTTCTGTTTGAGTGTGACGTGTGAGGTAGAGCAGTATGCGACTAGACTTAAGTCAGCTCAGCACATCCACATATTTGCAGCTTCGCAAACATCTCATGCAATCTCGGGTGGTTCGCAAGACAAGTGGGAGTGAGAGCGGTTGCCAGGCGGTTGGCACGACATGCAGACTGGCCCGTCACCTTCACCACCTTTTCGTAACCATTACCAGGCGTGGGCACGCAATTATCCCAAATATAATGAGAAGCTGAATGCGTGCGCGTACGCGTACGCGCTGAGAATTTTAGGTAGGTCGGCTGCGCCTAGTAGGCACCCAGCGGGCAACAACGGGATGCCAGCTGTATACCGCTTGACGCGTCACACCAGAAGGCGTCACACCGATGCACAACCCCCAACGCAAATGCCGCTTCGCACAAGAACGTGCAGCGCACTCCGGCAATACACCCTCCACGTCCCCCTCCACGTTGCATGTCGTGCTTGGCATCACACCCGCCCAGTACCGGTTCTCCCTGCCACGTGCCACGTGCTTACTTCCGGGGGTCGCCAGAAGGGGGTCGCTGCACCGGCCGGTTGAACACTCTGTGCCCCTGACGGCCAGCAACGGAGATCTGAAAGCGCACGACTGCAGAATTCTAATGCACCTAATGGGTCCAGGGGGCCATTCGGTTAGGTCAGGTTAGGTTGGTTACAAGGGACCCCTTCCGGTCGGGGTGTCGTACCACACCCCACCACCCGACTCGGCAGCCGAATACTAAGCACGCACCAAGGTGCACATGGGCCGTGCGGGGCTCTTCAGCAGGGCCAGAGAACGCGCGCTCCCACCCCCATGCTGTGGTGCTGGGTAGGTGACAATGGCCAAGTGCACCCCTTGCGCTGGCAAAGACGGGTGCGGGGCAGGCCAGCTGGTGCCGGAAGGGGACCGTGCGTCCACCCTAACCAAGCTGTTGCTGAATGTACGAGACGTCTTTACTTGTTACCTAAGTGCTACCGTATGTTACCGGCGAGGCCCTCTCGACTGGTGAAGTGCGCTGTCTTATTTGACATGGTCGGTAACTAGCCATTTCTGCTGCTCTGCTCCATTCGGCCTCATACCTAAATGTTGTAGCATGGTAAAGGACCCATACCATGCGAAGCCTTCCGTCGGAAGTGTCCCTGGGAGCACCAAACAGGCCCGCATGCAAGGTACGGCAGTACGAGGGAGATCGCGCCTCAGCGATCGCTTGAAAACATGGGCTTCAGCACTTGCTCAAACTGTCACACCAGCACGCTTGGCATAGACCACATTCAAAATGGCCACCGTTCTGTGCAACAAGGCTTTCGCCGCGGCCCCCGTGGCTCGCTCCAGCCGTGGTTAACACACACGTGTGGGGTGGGCAGGAACACCTGCGCTGCACCTGGCTGCACCTGCAGGTGGGCGGCACCTTGCGCGACACACACAACTGCTCTTGCACGCGCTGCTGCACCTGCACCTGCAGGTGGTGGGGCGGGGCGGGGCACGTGTGGCAGGCCGTTGTTGCGTGCGTCGGCCTTCGGTGATCCTTGTGGCGTACCTTGCCGCGCCGCAGGGCACACGACAACGCCACTGGCGAGCTGCCCCCGCCCCCACTGCCCTGCGACAGCTACTCCCCCCCGCCCGACCAGCCGCCCTGCGCCGCCAACGCCAGCGCATGTGCGTCCTGCCACTCCTGCGCCGCAACCGCCTTCGAGAGGCTTCAAGGGTGCGTCAAGAGGCACAGCGTGGCTGCGTGGGCTTCTCTCCCTGCAGGAAGTCAACCCTACACCGTACCAGTTTTGACTCCATTAGTCCGCCCCCACAAGCAGATGCATGCTGGAGGACTATGGCTTCGTGCAGTGTCAGGCACCTGTCCGACAGCGGTTTCCAGACGACCTGCAGACAGCCGGCTCTCACTTTCTCAGTTCTAGGCCTACCTCCCCTTGTCCCTTGAACCCCAGGGCGTGCGCTGGCACGGCCCAAGCCCCCTAATCCTGTTCCCCCGCAGATAGTCCGCCCTCGCTGCCCTGTACCGCACAACCCTCGGCCCTTCACTTTGCTTCCCGTACGCAGTGCCTCCGTACAAATATCCTGCATTTAACGCTCCCTGCAGTGCCTTGCCTGGGGTAACGCAGGACAAGCGTACACAGCAGGGGCCAGCCCCTGTGAAGACGGACCGCAAAACATGCTTGAACCTCAAAGGGTGCCTGCGTTGACCTGGAGGATAGCCCCAGGTAGGTGCAGCGAGCCCATCTAGAGGTGCCAGCATGACGCCAAGGAAAGGGGCTACATGTCACTTCCTAGCCACGTTCATGAGGCTAACTCCATTGGAAGCACAGGCCCGGCCAGAAACCCAGGGGCGCGCCCCATCCTCGCCTCGGCCATGATACAACATACACACTGCTGGTCGCTGGAGTCCAAGGCGGACTTGTGAACACCTCCGGCAAGACCAAGTGCCGCTCCATAACGGCACGGATTTCGTTTATACTGGCCAGTATACGTTACACACTGCTTGAACCACCAACACCTCGTTGGGCACGTTGGGCAAGGACCCACTGTCGAAAGTAAAACCAGAAAAGCAAAACCCCGCTCCATTCTGACCATTCATACTGGCAATTGGTGACAACCACAACATGCGCAAAAGCTGCAGGTCGCTTGACGCGTCAACTCGATGTACAACCCCCAACGCAAATGCGGCTTCGCACAAGAACGCAGCACGCAATGGCAACACACGCTTTGCGTCCCCCTCCACGTAGCACGCCGAGCTTGACGTCACACTCACCCAGTACCCCATTCCATGTGCCAAGTGCGTACTCCCGGGGGCCGCTGCACCGGTGTAACACCGTGTATCCCTGCCGGCAAGCGATTGGAAAGCTGAAAGCGCACGCCTGCAGCAGTCCTATGCGCTGAAAGGGTCCAGGGGGCCACCCGGCAGCCAGTGCTAAGCGTGCGCATAGGTGCAGATGGGCCGTGCGGGGCCCTGCAGGGCCCTGCAGCATGGCCCAGGCACACGCGCTCCCGCCCCCATGCGGTGGCGCTGGGAAGGTGGCAATGGCCAAGTGCACCCCTTGCGCTGGCAAAGGCGGGTGCGGGGCAGGCCAGCTGGTGCCGAAGGGGGCCTTGTGTCCACCCTAACCGGGCTGTTGCTGAATGTACGAGACGTCTTTACATGTTACCTAAGTGCTATGTTACCGGCGAGGCCCTCTCGACTGGTGAAGTGCGCTGTCTTATTTGACATGGTCGGTAACTAGCCATTTCTGCTGCTCTGCTCCATTCGGCCTCATACCTAAATGTTGTAGCATGGTAAAGGACCCATACCATGCGAAGCCTTCCGTCGGAAGTGTCCCTGGGAGCACCAAACAGGCCCGCATGCAAGGTACGGCAGTACGAGGGAGATCGCGCCTCAGCGATCGCTTGAAAACATGGGCTTCAGCACTTGCTCAAACTGTCACACCAGCACGCTTGGCATAGACCACATTCAAAATGGCCACCGTTCTGTGCAACAAGGCTTTCGCCGCGGCCCCCGTGGCTCGCTCCAGCCGTCGCTCGGCCGTGGTTGTCCGCGCCTCTGCCCAGCCCGATGTGGTGCGTTTAATAGCTGCAATAATTAGACAATACCAGCGGTCTATAGAAAGCGTATCCAGCGAGATCTGGCGACTTGCTCTCGGGCTTGCACGCGTGGGCCATGGAGCGATGCGCGGAAGTCTGAACGCCCGCTTGCGCTTGCTTCTCTTGCGCAGAGCCGCCGCGCTGCTCTGGGCGCTCTGGCCGGTGCCGTTGCCCTGGTGGGCAGCGCTCAGCCCTCCAGCGCTGCTTACGGTGACTCTGCCAACGTGTTCGGCAAGGTGACCAACAAGTCCGGCTTCGTGCCCTACGCCGGTGACACCTTCACCGTGCTGCTGCCCAGCAAGTGGAACCCCTCTCAGGAGCAGGACTTCCCCGGCACCATCCTCCGGTAAGCCAGCAGGCAGCGAACAGGTTGCACTACGGAGCATCGCGTCTGCTTGCACCGGGACGACACCACTTCACTGCAATCCCGAAATGCGCTTTAGCTTGAAGCTCTTATGTAACAGTGTCGTGCGCATTGCTCGGATCTGGGCAAGGGCGTCAAGCCGGGATAAGATTGCATCGTCGCTCTTTTCCGCGTCTTCCTCACTCGCCCCAGCTTTGCATCGTTGTAATCTATACTGACTAGCAAAGATGTTGACGTGCTGTGCAGCTACGAGGACAACTTCGATGCCGTGAACAACCTGGTCATCCTGGCCCAGCCCACGGACAAGAGCAAGATTGAGGACTTCGGCTCCCAGGACAAGTTCCTGGAGCAGGTGTCCTACCTGCTGGGCAAGCAGGCCTACTCCGGCGAGACCCAGTCGGAGGGTGGCTTCGCCCCCAACCGCGTGTCCGCTGCCTCCCTGCTGGACGTGTTCACCACCACCGACAAGAAGGGCAAGACGTACTACAAGTACGAGCTGCTGGTCCGCTCCGGTAGGTAGTCTTCCTGGGGAGAGTGGGGGGCAGCGGGGCTGGAACACTTGGGGCGTAGCAGCAGCGTTTGCTGTGGACAGCTGGCATGCCGTGCAAGCGGCACTACGTCCCAACCTTGCCTGGTGCTTTATGTACCCCGTGCTTTCCTGGCGTATATGATGCACAGCTCTGACATGTCAAAGACTTACGAAATCATCCCTCCCTCTACCCTCCTATCCTACCCGCAGCCGATGGCGATGAGGGTGGCCGCCACCAGCTGATCTCTGCCACCGTGGGCAGCGACAACAAGCTGTACATCCTGAAGGTGCAGGCCGGTGACAAGCGGTGGTTCAAGGGCACCAAGAAGGAGGCCGTTGGCGTGTTCGACTCCTTCACCGTGGCTTAAGCGCGATTGTTCTCAGCATTTCAGCTATGGGACTTTCGGAGCTGTGGCTTTGGGGCTTGGGACTCTGCATTCCGGAGAGCAGTGTGTTGGGACGGGATGAACAGGAGGTTGGTTGAATAGGTGGTGAACTCTGGCCCTGGGCGTTGCTTGGCGCTGTGTACTTCGGATGAAACAGTGCGTTAGTCCGCTGTTCAGGTGTAGAGCACGTCCGGAGTTCAGTATTCAGGCAGCTGAGGGGACATCTCGAGCGGGTCGTGGGACCATTGAGCGGATTGTGCAGCTGTGCAATAATGGGCGGAACCATGCTGGATGTTTGCCGTAACAGGCTCACGCCGGTGTGCAATGCTACAGGTGCAGACGGGTGGTGGTAATTTTGCAACATCAGGCAAAATGCCAGTGGCACCGTGGCTGTCTTGTACATTTTTCCTAGATGCTCCTTCTGGGGGCATGTAACATATGGAGAAGATCAAACATTTAACATGTTAACGGACATGCTGCGCATCCCCTCATGACTCGTCGCACTAGCTGCCTTCCTCTTCCACACACCATGTGTCAGCACAGAATTTCGAGCCCAAGTAGTGAGCATTTCTGCACGCTATTGCAACCCTGTCGACTGCGACGTTCACTGCAGTGTAGGACGCAAAAGCTTCAACGGCAGCAATAAAGAAAGACACGGCACGCTGCACGGAATAAGTACTGTGGTACATGGCCTAAGCAGCATCACTTCATGCACACAACGTGGGACGTTCCTCCGGGCAGAATAATAAGCAGTACAATAGCCAGCCTTAGTAACAGAGTATCGGCCGTATGCCTGCCCGGCACAGGGTTCACATTGCGATGGCAGTCGAAGGCTGGCGCAGGGTCTGGCGTTATCGTCCTGCGTGGCCGCCTGTTGTTCGGCACATTCAACCACCAGCGCAGCGCACCCTATGTAGTACGGCAGAGCGCCTATCCACGTGTCTGGCTGTATGCAGCAACCCTTAAGTCCTGTGCCCACCTACAAACGGTTGCAGTAAATCTTACTATACCCCAACTTGCCCCAATGTGTGCCCGTCGATGTTGAAGGTTATGCCACTCAGTCCCCTGCTTAGTCCCGTGATTCCAGGTAAACCCAACGCATACGGCACCAGTTGAGGGCAACCAACGATGCCTTAAAAACTCTGCTTGGTTGCTGGCACTACACGCCCTGTTCCTGAAGCCCACACCCTACACCTCGTCGCCTCCTGCACCTGCCTCCCCTGCATCCGCCCAACAGCCCTCCTCCTCCGCCGGACTGCCCGTCGCCTCCCTCTCTTCCCCGCCGCCCCCGTCACCCTCGCCCTCCTCCTGCCCCCTGCCCCGTTCACCCCGCTGCTGTGGGGCGCGCTCAGCAGTGACGGCGAAGGCGAAGCCACCCTCTGCCTCTTGCTCCTCCCCTTCCCCCTCCCCCCCCGCCCCCTCCCCTTGCCCGCATCCCTGCCCCTGGTCCCCAAGCTCCCGCTGAAGCTCTATTGTTGGGTCATCAAGCCGCTCAGCTTCATCCCCCGCCACAGGCTCTGCCGCCTCTCCTTTCACGAACACCGCCTCACCCCCCTCCTCCCCCTCACCCGCTCCCTCTCCACCACCATCACCCCTCAGCTCCAGCCCCACCTTCTCCGCTAACACGCCCGCAACCTGCCCCCACAACTCATTCCCCTCCCCCCCCCCCCCCCCCCCCCCCCCCCCCCCCCCCCCCCCCCCCTCCCCC
>VFQN01005620.1_pt1 | contig 15127 bp, 18 predicted proteins | sample 3512371 | NCBI WGS metagenome assembly VFQN01 (sample SAMN10412370, study PRJNA504923) | tailings metagenome | isolation source: Replicate 2 from Balatoc abandoned mine | place: Philippines: Itogon, Benguet | collected 2017-08-28
CGGCGCCGGCGATCACCAGCTCGCCGAGCAGGTTGATCACCGCGTCCAGCCGGTCAGCCTGCACGCGGATGTAGCGGTTGGCGTCGGCGCCGCCCTCGCGGCTCTTCTGCTTGCTCAGCGCGGCTTCGATCACCTTCGGGTGCACGCCGGCGTCGGCCTGCAGGATCTCGCCGATGCGCGGCGCTTCGCCGCTGGCGGCCGCCGCGGCCTGCTGGCGCAGCGCGCGGTCAAGCTGCTCGAAGCCGACGGCGCCGATCGACATCAGGATCTCGCCCAGGCGCGGGCTCTCGGGCAGCTCTTCGATGACTTCGGCCAGCCGCTCGGGCGTCAGGTCGGGGCCGATGATGTGCAGACGCACGTCGTCGCGCACGAAGCTGAAGGCTTCCTCGATGGCTTCGCGGCCCTTGTCGGTCTCGAGCACGAACACGAAGCCGAGGTGGCAGCTTTCCGCGTCGAGCGCGTCGAGCATCGGCACGGCCTGGCTATCGCAGCCGATGGCGACCACGCGGCCGAGCTGCGCCACGTAGTTGAGGATCGCCAGCGGATCCATGCCGTTGCGGAAGGTGTCGGTGCCGAAGGCGACCGAGACGTGCCAGCGGGCGGTGCCGGCCGGTGCGATCGCAGGGGCCGGCACCACCGCGGCGGCGGCGTGTGAAGGGGCGAACGCGCCGAGCTGCGCCACGAGGCCGGCGCGGGCCGCCGTGCCCTCGGCGTCGTCGAGCCCGCTGCTGGCCTGCGCGACGAGGCGGCGGATCTGGTCGTTGCACTGCAGCAGCAGCGTCGAGAGCTCCGGGGTCAGCGCGATCTCGCCTTCGCGCAGGCGGTCGAGCAGCGTCTCGACGTGGTGGGTGAAGGCCACCACCGCGTCGAGCCCGAAGATGCCCGCCGAGCCCTTGACGGTGTGGGCGCAGCGGAACAGGGCGTCGAGCAGTTCGCGGTCGCCGGGAGCATCCTCGAGCTGCAGCAGCAGCTGCTCGATCGACGCCAGCTGCTCCTCGGCCTCGCTGATGAAGGCCGGCAGCGCCTCGGCGATGAAGCTGGCGTCGTAGTCGGCGCCGCTCATGCGCGCTCTCCGCCGGCGAGCAGGGCGGACAGGCCGAGCCGCTCGCAGGCACCGACCAGCGCCTCGCTCGGCTCGAGGAGCTGCAGCGTGCGCTGCTGCGCTTGCAGCGTGCGCGCCAGCGAGGCGAGCAGCTGCACGCCGGCGGCGTCGACCTCGGCGACGGCGCCGGCCTGCACGGCCAGCGCGCCTTCGCCCGGGGCGGCCAGCGCGGCCAGCCAGGCGGCGCGGGTCTCGGCGGCGGTGTAGATGGTGAGTTCCGACGGCAGGGCCAGGGCGGTGCTCATGACGGCTCCTAGGGCAGGATCAGCTTGGACACCGCGTCCAGCAGCTGCGGCGGGTTGAAGGGCTTGACGATCCAGGCCTTGGCGCCGGCGGCGCGGCCGGCTTCCTTCTTGGCGTCCTGGCCTTCGGTGGTCAGCATCACCACCGGCGCGAACTTGTGGCGCGGGTGCTGCTTGACGTGCTTCACGAAGGTGATGCCGTCCATGTTCGGCATGTTCACGTCGCTGACGATCAGGTGCACCTTGGCCAGCTGGTCCAGTCTGGCCAGCGCCTCCTGGCCGTCGCCGGCCTCGTGCACCTCGTAGCCTGCGCGTTGCAGGGACAGCTTGACGACGGTGCGCAGCGAGCTGGAGTCGTCGACGATGAGGATGGTCTTGGCCATGGCGGGCTCCGGGCCTCAGAAGAAGGTGGTTTCGTTGCTGGCCGGCGCTGCGGCCGCCGCCGTGCCGCCGGCGCTGCCCACGGCACGCTGCTCGTCGGTCGTGTAGCCGGCGCTGAGCAGCGCCTGCCATTCATCGGCGTCGGGGGCGCGGCCTGCGTCGAAGGCCTGACGCAGCCGCTGCGCCGCCGTCGCGATGGAGGCGCTGACCTGGTCGAGGATCTGGCTGACGCGGTCCTGGAACTGGAAGGCGATCATCAGCTGCTCGACCTGCGCGCGCACCGCCTCGCCGCGGCTGCGCAGCTGGGCGGCGCGCTCGTGCAGCTGCGCGACCGCTGCGTCGACATCGGCGATGACCTCGCGGATCGTTGCCTCGGAATGCTGGATGCCGGCGCTGTCGCGCTGCGCGTGCTCGTCGGCGCGCGAGAGCGTCTCGCCCATGTGCCGGCCGAAGCGCTGCACCTGCTCGGCGATGCGCTTGCCGGTGTCGCCCGATTCGGCCGACAGGCGTCGCACCTCGGCGGCCACGACCGCGAAGCCACGGCCGCTCTCGCCGGCGCGGGCCGCCTCGATGGCGGCATTGATCGACAGCAGGTTGGTCTGGCGGGCCAGCTTGCCCACGTCCTCGGCCATGCCGCCGAGGCTCGCCGAAGCGCCGGACAGCTCACGCACGGACGTGAGCACTTCCTCGCGCGACTGCAGCGAAGCCTGCAGGCTGGAGAGCAACCCGTGCAGCCGTCGTTCGCACTGCTCGAGCACCGAGGCGCGCTGGTCGAGGCCGGCGGCGGTCGGCCGGCCCTCGTCGGGCGGGGCGATGATCAGGTCGAGCTCGGCGAGGATGCCCGCGAAGCCCTCCAGCAGGCTGGACGTGGCCTCGCGCATCTGCGCCTGCGCGGTGCCGATGTGGGTGGTCCACAGCGCCGCGGCTTCGTCGAGCCGGTCGGCGTAGCCGTCAGTCGCCGCGCCGGTCGGCGTCGCGCCGTGCCACAGGCCGCGCAGGCCGCTGAGGGCCGATCGGCCGAGGGGAGTGGACAGCATGTCGGGTTGCGCTTTGTCTGGACTTGCCAGACGCTATCGGCACACCCGACAGGACCCTTAGCGCTTTTGGCGTTTAGGACCTCACTGAATCAGAAAAAATGCTCAAGGTGATCCTGCCGGTCATCATTTGGCCGTCGAAGTCCCCTCATGATGACGTCTCGTATTTCTGATCGCCTTACTGATTGAAGGGATCGCGCGGCGCCGGCGCCTTGCCGAGGAGCGCCTCCTTCAGCTGGGCATCGGCGGGGTTGTTGCCCAGCCAGATGCGCATCAGCGCGCTGAAGAACTCCGGTTCCTTGATCGGCTCGGCCTGCGGCTTGCCGTTGACGAGCACGGTGGTGCCGACGCCCGGCACGTAGTCGACCGAGAAGTTCTCGCCGGTCAGCAGCTTCTTGCGCGCCGAAAAGATCTCGCTCATGCGGATCGTCCCGGCGATCGACTTGGAGAACTCCTCGCGCGGCGCGTTGTCCTGCATGCCGCGAGTGAACAGCTTGCCGAGCTCGTTGCCGTCGATGTCGCGCAGCATCACGATGTGCATGCGCTTGGCGCCCGGGGCGGCGAGCACGGCGTCGGTGGTGGCGGCCTTGCCGCCGAGGTACAGGCCCGCGGTGTAGACCTTGAACACGGCCTTGTAGCGGATGCCTGCGCCGTTGAGCTGCAGCCGGCTGTTGCCGACCTGAACGCTGGGTTCGTACTTGACGCCTGCGACCTCGGTGGCCGACTGGGCCAGGGCCAGCGGACTGCCGGACAGGGCCACGAGCGCGGCCGAGACGATGAAGGTGCGACGGATCACGACGCTCTCCTGAATGGGGGGATCGGCCAGGTGGGCCGCGAAGCCGCCGAGTGTGTCAAAGGCGCGCCGACGCTGTCCATGGCGGATTGCACGACTCGGGAGCCCTCTCCAGGCCCTTCGTGCCCACTGCTACACTCGGCGCCCATGTTTTCGACGCGCAAGCAAACCACGGGGTCGCACGACCGGGGAGCCTGGCCCTGGCGCCGCTGCTTCCGCCTCGCCGGGCACTGACCCGGCGCGTTTGCCTGCCGCGGGGCGCCGCGACCGACCATGAAGCGCAGCGCCCATCGGCTCCACCGGCCGGACACCTTGCCGCGCCGCCCATCCGGATCGAATCGTCAAGCGGGAGCGCCCAGCGCCCGCCGGGCCGTGGAGGGCCCTGACCCGTGATCACCGAACTCGAATTCAAGAGCCTGGCCGCGCAGGGCTACAACCGCATTCCCCTGCTCACCGAGGCCTTCGCCGACCTCGAGACGCCCCTGTCGCTCTATCTCAAGCTGGCCTACGGCAACGGCGGCGGCAAGCACAGCTTCCTGCTCGAATCGGTGGTCGGCGGCGAGCGCTTCGGCCGCTATTCCTTCATCGGGCTGCCGGCGCGCACGCTGCTGCGTTCCACCGGGTTCAGGACCGAAGTGGTGACCGACGGCGTGGTCGTCGAGACGCACGACGGCAACCCGCTGGACTTCGTCGCCGAATACCAGAAGCGCTTCAAGGTGGCGCTGCGCCCGGGCCTGCCGCGCTTCTGCGGCGGCCTGGCCGGCTACTTCGGCTACGACGCGGTGCGCTACATCGAACCGAAGCTGGCCAAGACCTGGAAGGACGGCGGCATCGACACGCCCGACATCCTGCTGCTGCAGTGCGAGGAACTGGCGGTCATCGACAACCTCTCCGGCCGCCTGTACCTGATCGTCTACGCCAACCCGGCCGAGCCCGAGGCCTACTTCAAGGCCAAGCGGCGCCTGGCGGAACTCGGCGACAAGCTGCGCTACAGCGTCACCGCGCCGCAGGTCAAGCGCGTGGCGGCGCACGGCGTCGAGCGCGAGTTCGCCAAGGCGGACTACCTGGCGGCGGTGGAGAAGAGCAAGGAATACATCGCCGCCGGCGACATGATGCAGGTGCAGATCGGCCAGCGGCTGCGCAAGCGCTACACCGAGAGCCCGCTGTCGCTGTACCGCGCGCTGCGCTCGCTGAACCCCTCGCCCTACATGTTCTTCTACGACATGGGCGACTTCCAGATCGTCAGCGCCAGCCCCGAGATCCTGGTGCGCCACGAGCACGTGCCCGAAGGCGAGAAGGTCACCATCCGCCCGCTCGCCGGCACGCGGCCGCGCGGCGCCTCGCCCGAGCAGGACAAGGCGCTGGAAGCCGAACTGCTCGCCGACCCGAAGGAGCGCGCCGAACACGTGATGCTGATCGACCTGGCGCGCAACGACATCGGCCGCATCGCGAAGACCGGCAGCGTGAAGGTGACCGAGGCCTTCGTCGTCGAGCGCTACTCGCACGTGATGCACATCGTCAGCAACGTCGAGGGGCTGCTGAAGGACGGCATGACCAACATCGACGTGCTCAAGGCCACCTTCCCCGCCGGCACGCTGACCGGCGCGCCGAAGATCCGCGCGATGGAGATCATCGACGAGCTCGAGCCCACCAAGCGCGGCATCTACGGCGGCGCCTGCGGCTACCTCAGCTTCGCCGGCGACATGGACGTGGCCATCGCGATCCGCACCGGCATCGTCAAGGACGGCACGCTGTACGTGCAGGCGGCGGCGGGCGTGGTGGCCGATTCGGTGCCCGAGATGGAGTGGCGCGAGACCGAGCACAAGGCGCGCGCGCTGATCCGCGCGGCCGAGCTGGTCGAGGAGGGCTTCTGAGATGGCCGCCGGACTGCTCAAGCTCGGCGCCGACATGAACGGCACGCCGGACGTTGACCACCCGAAGCCCGAGCGACTGCTGCGCGGCAACCCGAAGCGCGAGACCTGGAACGTGGCCGAGAGGCCGGTGACTGGCACCCTCTACACCGGCGTGTGGCGCTGCGAGCCCGGCCACTGGCGCATCGCCTTCGGCCCGGCCGAGCACGAGCTCTTCACCGTGCTGCAGGGTCGCTGCCGCGTGCATTCGGCCGACGGTTCGTTCCAGGAGGCCGGCCCCGGCGAGGCCCTCTTCATCGCCCCGGGCTTCACCGGCTCCTTCGAGGTGCTGGAGACGCTGACCAAGACCTATGCCATCGTCGACGGCGATGCGCCCGCCGCCTGAGGAGCGCCCATGCTGCTGATGATCGACAACTACGACTCGTTCACCTTCAACCTGGTGCAGTACTTCGGCGAGCTGGGCGAGGAGGTGCGCGTCTTCCGCAACGACGAGATCGATGTGGCCGGCATCGCCGCGCTGAAGCCCGACCACCTGGTGCTGTCGCCGGGGCCCTGCTCGCCGGCCGAGGCCGGCGTGTGCGTGGAGGCGATCCAGGCCTTCATCGGCAAGCTGCCCATCCTCGGCGTGTGTCTCGGCCACCAGGCGATCGGCGCGGCGCTGGGGGGCCGCATCGTGCGCGCGAAGACGCAGATGCACGGCAAGACCGACGTGATCACCAACGACCAGCGTGGCGTCTATACCGGGCTGCCGAAGCAGTTCACGGTGATCCGCTACCACTCGCTGGTGATCGAGCAGGCCACCCGGCCCGAAGTGCTTCAGATCACCGCCACCTCGCAGGACGACGAGATCATGGGCGTGCGCCACCGCGAACTGGCCGGCACGAAGACGCCGCTGGAAGGTGTGCAGTTCCATCCGGAATCGATCCTCACCGAGCATGGCCATGCCATGCTGAGGAACTTCGTGGAGCTCAAGCCATGATCGTCGACCTGCGCAGCGACACGGTGACGAGGCCGACCGCGGCCATGCGCGAGGCGATCGCGCGCGCCGAGGTCGGCGACGACGTCTTCGGCGACGACCCGACCGTCAACGCGCTGCAGGAGCGCATCGCCGCGATGCTGGGCAAGGGGGCGGCGCTGTTCGTGCCCACCGGCACGCAGAGCAACCTGTGCGCGCTGATGAGCCACTGCCAGCGCGGCGACGAATACCTCGCCGGCCAGATGGCGCACACCTACCGCTGGGAGGCCGGCGGCGGCGCCGTGCTGGGCAGCATCCAGCCGCAGCCGATCGCGCACCAGGCCGACGGCACGCTGGCGCTGGCCGACATCGAGGCGGCGATCAAGCCCGACGATCCGCACTTCGCGCGCACGCGCCTGCTCGCCCTGGAGAACACGCTCGGCGGGCGGGTGATGCCGCTCGACTATCTGCGCGAAGCCACGTCGCTGGCTCGGCGCCACGGCCTGGCCACGCACCTGGACGGCGCGCGCCTCTTCAACGCCGCGGTGGCGATGGGCGGCGATGCACGTGCCAACGCCCGCGCAATGGCGGAGTCGTTCGACAGCATCTCGGTGTGCTTCAGCAAGGGCCTGGGCGCACCGGCCGGCTCGGCCCTGGTGGGCTCGAAAGACCTGATCGCGCGGGCTCGGCGCGTGCGCAAGATGGCCGGCGGCACGATGCGCCAGGCCGGCGTGCTGGCCGCCGCCGCGGCCTACGCGCTGGACCACCACGTCGAGCGCCTCGCCGACGATCACGTCCGCGCACGGCGCCTGGCCGAGGGGCTGCAGGGCCTGCCTGGCGTGAGCGTGCAGTCGCCGCAGACCAACATGGTCTTCATCGACCTGCCGCGCGAGCGAGCCGCCGAAGTCGTGGCCACGCTGCGCGAGCGCGGCGTGCTGGCCACCGGCCTCTACCAGCTGCGCCTGGTCACCCACCTCGACGTCGACGACGCCGGCGTCGACCACGCCATCGCCGTGCTGCGCAGCGCGCTGCACTGAACCCGCGTCCCAGGAGTCGCCATGCCCATCACCGACAACGAAGCCCTGACCCGCACGATCGAGCACCGCGAGATCTTCCACGACGAGATGCTCGCGCTGATGCGCCGCATCATGGGCGGCGAAATGTCGCCGGTCATGATGGCCGCGCTGCTGATCGGCCTGCGCGTCAAGAAGGAGACCATCGGCGAGATCACCGCCGCCGCGCAGGTGATGCGCGAGTTCTCCACCAAGGTCGAGGTGGCCGACAAGAAGCACCTCGTCGACATCGTCGGCACCGGCGGCGACGGCTCGCACACCTTCAACATCTCCACCTGCTCGATGTTCGTCGCCGCCGCCTGCGGCGCGCGCGTCAGCAAGCACGGCAACCGCAGCGTGTCGAGCAAGTCGGGCAGCGCCGACGTGCTGGAGTCGCTGGGCGTGAGTCTCACGCTCAAGCCGGCCGACATCGCCAAGTGCATCGCCGACACCGGCATCGGCTTCATGTTCGCGCCCAACCACCATCCGGCGATGAAGAACGTGGCGCCGGTGCGCAAGGAACTGGGCGTGCGCACGATCTTCAACATCCTCGGCCCGCTGACCAACCCGGCCGGCGCGCCCAACATCCTGATGGGCGTGTTCCACCCCGACCTGGTCGGCATCCAGGTGCGCGCGCTGCAGCGCCTCGGCGCCGAGCATGCGGTGGTGGTCTATGGCCGCGACGGGATGGACGAGGTGTCGCTCGGTGCCGCCACGATGGTGGGCGAGTACAAGGACGGCGACATCCGCGAGTACGAGATCCATCCGGAGGACTTCGGCCTGACGATGGCCAGCAACCGGGCGCTGAAGGTCGAGACGCCGGAGCAGAGCAAGGCGATGCTGCGCTCGGTGCTCGACGACGAGCCCGGCCCGGCGCGCGACATCGTGATCCTCAATGCCGGTGTGGCGCTGTACGCCGCCGACGTGGCCGCCACCATGGCCGATGGCGTGACGATGGCGCGCCAGGCGCTGAGTTCCGGCAAGGCGCTGGCCAAGATGCACCAGTTCGTCGCCCGCACCAAGGAGCTGGCCGCGGCATGAGCAGCGACATCCTGAACCGGATCGTCGCCGTCAAGCGCGACGAGATCGCGGCGGCGAGGCGCCTGCGCGACGAGACCTCGCTGCGCCGCGAGGCCGAGGCCCTGGGCGGGCAGCGTGACTTCGTCGGCGCCCTGCGCGCGCAGATCTCCGCCGGTCGCGCCGCGGTGATCGCCGAGGTCAAGAAGGCCAGCCCCAGCAAGGGCGTGCTGCGCGAGCACTTCGTGCCGGCCGAGATCGCCGCCAGCTACGAGCGCGGCGGTGCGGCCTGCCTGAGCGTGCTGACCGACGTGCAGTTCTTCCAGGGCTCGACCGAGTACCTGATGCAGGCGCGCGCCGCCTGCACGTTGCCGGTGCTGCGCAAGGACTTCATGGTCGACGCCTACCAGGTGTTCGAGGCGCGTGCGATGGGCGCCGACTGCATCCTGCTGATCGCCGCCTGCCTCGAGGACGCACAGATGGCCGACCTCGAGGCGCAGGCGCTGGCGCTGGGCATGGCGGTGCTGGTGGAAGTGCACGACGGCGCCGAGCTCGACCGGGCGCTGCGCCTGAAGACGCCGCTGGTCGGCATCAACAACCGCAACCTGCGCAGCTTCGAGGTCACGCTCGACACCACGCTCGGCCTGCTGCCGCGGGTGCCGAAGGACCGTCTGCTGGTCACCGAGAGCGGCATCCTCGGGCCGGATGACGTCAAGCGCATGCGCGATGCCGACGTTCACGCCTTTCTGGTCGGCGAGGCGTTCATGCGCGCCGCGGATCCCGGCGTGGCGCTGCGGCAGCTGTTTGCATGACCGCGCAGCCGCAGGCACTTCCGGCCGGAACCACGCCGCATGCCCAGCCCTGCCCCGGCGCGCGCACCGGTTTTGTCTTCATCTGCCCGGGGCGGCACGAGGCGAATCGCGGCTATCCCTGCGCTGCCGGGACGGGCGCCAACCTGAACCGCGTGCTCGAAGTGCTGCACCGCCGCCGGCCGGCGCAGTTCCCGTCGGCGAGCCGCTGGGAGTATGTGATCACTAACTCCTGGGATTGTGTCGAGTATCCGGGCCTGACCGGGCGGTCCGTGCCGACCGAAGGCGAGGTGCTCACGCCCGTCAACCTCGAGCGCCTGGCCCGGGAGATCGACGCGCTGGAGCGGGTCGTGGCCTGTGGCGCCCAGGCGCAGGCGGCGGTCAGGGCGCTGAAGGCGAGCGGACGATACCGAGGCAGCGTCGCCTTCGGGCGGCATCTGAGCCAGCGCTCGGTCAACATGATCGCCGGCGGGACCGACACGCCGAGCCGCATCGAGCGCTGGTGCGACGATCTGCTGGCCCAATGGCCACCCGGCTGACCCGGCTTGCTGGGCCGGCGTTCGATCGTGCTACACTCGCGGGCTCTGCGTGGAGGGGTGCCCGAGTGGCTAAAGGGGGCAGACTGTAAATCTGTTGGCTTACGCCTACGCTGGTTCGAATCCAGCCTCCTCCACCAAAGCGCGACCGATGTGGCATGCCAGCCCGGGCGGGAGTAGTTCAATGGTAGAACCCCAGCCTTCCAAGCTGATGACGCGGGTTCGATTCCCGTCTCCCGCTCCATGTCGCCAGAGGCTTGGTGTCCCGCCCGGATTCAAGCCTGTGTCGACGGTCAGTTGATCGGCCCATGTGGCTCAGTGGTAGAGCACTCCCTTGGTAAGGGAGAGGTCGCGCGTTCGATCCGCGCCATGGGCACCAAGTCTTATCTCCATTCTCGTTGTCGAGGAGCGAAACGATGGCAAAAGGCAAATTCGAGCGGACCAAGCCGCACGTGAACGTGGGGACGATTGGTCACGTGGACCATGGCAAGACGACGCTGACGGCGGCGATCACGACGGTGCTGTCGACCAAGTTCGGCGGCGAGGCCAAGGCCTACGACCAGATCGATGCGGCGCCGGAGGAGAAGGCGCGCGGCATCACGATCAATACTGCGCACGTCGAGTACGAGACGGCCAACCGTCACTATGCGCACGTCGACTGCCCGGGGCACGCCGACTACGTGAAGAACATGATCACCGGTGCGGCGCAGATGGACGGCGCGATCCTGGTGGTGTCGGCCGCTGACGGCCCGATGCCGCAGACGCGCGAGCACATCCTGCTGGCTCGCCAGGTCGGTGTGCCGTACATCATCGTCTTCATGAACAAGTGCGACATGGTCGACGACGCCGAGCTGCTCGAGCTCGTCGAGATGGAAGTTCGCGAGCTGCTGAGCAAGTACGACTTCCCCGGTGACGACACCCCGATCATCAAGGGCAGCGCCAAGCTGGCCATGGAAGGCGACAAGGGCGAGCTCGGCGAAGGCGCCATCATGAAGCTGGCCGACGCGCTGGACAGCTACATCCCGACGCCCGAGCGCGCCATCGACGGCGCCTTCCTGATGCCCGTGGAAGACGTGTTCTCCATCTCCGGCCGCGGCACCGTGGTGACCGGCCGCGTCGAGCGCGGCATCATCAAGGTCGGCGAGGAAATCGAGATCGTCGGCATCCGCGCCACCCAGAAGACCACCTGCACCGGCGTCGAGATGTTCCGCAAGCTGCTCGACCAGGGCCAGGCGGGCGACAACGTCGGCATCCTGCTGCGCGGCACCAAGCGCGAGGAAGTCGAGCGCGGCCAGGTGCTGTGCAAGCCCGGCTCGATCAAGCCGCACACCCACTTCACGGCCGAGGTGTACGTGCTGAGCAAGGAAGAGGGCGGGCGTCACACGCCGTTCTTCAACAACTACCGTCCGCAGTTCTACTTCCGCACGACGGACGTGACCGGCGCGGTGGAGTTGCCCAAGGACAAGGAGATGGTCATGCCTGGCGACAACGTCAGCATCACCGTCAAGCTGATCGCCCCGATCGCGATGGAAGAGGGCCTGCGCTTCGCCATCCGCGAAGGCGGCCGCACCGTCGGCGCCGGCGTCGTCGCGAAGATCATGGAGTAACGATTAGGCCGCAGGGGCATAGCTCAATTGGCAGAGCGCCGGTCTCCAAAACCGGAGGTTGGGGGTTCGAGACCCTCTGCCCCTGCCAGACGAAGGCCCTGAGGGGCCGGACTGGCTGGCCGCAGCAGCCCGCGAGGTGACCAAAAGTCCCAGCGGGCTTTGCTGCTGAAAGGCGGTCCTGCTTTCACGAGGGCGGGACGGCCGCAAAGCGAAGCGAACAATGGCGAATCCTGAAGTCGAAACTGTCTCCACCGGCGCCGACAAGGCCAAGCTGGCCGTGGCCGGCGTGCTGGTCATCGGCGCGGTCGCGGCGTTCTACGCCCTGGGCAAGCAGGACCTGTGGCTGCGCGTGCTCGCGCTGCTGGCGTTGATGGCGGCCGCGATCGGCGTGTTCTTCACCGCCGAGGCCGGCAAGCAGTTGATCGCCTACGGCCAGGATTCGATCAAGGAAACCCGCAAGGTCGTGTGGCCCACCCGCAAGGAAGCCATGCAGATGACCGGCTACGTGTTCGCCTTCGTGTTCGTCATGGCGCTGTTCCTGTGGCTGACCGACAAGACGCTCGAATGGGTGCTGTACGACCTGATCCTGGGCTGGAAGCGTTGAGGAACGAGCGATGACCGAGCAAGCAACCCAGACCGTGACCGCCGAGAACGTGGCCCCGGCCAGCAACAAGCGCTGGTACGTGGTGCACGCCTACTCCGGCATGGAGAAGGCGGTGGAGCGCAACCTGCGCGAGCGCATCGACCGCTCGGGCCTGCAGGACAAGTTCGGCCGCATCCTCGTGCCGATGGAAGAGGTGGTCGAGCTCAAGAACGGCAAGAAGTCCGTCACCGAGCGCCGCTTCTTCCCGGGCTATGTGCTCGTCGAGATGGAGATGGCCGACGAGACCTGGCACCTGGTCAAGCACACCAGCAAGGTCACCGGCTTCGTCGGCGGCGCGAAGAACCGCCCGGCGCCGATCTCGGAAGCCGAGGTGATGAAGATCGTCCACCAGATGCAGGAAGGCGTGGAGAAGCCGCGCCCGAAGGTGGAGTGGTCGGTCGGCGAGCTGGTGCGCGTCAAGGAAGGCCCGTTCACCGACTTCAACGGCGCGATCGAGGACGTCAACTACGACAAGTCCAAGGTGCGCGTCTCCGTCACGATCTTCGGCCGCGCCACGCCGGTCGAGCTCGACTTCTCGCAGGTCGAGAAGGTCTGACGGTTCACTGAGTTTTCCGGGCGCGCCCCGCCCCGACCCCGGGGCGCGCCGACTTCAGCAGGGTCGAATTGACGAGGAGCCGAAGCCGCGAGTGCGGTGGAAGCGCTTGAACTCGATAGGAGCCTCTCATGGCCAAGAAGATCGTCGGCTTCATCAAGCTGCAGATCCCGGCGGGCAAGGCGAATCCGTCGCCCCCGATCGGTCCCGCGCTGGGTCAGCGCGGCCTGAACATCATGGAGTTCTGCAAGGCGTTCAACGCCCAGACCCAGTCGATGGAACCCGGCCTCGTGCTGCCGGTGGTGATCACCGCGTTCGCCGACAAGTCATTCACCTTCGTCCTCAAGACGCCGCCGGCCACCGTGCTGATCAAGAAGGCCGCCAAGCTCGACAAGGGCTCGGCCAAGCCGCACGTCGACAAGGTCGCCAAGCTGACGCGCGCCCAGGTCGAGGAGATCGCCAAGACCAAGATGAAGGACCTGACGGCTGCCGACCTGGACGCCGCGGTTCGCACGATTGCCGGTTCCGCCCGCTCGATGGGCGTCACCGTGGAAGGAGTCTGAGCATGGCCAAGCTGACCAAGCGCCAGAAGGCCCTCGAGGGCAAGGTCGACAGCAACAAGCTGTACCCGCTGGACAACGCGCTGGCGATCGTCAAGGAGTGCGCCACCGCCAAGTTCGATGAGTCGATCGACGTGGCCGTGCAACTCGGCGTCGACGCCAAGAAGTCCGACCAGGTGGTGCGCGGCGCCGTCGTGATGCCCAACGGCACCGGCAAGACCAAGCGCGTCGCTGTCTTCGCGCAAGGCGCCAAGGCCGAGGAAGCCAAGGCCGCCGGCGCCGACATCGTCGGCATGGACGACCTGGCCGCCAGCATCAAGGCCGGCAACATGGACTTCGACGTGGTGATCGCCTCGCCGGACACCATGCGCATCGTCGGTACGCTGGGTCAGGTGCTGGGCCCGCGCGGCCTGATGCCGAACCCGAAGGTCGGCACCGTGACGCCCGACGTCGCCACCGCGGTGAAGAACGCCAAGGCCGGCCAGGTGCAGTTCCGCGTCGACAAGGCCGGCATCGTGCACGCCACGATCGGCCGCCGTTCGTTCGACAGCGAGAAGCTCGCCGGCAACCTGCGCGCGCTGGTCGAGGCCCTGAACAAGGCCAAGCCGGCCTCGAGCAAGGGCATCTACCTGCGCAAGGTGGCGGTGTCGTCGACCATGGGCGTGGGCGCCCGCGTCGACGTCTCGACGATCAACGCTGCCCCGGCGCAGCAGTAAGCAGAGTTTGGTGGGCTGCGCGCGCCGCGAGGTTCGCGCAGGCCATCGAAGACCGCTGGTGCGGAGTCCAACTCCTCCGCTTAATGGCCAGCGCAGATGGCGGTCCCGCCGCAGATGGAATTTCGGTTCCGGAGTCGGTAGGTCGCTGAAACCCGGTGTGCGGGGAGGTCGAAAGACCGAACCGCACGTGTTAGTGAGGAGCAGACCTTGAGTCTCAACCGCAACGAGAAAGCAGCCGTTGTCTCGGACGTCGCCGCGCAGGTGGCCCGTTCGCAGACGCTCGCGCTGGCCGAGTACCGTGGCCTCACCGTGGAACACCTGAACGCGCTGCGCAAGCAGGCGCGCGAAAAGGGCGTGTACCTTCACGTGCTGAAGAACACCCTGGCCCGCCGCGCCGTGCAGGGCACGCCGTTCGAGGTGGCCTCGGAGGCCATGGTCGGGCCGCTGATCTACGGCTTTTCCGAAGACGCCGTTGCCGCCGCGAAAGTCATCGCTGACTTCGCCAAGGGCAACGACAAGCTGATCGTCAAGGCCGGCGCCTATGCCGGCAAGCCGCTCGACGCCAACGGCGTGAAGGCACTGGCCGCTGTGCCGAGCAAGGAAGTCCTGCTCAGCCAGATCGCCGGCCTGCTGAAGTCGCCGGTGCAGCGCATGGCTGCCGTGGTGGCGGCCCTGGCCGAGAAGCGCGGCGGCACCGCCGAAGCGCCCGCTGCCTGAAGACGATCCTTTCCCTGAACCGAATCCCACAGATATCTAGGAGCCCCAAATGGCTTTCGACAAAGACGCATTCCTGACCGCCCTCGACAGCATGTCGGTGATGGAACTCAACGACCTGGTCAAGGCGATCGAAGAGAAGTTCGGCGTGTCCGCCGCTTCGATGGCTGCCCCGGCCGCCGGCGGCGGTGGCGCTGCCGCCCCGGCCGCCGAAGAGAAGACCGAGTTCAACGTCGTGCTGCTCGAGGCTGGCGCCAACAAGGTGTCGGTCATCAAGGCCGTGCGCGAGATCACCGGCCTGGGCCTGAAGGAAGCCAAGGACCTGGTCGACGGCGCGCCGAAGCCCGTCAAGGAAGGCATCGCCAAGGCCGACGCCGAAGCTGCCAAGAAGAAGCTGGAAGAAGCCGGCGCCAAGGTCGAGCTCAAGTAATCGACGAGGTGCGGGTCGCCTGCGGCGACCCGCCTTCCGAGAGCAGCGCAAAGCCTGCGGGCTTTGCAGTGTTCTCTGATCCGACTGCAGAGAACGGGTTTGGTCGGACTCC
>VFQN01005621.1_pt1 | contig 15126 bp, 8 predicted proteins | sample 3512371 | NCBI WGS metagenome assembly VFQN01 (sample SAMN10412370, study PRJNA504923) | tailings metagenome | isolation source: Replicate 2 from Balatoc abandoned mine | place: Philippines: Itogon, Benguet | collected 2017-08-28
AGCGCCGCCAGCGGCAGCAGGAGCAGGCCCGCATAGGCGGCACGGAAGCCGCCGATGTCGATCAGCGCGCCGGCGAGCACCGGGCCGATCACGTTGGCCAGCGCGGGCGCGAGGCCCAGCCAGCTGAACACGCGCTTGAGCGCGGTGGCATCGGCGGCATGCCGGCCGGCGGTACGCTGGATGGCGATCAGGCCGACGTTGGCGCCGGCGCCGACGAGCATCGCCGCCAGGCACATCGCCGCGAAGGTCCACTGCGGCACCCAGGTGACGGCCAGCGCCACCGCGCCGCCGAGCACCGTGAGCGCCACGGCGATGCGCATCGGATGGTGGTAGCCGCGCCGGTCGGCCAGGCGGCCGGCCTGGAGCGCCAGCACGATGGGCGCGGCGGCAAACAACCCCATGAGCAGCCCCACCACCCAGGCGGCGTGGCCCTCGCGCAGCGCCTGCAGCGGCGCGGCCATGCGCACGCCGGTCATGCAGGCGTGCAAGCAGATCTGGCCGACGATCAGCGCGACGAGGATGCGGCCCAACCCGGCACCCGCCACGTCAGGCCACGTCCTCGTCGTCCGCGGGTTCGAGCCCGGGCAGCAGGGCCTGCGCTCGCGTGTCGCTGATCGCCTCGACCGACTTGAGCTTGCGCGTCATCACGTTGGTGCGCGTCTGCGCGGCGTCGATCGTGTCGGAGGCTTCCTTGAGCTTCTTCTGCGTCTTGGCCAGCACCTCGCCGAACTTGCCGAACTCGGTCTTCACCGCGCCCAGCACTTCCCAGACCTCGGCGCTGCGCTTTTCCAGCGCCAGCGTGCGAAAGCCCATCTGCAGGCTGTTGAGCGTGGCCAGCAGCGTGGTCGGGCCGGTGAGCATCACGCGGTACTCGCGCTGCAGCGCCTCCGACAGTCCCGGCCGGCGCAGCGCTTCCGCGTAAAGGCCCTCGGTGGGCACGAACAGGATGGCGAACTCGGTGGTGTGCGGCGGCGCCACGTACTTTTCGCGGATCGTCTTCGCCTCCAGGCGCAGGCGCTGTTCGATGGCGCGGCCGGCGATCTCGGCCGCGGGCGCGTCGGCACGCTCCTGCGCGTCGAGCAGGCGCTCGTAGTCCTCGCGCGGAAACTTGGCGTCGATCGGCAGCCACAGCGGCACGCCGTCGGCGCGCTGGCCCGGCAGCTTGATCGCGAACTCGACGCGCTCTCGGCTGCCCGGCACCGTCTCGACGTTGGTGGCGTACTGCTCGGGCGTGAACACCTGCTCGAGCAGGCCGGCGAGCTGCACCTCGCCGAACACGCCGCGCGTCTTCACGTTGGTCAGCACGCGGTTGAGCGAGCCGACGTCCTTGGCCAGGCCCTGCATCTCGCCCAGGCCCTTGTGCACCTGCTCGAGCCGGTCGGCCACCTGCTTGAAGCTCTCGCCCAGGCGCTGCTCGAGCGTGGCGTGCAGCTTCTCGTCGACGGTGGCGCGCATCTGCTCGAGCTTCTTCTCGTTGTCGGCCTGGATCGCCTGCAGGCGCTGCTCGACGGTCGTGCGCACGGTGCCGATCTGCTCGCCGAAGGCATCGGCGAAGCGCCTCAGCGCCGCATCCTGCGACTCGCGCGCGGCCTGCGACTGCTGGGCCAGCGCGGTCGTCGCCTGCTGCAGCGACTGGCCGACCAGCTGCTGCATCGTGGCCAGCTGGGTGCGGAAGGAGTCGATCTGCTCGTTCTGCGTGCGCGCCACGTCACCCTGCTGGGCCAGCAGCGTCTGCTGGAACAGTGCCATCGCCTGCGTCAGCTCCTGGCGCGTGCCGCGGGCGCTGTCCTGCACCTCGGCGCGGATCTGGCGGCCGGTGCGCTCCTGGTCGTCGCGCAGGCCCTGCTGCCATTCTTCACTGCCGCGGCGCAGCAGCAGCACCACCAGCAGCACCAGGTTCAACGCCGCCAGGGCCAGCGCCGTCACGGTCATCCAATCGGCCATGCGTCGATTGTGACAGCGCCGCCGCGCGCGGCCGCCTGCAAGAAATCCGCCGAAGCGCTATCGTCGCCGCCCTCGGCACACAACATCCGAAGCGAGGCAAGCCATGGTCACCTTGAACATCAACGGCAAGACACGCACCGTCGACGCCGACGCCGACACCCCGCTGCTGTGGGTGCTGCGCGAGAACCTGCAACTCACCGGCACCAAGTTCGGCTGCGGCATGGCGCTGTGCGGCGCCTGCACCGTCCACCTCGACGGCAAGCCGGCGCGCTCCTGCTCCACGCCGGTGTCAGCGGCGGCGGGCAGGAAGATCACCACCATCGAGGGCGTGGGCGCCACGCGCACCGGCCAGGTGGTGCAGGCCGCCTGGGCCAAGGTCGACGTGCCGCAGTGCGGCTACTGCCAGTCGGGCCAGATCATGAGCGCCTGCGCGCTGCTGGCCGAGAAGAAGGCGCCGACCGACGCCGACATCGACGGCGCGATGAGCGGCAACATCTGCCGCTGCGGCACCTACAACCAGATCCGCGCGGCGATCAAGGACGCGTCGGCCACGCTGACGAAGGGGGCCTGAGCATGGATGCACTGACCACCACCCGCCGCGGCTTCCTCAAGAGCGGCACCGGCGCCGCCCTCACGATCGGCTTCGCCCTGCCGCTGGCCGCCGGCCGGCTGGAAGCGGCCACGCCGGTCGTCTTCGCGCCCAACGCCTGGCTGCGCCTGACCGGCGACGGCACCGTCACCGTGATGTGCGGCTCCGCCGAGATGGGCCAGGGCGTGCTCACCGCGATCCCGATGATGCTGGCCGAGGAACTCGACGCCGACTGGAAGAAGGTGCGCGTGATGCAGGCGCCCGTCGACAAGGCCTACGACAACCCGATGTTCGGCATGCAGGCCACCGGCGGCAGCACCACCGTGCGCGCGCACTGGGAGCCGCTGCGCAAGGCCGGCGCGGCCGCGCGCGAGATGCTGGTGGCCGCCGCCGCCGCGCAGTGGAAGGTGCCGGCCAGCGAATGCCGAACCGAAGCCGGCCAGGTGATCCACACCAGCGGCAGGAAGCTCGCCTACGGCGCCCTGGTGCCGGCCGCGACGAAGCTGGCCGTGCCCGCCGAGCCGAGGCTGAAGGACCCGAAGGACTTCCGCCTCCTCGGCAAGCGCATCAACCGCCTGGACACGCCGGGCAAGATCAACGGCACGGCGAAGTTCGGCATCGATGCCCAGGTGCCGGGCATGCTGGTGGCGGTGATGGCGCGCGCGCCGCAACCGGGCGCCAAGCCGCTGAAGGTCGACGACGCGAAGGCCAAGGCCGTCAAGGGCGTGCGGCAGATCATCACCATCCCGCACGGCGTGGCGGTGCTGGCCGACGGCTACTGGGCGGCGAAGAAGGGCCGCGACGCGCTGGTGATCGACTGGGATCTGGGCGCGGCGAAGGACCTGTCCACCACCAAGGTGAGCGACATGCTCGCCACCGGTGCCAGCCAGGCCGATGCGATCGCGCTGGACGCCGGCAACGTCAAGGACGCTGCCGCCACCAGCGCCCGCACGCTGGATGCCACCTACGAGGCGCCCTACCTCGCCCACGCCTGCATGGAGCCGATGAACTGCACGGCCTGGGTGCGCGGCGACAGCGTCGAGATCTGGGCCGGCACGCAGAGCCAGGGCCCGAGCCAGGGCATCCTGAGCCAGGTGGCCTCGGTCACGCCGGCCAAGGTGAAGGTCAACACACTGCTGCTCGGCGGCGGCTTCGGCCGGCGCTTCGCGCCCGACTTCACCATCGACGCGACGCTGCTGTCGAAGATCTCCGGCAAGCCGGTCAAGCTCGTCTATACCCGGGAGGACGACACGGCCGCCGGCTTCTACCGCCCGGCCTCGGTGACGAAGTTCGAGGCGGCGCTGGACGACAAGGGCATGCCGACCATGCTCAAGTGCGGCGTCGGCTCGCCGTCGATCATGGCGGCCTCGGGCTTCATGAAGATTCCCGACAACGGCGTCGACAACTTCGCGATGGAAGGCATCGCCGATCACCCCTACGACATCCCCAACCAACGCCTGGCCTACGGCCGCACGGAGCCCGGGCCGCAGGTGTGGTTCTGGCGCTCGGTGGGCCACTCGCAGAACATCTTCTTCATCGAGGGCTTCATCGACGAGCTGGCCGCCGCGGCCAAGGCCGATCCGTACGAATACCGCCGCGCGTTGCTGAACAAGCAGCCGCGCTACAAGGCCGTGCTCGAGCTCGCAGCGCAGAAGGCCGGCTGGGGCTCACCGCTGCCGACGGGCGTGTTTCGCGGCATCGCCGTGGCGCAGAGCTTCGGCAGCTACGTGGCCGAGGTGGCCGAGGTCTCGATCGGCGCCGACGGCACGCCCAAGGTGCACCGCGTGGTCGCGGCGGTCGATTGCGGCATGACGGTCAACCCGCAGACCATCGAGCGGCAGATCGAGGGCGGCATCGTCTACGGCCTGTCGGCGGCGCTGTATGGCCGCATCGGCTTCAAGGACGGGCGCGTCGAGCAGGGCAACTTCAACGACTACCCCGTGCTGCGCATGAACGAGATGCCGAAAGTGGAAGTGCACATCGTGCCCAGCACCGAGAAGCCCGGCGGCATCGGCGAGCCGGGCACGCCGCCGATCGCGCCGGCGGTGGCCAATGCGATCTTCGCGGCCACCGGACAGCGGCTGCGCAGCATGCCCTTCACGGGCGCGGTGCTCAGGAAGGCCTGACGCCGCCCTCGGCGATGCGCTGGCGCAGGTGCGCCAGCGCCTCCTCCACCTGGTCGACCAGCACCAGGCAGAGGTCGCCGGGCCGCAGCGCCGCCAGCGCGCGGTCGATGGCGGCAAACTCGCCGCGGATCTCGTCGACGTCGCGCGTGCGCGGTGCGCCCTTCAGGCCCTCGCGCAGCAGCGCCATCACCTCGCCGTCGGCACGGCCGCGCTGCGCGGCGTCCTGGTAGAGCAGCACGCTGTCGAAGGCCGCGCCGAGGATCTGCGTCTGCTCGCGGATGTCCTCGTCGCGACGGTCGCCTGCGGCGCTGATGACCACGCTGCGGCGCTTGCCGGGCATCGCGTCGACGGCCGAGACCAGCGCGCGCATCGCGTCGGGGTTGTGGCCGTAGTCGGCGATCACCGTGGCGCCGCGGTAGTCCATCACGTTGAAGCGGCCGGGCGCGTTCTGCGTGTCGTTGACGAAGCTGGCCAGGCCGCTGCGCACGGCGTCGAAGTGCAGGCCGCAGCCCCAGGCGGCGGCCACCGCGGCCAGCGTGTTCTCGACCTGGAAGGAGATGGTGCCGCCGCGGGTGAGCGGCACCTCGCGCAGCGGCAGGCGGGCGCGTGCCGAGCCTTCCACCGCGACGATGTCGCCGCCCTCGACGAACACCGAGCGGCCGCCCTTGGCACGGTGTGCCACCAGCGCCGGCAGCTGGCCGTCGACGGCGAACAGGATCACGCCGCCCGGGCACACCGCCGCCATGGCCAGCGTCATCGCATCGGCGGCGTTGAGCACGGCGAAGCCGGTCGGCGCGACGTTCTTGACGATCACCCGCTTGAGCACGGCGAGGTCTTCCACCGTGGTGATGTAGTTCAGCCCGAGGTGGTCGCCGGCGCCGATGTTGGTGACCACGCCGACCTGGCAGCGGTCGAAGCCCAGGCCCTCGCGCAGCATGCCGCCGCGCGCCGTCTCGAGCACGGCGGCCTCGGTGTCGGGGTGGGCCAGCACGTTGCGCGCGCTCTTCGGCCCGCTGCAGTCGCCGCTGTCGATCTGGTGGCCGTCGACCCACACGCCGTCGGTGTTGGTCATGCCGACCTTCAGGCCACTGGCGGCGAACAGGTGGGCGATCAGCCGCGTCACCGTGGTCTTGCCGTTGGTGCCGGTGACGGCGACCACCGGGATGCGGCCGTCCTGCCCGGCCGGGTAGAGCCGCTCGATGATCGCCTCGCCCACCGGCCGCGGCTTGCCGAAGCTCGGCGCCAGGTGCATGCGCAGCCCCGGCGCGGCATTGACCTCGACCACGCCGCCGCGCTGCTTCTCCAGCGGCACGCCGATGTTCTCGCAGACCACGTCGACGCCGCAGATCTCCAGCCCGACCATGCGTGCCGCCGACACCGCGCGCGCCGCCACGTGCGGGTGCACGTCGTCGGTCACGTCGGTGGCGGTGCCGCCGGTGCTGAGGTTGGCGTTGTTGCGCAGCACCACCCGCAGGCCGACCGGCGGCACGGCGTCGGCCGTCAGCCCCTGCTGCTGCAGCCGCGCATGGGCGATGTCGTCGAGCCGGATGCGCGTCAGCGCGGTGGCGTGGCCGTCGCCACGGCGCGGGTCGGCGTTGACCGCGTCGACCAGCTCGCGCACGGTGTGCACGCCGTCGCCGACCACGTAGGGCGGATCGCGGCGCGCCGCCGCCACCAGCCGGTCGCCCACCACGAGCAGGCGGAAGTCGTGGCCGGGCAGGAACTGCTCGACCATCACCTCGCCGATCTCGGCCGCGGCACGGTAGGCCACCTCGAAGTGCTCGCGGCCGACGATGTTCACCGTCACGCCCTTGCCCTGGTTGCCGTCGCGCGGCTTGACCACCACCGGCAGGCCGAGCTGCTGCGCCGTGGCCCAGCCGTCTTCCACGTCCTGCACCGGCCGGCCGCGCGGCACCGGCACGCCGGCGGCGGCCAGCAGCCGCTTGCTCAGGTCCTTGTCCTGCGCGATCGACTCGGCCACCGCGCCGGTGGAGTCGACCTCGGCCGCCCAGATGCGGCGCTGCTTCGCGCCCCAGCCGAACTGCACCAGGCTGCCTTCGGTCAGCCGGCGGTAGGGGATGCCTCGCGCCACCGCGGCGTTGACGATCGAGCCGGTGCTCGGCCCGAGGCGCACGTCCTCGTCGATCTCGCGCAGTTCGGCCACTGCGGCATCGGCATCGAAGGATTGGCCGGCGATGGCCGCGCCGAGCAGTTGCTGCGCGAGCTCGAAGGCGCGCCGGCCGACCTTCTCCTCGGTGTACTCGACGGCGATCTGGAAGACGCCCTCCTCCGGTGCCGGCGAGGTGCGCGCAAAACTCACCTGGCAGCCGGCGCGCGCCTGCAGGGCCAGAGTCAGCCGCTCGAGCCAGCGCGCCAGCGGCACCGAGTCGGCATCACCGACGGGCCGCAGCGGCGCGACTTCGGGCAGCAGGTTGCGCAGGCGAAGCTCCAGCGGATCGCCGGCGCGGATCTCGCGTTCGTGCGGCTCGCAGCGCACGATGGCCTCGATCGCCGTGTGCCGGCTCCACAGGTTGGGCCCGCGCAGGGCGCGGATGCGGGTGACTTCCATGGTGGCTCAGAGAGTGTCGGCGGAGGTGTGGGCGTCGAAGGTGTCGATCCCGGCGGCCAGCAGCGCCGGCGCGAGCCCGAAGGCCCAGGCGGCGGCCACCGCCGGCAGCAGCACGGGCAACCCGAGGCTGCCGGGTGCGCGAGGTGTCAGCGGCGTCTCGGCGGTGCCTTCGCACAGCCAGAGCCGGCCGTCGCGGGCGAGCACGGCGCGGCCGCGCTCGCCGCGGTGGGCGGCCAGCGCAGCCGCATCGGCGGCGTAGAGGATCACGTTGCCGTCGCAGTATTTCGCCAGCTCGGCGATGCGGGCGTCGTCGGCGTTGAGCACGCCGATACCGTCGGGCAGCACCACGTCCATCTGCGTGCGCAGCACGCGCGGCAGGCCGTCGGCATCGCGGATGTCGTGGCGCTCCAGCGTCTCGCCGCCGTCGAGGTCGGTGACCACGCCGATGCGGCAGCGGTCGTAGACCAGGCCCTGGTCGAGGATGGTCGCGGCGCCGTTCTCGAACACGGCCGCGTCGACGTCGCGGTTGAGCAGCAGGCGCTCGGACAGCGCACCGTCGGTGGCGTCGCGCTCGTCGACGCGCCGCGTGCCGAGGAACAGGCCGTCGCGGCAGGCCAGCCCGACCTGGCGGCCGGCGAGCTGCAGCAGCCAGGCCACCAGCCGCGCGACGCGGTGGGTGTCGCCGCCGCCGGCGATGCCGACGATCGGGATGCGGCCGTCGTCGCCGGGCGGGAACAGGTGGTCGACGATGGCCTTGCCCACCGGCCGCGGCGAACCGACCGCCGGCTTCAGGTGGGCCAGCAGCCCGGGACCGGCATTGACCTCGACCACCGCGGCCATCTGGCTGTGCAGCGGCCGCGCGATGTCCTGCGCGACCAGGTCGATGCCGGCGATGTCCAGCCCGACGGTGCGCGCCGCCAGCGAGGCGATGCGCGCGAAGTCGGGGTGCAGCTCGTCGGTGCAGTCGATGGCCACGTTGCCGTTGCGCTGGATGAGCACGCGACGGCCGGCCTCGGGCACGCTGTCCGGGGTCAGGCCCTGGCGCTCGAGGTCGGCCAGGATGCTGCCGTCCTCGCGCACCTCGATGCGGCCGAGCGGATGGTCTTCGGTCTCGCCGCGGCGCGGGTCGCAGTTGAGCTGGGCGTCGACCAGCTGCGCCACCGTCATCCGGCCGTCGGCCTGCACCCAGGCGGTCTCGCCGCGCGCCGCGGCCACCACCTCGCCGGCCACCACCAGCAGGCGGTGCTCGTTGCCGGGGATGTAGCGCTCGACGATGACTTCGCTGCCTTCGGTCGACGCCAGCGTCCAAGCCTTCTCGACCAGCTCGCGGGTGGACAGGTCCAGCGTCACGCCGCGGCCGTGGTTGCCGTCGGTCGGCTTGACGGCCACCGGCAGGCCGATGTCCTGCGCAGCCTCCCAGGCCTCGGCCGGGCTGGCGGCGACGCGCCCGTCCGGCACCGGCACGCCGACCGCGGCGATCAGCCGCTTGGTCAGGTCCTTGTCGCGGGCGATGCCCTCGGCGATGGCGCTGGTGCGGTCGGTCTCGGCCGTCCAGATGCGGTGCTGGCGGTTGCCCTGGCCGAGCTGCACCAGGTTGCCCTCGTTCAGGCGCAGGTGCGGAATGCGCCGGTCGGTGGCCGAGGCGACGATGTGCGCGGTGCTCGGCCCGAGGTAGGCGCTGTCGATGGCCTCGCGCACCGCCGCCACCGCCGCCGGCACGTCGACAGGCCGGCCGTTGATCACGCCCATCAGCACGCGGTGGCCATGCTCCAGCGCGCAGCGCGCCACGGCTTCGTCGCGGGCGCGGAACACCATCCGGTAGACGCCGTGCTGCGAGGTGCTGCGCGTCTGGCCGAAGCCGGTGGGCATGCCGGCCAGGTTCAGCAGCTCGATGACCACGTGCTCCAGCACGTGGCCCATCCAGGTGCCCTCCTGCAGCCGCTGCAGGAAGCCGCCGCGCTCGCCGACACCGCAATGGTGTTCCTCCAGCGCCGGCAGCGCGGCCGTCAGCCTCGACACGAAGCCGGGCAGCTTGTTCGAGGGGAATTCCTCCAGCGCGCCCAGGTCCAGCCAGACCTCGAGGGCCGAGCGGTAGGTCCAGAGGTTGGGGCCGCGCAGGTAGGTCACGCGCAGCAGGCGGATGTCGTCGAAAGTGGTCATCGGTTCGGGGCGGCCCGGCGGGGCCGCGTCGGCGGACTCTGGGGGCGGATTATTCGCCGCTTGCGGTCGGCGTGCCGACGGGCCGGCGCGTTACGCGACAATCGCGCGCTCCCGCCGCTCCAACCCATGCCTTCATCCGAACCGTCTCCTGTGCTCGCTGCGGCCACGTCCGCGCCGCTCGAGCCAGGGGAGAACGCGCTGGCCAGCCTCGACGTTGACCTCGACGCCCAGGACCGTTTCGCCACCGGCCAGCTGCTGCTGACCGACCGCCGCCTGCTCGCCCGCCCCGCCGGCCAGAGCGACTGGCAGGCCTGGCCGCTGGCCCCCGCCCTGAGCCTGCAGCACACCGACCACGGCGGCGTCGGCCAGCTCTCGCTGCACGACGCCAACGGCCGCCTGGCCGTCTGGCGCTACACGCTGGGCGCCGACCCGGCCGCACTTCGGCTGCTGGCCCAGTTCGAGCGGCAGACTCGCCGCCTGACCGAGGGCACGGCGGAGCCGGACGAGGGCCCGGAGGCGGAAGAGACCGACTTCGCCGCCGAATCGCCGACGCCGCCCTCGACCTGGGTGCTGCTGCGCCTGGGGCGCTTCGCCCGCCCGTACCGCTGGCAGCTGCTGCTCGGCTTCGTGCTGATGCTGGTGTCGACCGCCGCCTCGCTGGTGCCGCCCTACCTGACCATCCCGCTGATGGACGATGTGCTGATCCCGTATCAGAACGGCCAGCAGATCGACCCCGGGCACGTGATGCTGCTGCTGTCCGGGCTGCTCGGCGCGGCGGTGGTGGCCTGGGGCCTGGGCTGGTGGCGCACCTGGCTGCTGGCGATCGTCAGCGAGCGCATCGGCGCCGACCTGCGCACCGCCACCTTCGACCACCTGCTGCAGCTCAGCCTCGACTATTTCGGCAGCAAGCGCACCGGCGACCTGATGTCACGCATCGGCAGCGAATCCGACCGCATCTGCGTCTTCCTCTCGCTGCACGCGCTGGACTTCGCCACCGACGTGCTGATGATCGCGATGACCGCGGTGATCCTGTTCAACATCAACCCCTCGCTGGCGCTGGTGACGCTGCTGCCGCTTCCCTTCATCGCCTGGATGATCCACCTCGTGCGCGACCGGCTGCGCACCGGCTTCGAGAAGATCGACCGCGTCTGGGGCGAGGTGACCAGCGTGCTGGCCGACACCATCCCCGGCATCCGCGTGGTCAAGGCCTTCGCCCAGGAGAAGCGCGAGTCCGAGCGCTTCCGCCGCGCCAACCGCCACAACCTGGAAGTGAACGACCGCCTGAACAAGACCTGGAGCCTGTTCTCGCCGACCGTCTCGCTGCTCACCGAGATCGGCCTGCTGGTGGTGTGGGCCTTCGGCATCTGGCTGGTCAGCCGCAACCAGATCACCGTGGGCGTGCTGACCGCCTTCGTCGCCTACATCGGCCGCTTCTACGGCCGGCTCGACTCGATGAGCCGCATCGTCTCGGTGACGCAGAAGGCCGCCGCCGGCGCCAAGCGCATCTTCGACATCCTCGACCACGTGAGCAACGTGCCCGAGCCGGCGCAGCCGGTGGCGATCGAGCGGCTCCAGGGCAGCCTGTCGCTGCAGGGCGTGGGCTTCCGCTACGGCAGCCGCTCGGTGATCCGCGGCCTGGACCTCGACATCCGGCCCGGCGAGATGATCGGCCTGGTGGGCCACAGCGGCTCGGGCAAGAGCACGCTGGTCAACCTGATCTGCCGCTTCTACGACGTGACCGACGGCGCGATCAAGGTCGACGGCGTCGACCTGCGCCGCTTCCGCGTCGCCGATTTCCGCCGCCACATCGGCCTGGTGTTGCAGGAGCCCTTCCTCTTCTTCGGCACGGTGGCCGAGAACATCGCCTACGGCAAGCCCGGCGCCACGCGGGAGGAGATCATCGCGGCGGCGCGCGCCGCCCATGCGCACGAATTCATCCTGCGCCTGCCGCACGGCTACGACTCGATGGTCGGCGAGCGCGGCCAGGGGCTGTCCGGCGGCGAACGGCAGCGCATCTCCATCGCCCGCGCGCTGCTCATCGACCCGCGCATCCTGATCCTCGACGAGGCCACCTCGTCGGTCGACACCGAGACCGAGAAGGAGATCCAGAAGGCGCTCGACAACCTGGTGCAGGGCCGCACGACGATCGCCATCGCGCACCGCCTGTCGACGCTGCGCCGCGCCGACCGGCTGGTGGTGATGGACCGCGGCCGCGTCGTCGAGGTCGGCACGCACGACGAGCTGCTCGCCCGCCAGGGCGCCTACTGGCGGCTGCACGAGGCGCAGGCGCGCCAGGTCGACGAGGGCGACGACGAGCGCGATGCGCGCGTGGCGCCACCGCCGCTCCCGGCAGCCCATCCGGCGGGGGCGGCATGAGCGGCTTCCGGCTTTCTCGCGACGACCACGCCCGCCTGGTGCTGACGCTGGCCGACGGCAGCACCCAGGTCGGCGTGGTGCCGGTGCGCGCCTTTCCGCTGTCCGACCCGGACGGCGCGCTGTCGCTGGTCGGCCCCGACGGCCGCGAGTGCGCCTGGATCGACCGCCTGGCCGACCTGCCCGCCGACACCCGCGCGCTGCTCGCCGAGGAGCTGTCACGGCGCGAGTTCGCGCCGGTGATCGAGGCGCTGCTCGAGGTGTCGACCTTCACCACGCCGAGCACCTGGACCGTGCGCACCGACCGTGGCACGACCACGCTGGTGCTCAAGGGCGAGGAGGACATCCGCCGCCTGAGCGGCCCGGCGCTGCTGGTCACCGACAGCCATGGCGTCGGCTACCGCATCGCTGATGCGCGCGCGCTCGACAAGCGCTCGAGGCGGCTGCTCGAGCGCTTCCTCTGAGCCTCAGAAGCGCAGCTTCGCGCCGACGAACATCTGTCGCGGCGCGCCGGCGAAGGCGCCGTTGACGCGGCTCACCAGGTACTTCCGGTCCGCCAGGTTGGTGACGCTGGCGTACAGCGTCAGCCCCTGCGCCTTCAGCGGCAGGTTGGCCGACAGGTTGACCAGCGTGTAGGCCGGGATGCGGCCCGACTGGCCGTCGGCCGCGGGGGCGACGGCGTTGATCGCGTCGCTGTACTGTGCACCCACGTGCGTCAGCCCCAGCTGGGCCGACCAGCCCGTGGCGTGCTCGAAGCCCAGCTGCGCGGCCAGCAGGTTGCGCGGCGCGTAGGGCAGCCGGTTGCCGCGCACGTTGACGAAGCTGGTGGTCTCGTCGGCATCGCCGAAGTCGGGCGAGAGCAAGTCGCTGTCGAAGCGCGCGGTGGCCAGGTGCGTCAGGCTGCCGGCGAGGTAGACGTTGTGGCTCATGCCGGCGAGCGTGCCGAAGTCGGCGCGCCCGCCGAGTTCGACGCCACGGTTCAGCGTGCGGCCCGCGTTGGCGAAGGTCTGCGCGAGGCCGACCGCATAACCCGGCAGGATCTGGTTCTTGAAGTCGATCTGGAACAGCGTGGCCTCCAGCAGCAGGCCGCGCCGCGGCGTGCTGCGCACGCCGATCTCGAGGTTGGTGCTCAGCTCGGGGTCGACCTTCTGCAGACCCGGGTCGCCCGGCGGCAGGTTGGCGTCCGGCCGCGGCGGCGCGATGCCGCGGTGCACGCCGGCGAACAGCGTGGTGCCGGGCAGCCCGAACCAGGTGACGCCCACGCCGGGCAGCCACTCGGTGTTGCGCTGCGAGCTGCGCACCGGCGGATCGACGGGCGCGAACGCGTCCTGCGTGATGGTGTTGCGCTGGCGGTAGCTCTCGTAGCGGATGCCCGGCGTCACCGACCAGCGGCCGACATACACGGTGTTCTGCACGTAGCCGGACAGCGCGTCGGTCTCGATCTCGAACTCGTCGCGCAGCCCCGTGCCCGGTGAATCGGCCCGCGCCGTGGGGAAGGCGCCGTTGAAGCGCTTGCGGTTGATGCGCTCCCGGTGAACGCGCACGCCGGCCACCAGCTCCTGGCGCAGGCCGCCGGCCTCGAAGGCCCACTGCAGGCGCGGCTCGACGCCGAAGAACTCGTAGGAGCGCGGCCGCATCTGGTTGCCGCACACCGAGGCGTACTGCTCCCAGCCGCCGGGCACGGTGTAGTCGATGCCCTCGGGACAGCTGGCCACGAGGCCGCTGCCGTCGCTGCCCACTTCGTCGAAGCGCAGTTCCTCGAACTCCTTCTCGGCCACGCCGCCGTCCACCTCGGGCTCGACCACCGCGTCGAGCTGACGGTACGAGGCGCGGTCGGTCTTCTGGTAGTAGGCCTGGGTGGACAGCTTCGCGCCGCCGCCGAAGTCGACGTCGTGCACGGCCTGGAAGGCGGTGCGCTCGAGCTCGAAGACGTCGTTGCGGAAGGCATTCTGGTCGGGGTCGGCATCGAAGCGGGCCTGGTCGAGGCCGCCCTCGCCGAACTTCGAATCCTCTTCGTAGTAGCCGAGCTTCACGCGCAGCGACTGATTCGGCGTGAGGTCGAACTCCGCCTTCGCGCCGACATCGCGCACGCGGTGGCGGCTGCCGTCGCGCGTGCCGTCGCCCTGGCGCTGCAGCGCGTCGATGCGCCAGCCACCCCAGTCGCCACCGTTGCCCAGGCCGGCGCCGACGCGCGTGAACGAACGCGTGCCCGCCGCCAGCTCGGCCTCGCCGGCGAAGCTGCGCGGCACCGGGCGGGTGACGAAGTTGATGACACCGCCGACCGTCTGCGGCCCGTGCACGATCTGCCCGGAGCCCTTGATCACCTCGATGCGCTCGACGCGCTCCAGCGGCGTGTGGTAGTGCGCCGACGGGTCGCTGTAGGGCGCGAGGTGGATCGGCATGCCGTCCTCGAGCAGCAGCGTGCGGCTGGTGCGGCGCGGGTCGAGGCCGCGCACGCCGATGTTCAGGTTCAGGCCGAAGGCATCTTCGCCGACGACGTGCAGGCCCGGCACGGCCTGCAGGGCTTCGCGCACGGAATACGGTCGCTGCGCGTCGAGATCACGCGCATTGATGACCGTGCTCGAGCCCGGCACGGCTTCCAGCGAACGCGGCAAGGTGCCGCTGACGCTGACCGCCGGCAGCGCGCTGACCGGCGCGTTGTCCTGCGCCAGCGCCGGCACGGCGGCGCAGCCCAGGGCGGCTGCAGCGGCGAGATGGTGGAGGCGGAATCGGGCGGTGGGGCAGTCGGCGTTGCGCATGAGCCCATGTTCGCAACGCCCCTGCATCACCACACAGGGAAATCTTCCTGCGACCCGGCGGGGATTGCCCGCAGCGGGAATCCCCGAGGGAACTCCGCGCAGGCGGCCGGATCGCGGCCGCCGCTCAGCGGCGCGAGAGCACCTGCGGATTGATCGGCGTCGGCGGCGTGCCGCCGGTCAGCGCGGCGATCAGGTTGTCCGCGGCGAGGTCGGCCATCGCACGGCGCGTGGCCACGGTGGCACTGGCGATGTGCGGCGTGAGCACGACGTTGGGCACCGTCAGCAGGTCGGGATGCACCTTGGGCTCGCCCTCGAAGACGTCGAGGCCGGCCGCGGCGATGCGCCGCTCGCGCAGCGCCGCCGCCAGCGCGGCGTCGTCGACCACCCCGCCGCGGGCGATGTTGGTCAGCGTCGCGGTCGGCTTCATCTGCGCGAGCTCGGCCGCGCCGATGGCGTGGTGGCTGGCGGCCGAGTACGGCACCACGATCACCAGGTGGTCGCACTCGTGCAGCAGCGTCTGCTTGTCCACGTAGCGCGCGCCGAGCGGCGCTTCGATCTCCGGCGCGAGGCGGCTGCGGTTGTGATAGATCACCTTCATGCCGAAGC
>VFQN01005622.1_pt1 | contig 15125 bp, 14 predicted proteins | sample 3512371 | NCBI WGS metagenome assembly VFQN01 (sample SAMN10412370, study PRJNA504923) | tailings metagenome | isolation source: Replicate 2 from Balatoc abandoned mine | place: Philippines: Itogon, Benguet | collected 2017-08-28
TGCGGCGCCAGCGCGTGCAGGGTTTCGGTGAAGGCGTGGCTGGGCGTCACCACCAGCACCAGGTCGGCGCCGGCCACGGCCGCGGCCAGGTCGCCGGTTGCGCGCAGCGACTCGGGCAGCGGGACGCCGGGCAGGTAGCGCGGATTCTCGTGGCGCGTGGCGATGGCCTCGACCTGGGCCGCGTCGCGGCCCCAGATCGTGGTCGCATGCCCGTTGCGGGCGATCAGCGACGCCAGCGCCGTGCCCCAGGAGCCACTCCCGAGCACGGCCACCGCAGGCTTGTGGGCCGAGGTCATCGGCTCGCCGGGATCAGGCGTTGCCGCCCTCGGGCAGCACGGCGCCGTTCTCGGCGCGGCGGCGCAGGCCCTCGGCGTACAGGGCCTCGAAGTTGATCGGCTGCAGGTAGAAGGGCGGGAAGCCGCCGTTGGAGACCAGCTCGCCGATGGCCTGGCGCACGTACGGGAAAAGCACGTTCGGGCAGTAGGTGCCGAGCATCATGTCCAGGGTGCGGTCGTCGAAGCCGCCGAGGCCGAACAGGCCGGCCTGGTCCACTTCGGCCAGGTAGATGGTCTTCTCGCCGATCTTGCAGGTCAGGGTGACCGCCAGCGAGACCTCGAACAGGTTGTCGGCGACCTTGGCCACCTTCTGGTTGAGGCTCAGCTCGAGCTGCGGCTGGCCGGGCTCGTTGAAGACCTGCGGCGCGCCGGGGACCTCGAAGGACACGTCCTTGACGTAGATCTTCTGGATCGTGAACTGCGCCTGGTCGGCGCCGGCGGCGCCAGGGTTCTGCTCGGCCATCGAAACAACTCCGGGAAAGTGGGTCGGGAAAGCGGGCGGCGATTATCGCACGCCGGGTGGATTCAGGCCTTGCCCTTGGCCAGCGGCAGGCCAGCGCCCTGCCAGGCGCCGATGCCGCCGTCGAGCACGAAGACCTTCTTGAAGCCGGCCTTGACCAGCTTCTCGGCGGCGCCGGAGGCGGTCACGCCCATGTTGCACACCAGCACCACCGGCGACTCCTTGGCCTTGGCCAGGAGCTTGGATTCCGGGTCGACCTGGCTCGGCAGCAGGTGCTTGCTGCCCAGGATGTGGCCCTTGTCGAACTCGCCCTGGCCGCGCAGGTCCACCACCAGGGCGTCGTCGCGGTTGATCATCAGGGTCAGTTCGGCCGGGCTGACGCCCTTGAAGCCGCGGAACAGGCGCCGGACCTCGGTCACCAGCAGCGCGACCGTGAGGCCGGCGAAAGCGAGCGAGAGCATCAGGTGCTGTTGGGCGAAGTCGAGCAGGCGATCCATGGGGCGGGTCTCGGGGCGGGGGCGGCATTATGGGCGCCCCCGGGGGGGGCGGGCAAAGCCGCGGAGGGATCCGGCGGGCCGGGGCCGGGACGGCGCCTGGCCGGCGGGCGCCGGGATGGCCCGGCGGCGGGGCCGGGCGGCCGGGGCTCAGCGCGGCGTGAGGTCGGGCAGGCCGCTGGCCAGCCACCAGCGCTTGGCCTCGGCGTCGTAGCGCCAGCGCTGGCGGTCGGTGACCGTGCGCTCGGCCTGGGTGTGGCGGTTCACCACGCGCAGCTCGACGGTCTGCAGGTATTCGGCGTCGCCGACCTTTTCGCTGCTGCGCACGTCGTAGCCGGAGACCTGGTACTGCTTCAGGCGCTCCATCGCCAGCGGGTCCGGGGCCGGGGCCTCGGGGTCGACGAAGACCAGGGCCTTGTCGAACTCGCTCCAGCGGATGGTGCTGGAGTAGGTGTAGAGCGCCTGTTCGAGCGGGCTGCGCTTGGCGCCGCCGCCGCAGGCGACGAGCAGGGCCAGCAGGGCGATCGCGGCGAGGCGGGCGAGGGCGCGGGTCATCGTGTCCATGGCGGCATTATGCACAGCCCCGGGGTTCAGGGCCGGAGCAGGGCGAAGCGGGCGGTGAGCTCGGCCACCCGGGCCCCGCCGGGGTCGAGCACCCAGGCCTCGATGCTGGCCCGGGCCCGGCCGCGTTCGCGCAGGGTGGCCAGCACGGCCGGCCAGTCGGTGCCCGCGGCCAGGCGCGCGCCGGCCTCGAGGTCGGCGTACAGCGGCTTGAGGTAGCGCAGCTGGCTGTCGGCCACGTAGACCTCGGCGGTTTCGCCGGCCTCGGCCAGGCGCAGGGTGAGCAGGCCCCAGCCGGCCAGGGTCATGATGCCGGCGAGGCTGCCGCCGAAGGCGCAGTCCTTGTCGTTGACGTTGGCCGCCAGCGGTGCGTGCAGGGCCAGTGCGTCGCCGTCCAGGCCGCGCGCGCGCACCTGCATCGCGGCGACCGGCGGCATCGCCGCGTAGTGGGCGTTGAGGGAATCGATCGGGTCCATGCGCTGCGTTCCGCGGGGGCCTGTGCCAAGCTGGCGCCATGCCGACGACGCGCGCCGGGTCCCCTTTGCCGGGATGGTACGTCATCTCCCTGCGGCCCTCGGGCCAGCACGCGCCGCTGCGCCGCGCCGCGGCGGCCGCGGGTGCGCGGCTGCTGCCGGTCTCGACGATGTCGCTGCGCGCGCTCGACGCCGGCCCGGCCCTGGCCACCGCGCTGGCCTGCCCGCTGCGCGTGTTCACCAGCCCGGCGGCGGTGCGCTTCGCCGCGCGCCAGGCGCCGCTGCGCGCCGCGCCCGGCGGCGCCTGGCTGGCGGTGGGCGGCGGCACCGCGGCGGCGCTGCGGCGCGCCGGCGTGGCGCCGGTGCATTCGCCCGCGACCGGCGGCGATTCCGAAGCGCTGCTGGCGCTGCCCGAACTGCAGGCGATGGCCGGGCGCGAGGTCGGCCTGGTCACCGCGCCCGGCGGCCGCGGCCTGATCACGGCGGTGCTGCAGCAGCGCGGCGCGCGCGTGCATCGCGCCGACGTCTACGAGCGCGTGCCGCGCCGGCCCGGCGCCGCGACCCTGCAGGCGCTGGCGGACCTGCCGGCGACCAGCGCCCTGCTGGTCAGCAGCGGCGAAGCCTTCGAAGGACTGTGGTCGGCGCTCGACGCCGATGCCCGGCGCACGCTGGCGGCGCGGCCCGCCGTCGCCAGCAGCGCGCGCCTGGCGGCGATGCTGGCCGAACGCGGCTTCGGCCGCCTGGTGCTGGCCGCCGGCGCGCGCCCGGCGCAGCTGCTGTCGGCCCTGGCCGCCGATGTGGCCGCGGGACGCTTCCGGTAGGATTGCGGCCATTCCTGCGTTTCCCCCGGCGATGGACACCGTGACCGACGATTCCCCCGCTTCCCCGGCCCGGCCGCGCCGGTTCGGCGCCCTCGGCTGGCTGCTCCTGATCGGCGTGCTGGCGGCGGCGGCGATCGGCGGCTGGCGCGCCTGGCAGTCGACGCGCGAGGCCCTCGCCGAGGGCCCGGACCTGAGCCCGGAAGCCCTGGACCAGCGCCTGCTCGAGGCCGAACAGGCCGTCACCGCGCTGCGCCGCACCCAGCAGGGCATGGAGCAGCGCCTGTCCGACACCCGCGCGCGCACCGGCCTGCTGCGCGAGGAAGTGCTGGGCGTGGGCCAGCGCGCCGCCATCCTCGAGGACAGCCTGCGCGAACTCAGCGCCCAGGCCAGCGAAGGCCGCGACGCGCTGCGCCTGGACGAAGTGGAGCTGCTGCTGAGCCTGGCGCAGGCGCGCCTGCAGGTGGCCGGCGACCTGGCCGGCGCGATCCGCGCCACCGCGCTGGCGCACGAGGCGCTGGCGCCGCTGACCTCGCCGCAGTACATCAGCCTGCGCCAAACCGTGGGCGAGGAGCTGGCCGCGCTGCAGGCCCTGCCCGCCGACCCGCGCAGCCGCGCGGCCGGCGAGCTCGACGTGCTGCAGGCGGCGCTGCCCACGCTGGCCAGCCGTGCGCCGGGCGCCGACCTGCCCGCCGATCCCGGCGCGCCGCGCTGGCGCCGCCTGCTGGATGCGCTGGTGCAGGTGCGCCCGAGCAGCCACCAGGACCTGATCGCACCCGCCGACCGCAGCGCCGGCGAAGCCGCGCTCGGCCTGGAGCTGGCGCTGGCGCGCACCGCGCTCGAGCGCCGCGACGAGGCCGCGTTCCGCGCCGGCCTGCAGCGCATCGACCAGTGGCTGGTGCGCCTGTACGCCGAAGACGACGCGCTGCGCGCCGAACGCGAGCGCCTCGCCGCGCTCAGCCGCCTGGGCCTGGTGCCGGTGCTGCCGGCGCAGGGCGGCGGCCTGCAGCTGCTGCGCAGCCTGCGCGGCCGGGGCACGCCGTGAACCTCTACCGCAGCCTGCTGCTGTGGCTGGCGCTGGCCGTGCTCGGCGCGCTGGGCTGGCACTGGTTCTCGCAGGACCTGGGCGATGTCGTCATCCGCTTCCGCGGCCTGACCTACACGACGACGCTGGCCTTCCTGGTGGTGGCCTGGGGCCTGCTGTGGTTCGCGCTGTGGGCGCTGGGCTGGTTGCTGGGCCTGCCGCTGCGCGCCTGGCGCCGGCATGCGCGCACGCAGGCGCGCAACCGCCTGGTCAGCGGCCTGGAGGCCCTGCACCAGGGGCGGCACGCCCGCGCCGCGGAGCTGCTGGGCAAGGCCGCCGAAGAACCCGACGTGCGCACGGTGGCGCTGCAGGGCGCACGCCGCGCGGCGCTGGCCGCCGGCGAGCTGGAAGCCGCGGCGCGGCACCAGTCGGCCCTGGCCGCGCATGCGCCGATGGCGGCCGCGCTCGACCTGGCCGAACGCCTGCTCGGCGAAGGCCGCGCCGACGAGGCCCTGGCCGCGCTGGCCGTACCGAATGCCGCGCCGACCCCGCGCGGACTGCGCCTGCAGGCCGAGGCGCTGTCGGCGGCCGGCCGCGCCGCGGAGGCGCTGAACCTGCTGCCCGCACTCAAACGCGAACAGGCCGTCGATGCCGACGCGCTGGCCGCGCTGGAGGCACGCTATTCCGCCGCGGCGCTGGCGCAGTCGGCCCAGGCCGACGCCCTGCTGCAGCGCTGGCGCGCCCTGCCCGGCCGGCTGCAGCTGCATACGGCGGTGGTGGCCGCGTTCGCGCGCCGGGCCGCCGCGCTCGGGCTCGAGGACGAAGGCCTGCAGGCGCTCGCGGCGGCGCTCGAGGCGGGCTGGGACGAATCGCTGGCCACGCTTTACGGCGAGCTGCCGGCCGGCCGCGGCGAGGCGCGCCGGGCGCGGGCCGAGGCCTGGCTGGCGCGGCACCCGTCCAGCCCGGGCCTGCTGCTGACGCTCGGCCGCCTGGCCGAGGGCGGCGCGGCCGAAGAATTCCTGCACCGCGCGATCGCCCAGGGCGGCGGCGCCGCGGCCTGGGAGGCGCTGGCCGACCGCTACGCCGCGCGCGGCGACGAACGCGCCGCGATCGCCTACGCCAACGCCCTGCGCCTGGCCCGCGGCGAAACCCCGCTCAGCCTGGGCGGCCGCAGCCTGCGCGAGCAGATCGCCGCCGAAGCCGTCGCCGAACAGCGCAACGAACACGGCCTCCCCCTCCTGCCGCGCTGACCAATAACGGGGTCAGGTTCACTTAAGTCGTCGCTGAGACAGCGGGCACATCCGTGTTCATCGGCGTACGGGGTCGCGTGGGCGCGACGTGCGCGCCCTGTCTCATCCAAGAATTAAGTGAACCTGACCCCGTTTTGGCGGGTCAGCGTTCGATGATGGCGGCGACGCCCATGCCGCCGGCGGTGCAGACCGAGACCAGCACGCGGCCCTGGCCCTTTTCCTTGAGCAGCTTGGCCGCGGTGGCGACGATGCGCGCGCCGGTGGCGGCGAAGGGATGGCCCAGCGCCAGCGAGCTGCCGACCACGTTGAGCTTGCTGCGGTCGATCGACCCCAGCGGCGCATCCAGGCCCAGCTTCTCCTTGCAGAACACCGGGTCTTCCCAGGCCTTGAGCGTGCACAGCACCTGCGCCGCGAAGGCCTCGTGGATCTCGTAGAAGTCGAAATCCTGCAGCGTGAGCTTGTTGCGCCTGAGCAGCTGCGCCACCGCCCAGGCCGGCGCCATCAGCAGGCCTTCGCCGTGCACGAAGTCCACCGCGGCCACCTGCGCATCCACCAGCCAGGCCTGCACCTCGAGCCCGCGCGCGGCCGCCCACTCCTCGCTGGCCAGCAGCGCCGCCGAGGCGCCGTCGGTCAGCGGCGTGGAGTTGCCCGCGGTCAGCGTGCCCTGGCCCGAGCGCTTGTCGAAGGCGGGCTTGAGCGTCGCGAGTTTCTCCACCGTGGTGTCGGGGCGCAGGATGTTGTCGCGCTCGACGCCGCGGAAGGGCGCGACGAGGTCGGCGTAGAAGCCGCGCTCGTAGGCCGCCGCCGCCTTGCGGTGCGATTCGAAGGCCAGCTGGTCCTGGTCCTCGCGGGCGATCTTCCACTCCTTGGCCATCATCTCGCAGTGCTCGCCCATGGACTTGCCGGTGCGCGGCTCGCCCACGCCCGGGAACTCCGGCGTCAGCTCCTTGAAACGGAAGCCCTTGAAGGCCTTCAGGCGCTGGCCGAGGGTCTTGGTCATGTTGGCGTCGAGCAGGCGGCGGCGCAGGCGCTTGTTCACCGCGATCGGCACGTCCGAGGTCGTGTCGCTGCCGCCGCCGATGCCGGCCTCGATCTGGCCCAGCGCGATCTTGTTGGCCACCGTGATCACGGTGTCGAGCGAGGTGCCGCAGGCGCGCTGCAGGGTGATGCCCGGCGTCAGCGGCGACAGGCCCGAGCTCAGCGCCGCCTCGCGGCCGATGTTCCAGTCGCTGCTGTGCTTGAGCACCGCGCCCATCGCCACTTCGCCCAGCACCTCGCCGTGCAGGTTGAACTTCTCGACCAGCGCGCCCAGCGCCTTGATCGACATGCCCAGGTTGCCGACGTCGAAGTAGGCGGTGTTGTTGCGGCAGAAGGGAATGCGGACGCCGCCGAGGATGGCGACACGACGGGAGGGGCGCATGCGGATCTCTCCTTGCTCAGGCCGGGTTCGTGGAAGGGGGGGATGCCTCGAGGCCGGGCGGCACCGGACCCCAGGCGGGGCGCTGGCGCCAGACGCCCAGCACCCAGGCGCGGAACATGTGGGCCACCTCGTCGCCGGCCGGCGCGGCGGCCAGGCGCGCGGCGACGGTGTGCCAGGGCGAGGCCGTGGCCTCGTCGATCACGATGGCATCGAAGTAGCGGGTCCACTTCGGGCCGTAGTCGATGGCGTCGGCGGCCGCGCGCAGCCGCTCGCGCTGGGCATCGGCCGCGGCGGCGTCGCCGTCGGGCTTGCGCAGCACCAGCTGCACGCAGGGCGAGCCGTCGAGCACCAACAGCGGCTCCAGGCCGACCGCGCGCGCGTAGAGCTCGAGCTCCTGCGGCATCGCGAACTGGTTGCGCGCCACGTCCTTGCGCTGCCCCGCCGGCTGCCGCGCGGCCTGCTCGACCTCGAGCATGAAGCGGCGCCAGCCCACCGGATGGGCCAGGTTCCAGTGGTCGAAGTAGAACAGCCCGCCGGGCCTGAGCACGCGCGCGACCTCGCGCAGGTAGAGCACCAGGTCTTCCTTGTCCATGTGGAAGAGCACGGCGACGCTGTAGCCCTTGTCCATCGAGGCGTCGGCCAGCATCGGCAGCGCCGTGCGCGCCAGCGGGTGGAACTGCACGTTGCCCAGGCCCTGCAGGCGCGCCGCGGCGACCGCCAGCATGTTCTCGGCGATGTCCAGGCCGTGCCAGGCGGCGACCTCGCCGGCGATCTCGCGGCCGATGCGGCCGACGCCGCAGCCGAGCTCGAACACCGCGTCGCCGGCGCGCAGGTCCAGCGCGGCGCGCACCTGGCGGGCGGTGAAGGCGCCGGTCAGGCGCAGGATGTGCTCGTCGTGGCTGCCGTCCACGGCGATGCGCGCGCCCTCGGGGGTCGCGGCCTTGTCGTTCCAGAAGGACTTGTAGTCGTTGAAATCCATGGCATCGGCAGGCGTTGCGGCCGGCCGGTCCGGTGCGGGGGGTATGATGGCGATGATAACCCGACGCCACCGTATGCCCATGCCCGGAACCGTCCTCAGCTGCCTCGGCGCCCTCGCGCTGGAACTCGCCCCCACGAGCCGCCCGGGCCGGCAGGCCCTGGATGCCGGCGCCGCGGGCGAGTTCGCCGCGAAGGTCGCGCGCGACCTCGAGCGCCTGGTGCCCGGCGCCGCCGCGCTCGATTTCGCCCTGGTCGCCGGCCTGTTCGACCCGGCCGAACTGCTGCGGCCCGGCCATCCGCTGCACGCCGAGCTCGAGCGCCTGGCCGCGCGCGCGCCGGGCCTGGCCGGCGGCCGCGTGATCGGCTTCGGCGCCGGGGCCGACGGCCTGCCGCCGGGCCTCGCGCCCGATCCGCACCTGGCCGGCGGCCCGCTGCGCCTGCTGCCCTTCCTGCTGCGCGGCGACGCCGAGGTGCTGGCGCCAGTGGCCGAACGCATGGAGCAGGTGCTGCTCGACACCGGCATGGCCGACGCCGACACCGCCCTGGCCGCGCAGGACGGCTTCGCCGCCGAGATCGAACACGCGCGCCTGATGACGCTCGACGACCTGGCCGCGATGACCGCGCTGCAGTACGAACACGCCGGCCTGGCGCCGCTGTGGCCGGTGCTCGAGGCCGCGCTCTACCAGCCCGGCGCGGAGGCCTGGCTTGATGCGCCGCCCGAGCCGCTGCTGCGCCTGGCCGACGGCGCCGCGCGCATAGCCCTGCTCGACGCGGACGCCTGCGCCGAAGGCGGCGACCCCGCGCGCGAGGCCGACGCCGCGCGCCTGGGCCGCGCCTTCGAGCGCTTCCAGCAGCGACGTGGAAGCATGGGCCGAAGGCGGCTTCGCACCGCGCGAGGCCGACGCCGCGCGCCTGGGCCGCGCCTTCGAGCGCTTCCAGCAGCGCCAGCGCCAGATCGCCGCGGTGCTCGAGGCCCACGGCATCCCGGTCACCTTCGACCACTGCCCCGCGGGCCGCGACCCGCGCGAGGTGCTCAGGGCCTGAGCCCCGGCTCAGTCGGACGCGGCCGCCGCGGCATCGCGCTCCACGCGCAGCCGGGCGATCTCCAGCGCGACATCAAACCCCGGGTCGGGCGCATCACCGCGCCAGCGGCTGTCGTCGCCGTCGAGCACGAATACGTGCCCGCGGCCGGCGTGGCGCACGCGCACCTGGTCCAGGCGCGAGGGGTCGGCGAGCAGGGCCACGCGCGCCGGCTCCGGCGCGGGGCCGAGCATGCGCCCCTGGAAGGGCGTGCGGCAGCTGCGTTCGCCCATCGCCCAGGCCAGCGAGGGCGCCAGGTCCACCTGCTGGTAGTCGCCGCGCAGTTCGCCGCGCGGCAGGCCGCTGGCGCCGAGAACGAAGGCCGGCACGCGCACCATCGAATCCTCGCCGTAGCGCGCGTACTCGGCACGCGAGACCGGCACCATCGCGCGGTGGTCGCCGACGACCACCAGCACGCCCTCGTCGAAGAAACCGCGCGCGCGCAGCCCGTCCACCAGCGCGGCCACGCCGGCGTCGGTGGCGCGCACCGCGCCTTCCTCGCCCTGCTGGCCATCGACGCGGTCGCGGTAGGGCGGATGCATGCCGACCGTCAGCACGGTGGCGAGGAAGGGCCCGGGCGCGCGCTCGCGGTCGTACCAGTCGAGCAGGCGCGCGAACAGCGCGGCGTCGGTGGCGGCGCGGAAGGGGCCGCGCGGCAGGCCGTCGTAGGCCGGGTGTTCGGCGCCTTCGGCGTCGCGGATGCCGATGGCCGGCAACCAGCGCACGCGTTCGCCGAAGCCCAGGTCGCCGGTGGTGAAGAAGCGGCGCGGGATGCCGCGTTCGTCGAGCCGGCGGTAGAGGTCGCCGTGCACGTGGGTGAGCACCATCACGCCGCCGTGCTCGAGCGTGGACACCGGCGCTTCGCCGGTGAGCAGCGCGGCCAGGCCGCCTTCGGTCGAGAAGCCGTTGGCGAGGAAATCCGGGAACCAGGTGCCTTCGCGCGCCAGCGCGTCCAGGCGCGGCGTCCAGTCGTTGAGGCCGGAGAACAGCGCGCTGTGGTGCAGCGACAGCGATTCGACCACCAGCACGATGACCGGCCGCGGCGCCGGCGCGCCCGCCTCGCAGCGCGGCACCGGCGGCGGCGTCGCGGCCAGCCGCGCGAGCGTGGCCTCGCCGTAGGGCCGGGCCATGCCGTCGGGCGCATTGAGCGCGAGCACGTTCTGGTAGCTGCTGGCATTGAGGTAGGGCCGCAGGCCGGGGCCGTTCGCGGCGAGCAGCGCGAGGCCCGCCGCGATCGCCCAGGGCCAGGCGCGGCGGCGCGGCGCGCGTGCGGCGCCGCCGATGCCGAGCGCCACGCCCAGCAGCAGGCCCAGGCTGCCGAGCAGCACCAGCAGGCCACCGGGCTCGCGCAGCACCGGCGCCATCACGCCGGCGGCGGCGCGCAGTTCGCCGCCGTAGCGCAGGGCCTCGGCCAGGAAGCACCCAGACATCGACGACGAACACGAGCGCAAGCGCCAGCGTCGCCAGCGCCAGCGCCCAGGCCAACGCGCGCAGGCCGCCCAGGCGCGCCAGCACGAAGGCGGCCAGCGCGGCGCCGAGCAGGGCGAGGTCGGCACGCAGCACCGGCCAGGCCAGGCAGCCGCGGCAGTCGAGGTAGGCGCCGAGGCTGAGGTCGGTGCGCCAGGCGCGATAGCCCGACAGCGCCAGCCAGGCCAGCGCGGCCAGCAGCATCCACAGGTCGGCGCGGGAAGGCTTGGTCTGCATCGGCGGGGCGGTCGCGGAGTCGCGCAAGGTTAACAAGGCGCGTGGCTACACTGGCGCCACCTCCGCGTCCCGAGCCCGCCATGCGCCTGATCCCCGCCCTGCTGCTCGCCTCGCTGTCCCTCCTCGCCGCGGCGCCGCCCGCCGCGGCGCAGGCGCCCGTGCCGGACGCGCAGGCCGCGCGCGCCGCCGTCGGCGCCGACCAGCCCGCGACGCCGCCGGCCCCGACCCTGGCCTGCCGCCAGCGCGGTGGCGACGACGGCCGCCCGCGCATCGGCCTGGTGCTCGGCGGCGGCGGCGCGCGCGGCCTGGCGCACGTGGCGGTGCTGCACGAACTCGAGCGCCTGCGCGTGCCGGTGGACTGCATCGCCGGCACCAGCATGGGCGCGCTCGTCGGCGGCCTCTACGCCTCGGGCATGGACGCGCGGCAGATCGAGGAGGAACTGCGCGACCTGCGCTGGGCCACGCTGTTCAGCGACCGCCTCGAGCGCCCCGAGCGCAGCTTCCGCCGCAAGCGCGACGACGACCTGGCCCTGGTGCCGGGCAAGCCCGGCCTCGGCAACGAGGGCCTGAAACTCGGCTCGGGCGTACTCGCCGGCGAGCGCATCCTGCTGCTGCTCGAACGCCTCACCCAGCCGGTGGCCACGCGCGAGCGCTTCGACGACCTGCCCATTCCCTTCCGCGCCGTCAGCACCGACCTCAACACCGGCCAGGCCGTGGTGCACGACCGCGGCCACCTGGCCCTGGCCATTCGCGCCAGCATGTCCATCCCCGGCGCCTTCCAGCCGGTGGTGATCGACGGCCGCGTGCTGGTGGACGGCGGCCTGGCCAACCAGCTGCCGGTGGACGTGGTGCGGGCGATGGGCGCCGACATCGTCATCGCCGTGGACGTGGGCACGCCGCTGGTGAAGCTGGGGCCCGACGCCAGCCTGGTGTCGATCGTGGACCAGGTGACTGGCTTCATGACGGTGGGCAGCACGCGCGCGCAGGTGGAGTCGCTGGGCCCGCGCGACGTGCTGGTGAAGCCGCCGCTGGGCACCGAGATCAGCACCAGCGAATTCGCCAAGCTCGACCGCGCGCTGGAGATCGGCCGCGAGGGCCTGGGGCCGGTGCAGGCACGGCTGGCCGCGCTGGCGCTGCCGGCGCCGGCGCACGAGGCCGTGCTCGCCGCCCGCCCCGCGCCCGCCGATGGCCCGCCGGTGATCGACGTGGTGCGCCTGGACAACCGCAGCCGCTACGACGACACCTTCCTGCTCTCGCGCATCGACATCGCGCCCGGCCAGCCGCTGGACGTCGAGCGGCTGCAGCGCAACCTGGCCAGCATCTACGGCCTGGACACGCTCGACCTGGTCACCTACGACCTGCGCGAGGAGGACGGCCGCACCGTGCTGGTGGTGACGGTGATCCCCGACACGCGCGGCCCGAACTACCTCGAGACCGGCCTGAGCCTGTACTCCGACTTCGGCGGCGATTTCTTCGTCAACCTGCGCCTGGGCGTGCTGCGTGCGCCGGTGAACGCCCGCGGCGGCGAACTGCGCGGCCTGCTGCAGCTGGGCGACGAACCCGGCCTGCTGCTGGACTGGTACCAGCCGCTGGACGTGCGCGGGCGCTGGTTCACCACGGCGATGCTCTCGTACGAGAACCCGAAGTTCGGCGTGTTCGAGAACGGCGTGCGCCTGGCCAACTACCGCGCGCCCAACTGGGGCGGTGAAATCCTGCTGGGCCGCGAGTACGGCAACTACGGCGCCGCCACCCTGGCCCTGCGCCGCCGCTTCGGCCAGGCCGAGCTCGAACTCGGCGATCCGCTGCTCGACGGCCTGGACTACGACGTCGGCGAGGCCGAGCTGGCCGTGGTCTACGACCGCATCGACAGCACCACGCTGCCGCGGCTGGGCGACTACGCGGTCGCCAGCGCGGTCGTCTCGCGCGAAGGCCTGGGCGCGGACGCGGACTTCGAGCAGTACAACCTCGACCTGCTGCACGCGCGCCTGATCGGCAAGCACTCGGGCTTCGTCGGCCTGCGCTGGCACGTCAGCAGCAACGACCCGCTGCCGATCCAGAGCGCGTTCCGGCTCGGCGGCATCAGCCGCTTCGCCGGCTACCGGCCCAACGAGGTGCTGGCGGCGAACTACGGCCTGCTCTACGCCGGCTACACCTACGAGCTGGGGCGCGTGCTCAGCCGGTCGGCGGTGCTGGGCGGCACGCTGGAGTACGGCCGCACCTGGGGCATCGGCCAGGACGTGGACGACGGCCGCGGCGAACTGCACGCCAGCGTTTACTTCGGCTTCGACTCCTGGCTTGGCCCGCTGCTGCTCGGCTACGGCCTGCGCGAGGGCGGCGACGGCGTGTTCCTGCTCGAGCTGGGCCGCCCGCGCTGAGCCGGGCTCAGCCGCGCGACAGCGGCGCTTCGAACATCAGGTAGCCGGCGTCGGCCATGCCCAGCGATCCGTAGGTGCGCTGCGCGGCGGTGTTATCGCGCTCGACGTAGAGGCGCAGGCCGCAGACGTTCCCGCTGGCCCGCGCCAGCGCCTGCACGTGCGCATGCAGGGCCGCGTAGACGCCGCGGCGGCGGTGCGCGGGCGCGACGTAGACGCTCTGGATCCACCACCAGTCGCCGTCGCGCCAGTCGCTCCATTCGTAGGTGAACATCAGCATGCCGGCGGCTTCGCCACCGCGTTCGGCGATGAAGTAGCGGCCGCGGCCCGGCTGTTCGAACACGCCGCGCACGCCGCGGCGCACCGTGGCGGGATCGAGCCGCTTGTGCTCGGTTTCCCAGGCCATGGCCTCGGCCCAGGTGGCCAGAAGTTCGGCCTCGTCGGCGCGGGCGGGGCGGACGGTGATGTCGGTCATGGCGGTCCTGGGGGCGGTGGGCGCGGGCCCCGCGGCCGCGACGGCGTCGCATGGCGGGGGCCCGCGGCGGATGATAGCGTCGGCCGCGCCGGCCCCGGCCCCGCGAGGAGCGTGCGCATGACCCCGAAGAACACCATCTGCCTGTGGTACGACGGCGGCGCGCTCGACGCCGCGACCTTCTATGCCGCCACCTTCCCCGACAGCCAGGTCGGTGCGGTCTTCCGCGCGCCCTCGGACTTCCCCTCGGGCAAGCAGGGCGACGTGCTGACGGTGCTGTTCACCGTGCTGGGCATCCCCTGCCTGGGCCTCAACGGCGGCCCGGCCTTCCGGCAGACCGAGGCCTTCTCGTTCCAGGTGGCCACCGACGACCAGGCCGAAACCGACCGCTACTGGAACGCCATCGTCGGGAACGGCGGCCAGGCCAGCGCCTGCGGCTGGTGCAAGGACCGCTGGGGCGTGAACTGGCAGATCACCCCGCGCGTGCTCACCGAGGCCATCGCCAGCCCCGACCCGGGCGTGGCCCGGCGCGCGTTCGAGGCGATGATGACGATGACGAAGATCGACGTGGCGGCGATCGAGGCGGCGGTGCGGGGCGATACGCGCGGATGAACCCGCTCCTGCCATCGCGCCGGCGCTGGCTGAAGACCGCCGCCTTGCCCGCGCTGGCGATCGCGGCCTGGCCCGGCCTGGTCCGCGCTGCGCCCTGCGACCCGTCGGCCAACTGGATCCCGCCCGATGATTTCCTGGCCGACCTGCCGCGCCTGATGCAGGCCCTGCGAGTGCCGGCCATCGGCATGGCGGTGGTGGCGCGCGGCGAGCTGGCCTGGTCGCGCAGCCTGGGCGTGGCGAACGCGGAGACGCGCGCGCCGGTGGCGGAGGACACGCTGTTCGAGGACGCCTCGCTGAGCAAGCCGGTGTTCGCCTACCTGGTGATGCAGCTGGTGGACCAGGGCTTGCTGGACCTGGACGCGCCGCTGGTCGACCTGCATCGCCCGGACTACCTCGCCGACCATCCCTGGAACGCGCTGGTCACCGCCCGCGACGTGCTGCGCCATTCCACCGGCCTGCCGAACTGGCGCGCCGACCCCGCGAACGAGGCGCTGATGCCCGCGGCGAGGCCCGGCACGCGCATCGACTATTCCGGCGAAGCGATCTTCTGGCTGCAGCTCGTGGTGGAAACGCTGGCCGGCGAAAGCCTGGACCAGTCCATGCAGCGCCTGCTGTTCGGCCCGGCCGGCATGCGCGACAGCAGCTACAGCTGGAGCCCAGCGCTGGCGGCGCGCTCGGTGTACGGCCACCGCGGCCTCGACGACGACCGGCCCGGCCTGCCGCCGCAGATGCTGCGCGAACAGTGGACCGCCGCGCAGGCCGTGGCCACGCGCTGGAACCGGCCGCTGTCCACCTGGCGCTATGCCGACGCCGCGCGCGCCCTGCCCGAAGTGCAGGCCGCCACGCCCGCGGGCCTGGTGAACTGGCCCGGCGACATCGTGGCCAACGCCGCCGCCAGCCTGCGCACCACGCCGGCCGACTACGCCCGCTTCATGGCGCTGATGGTGCGCACGCGCCGCGAGCCCTGGCAGCTGGGCGAAGCCGCCCGCCGCGCCATGCTCAGCAAGCAGATCGACGTGCCCGGCCGCTGGACCGACAAGGGCCTGGGCTGGAACCTGGAAGCCACGCCGCG
>VFQN01005623.1_pt1 | contig 15123 bp, 17 predicted proteins | sample 3512371 | NCBI WGS metagenome assembly VFQN01 (sample SAMN10412370, study PRJNA504923) | tailings metagenome | isolation source: Replicate 2 from Balatoc abandoned mine | place: Philippines: Itogon, Benguet | collected 2017-08-28
TTGAGGGGGTTTTAATATGGCGCGTTTTAAAACTAGTTTTAAACGCAACACCTTTTAGGACCCTTTACTTGGTGTGACAGGCAAAAACTTGCATGGACGTCAATTGTATACAAGCAGTTGTTCCTGTGGTGGTTGGCCAGGACATCGTTCACAGCCCATGGGACTGACTCCCTACGATACGTCTGTTCCTTTGTACGACTTCCGATGGTAACGGTGTGGCCGACCGCCTTATCCCAAGTTAGTTACACAGTGTGACATCCTACGTGGCCGCATTGCTTGGTTACGGTACACAAGGTTGACGTTGCGGGCGTTGGGCCCTTGGAAGCTTCATTACCGCATGTGTAAGCTTTCTATGCAGTGCAGTGCAGTGCAACGAGGGTGCCATGCCTGGCCATACGCCTTTGCTAGCCCTGACCACTACCGCCACCAACCATGCGTGCCTATGGCACAACCCTCGCTATCGTATGCATTTGTTGTTATCGGAGTCATCATCCTGGCACCATCGGTCCACGGATGTAGCGGCAATACGGCGTTATCAGCAGCCACGCGTTTGTGCCACCGCTCCTGCAGTTACTGTCGTCGTTAGGGCTCACGCCCGTGCTGCATGGGGACCACTCGGAGCTACTTTGCTTGCTGGGTAGTATGTACGGTATTGTGCTAGGTCAACATGGGAAACAGCAGGGAGCGGAGGGGCTATCAACAGTCATATGTGGAGGGGCTGTCAACCTGTCATACCAACGATGGAGCAACGTGCCCTTTTTGCATGTCACCCTCAAGCCAAATATATCGGCATACTGCCCGCTCGCGCCTCCTCCTCTTCGTTTCAAAGGCACTGGAAGCACCAAAGCAACGTTACAGCTTTTAAGGTCGAGCGCAACGGGCCCTAGTATTACCCAGTAGCCAGCGTTTTTCCTGCTGGGTGGCGGTCAGTTCGTAACACCTGTAATCACTATCCCTGATGCGTCCACACAAGTTCATACGAGCGCCTAGACAGTTTGCTACATTGTGTACATGATTGACAACAACTAATGCCCATTGTTGCCAACCAAGGCTCACAACTGGACGTATGCCGCACAGCGCCCCAAGCACCACCAGTCTCACACAGCCTAATTGCTTGGCAGTCGCACCCTGGCAGCGACACCCAGAATGAAAGATACAAATACACGTCGTGCTCCACTCAGACAATACATCCTGTAGCTTGACAGGCTAAAAGCCTAGCGCGTGCACGACCAAAAGGAGGAGATAACCGGCTGGTGCTCCAGCGTCAGTGCCGTACGCAACGGGCCAAACCTGCAACAGCCCGTGCCGCATGTCTCGATGTACAACAAATCGTCGCCATGACTCTCAATGCGCCTCGACGCCCCCGGGCTTGCCTGCACGCTGCAACACGTGACTCCTCATGTGTCCTCATGTGGGTAACCAGCCAAGGTACTGGTGCAGACCTTCTCGTGCCCCCGTCTCTCACCACCGCACCAGCCAGCGCCCGGTGCTGCCGCTCTTCCCGATGCACCAACGCAACTGCGTCCTCCCAGCCATCTTCCTCTCCCCACAGTCAACGCCACCTCACCCTGGCGCACACGCAGCCCAGATAGATACTGCGCCGCTGCTGCCCCGTCCACCGTCCACCGTGGGCCCTCCTGCTGCTGCTGCTGCTGCAGCAACTCCACTGCGGCCGCCGCCAGGCTACCCCTGGTCTTACATCACTTGTCCGCAGCCCCTCTCCACCCTAACGCCATCCTGTCTTGTTGCTTACGCTGGTCGGTCCTCACTTGTCCGTGGGCCCTCCTGCTGCTGCTCCCCTGCCGACGCCGCCGCCAGGCTCCACACCACTCTCCGCTGGTCCTCACTTGTCCGAGGGGGCCGCAGAGGTGGCCACCGGGTAGCGCGGCTCCGACACCGACACGTACTTGGGCTCCCGCATGCTGTGCGTGTGGGGCGACATCACGTACGGCACCTGTACGACACGTGGGCCAGGGGCAGGACACGTGCCGGGTTACGCAGGTCAAGGTGTGATGTGCCAGTGCCGCTGGCGCGCATGACAATGGGGTTGCAAGCAAGGCGTGCTGACGCTGAGAAGTCGGTTGCTTCCAGGGACGCTGGCGTGCATGCCCATGCCGTTGCAAGGCCATGTGCAAGCTAGCTACCAGGCTGCTTTGCATCCACAATGGGCTTGAATGGCGCCTAACTACTGCCCATACGGTATCTTCGGGCCAGATACCTCGTCGAACGGCCACCACCGTCCCTCCGTCCGCCCCGCCCCGCACCGTCTCTCCGTCGGCCCTGTCCTCTAGTACATGTGTCACCTAGTACAGCCAGACAGGCAGCAGCAGGTACTGTACTGCAGTCGTACAACCCTACCCTGTACGGCACCCCACCTGCGCCATGTCGTCCACCATCTTGTACGACACGGGGGGCTCCGGCTTGGCGTGGCGGTTGCCCAGGATGTGGCTTAGGTCCACCTTCTTCAGGGTGGAGGGCCCGGGGGTGGAGAAGGAGGGGGGAGAGGGCCGCTTGCCGCTGCTGCTGCTGCTGGGTGAAGAGGCCCGCTGCTGCTGCTGGGTTGGTGCGGCGAGGGGCTCGTCGGGCTTGGGATCCACAAAGTACACGGGGTCCTGCGCAGTGCGATGAAGGGTATTCGACAAGTTTAATGCACTTTGCTGCTGTACGCTATTATGCATGCACCATTGGGAGATGAACAAGAGCGGGGGCTGCCTTCTTTGCACGCGACAGTGGTGACGCAAAAGCGTTGGCGAACGTGTTACTCGGCAGGACAAGGCGCACGCACTCTTCGTCGACGGCACTCGATAACTGAAGCAGGCACCCGCGGCCCCCCTCCCCCCCCCCCCAGCCGGAACGCGGACGCCATCGCAGAGGGTCGAACACGTGGAGCTTTTCAGTACTATTTCCTTTAGCAACTTATTTCCCCCCGCCGTGTTTAACATACGCCAACCCGCAGGATTCGCCCCTGAAAGTACAACATCCCCGAAAACCCCTCCGCCGCTGCCCAGAGTCCCACGCCCTGCACACTCAGTCACCCTGCACGCCCTGACCCCTGCTCACAACTGTTCCCCTGCTCGCGGAAACGGAGAAGTACAGAAGGCGCGCTGTCCTGAGTTCAAGCCCATTTCCCCTGCACGTCTCTAGCATCCCCCACCCCCACCCGCAATGCCCAGTCCCCAGTTCTCCACCTGCTGCCCCCTGCAAGCCCAGACACCGCCCTTGCTGACCGACACAGAGAAGTATAAGACTCCTCCTATCACTTAAGATTTCCGCATTCCCAAATCCCAACCCCCAGGAACCGTTGGCCAGCCCGCAGCTCGTTCCCTGCCCCTGCCCCTGCCCCCGCAGCCCCAGCCCTCCCTGCCACTCCTGCTCACCGACATTGAGAAGTACAGCGGTTCCCTCATGGACGAGCCGGGCGACATGTAGCAGTAGGTGGGGGCGCCGGAGGAGCTGGTGGTGTTGGTGGTGCCGGAGGCGGGGGAGGGGGAGGGCCGGCCTGCGGGGGAGAGGCACCAAACGGGGCAGCAGCAGGCGGCTCAGGTGGGGCCATGAATTCATGCGCAACGGGTCCGGCGATCCAGCGTGGTGTTGCGCCAGCCCCATGACGGCCAACTGCAAACACCGCGCGATCTAACCCCCGTTTGTGCTCTTGGGACTCGGAAAGCAGGACAGGACGCGCGTGTGCAGCAGCACTTACGCAGCGCAGCCTTCTCCTCGGCGTTGGTGTTGGGCTGGCGATGCACGGGCGCTGCGTTCAGGGTGTCGGGCTTAGGGTCCACATAGTACACGGGGTCCTGCGGGCCAGGCGTTGGCATAAACAGCCAAATTAGGGCAGCTTTGAGTCCTGGTAGGATGCAGTGTGACCAGTTCGGGGTCACTGGGTTTGCGTGTTTCGGGGCCAGACGGCGCTCCACTGCAATGTCGGCGTTCGCTCGGGTGTGAGGGGTTGACACGACCGAGGGGTCAGCAGTCTTACCGACGTAGAGAAGTAGAGCGGTTCGCGCATTGACGACCCCGGAGGCGCGTAATAGTATGTTGGTTGGCCGTCAGAGGTCGTGGTGTTTGTCGTGGCCGCTGACATCGCCCGGCCTGCGCGCAGGCGTTGGTGGCGCCGCGAGCAGTGCGACCGTTAGGCGGACGTGGCATACATGTGTAGCGACCTTCAGCATGTACCAAATCATAGCATGGCCAGTATACGTGAAGCATGGTGCTGCTCGGCTGCGCTGACAAGGCGCGGTTGTTACAGGCGGGGTACTTGCGCATACGCGCCAACATGCCCGTGTCGGGAGCCTCAACGAGGCGCCATATGGCACAGCAAAGTATGATATGGCGGATATTGTGACAGCGTAGATGCGCATGTCCCCAGTTACGCCTTGGAGTAGTGCCGTTCTGGCCGGCGTGTTTGCGGGCCCCGTCGGCGATGACCCAACCCGACCTACCGCTGCCTGCGCCGAATGCCTGGGTGATGGCCCTGAAGATTGGCAGCCTTGCTGCGTGGGATGCCATTGAAAGCGCCATTGCCTTCCAGTACAGGGCGCAACGCCGGAATGGGCAGTTACCGCAGCTGCAGCAGCACGCTCAGAGTGGGCAGGGACCTCGTTAGGAACCTACAAAACAGGGCTCCAAACGTGCAAGTATGAGCATGTGACGATATGTACCGGCCGAGGGGTCTCATGGGTAATCGCGCGATAACTTACTGATGACGGTTTGACACCGTGTGCCACGCAAGCACTTGAACCTCTAACTAGCTCTATCCCAAGCTGCTACGACTCTATGAATTGATGGTATACTACTGCGCAAGTCCACGTCGCTGGGAACCGTCAGTACTGGTATGCCGGTAGCTAGGGCATAGGGCTCCCCTGCCTGCGCATGGCGGGAATGGCTAGGTGGGTGAAGGGTGACAGACTGTCACATGGAGCGGGGTCACATAACATGAGCGTGCGCAAAGTCTACACACCAGAATAGGATACACAAGTGGCTCAGTGAGCGCCGGCCTCATATAAGTCCTATAAGGTCCACTTCCTTCGTTCGGTGCCGGAGGTGCCAGTGTCATACTGGGTCGTCACTGCCCCTTGTCCCAAGGGACCAGGGGAGTACCTTGTAGCAGCAGGTGGCCATGCTGGCGCAAGCGTTATGCATTACCGTATGCTTGATGGTGGCAACGGAATGTCCTTCTGGCCTCTTCCGGGGTAATGCGCTTGTAGCCGTCGAGCACGCAGGGGTGCTCCCGTGCCATGCCCGTGCCGTCGAGGGCCAGCGCACCGCCCCGATGCAAAATACACCAGTGCGATGTCTCTACTTTCACATAGCCTACTGGTTCGTGGTGGTGCTGTGCTGCCGCCGAGAGGTGGGGAGCAACAGCCAGGGGCCGAATCAGGGGCCCAACCCCATGCCTCAACTGACCTGGCCCCTGACCGCAGATGTTGCTGCGCAGGCTCCTGCACGTACATGGTGAGCCTACCGTAATCAACCGTTCAACATCTGCAAGTCCGTGGTTAGGGACACGGTCGGTGCTGTACGTGACACGTGACACGTGACATCCGACACGCGACACGTGCAGGCAGCAGTCGGGTGCGATTGGGCTGACCTGCCCGTCCGTGGCACAATTGTTGCAAAATAATTTTGTAATTCTATGTGCAAGCGTAGGTACTTTGCGACGAGGAATTAGGCGCGCGAGATGTGCTGCTCTTCTTCCCGTTTGCCAGTTCAAGGTAAACACCGCGCCATGGAATAGTGTTAATGTACAAGTACAAAATGGCGCAGCAGTCATGGGCGGTACTTTCCTGTCACCTGACCTCTGTCGACTTGAACTGGGGAATGCCCATGCAGCGTTCCTGACGTGGCCAGGACGTGCAAAGGCAAACGAGCAACCAGCGAGCAAGACAGAATACCCCACATAAGTTATCTTGACAGAATAACATAACACACTAGCGATCAGCTCTGCCAGTCACTTGTGCCAGCAATAGCCACTTCCGCTCTCACAACACAAGTAGAGTCGCGTTGTAGCTTCGCCTTGCCAGCTGCTAACAGTCCTACTGATCAATGAAGCTAGCCAGGCGGTGAGGTCTCGCACCTGCGGCCAAGATACCGTTTATGTTCTTATCCTTTAACGCCCACGCCATGTCACTGGGCTGCTCAGCAGGCCGTGGAGCGCTCGGCCGTGCCTACAAAGAGTATCGCCACTGCCACAGCGCCTTATATCGCCGTATTGGAGGCGCTCTGGCCCAGTTGTGCTGCCTAGGGCTGTCCGCACACCGGATTCGGGCACGCCTTTGTCTCTCAGCGACATCATCGCTTTCGAGGTCAGAATCTGCATTATGCAACATTGTTAAGCATAATTGAAGCAATCGGACCGGGCGCAAGGCATCTCCTACAGCCCAGGCCTTGGCACGTGTGCTCTTTTCCTGGGGTTCTCACAAAGGGGCTTGACCCCCAACAAACCCATATTGCCCGCCAGCAAAACAACACAGATTTGACAAGCTATGGGATTGGCGATGTGGTGCTGTCCTGTCCCCAAGGGCTGTTCCTCATGTGAGGGGGGGCATTGGTGGGCACCCTAGCCCCTGAGCACCGCCTTGGGTTGCCCTTGATACCCATGTCCCCTCCCAGCCAACCTTATGCCTGACCCTTCACGCCACCCACCCACAGTCCGAACTGCCTAGTCTGGTGCATCAGGCGCCCGAGCAGAAGGCGGACGAACTCATCTCTCGCGCGGTACGTCGAGTGCTGCTAACCATCACGAGGTCGTGCCTTCCGTACCGTGTGGCGCGTTTGTTACCCCCACACAACCAGTGACACACGGAGGCGTTCCAAGTTCAATCCTCCTGCTTCCTCCTATTGCAGTCTCGCGTCCTCGAAGAGGTCTCCACCCTCCTGGTGGAGGAGCCCTCCGCTGACAGCAGGAGCAGCAGGAGCAGGAAGGTAGCTGGGCCGGCAGTTGCCGTCCGGCCCGCCGTCCCGGCCGGCACCACTGGTGGCGGGGGGGACGGCGGCCCCGGCGGCGTGGTGGTCAGCGGGCGTGTGCTGAGCAGCGAGGACCTCAGCCGGGCTGTGTTCGGGGGCACCGCGCAGGTGGGTGGCGTGTTGCAGCTAGCTGGATGCAAGAGGGTGGGCCCGGTTCCCGGTGGGTGGGGGCTGCTTGGGAGGGGTGCGGCAAGGACCCATGAGGGTTTGGGGTGCTAAGGGTGTCGCACGTGGGTGACAACCAAGCTCAGGTTGATGGGCGGAGGGGTCGTGCCGGGAATCGTGGGCCGTGGGTCGTTCATGACTCGTGCCGTGCAGGGGTGGCACCGTGGGCCATGGACCGTACACGGGTAACGGGGCTGCATGGGCCGTGGGCTGTGGATGGGTCGTGGGCCGGGCAGGGGTGGCGCCGTGGGTCGCAAGGCGCGCATGGGGACGGTGGCCAGGGGCGGAGTGCGATGGGCACTGTCCGCCTGGTTTGAGGGCCGCGCATGCACAACCTCCGACCTTGTTCCTGCGCCTGCACGGCCGCACTTGACGTCGCAGGTCTCAGAGCAACAGGCGTCCATCACCCGCCAGGCGCTGCAGTCCGTGCTAGAGCGCCGGGTGGTTGACAGGGGGCCCGGACCCGCGGCGGGGCCGGGGGCAGCCAGCAGCAGCAGCAGCAGCAATGGCGGGGCAGGTACAGGGGAGTTGGTGTTCGGTGCGCCGCTGTCCACGGGCGGGGGCGTGGACGCCAGCGGGGCGGGCGGGAGAGCCGGAGGCAGCAGCACCAGCAACGGTAACGGTGCAGGTGGAGGGGCGGCGGGCGTAAGGGGCGGGGCGAAAGGCGGGCTAGGAGGCTCGCCGAGTGGCGGCTTGGCGTTGGAGCTGGAGTCTGGGAGTGGGGCTGAGGCCGGGTCGGCGCCGTCTTGGGCGCAGTCGCTCTTCTCGTCGTCGGCTGCCTCTGCATCGTCCTCGGCTGGTGGGTCGTGAAGGGCCGTGCCCGTGCCCTCGGTTGTGCTATGAGTGGTGGGGTGGAGTCTGAGGTGCACTTGTTCACAAACGTTTCCAAACACGACGTGACGTGTGTGGCCATGGGCCGGGTGCGGCCTTCGGCTCTGCCGCCAACGTGCTGCGTGCGTCGTGCTGCCGTGCACTCGCATGCCTTCAGCTCTTTCACGCCAGGAGCAACGTACATACTCTGCTGCTGCGTGAACCCACCCTCTCCCGCCCCTTACCTTTCCTCGTGCCCCCTCGCCCCCTCCTCCGTCCCCTATGCCCGCCCCTGCCTTCGCAGCTCCCACCCCATCCCGTGGCTCCTCCACCACTGGCACCTCATCTCCCTCTGCCACCGGCCGGTCGTCACCGCCTCCCGCGGATTCCCCCTCCTCCTCCGCTTCAGCGGTTCCCCCCGCCCCCGCCCCCGCCCGCGCCCGGCCGCTGGCGGCGTGGGCTCCGTTGGCCTTTGCCGAGGTGGACCTGTCGGCCCCCACGGAGCTGCTGCTCAAATCCGAGGCGGGTTGGAACTGGCCATGGGTGTGGATACAGAAGACTAGTTTAGTGCTATTGCCAGTGAATTGCATGCGTTCGCCTAGAAAAGCTTAGGTGAACGCCGGATGTGTTCTTATCACCCTCGCCCGGAACGTCTTGCGCTTCCCGACGTTGCGCTTTCCGACCTTCGCTGCAGGAGTCCATGTTCGCGGAGCGAGCGAAAGCAACGGTGCTGCCGCCGCTGCAGGTGGGGCTCCGTGTGGCCCGTGTGACACGTGTCAGGAGGCACGCACGTGGCATCTGCGTGAGGCCTGCCGTACCGTTGAATGCCGCGCAGTCGGTCCTGACACAAAGGGACAGGGCAATGCGGACGGACGCCATGAGCGCTCAGCACATACATGGTGCCCATGCCTCACACACCCCCTTCTGCATTGTGGCCCACTGCGCGCCTACCGCCTGTTACCCTCACCAGGACAACGTGACACAGCGATAGCAGCACTCCTGCGCGATATCGATGTTGATAGCCAGTGCTTTTGACCATGCTGCTGCTCCTTTCCCGCCCCACTCCCCTCCCCTCCCCCCCCAGTCCGTGGTGGACCTGACCAGAGCCGCCCGGCCCCCCACGCGCGGCCTAGACCTGGACACACAGCAGCAGGAGGAGGTGCAGGAGGCCGTGTCCGTGTCCGAGTCTGACGTGGTGCAGGGCGGGGCGCTGGGCAGGAGGCTGCAGGACGGCGCGGGGCGGCTGGCGGACGGGACCAGGTAGGGGCATGTGCGGGGTGTGGGGCATGGCAGCTCGCAGCAGGGACCAGGTGCGGGCACGTGCGGGTCGCATGGTGTGGCAATGGCCACGGAGCGATGCAGTAGGCACGGGGTATGGCTTGGGCTGTGAGCTGTCGCGTTCGGCCCGGGGTGTGATTGGGCAGCTTCGACGCAGGAGGGAGGCTCGGATGAGTGTCTGGCTGGGGGCTTCCTCAAGCCCGCGCAAAGCTCCCGCTCACGGCTCCCTGTCCTGGCCTACTCAGCCCTGCGATGTGTGATGCCACTCGGCTGCCTACAAATTCTTATAAGATTTTTTTACAAGAATCCTTTCAATTTTCCCGTGGCACCCTGCACAATGTGTAGGTTTGAGAAGCTGAGCGGCGTGGACAAGGGCCCTGACGGCTACGTCAAGCACTGGGAGGTGCTGCGGGGCGTCACCGGGGACGGAACGGTAAGCCGGTACTGCGCTCGGGGTCGGGGAGGGGCCGGGGGTGGGGGGTAACCGCAGAGCGGCAAAGGAACGGAAAAGGTAACGGTCAGCCTGCGAGAGCGAGGTTACCGGCAGGCAGGCAACCGAGGCGAAAGACCGGCAACGGGGAGGGGGAGGGGGCAGGGTTGCCGGGGCTTAGGGGTTACGTTGGGTCGCAGCCCATGGGGCCCCTTGCGTGGCCCTGCCGCCGAACAGCCGTGATAAAAGCTTCCCGGTGTCAGTGCCTTCGGAACCAAGGTGCCCAACGCCCACGCCCCTCCGCACCGCGGCCGAATCACCCCCGGGCTAGCCTTACCTCGCCCCCTACCTCCAGGGCACCTGATAAGTTCCTGTTGCCTCGTGCCGTGTATTCCATGGTGCACCAACTGGTATCCCACGCGCGAACTAAGGCGGGGCGCTGGGTGCACAGCCCTACAGAACAAGCCACTCCTTTTATGGATCCACACTCGTCGCCGTGTTACCGAACCTTGTTTCCTGTGCGTGGCCTGTACCCCGCAGGTGCAATGGGAGGAGTGCTGGTGGAAGGCGTCCAACCGCTACGGGCTGCGGGAGCTGGGCGCCTTCAAGAAGGGCACGGCGGAGAGCGGCGCGGCGTGGGTGGAGGAGTGGAAGGAGGTGCTGTACACGCACCCCACCAACCTCCGCCTGGTCATCGAGCGCACCGCGCACAAGTGGGTACTGGCACTAGTGGCACTGCCGTTCTGGCACTGGCACTGGCGTCGGTATTCGTGGGGCAGGGCTTAGGGGCTGCGGCACCTGGGCGCCGGGTGAGCAAGATGGGTGCGGCAAAGGCCTCTGGTTACCTTCGTCCGGGCTGAAAGCAGCTTTTAGCCCTTTGCTTTCAGCCCTTTGGTATGTGAGAGGCTGGGTGCAGATGGGTCAGTCACGGGCGGTAAAACGCTTACGCTCTGTTAGCGTCGACGGGTTCAGCTGCGGTGCACACAAGTTGCACCTGGCTTTCCGTGAGAGCGTCAGTACATTTTTCGGGTTGCGTGTTGCGCATCATGCTTGCGTTGGCGTTCATTGCGGCAGTGAGCTGCACAACTCAAGCCACATTCTGTGCACCGTGCAGGTGGGCCCGCGACGAGTCGTCGGATGAGTGGGAGGAGAAGTGGGGCGAGTGCTTCGAGGAGGCCGGCCGCGTGAACAAGTGGGCTGACAAGTGGGCCAAGGCCGGCAGCAACGTGTGGCACGAGCGCTGGGGGGAGGACTACGACGGCAGGGGGGCCTGCCAGAAGTGGACGGACAAGGTAAGGGCGGGATGGGCAGCTGCTGTGGGGCGCGTGGGCCGCAGCCTAACTAGGCATGCGTGCGCGGCCGTGGCGCTGTTTGCCATGTTGGCGGTACGGCTGATGGTGGTGGATGCGATGTGCAGCTGGGCCGTCGAGATGTGCTTCGTGCGCGCTTGCCTCTTTGCGCGGACCGAACGTGTGCACTGGCGCTATAGCAGCAGACCCCCATGTCAGGCTTACCTTATTCGCCGATCGACACCACACAGCTGCTGCTCCGCACAGGACTACTTGCAAACCACGACTCAATGTTTTATTGCCCTTTGCCCCGTACCTGGATCCTTCCAGTGGGCGGAGCGGCTGCTTCCTGGCGGCGGGCAGGAGCAATGGGGCGACAAGTGGACCGAGACCTTTGGCCACGGCAGGGGGACCAAGCACGGCGAGGTCAGTGGTCCACTGCATCACCCCTGCCGTCTACCGTTCGGCTGCCTGCCTGCGTCGGGACCTACCGCGGGGCCCCTGCGCTGCCCAACTAGTTGGCGCTCCCGCATAACGTACATAGTGCTTAGGCGATCCATCATCGTATCATTATAGCGCCTTGCTAGCACCAGACTGCTACTTCGCCACCCCGGCCAATGTAGCCCCCCTGCCTGCCCTCTGCTTCCTCCCTGCCCCCAGGTGTGGAACAGCGGTAGCGACGGCTCGCGCTACAACCGCTGGTGGAACGAGGAGCACTTTGGCGACGGCCGCGTGCGCAAGTGGGGCAACAGCACCGGCGGCGAGTACTGGGACACCGTGGAGCACATGGACACCTACTACAACCCCGTGCCGCACTTCGGGTGGGTTAAGCCACAGCAACGAGTTTGCTGCTCTACACCGATAGGAAGAGCGGTATCGCGCTTAGGAGGCTGAGAGTGAAGCGTTCAGGGATAGCGTACCCAGGCACGGTCGCCGTACCGCACTCCCACAGCTTCCGTCCAGGACTCGTGCATTGCTCATGAGCGCCCTGAACACCCGGACTGAGTCCAAGCCCCCGCCCCCGCCCCCGCACCTTCCCGCAGCTTCCGGCACGCGGTGGGCCACTCGCCGCAGCTGTGGTCGGTGCCGCTGCCGGCTGCGGACGAGGGCGAGGGCAGCGGAGGGGACGACGACGGACTGGGCGTGGGGCTGGACCGCCTGTAAGGGGTGTACATGGGGCTGGACCGTTCCCGGGGTAGCAGATAAGCTAAGCGAAGGGAAGTGGAATGGCCCTCACATGGGATCCTGGAGGAGTTGACGGAGCATCAAGGGACGCGCGTGGCGCTAGGCAGGCGGCGCACGTAGCGGGCTGAGTACAGGACTGGAATGAAAGGAGCAACATGTTCACAGACAGGAGCGGCAATTGAGTGGCAGTGTGTCATGTGCGAGCGCGGACTGCTGTGCAATACGGTAGATTGGCAGCATGCGGCAAGTGTTACGGCCAAGGAGCCAGGTCCTCAGATGGGCATGGCGATTTTGGGCGCAAGTACTACGTGGTCGTTGACGACGGGCATGCGTGGCCTGCGCACAAGAGGCTAGACAGTCTAGTTGCTTGGGGGCGTGACATTAGCCATTAGCTGGACCTGCCCCGGTTGGTATTCTTTCTGTTTGGGGACTTGACCGCGGCTGCGGCAGGTGAACTGGTGCAGACGTTACGCTGCTGATTCCCAGTTCTTGTTAGCATTGTGGCGCTTGAGCCGGGGTGGGTGGGTGACATACGCATCACTGAGTTTGAGTGGCAGCGTGGCAGGAGTGAGCGCACGACCCCTGCAGCTGGGGTCGACCCACGAGGGATTTGGGTTGCACGAGAGTACGGGCTGTTCTGCATCGGGGACAGAGCGTCAATGCTGGGCTGATGTACAGTTGGCGTGCATGTGTGCCGTTGCATTTCAAGTCCACTGCATTGGCAGATGCTTGTGCTCTGCATACCGACAATCAGCATTAACTTGGTGGTTCTCTCGTTTAGCTAGTTCGATGCTTGTTGCACTTGGTTGCAAGGGTACCTGTGTTGAGTACCCTTCTGCACCCTTTTCTGCTGGCGCATGCGTTGCCTCACGAGTTGATAGTTGAGGCATGGCAATTTGGCCGCCAGCATGCGCTAAGGCCTCTATACCGCTGTGCCGTAGTCCTTCCTATTTCCCGGCGCGACGAACGAGACAGGTCAAAACTCCCTGGCATAAGTGTTACCGACGGCGGTCGCGCTAATTCTTAATACGTATGCGACTCAGTCGTATTTGCGTGTATCAGCCGTGTGACTTGCGCGACAAACCTGCAGTGTTCATGCAAGCAGGGGCACGCAAGTGTGCAACGGCGGGGACAAGCCGATCGAGGAAGCATGACCACGTGACTTGGCGCTGCTTGGCGCCCCTATCAGCTTGGGCATATCCACAATTCCACGTGCACCTCATGTAAAGACAGAACAGTCAAGCTGCCAGCACTGAGCACCACGGCAGCGGAGACGGCTGACAGTACAACGTCCGGCCTCGTTCCGGCCCGTCCCATGGGTCGGCCGCGTCATTACCATGCGCGCGACAAACGCTGTCCCTTCAACAAATCAACAAACAGTTAGTTGCTTGCGTTCGTAATACTGCTGGTTATGCTTTACCCCAAGTATTTTCAGGCACAGGCAAGGCGCCTCTCGGCTGCCCTCCGGCTGAACCAGCGACCGAGTTCGCTCCCAGCTGAGACTCATACAAGGCTACCTAGCGCGCAAGCGGCCATGTCATCTTCAACACCGGAACAGGCGAGCCGCCCAGCACGACCTGGCCCGACTGTCCGTCTACTGTTGTCACAGCCAGTCTGTTCACATGACCCCACGCGCGCGTGTATACGCAGGGTGCATCGTCCACCAGCGGCCCTCCATCGCCATTACCCGGAACCTCAGCCCCCACAACCCCCGCTGCTGCCTCCCCCGACTCGCCACACGATGCTCCCATACCCAGCCAGAAGGAACATGGCACAGCTAACCAGCTGGAGTACTATGACCCGTAAGTTGGTCAGAGCAGGCCAGAGTCAGAGGGGCATCGAAGCAAAGCTGGCGCCCGCCCTCGTTGCGCAGCACGTTACGTGCGCCGGCTACGCCGTGTTACCAGTGCCCCGGGTATCCTTACACCTGTTACCCTCCTATCTCCATTTGCTGATTACCCTTGCAAGTTGCAACCCCCATGCAGGTACGACGACTGGTCCTCCCGCGACACCCTGCTGGCGCTCATCCCCACCATCATGGCGTTTGCGCTGCAGGTGGGAAGCAAGCGAGCCACCGGCAGGGGCAGCCTGCCGGTGTGCAAGCATTAGATGTGCAGCAATGCATGGTAGGTCAGCCTGTACGGTGGTCATGGGCACGGCACAGATCCATGCAGGTCTAGACGTGTGTGCATTGCGGGAGGGGCGGGGTGCTGAGGTCGCTGTAAGGCGGTAGGGCCACGGCGCTGGCGTGCTACGCAGACACGACAACTGTGCGCGTGTGCGGTCACGGATGGCATTGAATAAAGATCAGCACGGGCCGGCGGTGGATCTGGCTAAAACCGGGCATGCAGCCTGCACTGTTGTATGGCATGCTGGTAGCCACCCCTAATAAGTGCCTTCTATCCTCCCTCCATCCGCATGCCACCTAGGACCCAGCATGTGCTCCGTTGCCGGCTGGCCTCCGCCAGCCTTCCCAACCCTTCCCCTCTCCCTGCTTACACCCATGGGCCCCCCAGGACGGCGCCTTCCGCGTGGGTCTAATCATCGCTGTGGTGGCCAGCGCCTTCCTGCTGGTCATGCGCACCGTGGCGTGGGACAGCAGGTACAAGAAGGTGAGGGCGGGAGGGAGAAGGGGAGCGAGCACAGGGCACGGTGTAGCGGGGTTGAGTGGGGGCCTCGCTGAGGCAGGTGGTGATTGCGGTAGGTGTGACTTCAGTAAGGCACGCTTGCGGGGATGTGTACGGGAGCACATGTGCATGGTACTGATGCGTGATGCCCGTACCCTACCTACAGCTAGCCTTGTTTCCTTCTGCGTGCTGCTCACCTCACCTTTCCTGTCCCGTCAGTTAAGCACAGTTGCTTGCGCATCGCGCCCCCTCCTCCGTCTCAACGAAGGCCCGTGCTGGGAGCACTTCCGCACACGGTACTCACCTTTCATGCCCTTTCCCTTTCCCTTTCCCTTTCCCTTTCCCTTTCCCTTTCCCTTTCCCTTTCCCTTTC
>VFQN01005625.1_pt1 | contig 15119 bp, 10 predicted proteins | sample 3512371 | NCBI WGS metagenome assembly VFQN01 (sample SAMN10412370, study PRJNA504923) | tailings metagenome | isolation source: Replicate 2 from Balatoc abandoned mine | place: Philippines: Itogon, Benguet | collected 2017-08-28
AAACATCAAAAGTATTTAAAAAATGAATAATTTCAGAATTTAATCCTTCATTAGATTTTTCAGCTTCTGAAACTTCTCCAACTTCTTCAACATCACCATAGAAGGAATCAACAGTAACATTCGAAAGAAATTCACTTAATGCAGCTTCTCTTTCACCTTTTACCTTTGCATCTAATTTCTGTTGGCAAAAGGAAATAATCTTCGCATATTCATCAGGGGTGAAAGCTGTTGCTTGCAATGCTTGCTCAAATAATGCAAAATTATTGGCAAATGCGGTAATGGCATGTTCTTCTTCGTGTCCTCTCTTCATGTTGAGTAGTTCTCTGTTCTAGTGGAGTTCCTTTGTCTTGTTTGCTTGTGTGGCGCATCACGGAATATCCCGTCTTCTAATGATACTCCGTAAAATAACTGCTTAGTAGCTGCGATGTCAACTTGTCAAGCGGATGGTTGTTCCTTCTTTGCCCCGGAGGGAAGAAGATATTGTTCGAGTCATTTTAAAGTATTGGCAAGCGAAGAGGAAAAGGCGAACGCTGAGGCTGAGGCAAATAAGAGAAACTTAGAGATAAAACAAGCTGAAGATGCTTGGGAAGCTGCTGTTACTGGACCTATTTCGGAAGCAAATGAAGCACTCAAGGCTGTTTTAGTAATGCCTGGATATAAAGAATCGTTGCCATCAAATGAAATTGAAAAGGTCTTAAAAACTCGTGATTTATCTCGTGTTTTAAGAATGGCAGAATGTCCAGATATTAAATTTGAAGAACGCTTCACCCTTCCTGCTGTCTTATTCAGACTTTTATCTCGTAATCATTCTTTTGATGAACCTATCTTTGATGAAATCTTACAGCATCCAACTGTCAATGCTGATACTTTAGATTTCGAGATTATGCAGTCAGAAATTTATAGTACATGGAGAGATATTAGACTATTAGAGAAAATTCTTCGTCGCGGGAGAATTACTCAAAAGCTTATTAAATCTGCAGAGTATTCGGTTAAGAGACCACATAATTCACCAAGTCCTCGCCAGCTTGAGATTATTAGTTTAGTCAAGAGTATGTTCAAGGAACAACAAAAATCTAAAGGGAAAGTAGAAGCAGATTCTGATGAAAAAGGAGAGGAAGTGAGCTCGAAGGTAATGAAGAGATCGGTGGAGGAGGATGAGGCGGAGGACATTGATGAACAGGTTAAAGATGAAGATATAGAGAAGAACGGATCAACACAAGCGAGAAAGAAAAGGCGTGGAGGGGGTCGTCGTCATTAATATATGTGTTCTCAAATATCCGGCTATTGTCAGTATCCTTTCTTTCTTGATGAAAGGAGTGTTAATATTTATTTAACAGTTAGTTTTCCATTAAAATAACCGAATATAGTTGTACTCCGAGACCATCTTCTCCTTCCTTTTCCAAAAGATGATCTGAATCCCACGACCATCCCCCCCCGCCCCAACGTGTACTGGGCTAAGGAGAAGGGTTTGACCATTAAGAATTTGCCAAGAACAGAGTTTAGACAAATGCTACGCGCTGGGAATGAGATTCAACTTGGTAAGACTCGAAACGTAGAGTTATATCATCAGCATTACAATGGACAATAATTTGATGCAGTTTTGTAGTTGGACAACTTTGATGATGTTTCGTTCCTTTTTGTTCAATTTTTGAACATCTCTTCTTTCGACAATTTCTTTTAACGATTCGTTTTTTAGCCTTCGTCCTCTTCGTCATTTTCCCCGCGTTCATAATCTTCCTCATCTTCTCCCTCCTTTTTCATCCAAGCTGGTATCAAGAGGTGATCTCTTACCCCTTTCCCATTACCATTTCTTCCAGTCCTTCGAATTCCACGACCTCCTCCTCCACCACGATGAGTTGTGCTAGTATTGGTAGCTCCAAGCTTCGCTTGCTGTTTGAGGAACTTTTGATAGCGAACAGTCGAATCTTTTTCCTTTTCGCGATTCTCTTTCGCATGAAGAAAGTTCTTAATTCGATGATTACGCTTTGTCAAAGTTGAAAGAAGCTTTTGATCCACTATTCCCCAGTCTTCAGCCACTGCGGCCGCTTCCTTCATTTCTCGAGGTGATTTGAAGAGGTACTTTCCTAATTCTGCGGCCGCAAGAGCTGACGCTGATGAAGGTAATGAAGCAGCATCAGAAATTGTTTTGGCCGACGAAGCAGTGGAGTGAACTGAACGAGGAGTTGTGAGTGGAGCACCGACATTAGAATTGACGTTATGCATCGCCAGAGTTGGTACTATTTGATCGTTTTGCGTAGTCACATCACCAACGAAAAGGTTATTTCTCTTCCTAATATGATCTCCATAAGCCATGGATGGAATGGAAATGTTATCATTTGATAACGTCCTCACAGCACTGTTTGAGCGAGAAGGTGGCTTCTTTGGCAATGTTTTGGCTTGTTGTGATGAGAAAGGGTTGAATTCTAACTCTTGTTCGAGTTGAAGAAGTTCATTCATGTCAAAGATTCCCGTTTCATCATCACCTTCCAACCCAGTTTTTAGAATACTTTCCAGATCGTCATCTTCATAATTGATGCTACTGAGATATTTCCGCACTTTATCTCGCATACGATAACCTCGATAACACGCTTGCAGCTTGATTAAACTACTAATAACTTTCGGAGAAACAGCATTCGGCATTTCTGACTTCTCAGAAGCTGGAAATTGTTGAAATAATTGATTTTGCTCATGTTCCCTCCGTTTCTTTTCATCTTGTTCTTTTACCTCTTCAATACTTTGTTGCAGGAGTCTATTTAATGTTTGTGATGAAAATTTCGGAACTGTTGGCAGGAAGCTTGAGCTTAAATCATTTGTTGAAGAGCTATTTTGCGTTGTTGCTTGCGAATTCGTGGGTAAAACACTATTAAGAGTGGTTTGTAAAATATAATCAGGTGTCAAAGAATAGACTAATAGGTTATCAGAAAGCTTGACCACTTCCGCGTCACTGGCGATGGAAAGGAAAGAAAATAATTTTTCCTTCTGGCAATGTGCTAAATAAACCATACTAACATCATTTTGAAGCTGCTGTAATGATTCTTCTAATGGTGATAATTTCTTTTTCTTTCTCATTCGAAAGATCATTTCATCATATTCCATCTTCATCTGATGTAATAAGTGTAATAGTCGCTCTCCTTGTAACCTTTTAGCATTCTTTTTCTCGTTACCACTAAAATTTCTGCTTAAATTGTCCACTGATATTGTTGATTTTGGCACAATTTCTCCATCTAACGAATTTAGGAAGCGGAAAGTATCTGTACACCACTTTTTGACTTGTTCCTTTGTCACAACAGTGTCAGTAATTACGACAGTATTCGGATTGACTCTTTGGTACAATGGATTATCATTACACTTGAAACTATTAATATATTGGCATGAGTTTAATGGTATAAGATCTTCCAATCTTTCGATCTGATTAAACGATAAGTCAACATCTTGTAAGAGTGGAAATTGGCTGAATAATGATTCTAAATTGTTATTATTTGAATTACTGCAGCGAAGGGAGCTAAGTTGATTGTCTTGTAAGAAAAGCTTTTTCAACTGAGGGGCGAATATATCGCATGAAAAAGAAGAATGTATTGATACAGAGGAAGGAATCAGTTGAGTAATGCGATTCCCATTTAACCATAATGCTAATAGACATGGAAGATGCAATGGATATAAAAAATTGGATAATTGGTTCTGACTGAGAATAAGTGTTTGCAAGAGAGGAGTGTAACAGTACCACGTGTCTTCAATATTATCGATTTGATTTTTCCCAAGATTCAAGTAGAGCAGAGCAGGAAGATGTTTGACATCATCAACAGTTATCTTTGTAATGTTATTGTTGTATAATTCGATTTTTGTCAGGTAAGAGGAAGAAAGCAAAGGAAACGACTTCAATTGATTGCAGTTCGCTGAAAAGTAATGTAATGATGTCAAATGGCGAAGGTCAACATATTGAAGACGGTTCGAATCTACTGTGAGAGACAACATCGATTGAAAGGAGGAAGTTGGCAGAGGTGAGTTGGCTGAGATCACAGTAGAGTTAAGCGGGGAAATGTCGGTAAGTTTGTTATCGGAGATGCTTAACACCTGAAGAAAGGGTAACAAGGGAGAAGAGGTTGAGAATGCATCTAATGATGTAATTTGATTGACATTGAGGATAAGGCGGCGAAGCATTGGATATTGTGAAAGGAAATTTAGGGATGAAACTCCTTCGACGGCAAGATCTAGGTTATCCACGTTAGGCATCACTAATTCCCCTGATGAATTAATAGATGAGGTACTCAACTCTTTTTCTTTTTCTTTCTTTAATAGCAGAAAGAGTTGCTGTTGCTGGTGGTAGAAGCGTTGAAAAGTTGTAATTGGCTGGGAGTTGTTCGAAAGGTGCTCGGGGTAATTTGACTGTAATTTGGTTCGAGATAGTGCTTCAGAAGATTCTATCCACTTCGCGAGTGATGCTAAAATCAGTTCTGTCCAGGTAATTTCCCGTTTCCTTCTAATGTTGGTCTTTAATTTGGGCATCATCGGCTTCTGTGACGAAGTGCACGAAAAGGATAATCGCTTCGAGAGCGTACATCGCTCAATTAGTTCCAGTTTCTCAGAATCAGAGGTCTTCAGTCGATGATAAGGAAAAGAAGAAAACCATTGTTCTTGGGCTGATCGTTTTATAGGGTCATTGTTGTCAAGGAAGATAAGTTCAGCTTCCTCTTCTCTCAGTTTTTGATCTCTTTGCTCCACTTCTCTAACGTTTCGCCTCTTCTCTATTGGTAATCGCGCGATGGTTTCTATAGACAACTGTTCCTCGAGTCGCATCAGAAGTGATTCACGTTTCTCTTTCAACCTCGGAATTATTTTCTTTCTGGTTGTGAACCCTCGACAGTGAGCTTGTATAATTTTCTACGCGAGTCAAATATTAAAGTCGCAGAATGTTTGACAGAAAGTTCTCTTACCGAACTTCTTTCCCACTTAAGCAGAAGCTCTTTTTGCTCTTCCAAATACTGCACTAGATCTCTCTCAAACTTTCTCGAATATTTTTCCTCCCTAGCCATAAGCTGAAGGTCCCTCTGTTGTTGTTCATATTGTTGTTGTTTCAGTCTTTCAGCTTCTTCAAGAGTCTTTTGTAATTTCCAATATAGATAATGCTTCCTTTGAAAAAATCTTCGATAATTTTTCTGTATTGTCGTCTACCGAACAAAGAAGAGTATGAGAACAAAGAGAATGGGAAATTTAGGAACTTACAGCTTTAGCTTCGCGTTGAACTTGAAGAAATATTTCTAATCTTTTCTTCTTTCGATCCTCTTGTTCTTTAACTTCCCGTTCCCTTTCTTGGTCTTGTTTAATCCGTTCATCTTCCACATTCTTGTTGTACTGATCCTCCAGTTCCTTCGAAAATAAATTCCTTTGCATTTGCTGCTCTAAAAGAAGCCGACTCTCATATTCCAATACTGTATCCTCTAATGTAGAGCGAGAAGTGCTGGGAATCATCTCATCATTTCTTTCTATTTTATTCACACTTTCAAGGAGAAGAACCAGATCAATCTTGTTCTCTTCATCTAACTTGTTCTCTGTGAGAAGAGAAGGTATTTCTTGATTTGCAGTTTGTGATTGAAACTGGGAAATTTGAAGATCTTGCTCAAAAAGAGCCAAATATTCTATCGACTCTATGAGAGAATCCATTAACTCGAGAATTTCGAAAGGATTATCATTATTGCTACAAATATTCAATGCTATTTCGGGTGCATCTGACATATTTTTGAAAGAATCGCTGATTATTACTCTTATTTCCTCGTCATGAGGTGCTGTAACTTCTTTTTCTTCTCGATTGGACGAGAAAACCTCAGTGAAGGTGCCAACATCTTCAAGCCCTTTTTGTAAGAGTAACCAATCTGGATCATTTTCAAAGATTTCCTCGGAAGCTTTCTCTGTTGACCGATCAGGTTCATTCGTTATTTTCGAAGAAGCAGCTATTCTTTCACGATAAAAATTGATTTCCAAATCATCTTCTTCATCCTCTTCTAAAGAAGAAATATTAATCGATGATAAATCTTCATAAAACCTTTTTAATAAAGAATTTTCTTCGAAAGATGATTGATTTGGAATTCGATCATCCATATTTCATTCAATTAAAAAAGAAGTAACGTTCTTCTTAAGGAATTGCTTAAAGTATTTTCTTTCTTTTTTACCACATAGGTCCGCGCGAATATTTTTTCTCGCAAATATGAAGGATTTCCTCATTTTTTCCTGAAAATCCCTCTCTTTTTTAAAGATCACAACCAACCACTCTCATAACAACAATAAAAGAAAGAAGGACCAGAAATCATTTCGGGAAGACTTCGTGAATTATCCAGACAAGTATTCAGCTGGCACTTGGCTGTTCCTGAGGCAAGTGAGTTTGAAAAAGTCGCTGAGGAACTGGATAGTTGTGCGGATAAGTTGGGGCATTAGATCAAAATATAAGTTTAAGGAATCAAATTGTCGATTTGAGTTACAGGTTGGAGTTAGAAAAAGTTGCTAGACGAAAACTTGATGAACGTGTAACACATTTAGAGCGGGAGGAGAAGCATATGAAGAAACGATTTGTTCAACTATTATTTTACTGTTCCTGCCATGAAAAATTCTGGAAAAAGAGCATATAAAGAATTTGTGTCTGATTATTCAATGTTAATTGCAGAAGTTAAGGATAAAGAAAAAACTCAAGATGATGTAGATGCATTTGTCTCGCCCGTTAATCAATACTTAAATGGAATTGATGTTAGACTTATTATTCAGGCTTGTAATGAAAGACACGAGTCAGCCCACAAGAATCTGAGAGCTAAAACTGAGCAAGAAAAATTTCTCGAAAAGTGTTCTAACTTTGATTTTGGAGAAGATTCAAATTTTGCCAAAGAGTTCCAAAAAGTCACTTTGCGCAGAAAAGATTAATCTTCCGGACTTCATGACAAATTGATAGACGTTCAATTCTTTTTCTGGTGGTTTTTGCTATTTATTTACTTAATTATTTAGCTTTCTGCAAGGTCTAATCTTTATGCGAGGCCTACTTGAGTTAATAAAATTAGGAATTTTCAAGAGGGAATCTTCGAAAATTGAACAAAAAGGGTGGGTTGTCTGGTGAACAATAAGAAACAAACATCATCAAAATTGTCTAACTACAAAATTGCATTGATGAACTTATTGTCTATTGTGGTGCTGATTGAGCCTCTTCTCGAAGAACCTTAACAACAGATTCAAAAGCGAACCTGCAAGAAGCAATATCGTTATAATCTTGAGAAAAATCTACGTTTCGAGTCTTACCAAGTTGGAATCTCATCCCCAGCACGAAGCATTTGTCTAAACTTTGTTCCTGACAGATTCTTAATGGTTAAACCCTTCTCTTTCGCTGATTCCGCAGTGACGTAGCCCTATCAATCAATACAATTAATCAACGAAAAAACAGATCTATTGCCATAATACCTCTTCTTCAGTAAATACAAGATTCAATGAAGGAACAGGTGTCACACCAACCTCAGCAGAGTTTGCGATGGCAAACTCTTGAGCATCATAAGCACCATAGAAATCTTGTCCGTCTAAAGATGACTTGCATCCAGCCATATCACGTCCAATGATAAAATGAGAGCAACCAAAGTTTTTGCGAATAATCATATGTTGAATAGCCTCTCTAGGTCCAGCCATATGCATTGAATAAGGTAAATAAGCCCAGAAGACACGTGGGTTCTTGGTTTGCTCCTTCAAAACCTCATAAGTTTTGTAACGAACAATACCCGGAATATCATCAGGTTGAGTTGGACCACAAGTTGGATGTACTAATACCACAGAATTTTTCTTCACTCTTGGGTCATCTAACGCACGAGTAAATAGTTCATAATGTGCACGATGAATAGGATTTCTGCATTGGAACGCTACAACATCAACATCCTTTGGGAGACTTGCTCGGACTTCCTCTGGGGACTTGCAAGGAAATTCACGAATTGGTTTATTCAAACCAATAATCTTTCCACCGCAATAGTACTTTCCTCGCTCAGTGGTGATCATGTGAACAGCAGGATGTTCAATGGAAGTGGTGCCATAGCACTTTTTTGCCTCTAAAACTTTATTAGGTTGATATTTAGACTCAACATCAAAAACAGCAATAGGAATATGCTGATGCTTAAGAAGCAGACGTTTTCCCGGTTGAACACGTTCATCATCGGTATCGAAAACAACAGGAAGACCAAAGATGAGTCCACTCGTAAGCTTCAGGTCATTGACAACAGATTTATAGTCAGCTTCATTCATGTAACCGGATAAAGGAGAAAATCCACCTTGCATCAATAATTCGACATCACAGACTTGTCGTTCGTCGAGATCCACCTCGAAGTCAACAGTTGAGATAAGATGGTTCTTCTCGTCTGTATTTGTGACGAAAGTATTAATTAATCTCCCTCCATGAGGTTCCGCAATCATTTGCAACTGTCTTGCAGTCGATTTTCCGGAAACAATCTTGCTTGATCGCGTGAATCTAGGTGACATCTTAAATCCCTGTGCTGCTTGGAGGACGATGAGAAAAATCGTGATCAAAATTAAAAATCGCGGCATTTGTCAAGAGTTTACGAAAGGTAGAGTTCAAAAGTGAACAGCTTAAATCAGTTGTGGAAATATTGTCAATAAAAGACTATTAAACGACGAATAATGCACGAACGAAGATAAGAAGAGTAAAACGAAGTAATAAATGCAAAAAAGATGAGGTGGGGCATTTGGGCAAAAATGGGTACGTCATCAAATTCTTGGAAAATTCCCCAATTAGTCATACCGGCGCTTTTATTGGCCGCTACTTTTCGGACGGGTTTAGATCGAGAAAGCAAAGCATAAAGCGCTTTTTGCGAAAACACGCACTTCAATGGTTTTTTTTTCAAGAGTTCACAGTTCCAATCAATTTATGTGAAGAATGAAGCAAGGTTTGATGCTTTGGTGGTTCGTTTTCTCCTTTCTGATGAGTGTGGAAGGGTTTAGACTGTCCTATATCAAGCTTTCGCGAAAAGAGGGTAGATTTCAGTTCAAATCAACAACACTTAGCAGAAGAATGGTTCAATCTTCCTTGACCACGGTTGATGAGGAGCACGAGCAATTAATCAATGAAGCGATGAGAAATCTATTCTTAGAACAAATATCAGAAGAATATGGACAAGATCCAAAGAGATTAAGCTTTTCAGACTTTAAAAAACGGAATAAAGTTATTCCATTCAAATCATATCAAGAGCCAACAGTTGGTCTTGTACCTGAAACTCCATTAGCCTATGTTATCAAAAATAAACTTCAATTTGGAAATTATGTTGGCCCAAAAGATAATTCTAATGCAGTAATCGTTCGATCTTCGTCTGGGAAGTTGGAAACAATTGACGTCCCTCAAATAGTTGAAGTTTGGAATGATCTTGCTGATGACGATTCTCCTACAAATCCAACCTCTTGGGCTAATGTTGTTACTAATGCAGTTCAAGTATTTCGTATTATGTCACCAAGAAAAAGTAATTTAGAAGAGTTTTGGACGTTGTTAAAGGAAATGAATTATAACATTCCTGTAGACTCTTTAGATCTTAGTGTCTATATTTTCCAAGAGAGAAAATTCTTTGCATGGATGCAGCCGTATCTTGCTGTTAAAGAAAATGAGAATCGTGATGATTACAGTGATGAAGATGAGGAAGAAGAGATTGAACAGAATAATGTTCAAGTTAGACCGTACACCGCTGCTGAGCGATATGCAGCATTAGTTCTTTTATTTAATGATAAATATCACTTTAAGCGACTGGCAAGTAAAGTTTCCTATCCGGAAGAGATGGTCGATGAAACTGCTGCTTACGATGTAGATGGAGAAGGCCAATTACAATTTAATCGACGTCGAGTGAAATTAGAGGTCGATGAAGAACTTCAACCAATTTTGAAAAAAGCTACAACTTTTCTTAAAGTTGGTGGATTTAATGTTTTAGATGAAAGTATTTGTTTATTTCAAGAGACTGAATTATTTTCTAAATATATTAATCATCGTTTATCGAATTCTACTTTAGATTATCCAAACGAGGATTCTCTTGCGAGTTCAATTATTAATCGTCTTTTAAGAACTTTAGAAATTTATTCTTTAACAGGAGATACAAAATCTCCACCACGAGTTATTAAATCTGTTTTAAAGAAATATTCACTTCCTACTAACTCGAAGGGTGCACAAGACTTATTAATGAAAATCGGTTTCTCCAATAAGAATGATCAATCATCTGCTTATCAAGTGCGCGTGAGTAAAAGCAAAGGTCTGGTGGATAGTGTTACAGGAGAAGTGAAGAACAACTCTTATATTCAAAATATTACACCATGGTCGAAAGAAGTCCTCGAGGAGGTGAAAAAATTAACTGCAGATATTCGTGCACGTAAAGAACGTATTAACTCAACTCCTGTTGGTAAAGTTGGAAAAGTAAATGTTTTTGGTCGTATGGACTATCGTGCACTTTCAGAGGAGCATCCTCCTATTTGTATCGATGCCAGTTATGCCAGTTTCTTTGATGATGCCTTTAGTTTATCGCCAAGTACCGGTGAGATTTTAATTCATATAGCTGACGTACGGGAGGTTGTTCGAAGGTATGAAGGATTAAATAGCGTAGCAAAACAGCGTCTTTCAACAACCTTTCTTCCATCCGGCCCTTTACATATGTTTCCACCACAAGCACTGGAAGAGTTAAAACTGTCTAAAGAGGGACCCAATGAAGTAATTACCGTTGCCTTACGAATTGATCCACAGACAGGTGAAATTCTTCGTTATCGTGTCTTTCCAGCAATTATTGGGCCAGTATATCCACTTGAAACAGCAAATGCGAATGATATTCTTGATGGTGTTGGAATCACAGAAACAACCAATGAAAAAGGAGAAACTGTCTTTAAATCAAAGAAAAGATTTTCAAATCATCCTGATTCAATCATTAATGATTTATTATATTTAAATCAATTAGTTGAAAAAATGTGTCAACGCGATTCATGGATTGATATAACAGCGAAAAAGAAATCTAATTATCAAGTACGTATTGATAAAAAGACTAATTTAATTAAATACATTGAATCAGAACATCAAGGTGCTAATCGTATCGTCAATACATTATTAACATTATATTCCAATTCAACTTATGATTATTGTATTAAAAATTATATATCTGTACCAATCGCATGGGAAAATCGTGATGTTATAAATCCTAATATACCAAGAAGATTTGCTACGCAACCATTAAGAAAATGGATATCATTATTACAACAACAACAGTTAAGATCAGCATTAAAATTAGAATTAGCATTACCACGTGATAAATGTGCCTTAGCTGTATCTTATCATAATAATCAAAGAAAACAATCATCTAAAATTATTCATCAAAATAAAGGTATTGCTGATTTTGAAGCATTAGAAAGACATTATTATCAGGTCGAACAATTGATAAAACAGAAACAAGAACAAACTTCTGATAATGAAGAAGAAGATGATGATACGTTGTTATTTGAAGCAGAAGGTATCGGGAAAGGTGGTATCGTGCGAATCTATCCATATAATATTAATGCGATCGCTGATGATACAGTGGAGAAAGGAGAATTAGTCAAAGTAAAGATCGACAAATTAAATAAACAGACAAAGACTGTAACTGTCAATGTAGTTCGATGATTTTCAGAACCATAGATACAGCAAAATATGCTAATAAGAGTTCTATATTATAAAATGTCTAAAAAGAGATCATCTATTTTATTCTTCAATCTTTGTCATTTTCTTTCTCCAGATTAAAGAAAGATAGAAGAGCAGCAGCTTCTGTAGCAGCATGAGTATTATATTTGATACGTTTTCTTTGCTTTAGCTCATTCTTTAATTCACCTTCATCTTTGATGTTGTTAAAACCAATGTCCATTTCAGAGGCAGTGGTTGTGGTTGTTGTGGTGGAGGTTTTCGCTGGGTTTTTAACCTTTATGAACCTACGTGGAGGCAAATAGCGAATCCAGGCTGGTACTTCTTCTGCTTCCTTCTCCTTGTCCTCCTCTTCATCATCTTCATCAATATCTTCATTTTCATCGCTGAATGAGCTTTCATCAGAATCGGCGTTACTCCTCCTCCTTTTTTCCCTTTTCCTCTTTGTAATCACTTTTGATGGTTTTATGTGGATAGGAGATTGAACTTGAGGCATTGTATCATCAGCAAACTCGCTGAACAGTGGTTTCAGTGTTGCGTCCATATTTTCCATTTTTTTCAACAATTTGTGTGCAAATGTGCAAATTGGGGATAGATAATTGGGGATTTCCTGATTTTGTAATTTTTCGATTTTCTTAAAACTAGAGATTTTTTGACAGTGGTACTGCAACTTTTCCATCAACAACATCAAATAATTTCTTGTTCCAGTTCCCTGATAGCAGATAGTATCTACCTTCAAGATGTTCTCCACTGTCATTACTCGTTTCTCAGCAAGACAATCGAATAAGATTGCTACAAGACAGTATAAGTCTTCCTCAAAGGCTCAAGGAAATGTCTTGGAAGGTTCGTCTTCTTTTCTGATTCCCTCATCATATCTCAATTATTTTCCACAGCTGATTCATCAAACACCTTAAATAAGTATTTTCATAAATCAAATCTTTTATTAGCTGTCTTAACCCCTGCTGCCTTCCTTGTTCCATCCACTTTCGTTCAACCAATTGACGTCACTCTTGGTCTGATACTACCTTTCCATTCTCATGTTGCTATGAACTATGTGATTACCGATTATGTCCCAAAGTCTTCTAGACCATTAGCTCGAGGTTTGTTGCTTGCTGCCACTTTAATTGGAACTGCAGGATTATTAAAGTTAAACTTAACTGGACCTGGTTTAACTGCCACTGTCCTGAACTTATGGAAGCAAGAGAAGAAGGAAAAGAAATAGATTCATAGAGGAATAAAATGAATCATCGAATCAATAAATAAACATGTTTAAAGTTTACAAATAGGGATAGGAAGGATCTATGAGATTGGTTTGTAAATGTAATCTAGAACTTTCTTTATTTCCTCTCTTTCATTTAGTTCAAACATTTTCATGAAAAATTAATTGGAAAATAATGACCAAGATCCCCCGCATGGTAACGCAACCCTAATGCCTTTGTCTCATATTCCTTAGCTTTCTCGGTGTCGGTGAATCGATGAACTTTCGAACAAACAAAGTAAACTTCTCTTCTTAGGTTCACGATAATTCTTTCCTCCCCACGATAAGATGATATTAGAATATCAATATTATTTAAAGCAATAATACACCATTCGTGTGCTTCTTGACTTTGTTGTAGGCTATAAAAGAGGTTGGCGAATCTTAACGAAGATTGAACATATTTTATGATATATTCTTGTAATAGTTGTTCTTTATCAGGAATATCAACCAATTTAACTTCTGCTTTATTCTTTTCTTCAATAAGATTAATTAATGAATACAGATCACTCATTAGCTTCTCTTCATGCTTGATAATAGACAAGAAAGGTCTTTGTGTATTTTTCATTTGTTCAGTGGAGTCATAATAACGTGATTTATAATGATTTGATAATTCAGACAGTAATTTACTTCTTTGCTGAAGAATAAAGAGAGTTGTTGCTACTTCAACTTGTTTCTGAAAGAAAGAAGAAAATCCTTTTGTCCGGTAAATCAGTTGTTGCCCGATGTCTTGAATCATTTCTAATTCTTCTCTTAACAGTAATTCACTATTTTTTTCATCTTGAAGAGTCATATTAAATGCGGTTAGAGATGCTTTTAGATTATAAAATTGAAATAAGACTTGCATTTGTTGGAAGATAGCAACAGTTGATGTTTGAGCAGAAGATATCTTCTTCTCTAACTGGATATACTGATAATGAAGACTATTCCCCAAAGATTGTGATAACTTTAAAAGAAAATCTTGACACAATTCTTTACTTTTAATAACAGGATAATGATGGCTCGTTGATCGCTGCTGTGTTGAGAAGGAAGTGACTGATTTGTTCGTTGATTTTTGAAAGTTACAAAAATGTTGAATACTGTCAAAGGCTTCAAATGCATAATTCGTCGTGTTACGATCAAAGGACAATTCAAATGTCTCAAGTCGAGAGGATATTAACTGCCTCATTGATTTGTTTTTGGTCGGAATCAGTTCTTTCCTTGTGATTCGAGATAATGAAACACCATCAATAATAGTCGATGATCCGTCATCATTAATTAATATTTGCTTGTAATGTAGTTCTTTCATGACTTTGCAAACCTTTCCTGATGCTGCTTGACCAATAGCAACACGAACTTCGTTGTATTCACCAAGGAAATGAATTAATAATTGGTTCTCATAACTCTCATTATAGGTTTCAATCGCAGGAAACTTTGAATTAATTACTGGAACGGGTAATAAAACCAAATGATGAAGGGTTTGATTTTGTACGAGTTCAAGAGATAGTTTACTCAATACATGTTGATCACAGTAAGTATTAGGAGAATCACGTAGGCTAATCCATCGATGGAAAAACTGTCGATTCCAAGGATGATTTTTAACTATTAAAATTCCACTATTACCATAATCAAGTAAATCCTCTGACATTAATAATAAAGATTCTGGGGATCGTTGATGAACATCTTGTATAATCGTTCGAATATTGAAAGGTTTGAAAGGATTGAGTGGAGGTAAAAGAAGAATGTCTGCATCTAGATATACAATATATTCAAAATCCTTTCCCCATGTGTCCAAGCCATGATAAATTGAATAAATTTTGTTCCAGCGACGGTCTGAGGGAGAATAATCATCACCAGTCTCTTCAGATAATATGAGAAATTCTACCTCAGGTTCATACTTTTGGAAGTAATATAGGTTATTAAAAAGATAATGATTAGCATATGAAAGAATATTTCCTGAGATAAATGTAGCAACAATGATCCTTTCACTGGGAAGTTGAGAAGTTTTTCTCTGAACACTAGCTCTTTGTAAACAATTAAAAAGCTGGGATTCAGAAGCTAAAGAACAACATTCACTCAAATCACTATCATTACTTTCCTTTGTCTCAATCGACCAAATAAGTAAAATGGTGATGAATATTGATCGAACAAGTCGTTGGAGCTTCAAATACATATACCCGTAACTCGTGGAATAACAAATCAATGACTTTTGATTGCTATTAAATTATG
>VFQN01005626.1_pt1 | contig 15119 bp, 7 predicted proteins | sample 3512371 | NCBI WGS metagenome assembly VFQN01 (sample SAMN10412370, study PRJNA504923) | tailings metagenome | isolation source: Replicate 2 from Balatoc abandoned mine | place: Philippines: Itogon, Benguet | collected 2017-08-28
CATGCAGTTCGACCGCGGCTACCTGTCGCCGTACTTCATCAACAACCAGCAGTCGATGTCGGCCGAGCTCGATGACCCGTTCATCCTGCTGTACGACAAGAAGATCTCGAACGTGCGCGAGCTGCTGCCCGTGCTCGAGGGCGTGGCCAAGGCCGGCAAGCCGCTGCTGATCGTCGCCGAGGAAGTCGAGGGCGAGGCCCTGGCGACCCTGGTGGTCAACACCATCCGCGGCATCGTGAAGGTCTGCGCCGTGAAGGCCCCGGGCTTCGGCGACCGCCGCAAGGCGATGCTGGAGGACATGGCCATCCTGACCGGCGGCACCGTGATCTCCGAGGAAGTGGGCCTGCAGCTCGAGAAGGCCACGATCAAGGACCTGGGCCGCGCCAAGAAGGTGCAGGTCTCGAAGGAGAACACCACGATCATCGATGGCGCCGGCGCGGCCGACGGCATCCAGGCCCGCATCAAGCAGATCAAGGCGCAGATCGAGGAGACCTCCTCGGACTACGACCGCGAGAAGCTGCAGGAGCGCGTGGCGAAGCTGGCCGGCGGCGTGGCCGTCATCAAGGTCGGCGCCGCCACCGAGGTCGAGATGAAGGAGAAGAAGGCGCGCGTGGAAGACGCCCTGCACGCCACCCGTGCGGCCGTCGAGGAAGGCATCGTGCCGGGCGGCGGCGTCGCCCTGCTGCGCGCCAAGGCCGCGATCGAAGGCCTCAAGGGCATCAACGAGGACCAGAACCACGGCATCGCCATCGCCCTGCGCGCCATGGAGGCCCCGCTGCGCGAGATCGTGACCAACGCCGGCGAGGAGCCGTCGGTCATCGTCAACAAGGTCAAGGAAGGCAAGGCCGCGTTCGGCTACAACGCCGCCAACGGCGAGTACGGCGACATGATCGAGTTCGGCATCCTGGACCCGACCAAGGTGACCCGCACCGCGCTGCAGAACGCCGCGTCCATCGCCGGCCTGATGATCACCACCGAAGCGATGGTGGCCGAGGCGCCGAAGAAGGACGAGCCGGCCGCGCCGGGCGCGGGTGGCATGGGTGGCATGGGCGGCATGGACTTCTAAGCCTCACCCCCGACCCCTCTCCCGTTCCGGGAGAGGGGAGCAAACCAGATGCCCCTCTCCCGCTTGCGGGAGAGGGGTTGGGGAGAGGGATCTCCCGACCAAGGCCCGCTCCGGCGGGCCTTCGTTTTTTCCAGCAACCCACCCTGAACCACCCCACCGCCGCCCCTGCCGCCCCGCGCCCCGCGCAGGCATGCTCCGCGCTCCCGTTCCCCCGGAGCGTCCCGTGTCCCCCCGCGTCCTGCCCCTGATCGCCGCGCTCGTCCTGCTGCCCACCGCCGCCGCCGCCCGCGAAGCAACGGTGCGCCTGCCCGAGGGCTTCACCGCCACGCCCGAGGTGCACGCGGTCGAAGGCTATTCGCCGCGCCGCTTCCGCCAGCCGCTGGTGTTCGGGCCCTACAGCGCGCGCGTGCAGGACGGCGGCGACACCGCCGGCGGCACGATGCCGCTGGGCCGACTGGACCTGCGCGAGGGCGAGCGCCGGCACGCTTTCCTGCTCACCACCGTCGGCCAGCCGGCGATCGGCGTGGACTGCGTCGGCCAGGCCGTCGAACTCGCCGACGAGGACGAGGACGGCGGCTGGGCGATCGAGCTCACGCCCGCCGCAGGCCCGGTGCTGGAATGCGCGCTCGGGATCTCGGCCGACGAGCCCGACCGCCGCCTGTCGCTCGAGGCCACTGGCCGCGGCCATGCCGGCCGTTTCGCCTCGCCCTGGGGCGAGCTGCGCATCGCCAGCCTGCATGGCTACGCCGGCTCGCGCTTCACCTCGCCCGAGCCCACCGGTTTCGTCATCACGCACGACGGCCGGCCGCAGCTGGTCGTCGACCTGCTCAACCGCGGCCGCGTGCTGGTGGACCCGGCGCTGGACGCGCGCCAGCGCGCCTGGCTCGCCGCCCTCGCCGCGGCCCTGCTGCTGTCCCCGGCGGTCGAGCCGGGCTGAGCCCCGCCCGGGCGCCGGCGCTGCCGGGGCCCGGCCTGCCCGACGCGGCCCGCCGCGCTTGCTATCGTTGCCCCGTCGACGCGCCGCAGGGGGGCACGCATGGACAAGCCGGACGAGACCGTCGTGGCGCCGGAGGCGGTGCCGCCGGAATTCCCGAAGGTGGGCGAGCGCCTGGGCAGCTACGAGCTGCTCAAGCCGCTCGAGGCCGGCGGCATGGGCGTGGTCTACCTGGGCCGGCGCGCCGACGACGCCTACGAGCAGCAGGTCGCGATCAAGCTGGTGCGCCCGGTGCACCTGATGGCGCCGCCGGCGACGCGGCAGGAGCTGGTGCGCCGCTTCGAACACGAGCGCGCCATCCTCGCGCGCATGAACCATCCCAACGTCGCCCGCATCCTCGACGGCGGCAGCACCGCCAGCGGCATTCCCTACCTGGTGATGGAGTTCGTGGACGGCGTGCCGCTCACCGACCATTGCCGGCAGCAGGGGCTCGACGTGCCCGCGCGCCTGGCCCTGTTCGCCAAGGTCTGCGACGGCGTGCAGGAGGCGCACCGGCACCTGGTGGTGCACCGCGACCTCAAGCCCGACAACATCCTGGTGGGCGCCAACGGCGAGCCGCGCCTGCTCGACTTCGGCATCGCCAAGATCCTGGGCGACGCGCCCGGCGCCGCGGGCCAGGACGGCACCTCGCTCACCGCGATGACGCCCGCCTACGCCAGCCCCGAGCAGGTGCGCCAGCAGCCGCTGACCACCAGCTCGGACGTGTACTCGCTGGGCGTGATGCTCTACCAGCTGCTCGCCGGCGTGCGGCCCTACGAACTGGGCGGCCTGCGTCCGTCCGAGGTCGAGTCGGTCGTGTGCGACCTCAATGCCGAACCCCTGCGCCGCATGCTCGACCGCGCCGCGATCGGCGACGCCGAGCGCAAGCGCCGCCGCGCCCAGCTCGTGCCGGATGTCGAGCGCATCGTCGCCAAGGCCATGCACAAGGACCCGGCGCGGCGCTATGGCTCGGCCCAGGAGCTGGCCGACGACATCCGCCGCTACCTGGCCGGCGAACCGGTGCTGGCCACGCCCGATTCGTTCGGCTACCGCGCCCGCAAGTTCCTCGGCCGGCACCGCGTCGCCGCGTCGGTGGCGGCGCTGGCGCTGGCGGGCATCGTCGGCGCCGGCGGCGTCGCGGCCTGGCAGGCGCAGCGCGCCACCCGCGCCGCCGCCGACACCGAGCGCGTGAACACCTTCCTGCTCGAGGTGCTGCGCTCGTCCGATCCCTTCGACGCCGGCCGCGAGCTCAGCCTGGGCGAGGCGGTGGACCTGGCGTCCTCGCGCGTGCCCGGCCGCTTCGAGGGGCGCCCCGACCTATCCTCGCGCATCCACCATGCGCTCGGCTACGGGATGCTCGGCCGCCAGCAGCTCGACCTCGCCGAACGCGAGCTGGGCCTGGCCCTGGCCGAAGCCCGCGAGGCCTTCGGCGAGGACGCGATCCAGACCCTGCGCGTGCAGGAGGCGATCGCCCAGCTGCGCATGGCCCAGGGCCGCAGCGAGGAGGCGGCGTCGGCCTGGACCGCGCTGCTGTCGCGCCTGGAGTCGCTGGGCCGGCAGGACGATCCGCTCTACCTGATCGCCGGCAACAACCTCGGCAACCTCTACCTCTCGCTCGAGGATTACGCCCGCGCCGAAGCGCAGTTCGAGCGCGTGCGCGCGCTGCCGCCGCCGTCCGCCGACGCCGGCTTCTCGCCGGTCGATGCCGCCACGCTGGTCGGCAACCTCGCCTACGCGGCGCACGGGCAAGGCGACGTCGAGCGCGCCGACGCGCTGTATCGCGAGGCGATCGCCGCGCTCGAGCGGCTCGAGCCCGAGGGCCGGCTGGAGCTGGCCTCGGCCCTGAACAACCACGGCCACCTGCGCCTGGAGCAGGACGACCTCGAAGGCGCGCTGGCCCTGTTCGAACGCTCGGTGGCGCTGCGCGAGCGCGCCTTCCCCGACGGCCACCCGATGGTGGTCGGCGCGCTGGCCGGCCTGGCCATGAACACGATGCGCGCCGGCCGCCCCGACGAGGCGCTGGCGCAGGCCGCGCGCGCCAGCGAGATGGCCGGGCGGGTCTTCCCCGGGCCGCACCGCGACCAGGCCTTCGCGCACTGGGTGCTGTCGGCGACGCGGATGCGCGCCGGTGACTTCGCCGGGGCGGCGGACGCGCTGGCCAAGGCGCAGGCGGCCTTCGATGCGCTGTCGCCGCCGCCCGCGGACCTGGCCGAATCGCTGCCGGCGCTGCGCGAGCGCGTCTGCGCCGACCCCGCCGCCGCCGTCCGCCCGGGCTGCGCCGCGCCGCCCTGAGCCGCGCGGCCGAGGGCGCGGCCGGATACCGCCCGGTCTCGCATCGGCGCGTCTTCCGCGGAGCGCATGCGGCGCCGCGGGTTTCGCCGCGGCGCCGCGGGCTCGTATCCTGTCTCGCCCCGAACCGAGCCTGTCTGATGCACGCGACCGACCCGGGCCGCCGCGCCACGCCGCCCGCCTCCCGCAGCGACCGCCTGGTCGCCGTCGTTGTCCTGGCGCTGGCCGCGCTGTGGCTGGCGACCTCGCTGGTCGCGATCGCCAACTACGGCCTGCGCTACCCGGCCTTCGACCAGTTCCGGCTCTACGTCGACTACCTCTCGCGCGACTTCCCCGATTCGGTGCTGCAGCTGGAGAACGGCCACCGGCCGATCCTGCCGGCGCTGCTGCGCGTGGCCGAGGTGCACCTGTTCGGCGCCAACCAGCGCCTGCAGCTGCTCGTCGGCGCGCTGCTGGCCCTGCTGGGCGCGGCGGTGCCGGCGCGGGCGGCCTGGCACGACCGCGCCTCGGCCGCGGCCGGCGCGGCGGGCGTGCTGCTGGCGGTGCTCGGCGTGTTCTGGCTGGGCAATGCCCGCATGCTGATGCACGGCAACGAACTGGTGCACACCTATCTCGTCGTCGCCTGCGCCGGCCTGGTGGCCTGGGGCCTGCACGCGGGGCGCGAGCGCCGGCCGGGGGCGGCGATGGCCGTCGCCGGCGGGCTGGCGCTGGCGGCGACCTTCAGTTTCGGGCCGGGCATGGCCGTGTTCGCCGCGCTGTTCCTGCTCGCGGCGGCGCTGCGCTATCCCTGGCGCAGCGCGATCGCACCGGCGCTGATGTTCGTCGCGGCGGTGGCGCTGTACCTGGCCGAGCTGCCCGGCGACGGCGGCGTGCGCGATTCGCTGGCGCTGCGGCCGCTGGACAACCTCTCGGTGCAGCTGCGCTGGCTGGCCGCGCCCTGGTTCCACGCCTGGCTGGGCTATGCCGATCCGGCGGTGCTGGGCATGGTCGCCGGCGACGATGGCATCGACCACGCCCTGGGCGTGTCCGCGCGCGCGCTGGCCGCGGCGCTGGGCGAGGGCTGGGTCGCGCGCGCGGGCCTGGGCCTGGGGGCGCTGGGCCTGGCCGCCTGGGTCGCGCTCGGCCTGCGCGCCTGGCGGCAGGGCCGCGCGATGTCGCGCCTGGGCGCGATCGCATTCGGGCTGGCCAGCTTCGGCCTGGGCACGGCGGCGATCATCGCGCTGGGCCGGCTCGAGTACTTCGACCAGCATCCGGGCCAGGTGCTGGCCGACCGCTACCTGCCCTGGAGCTGCCTGTTCTGGCTGGGCCTGGCCCTGGGCGCGCTCGACCTGCGGCCGCGCCGCGCGGCTCGCCTGGCGGCCTGGTCGGCGCCGGCGCTGGCGCTGGCGGCGATGGTGGTGCTGCAGCCGAGCCAGGTGACGCGCGCGGGCTGGAGCGCGGCCGTGCACCGCGCCATCCAGCACGCCTCCGTCGCCGCGCAGCTGGGGCTGTGGGATGCCGAGCGCATGCCGCGCCACGACGACGCCTCGCGCGACGCGGTCGAACGCACGCTGGCGCTGATGCGCGAGCGCGGCCTGTCCATGTTCGGCGAACCCACCTATGCCCTGCATCGCCAGGGCTGGCGCGCGCCGCCGGGCGACGCGGCGGTGCCCGCGGGTTCGTTGGCGCGCGTCGTGCGCACGCTGGCGCCCGAACCGGGCCAGCCGCCGGCGGTGGCGATCGAAGGCTGGTTCGGCGACATCCCCGGCCGCCCGCGCGAGCTGCTGCTGGTGGTGGTGGACGAGGCGGGCGCGCCGCGCGGCCTGGCGCGGCTCAGCTTCATCGGCCCGCACAAGCGCGGCCTGCGCCTGGACCTGCCGCCGCGCCGCGGTTTCGACGGCTACGTGCTCGAACCGGCGCCGGGCGAGCGCCTGCGCGTGCTGGCGCTGCACCCCGGCACCCGCGCCGTGCTGGCGCAGGTGCCGGTCGAGGGCTGAGCGATCAGGCCGCGGCGTGGCGCTTGCGGGTGAAGCGCCGGGTGAAATCCTCCATCACCGCGAACGCGGCCGGGATCACCACCAGGCTCAGCACGGTCGAGGTGATCAGGCCGCCGATCACCGCCACCGCCATCGGCTGGCGGAAGGCGGCGTCGGCGCCCAGGCCCAGGGCGATCGGCAGCATGCCGGCGCTCATCGCGATCGAGGTCATGATCACCGGGCGGGCGCGCTTGCGGCAGGCGTCCACCAGGGCCTCGTGCATGCTCATGCCCTTCTCGTCCTCGGCGATCACGGCGTAATCCACCAGCAGGATCGAGTTCTTGGTGGCGATGCCGATCAGCATCAGCAGGCCGATCAGCGCCGGCAGCGACAGCAGGGTGCCGGTGAGGAACATCAGGCCGAAGGCGCCGCCGGCCGACAGCGGTACGGCCATCAGGATGATCAGCGGGTGGCTGGCGTGGTTGAACAGCAGGAGCAGCACCGCGTACACGCAGAACAGGCCCGCCGCCATGGCCAGCGCGAAGCCGACGAACAGCTCCACGAAGATCTCGGCGTCGCCGTAGGGCTGGGTGCGCACGCCCGGCGGCAGGTTGTTGAGCGTGGGCAGCGCGTTCACCTCGGCCATCACCTCGCCCAGCGGGCGGCCGTTGAGTTCGGCGGTGAAGGTCACCTGGCGCTCGCGGCCCAGGCGGTTGATCACCGACGGGCCGCTGGCGCTGCGGATCTCGGCCACGGCCGACAGCGGCACGGTGCCGCCGTTGGCGCTGGGCACGCGCATCAGGGCCAGCAGGTCCTGGTCCGAGAGCGCCTCCTCGGCCATGCGCACGCGGATCGGCACCTGGCGGTCGGCGAGGTTGAGCTTGGCCAGGCGCTGGCGGTAGTCGCCGCTGGTGGCGATGCGCGCGGCCTCGGCGATGTCCACGGTGGACACGCCCAGGTCGGCGGCGCGGCGCGCGTCCGGCACGATCACCAGCTCCGGGCGCAGCAGCGAGGCGGTCGAGCTGATCGTGCCCAGGCCCTGGATGGTGCGCAGGTCGCGGTCGAGCGCCTGCGCGGTGGCGTAGAGCGCGCGCGGGTCGCTGCCGGCCAGCACCACCTGCATCTGCTCGCCCGGCTCGCTGCTGATGAAGCGCTGGCGCACGCCGGGCATCACCGACAGGCGCTCGCGCACCAGGCGCTCGAGCTCCTTCTGCGAGCGGTCGCGCTCGTCGGCCAGGCCCCAGTCCAGCACCATCACCACCTTGCGCACGTCGGCGATGCCGCTGACGTTGGGGTCGCCGAAGTCCACGACGCCGCCGACGGTGGCGTAGGCCTGCTTGAGCTCGGGGATGTCGGCCAGCAGTTCGCGCGCGCGCTCGGCCACGTCCACCGTCTGCTGCAGGCGCGCGCCCGGCGCGAGCTCGAGGCTGAGGTTGCTGCGGCCCAGGTCGCTGCCCGGGATGAAGGTCGAGGGGATCGCCGCGGCGATGCCCAGCGAGCCGATGAACATCAGGAAGGCCAGCCACAGGGTCAGGCCGCGGTGCGCCAGCGCCCACTCGACCCAGCCCAGGTACCAGCGCATCACCGGCCCGTCCTGTTCCTTGGGATGCGGCTTGGCCTTGAGCTGGTAGGCCGCCATCATCGGCGTCAGCAGGCGCGCGACCATCAGCGAGAACAGCACCGCCGTCGCCGCGGTCCAGCCGAATTCGAGGAAGAACTTGCCGGCCACGCCGGGCATGAAGGCCACCGGCACGAACACCGCCGCCAGCGTCGCCGAGGTCGCGATCACCGCCAGGCCGATTTCGTCGGCCGCATCCAGCGCCGCCTGCTTGGGCGGCTTGCCCATGCCCAGGTGGCGGTCGATGTTCTCGACCTCGACGATGGCGTCGTCCACCAGGATGCCGACCACCACCGCCAGCGCCAGCAGCGTGACCATGTTGAGGCTGAAGTCGAACAGCCACATCACGCCGAAGGTCGGGATGATCGACAGCGGCAGCGCCACCGCCGAGATCCAGGTCGAGCGCCAGTCGCGCAGGAACCACCACACCACCAGCACCGCCAGCAGCGCGCCCTCCCACAGCATGGTCATGGACGAGGAGTAGGACGCCTGCACCTCGGGCACGGTCGAGAACACCGGCGTGATGCGGATGCCCGGGTGCGCGGCCTCGAGCGCGCGCACCGCCCGCTCGACGCCGGCGCCGACTTCGATCTCGCTGCTGCCGCGCGTGCGGGTGATCGAGAACGCGACCACCGGCTTGCCGTCGAGCAGGGCCACCTGGCGGCGTTCGGCGTGGCCGTCGCTGACCTCGGCCAGGGCCGAGAGCGGCACTTGCCGGCCATCAGGCAAGCGGATCGGGAAGGCGCGCAGGTCCTGCGCGGTGCCGACGGTGCCGACCGCGCGGATCGCCTGCTCGCCCTCGCCCCAGGTGGCGCGGCCGCCGGAGCGCTCGAGCTGGCTGGCCGCCAGCTGCTGCGAGACCTGGCCGGCGGTGATGCCGTACGCCTGCAGCACGCCCGGGCGCAGGTCAACCTGCACCTCGCGGTCGATGCCGCCGGCGCGGGTGACGCGGCCGACGCCGGGCACGCCGAACATGGCCTTGGACACGTCGTTGTCCACGAACCAGCTCAGCTCGTCCTCGGCCATCGTGTCCGAGGCCACGGCGTAGGTGACCAGGGTGCCGCCGACCACGTCGATCTTGGCGACGATCGGCTCCTCGATGTCCTGCGGCAGGTCGGTGCGCACGCGCGTCACCGCGTCGCGCACCTCGTCCAGGGCCTCGTTGAGGTCCTTGCCGATGCGGAACTCGACGAAGGTGGTCGAGCTGCCCTCGACCACGGTGGACACCAGGTTCTTGATGCCGGGCAGGGTGGCGATCGAGTCCTCGATCTTGCGCGCGACCTCGGTTTCCAGCTGGGTCGGCGTGGCCGAAGGCTGCACGACGGTGACGGTGATGCCCGGGAAAGCGATGTCCGGGAAACGCGAGACCGCCAGCTGCTGGAAACCGAACAGGCCGACCGCGCCCAGCAGGATGAACAGCAGGATCGCCGGCAGCGGCCGGTGGATGGACCAGGCGGAGAAATTCATCGGGTTCAGCCCTCGCCGGCCGGCGCGGTCCCGGCGTCGGCCGCGGCTGCCGCGTCCCCGGCATCGACCACGCGCACGCGGTCGCCGTCGCTGAGGAAGCCGGCGCCTTCGGCGACGATGCGCTCGCCGACCTGCAGGCCCTCGCGCACCTCGATGCGGCCGCCGGCGCGGGCGCCGGTTTCGATGCGCCGCTGCGCCACCACGTCGCCCTCGCCGATCACGAACACGTAGCGGTGGCCGTCGCGTTCGACGATGGCCTGGTCGGGCACGGCCAGGGCCTGCTGCTCGCCGAGCACCAGCTCGCCCTGCGCATACATGCCGGCGCGCAGCGCGCCCGGCGCGGGAAGATCGACGTAGGCGATGCCGGTGCGGCTGGTCGCGGCCAGCGCCGGCGAGACCGTGCGCACCGTGCCGCGCACCTCGGCGCCGTCGGGGCCGCGCAGCACCGCGGCGGTGCCGGCCGACACCTGCACCAGGTCGCCTTCGGGCAGCTCGACGCGCCATTCCAGGCGGCCCTGGCGGATCAGGCGCAGCAGTTCGGTACCGGCGCCGGCGACCTGGCCGGGCTGCACGCTGCGCGCCGAGACCACGCCGGCATCGGGCGCGCGCAAGGTGGCGAAGTCCAGGCGCAGGCGCGCGGCATCCATCTGGGCCATCGCGGTCTGGCGCTGGGCCTGGGCGGTGAGTTCGCCGGCGATCAGCTGGTCGGCTTCGCTGGCGGCGATCAGCTGTTCGCGCTTGAGCCGCTCGCCGCGGCGCGCGTTCGCCGCCGCCACCGCCAGCTGCGCCTCGGCCTGGGCCAGCGCGGCCTCGGCCTGGCGCAGCTCCATCGCCAGGGTGCGGGTGTCGAGCCGCAGCAGCGGCTGGCCGCGCGCGACCTCGTCGCCGACTTCCACCAGCACCTCGGCGACGCGCTGGCCGCCGACCTCCAGGCCCAGGGACATTTCTTCCCAGGCCGTCACCGAACCCGCGGCCGGCAGCCGTCGAGGCAGGGTGCCGGCCTCGACCACGTGGGCCGAGACGGTCAGCGCCGGTGTCGCGGCCGGGGCTTCGGGCTCGCCGCCGCAGGCGGACAACAGCAAGGCCGCCACCAGGCCGAGGGCCGGGGCGGGGCGGAAGGCGGGGGAGAGGGTCATGGGGAAGGCGTCTGAAGGGACGAGGCGCGCCATTCTACGGGCCGCACCGGCCAGGCCCAGTGTGGAAAGCGTCGCGTCGTGGTCCGTGTTTGGTTCGCATTCGGCTTCGGCGCCCCGTGATTGGACTTCGGCGCGCGGCTGCGGGAGGCTTGGCCGGTCCGTCGGCGCGCGGCACTGTCCTCGGCGACGGCCACCTGCCGTTTGGGGGAAGGTTTCCAGGAGCCAGGCAGTGAACGAGAAGAACGCGGCGCCGAACGCCGAGACCCAGCTCAGCCAGCGCCTCGGCGCGCTCGACCCCGCCTCGGCGCTCGAGCGCCTGCAGGCCTACGACCCGGCCGGGCAGGCGCGCCTGCTGGCCACGCTGCCGCCGGCGCGCGCCAACGACCTACTCTCGGCGATGGCGCCCGAGCGTCGCGGCGCGGTCATCGCCGCCGCGCCCGCGGGCACCGACTGGTCCGATGCGCAGCGCTACCCGGAGGGCAGCGTCGGCCGCCTGCTCGAGGACCCGCCGGCGGTGTTCCCGGCCGGCACGCCGGTCGAGCGCGCCATCGAGGCCCTGCGCGAAGTGGTGAAGACCCGCCTGGTCACCTACCTGTGGGTGGTGGACGGGCAGCAGAAGCTGCTGGGCGTGGTCGCCTTCCGCGACCTGCTCTACGCCGACCGCAGCGTGGCGCTGGACGCCATCATGATCCGCGCGCCCTTCTTCCTGCGCCCGGCCATGGACCTGGTGGACGCGATGCGCGAGGTGGTGACGCGCCATTACCCCGTCTATCCGGTCTGCGAGGAGGACGGCCGCCTGGTCGGCCAGGTGCGCGGCCAGGTGCTGTTCGAGCAGCAGGCCTTCGAGATTTCCGCCCAGGCCGGCGCCATGGTCGGCGTCGAGAAGGAGGAGCGCCTGGCGACGCCGCTGTGGCGCAGCTTCAAGTTCCGCAATCCCTGGCTGCTGGTGAACCTGCTGACGGTGTTCGTGGCGGCGGCGGTGGTCGGCTACTTCGAGGACACCATCAACCGCGTGGTGGTGCTGGCGATGTTCCTGCCGGTGCTGGGCGGCCAGAGCGGCAACCTCGGTTGCCAGGCGCTGGCGGTGATGCTGCGCGGCATGACCCTGGGCGAGCTGCGCGGCACCCGCATCGCCGCGGTGGTCGCCAAGGAAGGCCTGCTGGGCGCGCTCAACGGCGCGGTCACCGGCGCCATCGCGGGCGCGGCCATGTACTACGTGGTCGCGCGCGACGGCGGCGGCGACGCGCTGGCCCTGGGCGTGATCACCCTGGTGGCGATGTCGGTGAGCTGCATGGTCGCGGGCCTGGCCGGTGCCACCATCCCGCTGGTGCTCAAGCGGTTCGGCGCCGACCCGGCGACGGCCTCGAGCATCTTCCTCACCACCATGACCGACGTGGTGAGCATGGGCAGTTTCCTCGGCCTGGTGACCTGGTGGGTGCTGTGAAGGCCTGATGCTGCGCTGCAACGTGCAAGCCCGCGGACCCTTGGGGACGATGCCCGGGCTTCCGACGTGGGGGAGGGAGCGGGAAGCCCGCAGACGCGCCAGCGCTGCGGGCTTTTCTTTTGCGCGGACGGCGGCGCGCGCCCGCATGCCACAATCCGCGCATGCCCGATGCCGCGCCTGATGCCCTGATCGAAGCCCTGGTCGAACGCGCGCTGGCGCGCCTGGCCGAGCGCGATCCCGGGGCCCTGGCCACGCCGGCGCGGCGCGAGGCCCTGGCCGCGCTGGCCCTGGCCAGCGATTTCGCCCTCGACACGCTTTGCCGCCAGCCCGGGCTCGCCGGGCGGCTGGATGAGGACGCGCCCGCCCCGCTGCAGCTGGCGCCCGAGGCCGAGGCCGACTGGCCCGCGCACTTGCGCCGCTGGCGCGCGGCCGGTTCCACCCGCCTCGTCTGGCGCGACCTGCGCGGCCTGGACGACGTGGACGCGACCCTGGCCGGCGCCAGCCGCCTGGCGGACGAAGCCCTGCGCGCCGCCCACGACGCCGCCGCCGGCGTGCTGGCCTTGCGCCACGGCCAGGTGCGCACGCGCGACGGCCGGCCGCAGTCGCTGGTGGTGTTCGGCCTGGGCAAGCTCGGCGGCGGCGAATTGAACTTCAGCTCCGACGTGGACCTGGTCTACGCCTATCCCGAGGCCGGCGAGAGCGACGGCGCGCGCCCGCTCGACGCCGAGGCCTGGTTCACGCGCCTGGGCCAGCGCCTGGCGCAATTGCTGGGCGACGTCACCGCCGACGGCTTCTGCCACCGCGTGGACCTGCGCCTGCGGCCCTTCGGCAGTGCCGGCCGGCTGGCGCTGTCGTTCAACGCGATGGAGCAGTACTTCCAGCGCGAGGGCCGCGACTGGGAGCGCTATGCCTGGATCAAGGCGCGGCCGGTGGCGGGCGACCGGGCCGCCGGCGAGTCGCTGCTCGACACGCTGCGGCCCTTCGTCTACCGCCGCTACCTCGACTACTCGGCGCTGGACGGCCTGCGCGAGATGAAGGCGCTGATCGCCGCCGAGGTGCAGAAGCGCGAGCTGGCCGAGGACCTCAAGCTCGGGCCGGGCGGCATCCGCGAGGTCGAGTTCCTGGTGCAGGCCCTGCAGCTGATCCGCGGCGGGCGCGAGCCGGCGCTGCGCGGGCGCTCGCTGCTGCCGATGCTGTCGGCGCTGGCCGCGGCCGGGCACGTCGCGCCGGCCACCGCCGATCGCCTGGCCGCGGCCTACCGTTTCCTGCGCCGCGTCGAGAACCGCGTGCAGATGCTGGGCGACCAGCAGGTGCACGCACTGCCCGACGATCCGCTGGCGCGGCTGCGCATCGCCCGTGGCCTCGGCTACGCCGGCGAGCGCGAGCTGCTGGCCGAGTTGGATGCGCACCGCGCCGTGGTCGCGGAAGAATTCGCCGGCCTGCTGGAGGCGCGCGGCCGCCGGCGCGCGCCGGCCAATGCGCTGGTGAACTACTGGCGCGCGCTGCCCGACGGCGGCGACGCCGCGGTGCTGGCCGAGGCCGGCTTCGCCGACGCCGAAGGCCAGGATGCCGCGCTGCGCGACTTCGCCCGCACGCCGGCGGTGCGCGCCCTGTCCGAGCGCGGCCGGCGCCGGCTCGACCACGTGCTGCCGGAGCTGCTGGCCGCCGCCGCGCGCAGCGACGCGCCCGACGCCGCGCTGCCGCGCGGCCTGGCCCTGCTGCAGGCGATCACGCGCCGCACCGCCTACCTCGCCCTGCTCGAGGAACAGCCGGCGGCGATGGCGCGGCTGGTGGACGTGACCGCGCGCAGTGCCCTGCTGAGCGAACGCCTGGCCGCGCACCCGCTGCTGCTGGACGAACTGCTGGACGCGCGCGCCGCCGGCCCGGTGCCGGGCGAAGCCGACCTGCCCGCGCTGGTCGCCCAGGCCGATGCCCAGGCGCCGGCGGGCGACACGGAGGCCGCGCTGCACGCGCTCAACGAAGTGCGCCAGGCCATCGGCTTCCGCATCGCGCTGGCGGTGCTGGGCCAGCGCCTGGCGCCGGTGGCGGCGGCGCGCCGGCTGGCGGTGCTGGCCGAGGCGATCGTCGCGGCGGTGCTGGCGCGCGCGCAGGCCGACCTCGAAGCCGCGCACGGCCGCGTGCCCGGCGCCGGCCTCGCGGTGCTGGGCTACGGCAGCCTGGGCGGGCGCGAACTCGGCTTCGGCTCCGACCTCGACCTGGTCTTCCTGCACGACGCCGCGCCCGAGGCGATGAGCGATGGCGCCCGCCCGCTCGACGCCGGCCGCTGGTTCGCCCGCCTCGCGCAGCGCGTGGTCAGCCTGCTGGGCACCGTGACGGCCGCGGGAAAACTCTACGAGGTGGACGTGCGCCTGCGCCCCGACGGCGCCAAGGGCATGCTCGTCTCCAGCCTCGAGAGCTTCCGCGATTACCAGCAACACCGCGCCTGGACCTGGGAACACCAGGCCCTGGTGCGCGCGCGCGCCATCGCCGGCGCGCCGCCGGTGCGCGCGGCCTTCGCCGACATCCGCCGCGAAACCCTGTGCCGCGAACGCGACCCGGCCACGCTGCGCGAGGACGTGCAGGCGATGCGCCGGCGCATGCGCGCCGAGCTCGACCGCAGCCGCCCCGGCCGCTTCGACCTCAAGCAGGGCGAAGGCGGCCTGGTGGACCTGGAATTCCTGCTGCAGCACCAGGTGCTGGCCCACGCCGCCCGCACGCCCGGGCTGGCCGACGCGCAGGACACGCCGGCCCTGCTCGCCACGCTGGGCGCCGCCGGCCTGCTGCCCGACGCTGGCGCCCTGGCCGCCGCGCACGAGCGCCTGGTCGGCCTGGGCCTGGAATGCACGCTCGACCAGCGGCCGCGGCTGGTGGTGGACAGCGAGCAACTCACGCTCGATCGTGGCACGGTGGGCGGCGCGCTCCGAGCCGCGGACCTCGACTTCTCGCGGGGGCCTGCGTCAGTCCGCGAGCCGGGCGCGCACTAGGTCCGCGACGCGCACGGTTTCCCGCAGCGGGGTCGCCTCAAACGCGTCCAGCGACGGCCCCATCGCGCGGATCCGTCCGCGTTCCTGCAGCGACTCGAGGAAGCGGCGCACGCGGCCGGTGGCGCGCGCGGGTTCGGGCACGAACACCGGCGCGGTCGTCGCGCAGGCTTCGGAGACCATGTTCACC